>Ga0209998_10000002_pt1 | contig 126355 bp, 118 predicted proteins | sample EndophyteCoNSPM_FD_187576 | JGI IMG/M metagenome (GOLD analysis project Ga0209998, IMG submission 187576) | Arabidopsis thaliana rhizosphere microbial communities from the Joint Genome Institute, USA, that affect carbon cycling - Endophyte Co-N... | ecosystem: Host-associated > Plants > Roots... | reverse complement strand
TCGCGCCGCCGCTCTGACGACCGCGGCCGAATCTACCGCCGTCGGGCGGGCCGGTCAACCGTGCTACGATGCCGCCGACGCGCACTCTTCCCGGGAGGAGCCTGAGCATGATCCCCCGGCATCCCCTCGTCACCACCGTGGTCGGCAGCTATCCCCAGCCCGACTGGCTCGTGGACCGGGCGCTCTTGTCCAAGGGGGTTCCGCGGGTGCGGCTGCAGGCGATGTGGCGGGTGCCCGAGCCGTTCCGGCAGGCCGCCCAGGACGACGCCACCATCGTGGCCATCCGCGCGATGGAGCGCGCCGGCATCGACGTGATCAGCGACGGCGAGATCCGGCGCGAGAGCTACTCGAACCACTTCGCCACCGCCCTCGACGGCGTGGACGTGGCGCAGCCCGCGGTGATCACCGACCGCTACGGCAATCAGACCCACGTGCCGCGCGTGGTCGGCCGCGTGCGCCGCACGCGCCCGGTCGAGCTGCGCGGCCTGCAGTTCCTCCGCGCCAACACCGACCGCCCGGCCAAGATCACCCTGCCCGGCCCCTTCACGATGGCGCAGCAGGCCAAGAACGAGCACTACCGTGACGTGGAGTCGCTCGCGATGGATCTGGCCGCGGCGGTCAACGAGGAGGCGCGCGAGCTGCAGGCCGCCGGCGCCGATCTCATCCAGCTCGACGAGCCGTGGCTGCGCAACGATCCGGAGGCGGCCGGGCGCTTCGCGGTGCCCGCGATCAATCGCGCGCTGGAGGGCATCACGGTGCCCACCGCGCTCCACCTCTGCTTCGGCTACGCGGCGGTGGTGCGGCACCAGAAGCCGACCGGCTACTCGTTCCTGCCCCAGCTCGCCGCCACCACCGCGCAGCAGATCTCCATCGAGGCCGCCCAGCCCAAGATCGATCTCGGCGTGCTCGCCGACCTCTCGGGCAAGACCATCGTGCTGGGCGTCATCGACCTGTCCGACCCCGCGGTCGAGACCGCGGAGCAGGTGGCCGCGCGCATCCGCGCCGGCCTGACCCGCACGACCCCGGACCGGCTGATGCCCGCGCCCGACTGCGGGATGAAGTACCTGCCCCGCGAGACCGCCTTCGGCAAGCTGCGGGCGCTCAGCGAGGGCGCGCGCCTCGTCCGCTCGCAGCTGTCCTAGTTCCGGCGGGCCGGTGCGCGCGGTCTTCCGCGCACGCTCCGCGCCGTGGTACTCATACCCACATGCTCTGTGGCGTGTGCCGGGCCGACAACCCGACGGGAAACCGTTTCTGCGATCAGTGCGGCTCGGCCCTGGACAAGGCGTGTCCGAGCTGCGGGGCGAGTCTCCGGCCGGAGGCCAAGTTCTGCGGAGCCTGCGGCAAGCGCCTCGGTGAAGCGGGCCCGGTCCCCGCGGGAGGCCGGGCCCCCGCCGGCCCGGCGCCGTCTCCGCTGGACTACCGGAGTCCCGTCGTCGGCTACACGCCGCGGCATCTTGCCGACAAGATCCTGAATTCCCGGTCGGCGCTCGAGGGGGAGCGCCGCCAGGTCACCGTCCTCTTCGCGGACATCGCGGGCTTCACCACCATCGCCGAGCGGCTCGACCCGGAGGACGTCCATCGCATCGTGGATCGGTGCTTCGAGCTCATCACCGCCGAGGTGCATCGGTTCGAGGGCACCATCAATCAATACACCGGCGACGGGGTCATGGCGTTGTTCGGAGCGCCGATCGCCCACGAGGACAGCCCCCGGCGCGCCGCCCACGCCGCGCTCGCGATCCAGCGCGCGCTCCGGGACTACGATGGCGAGCTCCGGGCGCAGGGAGGCCTCCACCTCCAGATGCGGATCGGCCTGCACACCGGGCCGGTGGTGGTGGGCAAGATCGGCGACGACCTGCGGATGGACTACACCGCGGTGGGCGACACGACCAACCTGGCCGCCCGCCTCCAGCAGACCGCCCGGCCGGGCAGCGTCGTGGTGAGCGAGGCAACCCACGACGTCATCGACACCTTCTTCGAGACTCTCGATCTCGGCGAGATCTCGGTGAAGGGCCGCGCGCCCGTCCGGGCCTTCGAGGTCGTGCGGAGCCGCGCCCGCCGCTCCCGGCTCTCCGCCGCGGTCGAGCGGGGACTCACCCGCCTCGTGGGGCGCGCCCGGGAGGTCGGAACCCTGCTCGAACGCTTCGCGGACGTCAAGCAGGGGCGGGGCCAAGTCGTCTCCCTGGCCGGCGACGCGGGCATCGGCAAGTCGCGCCTGCTTCTCGAGTTCCGGCGCGCCCTGACGGAGTCCGGAGAGTCGCCCACGTGGCTGGAGGGGCAGTGCGTCTCCTTCGGTCAGTCCATCCAGTTCCTGCCGCTCATCGAGCAGCTGCGGCTGAACTTCGAGATCGAGGAATTCGACGGAGAGCCAGAAATCATCGCCAAGGTCGAGCACGCGATGCGCCGGATGGGAGAGCTCGACGCCCACATTCCATATGTCCGTTACCTGCTGTCCGTCGACCCGGGCGACCCGGCGATCCTCGACATGGATGCGGGCGCGCGCCGAGGGAAGTGCTTCGAGGCGATCCGAGCCCTTTCCGTCCGCGGGGCCCGGCGCCGGCCTCTCGTGCTCGTTTTCGAGGACCTGCACTGGGTCGACTCGGGCACCGAGGAGTATCTGGCGTCGATCGTCGACGCGGTGGCCGGCGTGCCTCTCATGCTGATCCTCACGTACCGGGTGGGCTATTCGCCCGCGATCCCGGCCCGCAGTTTCCACACCGTGCTGACCCTGCACCCGCTGTCCGAGACGGACGCGGTGGACATGGCCGGCCACGTGCTCGGCGCGGCCGACCTGCCCCCGGCGCTCCGCCGGGCCCTGCTCGAGAAGGCCGAAGGCGTGCCGCTCTTCATCGAGGAGGTGATCAAGACGCTGCTCGACCTCGGCATGCTGCGGCGGGAGGGAGACCGCTACCAGGTGGTGCAGAGCGTCGGCTCGCTCGACGTCCCCAACACCATCCAGGGCATCATCATGGCCCGGCTCGACCGGCTCGGGGAGGAGGGCAAGCGCACCGTCCAGCTCGCCTCGGTCATCGGGCGCCAGTTCCTGGGGCGGCTGCTGCAGCGGGTCGCGGGGCTGACCGAGCGGCTCTCGGACCTGCTGGAGGAGCTGAAGGACCTCGAGATCATCTACGAGCTCGGTCTGGCACCCGAGCCCGCCTACATCTTCAAGCACGCGCTCATCCAGGACGTGGCGTATCAGAGCCTGCTCAAGGAGCGCCGGCGAGACCTCCATCGGGCGGTGGGCATGGCCATCGAGGAGATCTATGCCGACCGTCTGGCCGAGCACGCCGAGGAGCTGGCTCATCATTTTCAGAACGGGGGCGAGTGGAGCAAGGCCTTCACCTATCTCGTCCGGTCCGGCGACCGCGCGAAGGCCGCGTACGCGAACGAGACCGCCCTCGACCTCTACGCGCGCGCCCTCGAGGCGAGCGAACGAGTGACTCCCGCGATCGAGCCGACCCGGATCGAGGAGGTCCATCATCGGCGGGGCGAGGTGCTGCGCCTACTGGCCCGTTACCCGGACTCCATCGCCGCGTTCGAGCGCGTGCGCGAGGCGGCTCGCCGTGGCGGCGACCGCGTGCGCGAGGGTGAGGCGCTGGTCGAGATCGCCTACAGCCAGTTCCTGGTCTTCAGCAGCGAAGGGATCGACCAGTGCCGCCGGTTCGCCCAGGAAGCCCTGGCCATCGGGCGCGAGACGGGGGACCAGCACGTGGTGGCCCGAAGCCTCTGCTACCTCGGCTTGGTGGCGCAGGCCGAGGGCGATCCGGCCGGGGGGGACCGTCTCTTCGAAGAATCACTGGGCATCGCGAGGGCCGCCGGGTTCGCGGACACCGTCGCGGTGAACCTCACCTGGCTCGGAGCCCACGCCAACTGGCGCGGGGAGTTCACCCGGGCGATCGAGACGAGCCGCCAGGCCATGACGGCGGCCCGGCAGCTCAACGATGGGCTGTCGGAGCTGCTTTCGCTGGCCTTCCTCTGCCTGGCCCAGATCGGCCTGGGCGACTACCGGGAAGCCATCGTCACGATCGACGAAGGGCTCGTCAAGGCCCGCGAGCGCAACAACTCGTTCATCGTGGGCCGTCTCACCAACACGCTGGGCTGGCTCTATCAGGAGCTCGGCGACTTCGCGCGGGCCACCGAGTACAACCGCGAGGCCGCGGACATCGGACGCCGGGCGAAGAACGCCAACGTGGAGGTCAGCTCGCTGATCAACCTGGGGCTGGACCGGCTCCACCTCGGCGACCCTCGTCGAGCCATCGCGGCAATGGAAGAGACGCAGGAGCGCGTCGAGAAGCACGCACTCGGCGCTCACCGGTGGCGGTGGTCGAACCACCTGAGCCTGTATCTCAGCGAGGCATTGCTCGCGACCGGCGAAGCCTCGCCCGCGCTTCAGCAGGCCGACAAGGCGCTGGCCCAGGCTCGCGGCACCGGATCGGTCAAGTATCAGGCCAAGGCCCTCGCGCTCCGCGGCCAGATCCTCCTCGAGGCCGGGCAGGGCCACGACGCCTCCCGCGAGCTCGCGGAGGCCCTGGCGCTCGCCCGCCGCATCGGCTATCCCACGCTCACGTGGCAGGCCGCGCATCTCCTGGCTCGCGCCCAGGCCGCCACGGGAAACGCCGAGGGCGCGGCGCGCAGCGCCCGCCTCACCCTCGAGACCATGGAGCAGATCGCCGGACGCGTTCCCGACTCCGACTTGCGGCGCGCGTTCCGGTCCTGGCGTCGCGTGGAGACGGCCCGGGAAGACGCCGATCGGCTGCTGCGCGGCTGAGGAGCCCGGTACCCCGGGCGCGCGGGACCTGCCGCGCCCCGCGCGTGCAGAAAGCCCGCTCAGCTGTGCTGGCTCCGGAAGCGCCAGGCGCTCACCGCCACGAGCCCGAGCGCGAGCGCGGCGAGAGCGAGGAGCTGCAGGTAGACCACCTCGAGGCCGGCGCCCTTCACGAGCACCGCGCGGGCCACGCTCGCGAAGTAGGCGATCGGGTTCAGCAGGGTGACCGGCTGGATCCAGCGGGGCATCGCCTCGATCGGGGTGAGGGCGCCCGAGAGCATGGCCAGCGGCGGATTCACGAAAAAGCCGATCAGCTGGGTCTGGTTGGCGGAGCGGGCGAACGTGGACAGGAACGTGCCGATCCCGATCCCGGTGAGCACGCAGCAGGCGCAGGCGACGAGCATCAGGAGCAGGCTGCCGCGAAACGGAACGTGGAAGACGAGGCGGGCCACCATCAGGACGAGCCCGACCATGCCCATCAGCAGCACGAAGAGCGGCAGGATCTTGGCGGTGATCACCTCGAGCGCGCTGGCCGGGGTCATCAGCAGCTGCTCGACGGTGCCGCGCTCCTTCTCGCGGATCATGGTCGCGCCCGCGACCAGCGAGCCGTTCAGGATGATCAGGGTGCCGAAGATGCCGGTCACGATGAACCAGGTGTTCACCAGCCCCGGGTTGTAGAGAAAGGTGGAGCGGATCTCCACGCGGGCCCGCGGGGGCAGCGGCGGCCGCGCCTCGTCACCGTCGGCGCGCACCTCGGCGGCGGTCCGCGCCGTGGCGGGCGGCGCCCGGTCGGCGTGCTGGTTCAGCCACGCCACCGCGCCCTCGATGTAACCCTGCGCGATCTGCGCGGTGTTGGCGTTCGCGGCGTTGAGGAGCACCTGCACGGTCACCGGGCGGCCCCGCGCGCGCTCGCGCGCGTAGTCGTAGGGCACCACCACGCCGACGTCGAGCCGCCCCGTCGCCAGCGCCGCCCCCAGCTCCTCGGCGGTGTGGTAGGAGCCGGTCAGGCGGAACGTCTGATTCTCGGTGATCGCGGCGACGAGGTCGCGGCTCGGATGCGTGCCGCTCTCGTCCACCACGCCGAGCCGCAGGTCCCGCACGTGGGAATCCAGCGCGAACCCGAAGAGCAGGATCTGGAGCATCGGCGGCACCACCAGCGACAGCGCGAGCCGCCGGTCGCCTCGGATCTGCCGCAGCTCCTTCAGGGCCAGCGCCCAGAAGCGCCCCCCCAAGCGCGGGCCGGCCCACGCCCTCATGCCTTCACCTGCATGCGCCGCATCGCGAGCCAGGCCAGGGCGTAGTACCCGGCGCCGAGGACGCCGATCATCAGCACCGCCCACCACACCGCCGGCCAGCCGCCGCCCTGCAGGAACGCGTCGCGCACCAGGACGATGTAGTAGCGCGCCTGCACCAGGCTCGAGATCCAGGCGAGCGAGCGCGGGATGTTCTCGATCGGGAAGATGAGGCCGGAGAGCAGGAAGGCGAGCAGGAAGCCGCCGAGCGACACCCCCTGGACCGCGGCGGCCTGGTTGGGGATGGCCCCGCCCACCCAGGTGCCGAAGCTCACCACGCAGAAGAGGAAGAGGAGGCTGCCGAGGACGAGCGGCGTCGGATCGCCCGCCAGGCGCAGCCCGAACAGGGTGAACATGAGGCCGATCACGAGCAGGCACTGGACCGTCCCGATCACCATCCCGGCCAGGATCTTGCCCAGGAGGTACTCGTGGGCCGAGATGCTCGAGACGTAGACCTGCAGGATCGTCTGCTGCTCGCCCTCGCGCGACATGGCCAGCGCGGCGAGCACGGTGGGAAAGATCGACAGCGACAGCACGAGCATTCCGGGGCCGTAGAACTTGCGCGGCTCGCGGCCCGGGTTGAACCAGAGCCGGGTGGCGGTCTGCACCGCGGGCGCCCGCGCGTCGCCGGGCAGCTGCTGGACGAACGCGCGCGTGATCTGCCCGGACGCGCCCTGCACGAGCAGGGCGGTGTTGGTGTCGGTGCCGTCAACCAGCAGCTGGGCCCGGGCCACGCGGCCGCGCCGGATCTCGCGCTCGAAGTGCTCGGGCAGGATCAGGGCGCCGCGGGCGCGGCCGCGGGCGATGGCGGACTCGGGCGAGGACGCGATCGGGAGCGCGACGATCCGGAACGTGAGCGAGCTGCGGTAGGCGTCGATGTAGCGGCGCGAGAGCGGCGTCTGGTCCAGGTCCTGGACCACCAGCGGAATGTCGGTGACGGTCAGCGAGATCGTGGTGCCCAGCAGCGCGGTGAGCACCACCGGCAACACCACCGCGAGGGCCAGGGCGAGGCGGTCGCGCAGCAGCTGGGTGAGATCCTTCCGCGCCTGGGCGAGGATTCGACGCATGGTCGGGTCACGCCGCCGCGGCCGACCGGCCCGCGCGGTGGTTCCGCTCCACGATCAGGATGAAGACGTCCTCGAGCGAGTAGTCCTGCTGAGTCAGCTCGAGCGTGCGGATGGAGGCGCGCTCGAGGCGGGCGCGCAGGTCGCGCGCCGCGTCGTCCGGGTCGCCATCCACGATGACGTGGATGCGGTCGCCGAAGAGCGACACGCGCCAGCGCTCGAGCTCCGACCGGAGGCGGCTCATGGCCCGGATCGGGTCGTCGACGCGCAGCTCCAGCACCCGGCCGCCCTGGGCCGCCTTGATCCCGGTCGGCGTGCCCTCGGCCACCAGCTCGCCGCCCACCATGAAGCCGAGGCGGTTGCACTGCTCGGCCTCTTCCAGGTAGTGCGTGGTGACGAGGATGGCGGTCCCGCTGTCTGCGAGGCGATTGATCATGGTCCAGAGGGCCCGGCGCGCGATCGGATCCACGCCGGACGTCGGCTCGTCGAGGAAGAGCACCCGCGGCTCGTGCATCACCGCGGCCCCGAAGGCCACCCGCTGCTTCCACCCGCCGGGCAGCGAGCCGGTGAGCTGGCCGCCGCGGCCCTCGAGGCCCGCGAACGCCAGCACCCAGCGCTTGCGCTCCGCGCGGCGGTCCGGTGGCACCTGGTAGACCCCGGCGAAGAAGTCGAGGTTCTCCTCGATCGTGAGGTCGTCGTAGAGGGAGAACCTCTGCGACATGTAGCCGACCTGCTGCCGGACGGCCTCGGAGCGGAGCGCCCCGCGCTCGCCGGCCAGCTCCACCACGCCCTCGCTCGGCTCCAGCAGCCCGCAGAGCATCTTGATCGTGGTGGTCTTGCCGGCCCCGTTGGCGCCGAGCAGGCCGTAGACCTCGCCGGGCCGAATCTCCAGGTCGACGCCCTTCACCGCGGTGAAGTCCCCGAATGTCTTGCCGAGGTCGCGCGCCCCGATCGCGACCGCCTCCGCGTGATGCTCCTCGCGGCGCCGGCCCGGGAAGTCGGGCGCGCGCGGCTCGCCTTCGAGCGACTGCAAAATTGACACGAAGGCGTTCTCCAGCGTGGGCGCGCCGGGGCGCAGCGAGCCCACGCCCTGGCCGGCCGCGCCGAGCGCGGCGCGGACGGCGCGCTCGCCCTCCGCCGCGTCGCGCACCATGACGTCGAGCCGGTCACCGAAGCGCTGAACGTCTGCGATGCCGTCGCGACCGCCCAGCGCCGCCGCGGCTGCGCGGAGGTCGGGCGTGCGCAGCTCCAGGCGGGTGAGGCCCAGGCCGTCGCGGATCTCGGCGGGGGTGCCGGTGCGCACCAGCCGCCCCTGGTGCATCAGGGCGACACGGTGGCAGCGCTCGGCTTCGTCGAGATACGGCGTGGCCACCAGGATCGTCATGCCGTGGCTCGACAGGTCGACCAGCGTGTCCCAGAACTCGCGCCGCGACACCGGATCCACGCCGGTGGTGGGCTCGTCCAGCAACAAAATTCGAGGCTCCGCCACCAGCGCGCACGCCAGCGCCATCTTCTGCCTCATGCCGCCGCTGAGCCGGCCGGCGAGCCGGTCGCCGAACCGATCCATCCCGAACATCTCCAGGTAGCGCCGCCCGCGCCGTTCGATCTCCTCGCGCGGCACCAGGCGCAGCTCGCCCACGTAGCGGATGTTCTCGTGCACCGAGAGATCGGGATACAGGCTGAAGGCCTGCGTGAGGTAGCCCACGAACGGCCGCGCCTCCCGCGCGGGGCGGCCCATCAGCTCCGCCGTTCCCGCGGTGGCCGGCATGACGCCGCCCAGCACCTGGAAGGTGGAGGTCTTGCCCGCGCCGTCGGGGCCGATCAGCCCGAAGATCTCGCCCGGCGGCACCTCGAGGTCGATGCCGCGCACCGCCTCGACCTCGCCGTACCGCCTGGTGAGCCCGGCGACCCGGATGTCCGGCGCCGGCGCGCTCATCGATGGGTCGGGCGAGCGGGCCACTGCCCGTCGACGAGGATCTCGCCGTCCGCGGGCATGCCCGGCTTGGCGAACCCGGTGGCGCCGCGGATGAGCAGCTTCACCCCCACGACCTGCTTCACCCGGTCCTCGCGGAAGTAGGTGTTCTCCGGCGTGAACGACGCCTCGGGATCGATGCGGATGACCTCGGCGTCGATCGGCGCCCTCGGCGCCGAGTCCAGGTACACGCGCGCGGCCTGGCCGATCCGAACGCGGCCGATCTGGCCGCCCGGCACGAAGGCGCGCAGGTACACCTGGCCCAGGTTGACCATGGTCGCGATCGGGGTGCCCGCCGCGATGACCTCGCCGGGCTCGGCGGTGCGCGTGGCGATGGTGCCGGTGAAGGGCGCGTAGACCTGGAGGTCCGCGCGATTCGCCCGGGCCTCGTCCAGCATCGCCTGCGCCCGCTCCGCGTCCGCCTGCGCGGCCGCGATGTCGGCCTCGGCTTGCAGGATCTGTCCCTGCACCGCGGCCACCTGCGATGAGCGGATCTCCGGGTTGGTGAGGTTGGCCTTCGCAGTGGTGAGCGCGCCGCGGGCCGCCTCGACCTGTCGGCGGTTCGCCCGCACCACCGCGGCCTGCGCCTCCTCGCCGTACCGCTTCTGCAGCGCGTCCTGCTCGGCGACCGCGCCCTGCTGGACCAGCTTGGCGTAGGCGTCGCGCTCCCACTTCGCCTGGGCGTGCGAGGCCTCGGCCTGGGCCAGCTGCGCCTCCGCGGCGGCCAGGCGCGCCTCCGCCTCGTGCACGCGCCCCTCCGCGTCGGTGCGCGACTGGCCGACGCTCATCTCGCTCTGGCGCAGCTGCTCGCGCAGCACCGTGATCTGGTGCTGGGAGAGGCGGACCCGCGCCTGGGCCTGGCGCACCGCGGCCTCGGACTGCTGCTCGCGCGCGCGGATCTGCGCGTCGTCGAGCACCGCGATGACCTGCCCGGCCTCGACCCGATCGCCCTCGCGCACCGTGATCTCGCGGATCCGCCCCGAGATCTTGGCGCCGACCGCCGCGTCGTCGCCCTCGATCCGCCCGCTCACCCCGATCACGCCGGCCGGCAACCGGGAGCCGGCGAGGAAGAAGCGCCAGGCGCCGTAGCCCAGCAGGGCCAGGACGACCAGCGCGACCGCGGCCACGACGGCCCGACGGCGGTGCTGCGCCGGGGAAACCGGCGCGCTCATGACCGGCGCCCCGCCCGGCCCGCGCCGGCGCCGCGGGTGGCGAGGCCCTCGATGATCAATTCTTGAAGATGCGCGATGTAGGTGGCACCGTCCGGCGACTCCCGGTGCAGGCGGTCCCGCAACAGGCGCTGCCGGAAGTGCATGGTGGCGAAGAAGAAGACGAGGCTGCCGATCAGGCTCAAGTGGGTGAGCAGCGGATCCACCGGGCGAAAGCTGCCCTCGCGCACCCCGCGCTCCACGATGCGCTGGACCGCGGCCATCACCCGGACCGGCTCGGCCAGCGCCGGCTCCAGGCGCGCCCCGCCGGTCAGCACCTCGCGCAGCATCATGGTGCAGAAGTGCGGGTGACGCCGGCTCGCGGTCTCGCCGATCGCCGCCATCACGTCGCGCAGCACCTGGGGAGCCGGCGCGGTCGAGGCCGCGATGCGCTCGACGTCGGCGACGATCTCGTCGAAGGTGGCGGCGAGGATGGCCAGGTAGAGGTCGCGCTTGCCGCCGAAGTGGTAGCTGATCATCGCCGGGTTCACGCCCGCCTTCCGGGCGATCGCCTGGACGGAGACGCCGTCGAAGCCGCGCTCGGCGAACAATTCGGTGCCGGCGGCGAGGAGGGCCTCGCGCGAGCCGGCGGGGACGCGGGGCCGGCCCGCTCCCCGCTTCGCTCTCCGCCGCGGCGCGCTCGATCGGATGGTGGTCATAATCAACTAAACGTTTAGTTAATTATCCATCGCCGGGCCGGGCTGTCAAGCGGGGGGCCCGCGGCCGGCCGTTGCGCCGCGCCGGGGCCCCGGGCATGCTCTGCGCCATGACCACCGGCGTGCTCCTCCTCGACGACCCGCTCCCCGGCGTCCGCCGTCTCACCCTGAACCGTCCCGAGAAGCGCAACGCGCTGAGCAACGAGCTGCGCGGCGCGATCCTCACCGCGCTCCGCGAGGCCGACGCCGATCCCGCCGTCAAGGTCTCGATCATGCGCGGGGCCGGCCCGTGCTTCTCGTCGGGCTACGACCTCTCCGCCGACAACTCGGTGGGCCAGCCCTTCTACTCGCCCGGCGGACCCGGGCAGTGGGCGCGGCACGTGGTGGAGAGCTGGTTCACGATCTGGGACCTCGCCAAGCCGGTCATCGCCCAGGTCCACGGCTACTGCCTGGCCGGCGGGAGCGAGCTGGCCGCGTGCTGCGACCTGGTCTACGTGGCGGAGGACGCGCGCATCGGCTACCCGCCGACCCGGCTCATGAGCCCGCCCGACAACCAGTTCCATCCCTGGCTCATGGGCCTGCGGACCGCGATGGAGATGTTCCTCACCGGCGACGCGATCAGCGGGACCGAGGCGGCGGCCAAGGGCTTCGCCAACCGCGCGGTGCCGGCGGCCGAGCTGGAGGGGACGGTGCTGGGCGTGGCCGAGCGGGTGGCGCTGGTACCCACCGAGCTGACCCAGATCAACAAGCGCGCGGTCCATCGCGCGATGGAGATCATGGGGCTGCGCGCGGCGATCCGGGCGGGAACCGAGCTACAGGCGCTGGCCTTCTCCACCGCGGCGAGCCAGGCCTATCGCGCGCAGTTCAAGCGCGACGGCGGCAGCGTCCGCGACCTGCTGAGCCAGCGCGACGCCGCCTTCGGCGACTACCGGGAGCGCGACCGGACGAGCTAGACCGCCGCCGGCGCGGGCGCGTGCAGCGCCTCGTCCCAGGGGCCGGGGAAGCGGCCCTTCTGCCCGGCCTCCGAGAACGGCCGCTCCTGCTTCCACTGGCTGCGCGGCAGTTCGTAGTACACCTCGAGGCCGTTGCCGTCCGGGTCGGAGAAGTACACGCCGATGGACACGGTGTGGTCCACCACGCGCACCGGGATCTCACGCGTCTGCAGCGCGCGGTACATGTCGGCCAGGTCGTCGAGCGTCGACATGCGCCACGCCACGTGGCTCAGCCCCACCCCGTCCTTCTGCGGCGCCGCCGCGTCGGCTCCCACCTCGAACAGCGCGATGTCGTGGGCGTGGTCCGGATCGCACGAGAGGAACACCGCGCGGATCTTCTCGGTGCCCGGCACGTAGAAGATGTCCTGGGTGTGCAGGCCGAGGAGATCGGCGTACCAGCGGTACGAGCGCTCCGCGTTGCGGACCTTGATGTTGACGTGATCGAGGGCAGCGGCCTTGGCCATGGTGGTGGTCTCCCGTCGTTGATCTCGCCGTTCAGGCCGGCCCGACGAACCCGATGTAGGCGCCGCCGGCGTGCTCCGGCCCGACCAGTATCGCCTGTTCGCCGGTGTTCCGCACGCCCCGCGTGGGCTCGGGCAGACCGTGGGTCGTCATCCAGCGCACCGCCGCGTCCATGCCGCTGGTGCGGTAGAGGACCTGGAACGGTCCGGGCCCCCGTCGGGCCAGGGCCTCGGCGGCCGGCCCGGCCTCGGCGGGCTGGGCCACCGTGAGGCCGGTCGGGCCCAGGTCGAACACCGCCATGTCGGCCTTGATGACCTGACCCCGGTGGACCGCCGGCACCGGCAGGCCGAGGATCCGGGCGTAGGCCCGCGCGGCCGCCGTCACGTCGGGCACCGCGAGGTACACGCGCTCGACCCGGAGGGCCCCGTTGGGATGGTCGCCCGCCTTCGGCACCTGCCGCCGGCGCTCCGCGAGCGGGGTCAGGTGCTGGATGATGAAGATCGGCAGCGCGTCGGCGCCGCCCAGGAACGCGGCCCGCCAGCGGAGCTCCTGGCCGGCCGGGGTACGCCGACCGCCGTCGCGGATCTCGCCCACGTCCACGCCGCGTCCGCGCATCGCGGCCACGTCGGCGGTCAGATCGTCGCTCTGCAGCGCGACCACGCGGAATCCCCCGCCCTCGTCCAGATAGCGCGCGAGGCTTTCGTCCGGGCCGCCCGCCGTCACCGCCGCGCGATCGCGGAGGCTCAGCACCTCGATGTACTCCTCGCCGGTGAACGCGATCGCGTTGTGGGTGGCCCGGCCCGTGTGGGCGCCGCCCGGGTAGATGTGGAAGCCGACGCGCTGATAGGCATCGATGCCTCGAGACAAATCGGGAACGCAGACCATCACGTGATCGACGCGGGTCAGCACCGGGCGCGCGGCTCCGCTAGCAGGACGTGCCGGCCGGGCTCAGCTCGGAAGGGCGCGAATGGCGGCCAGGATCTCGTCCGCGGTCGGGAACTTGCCGAGGCCGGCCAGGCCATCGGGGCCGCCGCACTCGATGTTCGCCCAGCGCACGATGCCGTGCCGGTCGACCAGGAACTGCCCTTTCAGCTGCGGCCACTGCCGCTGCATGTCCGCCTGATCGGTCTCGGTCGGCGTGAAGCCGCCGTCGAGCCGCTCGATGGCCATGACGGCCTCCTGAACGGGCAGCGGGGCGGGCAGGTCACCGGACGGATTGATGCGGATCGCGGTCATCTGGTCCATCAGCTCCGGCGTCACCTCCGGCCGGGGCAGGCCGTAGGCGCGGTGCGTGGACATCTCGGGATCGGCGGCCAGCCGCAGGCGGGTCGGACGGTACTTGAAGTAGAGCCGCGCGTTCTCGGGCGCGCTCGCCACGATGCCGAGGGTCTCCACCCCGGCTGCGCGGATGCGGCCCTCGATGGTGCCCATCTGGGCGATCGAGCGCCGACAGAACGGACACCACAGGCCGACGAAGAGGGCGAGGAAGAGCGGGCTCCGGCCGCGGTACTCGGCCAGTGCGATGGTGCCGTCGTCATTGATCGCCGGCAGGCTGAACTCGGGAGCCGGCTCGCCCGGCTCAATGGGGGACAACCGCGAGGGAGTGGAATCGGTGGTCATGGCCGGTAGCCTATGCCCCTCCCGGCCCCGATTCAACTACGACGTGCGGCCGCCTAGCGGCGCGACCACTGAGGCGACGTCGGCGGCTCCGCGGCGGCCAGGCGCGCGAACTGCTGCTTCATCCCGTTGACCCGGGCCAGGTACGCGGCCGCGTCGTGGTCGCCGCAGCGCTGGCCGGGCGCGAGCCGGAAGCCGCGCCGGGCGAAGTCGTCGCCTCCGCCCGTGCCGCACAGATGGATGAGCGCGGCCAGGTCCTGCTTCTGCCGCGGGGCCGCCCTCACGATGCGCCGGCGCTCCAGGATGCGGGCCACGTCGCGGTCGAGCAGCGCCGCGGTCATCTCCACCGCGTGGCTCGGCAGCACCCGCGTGTAGAGCCCGCGGAGCCAGCACTCGTCCTCGCGCACCACGTGATCGCGGACACAGAAGCGGCGCGCTTCGCGAAACGTCGGATCGGTGATCTGGTACATGCCGACCGCGCTCGAGGCGGGTCGGTACACCTCGAACGGGTTCCAGGCGACCTGCCAGCGCCAGTAGGTGCGCGCCACCGGATCGCCCGCGCCCTCCACCTGAGCGAGCGCGGCCAGCAGCTCGGGGGTGATGGTGGCGGTGGAGTGCCGGCGGAACAGCGGCGCGTACTGCCGCCAGGTCTCGGGCGGCGCCTTGGCCAGCGTGCCGCTCACCGGGAAGAACAGCTCGGTGGGCTTGCGGATCACGTGGTAGGTCCAGTTCACCGCCGACCACAGCACCACCGCGACCGCGGCGAAGATCACGAGGCGGACGAGCGGCGGCGCGGCCAGCACGAGGCGCAGCGTGCGGCGGAGCGCACGGGCGCGGAGCCAGTGCGGCGTGCGCGAGCGGCGGCGAGCCCGGGGGCGTGCGGATGTGGCCACGGGGATGCTTCGACTCTACGCGTTTCCGCGCTCCCCACGAAGCACGGAGTTCAGCGCACGACGCCGGCCGGCAACCCCTCGACGTGACCGCAGATGTCCCGCGGCCGGGTGAGCCAGACCCGGTCCCGGTGCGCCAGGATGTGCTGGAGCGCGCGGCGCAGCCGCCGGATGCGGTACGGCCGACCGAAGACGAACGGGTGGAGCGAGATCGGGCACACCAGCGGCTGGCGCTTCGACTGCGCGAGCATCTCGTCGAACTGATCGACGATCATGTCCGCGAACTCCTCGGAGGTGTAGTGGTACCAGATGATCCCGCGCGTGTCGTTGACCTCGATGGGATACGGGATGGACAGGATGCGGCCCTTGCGCGTGCGCAGCCACACCGGCTGGTCATCCATCGTCCAGTCCATCACGTAGCGGTAGCCCGCCTCCTGGAGCAGGTCCATGGTGACGCCGCTGTTGGACAGCCACGGGCTCATCCAGCCCACCGGCCGCACGCCCTCGTGCCGCTCGATGGTCGCGGTGGCCTCCGCGATGAGCGCGCGCTCCTCGGCTTCTCCGAGGTGGCCCTGCTCGTGGGAGTTGGTGAGGCCGTGCCCGAGGACCTCGTCGCCGCGGGCCCGCAGCTTCGCGGGAATGTCCGGCGCCGCCTCGTAGACCGCCGCGTTGAGCTGCGCTTCGGCCGGCATCCCCAGCTCGTCCAGCAGCTCGAAGAGACGCCAGATGCCCACGCGGTTGCCGTAGTCGCGCCAGCTGTAGACGCTATGGCTCTGGGCCTGGTCCGGCGGGGCGATGGCCGCGCCCTTGCCGACCCCGAAGCCGAACGCCTCGATGTTCAGCGCGAGATAGACGGCGAGGCGCCGGCCGCCCGGCCAGGAATAGTCGGCCCGCGTGGTGATGCTCGAGTAGTCGTAGCGTCCGTGGGTCGGCAGCATCGCGGCTCTCTCCTCTCGTGAGACGTCATCCTCTGGTCCGGCGGGTTGACGGCCCCGGCCCGGCGGACTACGGTAGGCGCCATGCTAACCGCCCGCGACCGCGGCGGCCACACGCAATCCAGCCGACCAGAAAGGGCGCCATGAAGCGACAGAACATCCAGCCGGCATCGCTCAGCAAGCGGGTGGTGGGCGGCCACGTGCTGTACTCCCACGTGGTCGTCGTCGAGGGCAAGAAGACGATCTTCGTGTCGGGCCAGCTCGCTCGCGGAGCGAGCGGCGAGGTGGTGGGGGCCGGCGACATGCGCGCCCAGATCCGCCAGGTCGGCGAGAACATCAAGGCCGCGCTGACCGCGGCCGGGGCCACCATCGCCGACATCGTGAAGACCAACACCTACGTGACCGACATCGAGGAGTTCTTCAAGCACGTGGACGTGCGCATGGAGTACTTCGGCGCGCTGCCCACCAGCACCACCGTGGAGGTGCGCAAGCTCGCCCATCCCGACTTGCTGGTCGAGGTGGAGGCGATCGCGGTGGTGGACTGAGCCGCGGTCAGGGACGCAGGCGCAGCGGATAGCGCAGGAAGCCGCGGAAGCGCGCGCGGCCGCCACGCACGAAGGCCCCGTCCCGCTCGATGGTGCCGAAGCGGCGCACGAGGCGGCCGATCGCCACCTGACCTTCCATGCGGGCCAGCCACATGCCCGCGCAGGCGTGGATGCCGGTGCCGAAGGCCAGGTGCCGATTCGGCTGGCGGTGCAGGTCGAGCCGGTCGGGATCGGGAAACTGCGCGGGATCGCGGTTGGCCGCCCCGATGCCGATGTGCACGTAGGTGCCGGCGGGCATCGGCACGCCCCCGAGCGCGGTATCGCACGCGGCGCGCCGGTTGCCCAGCTGGTTCGAGCTCTCCAGACGCAGAAATTCCTCCACCGCGCTGCCGATGAGCCCGGGCCCCGCGCGCAGCCCGGCCAGCGCCTCGCGATGGCGGAGCAGCAGGTCCACCGCGTTGCCGATCAGGTTGGTGGTGGTCTCGTGCCCGGCGTTGAGGAGGAAGATGCAGTTGTGCAGCAGCTCCACCTCGCTCAGCCGCTCGCCCGCCGAGTCCGCCCGACCGAGCGCGCTCCCCGCGGTCAGCGTGGAGAGGATCTCGCCCTCGTCGCGCGTCGGCGCGCGCTCCCGCCGATCGATCAGGTCGCGCAGGTAGGCCTTGAACTCGCCGACCGCGCGGTCGCCGTCCGCGCGCTGCGCGGGAGTCAGCACCGGCTCGAGGCCGCTCAGGATGGCCAGCGACCAGCCGCGCAACGGGCCCCGCTCGGCCTCGGGCACCCCGAGCATGTCGCCCACCAGCTGGATCGGCACCGCCGCCGCGAAGTCCGCGATCAGGTCCATGCCGCCGCGCTCGGCCGCGCGGTCGAGCAGCCGATCCACCAGCGCCTCGACGCGCGACTGCAGCGCGGCGAGCGCGCGCGGGGTGAACGCGGGGGCCAGCAGCCGGCGGACGCGGGTGTGATACGGCGGATCGTTGAACACCAGGCTGGTGGTGTGGTGCTCGTAGAGCGGGCCGTCGCCCATGCCCGGGCGGAAGTCCACCCGCTTGTCCGAGCTCCAGGTGTGGGGATCGCGGTACACCGCGGCGCAGTCGTCGTACCGGCTCAGGAAGTACGAGCCGTCCGGCATGCGATGGACGGGGTCGTGGTCGCGCAGGGCCCGGTAGACCGGGTAGGGATCGTCCAGGAAGCTCGCGTCGAGCCGCTTGAGGTCGAAGCCCTGTGCGAGCGCGCGCGGGTCCGTCATCGCGCGCCTCCCGCGATGAACGACCACACCTGGTCGGGCGCCTCCCAGTGCGCGTTGTGGCCGACGCCGGGAAAGACCCGCGCGGCCGGATCGACCCGCCGCATCTGCTCTAGCGTGACCATCGGGTCGCGGTCGCCCGCGGCCAGCCGCAGCGGCGCCGTCGCCAGGCGCAGGAGCGCCGGGATCGACGGCCCCACCGCCCCGTAGGCCCGCGGATCCATCGCGACCTGGAAGCGGCCGTCGTCGCCCAGCACGCCGGCGACCGCGGTGGCGGACGATGCGTCGGCCAGGCCGGCGAGTCCCGAGATGCGCAGATAGCGCTCCGTCGCCTCGTCCCGCGTCGCGAAGGCGGGCGCGGGGCGATGCGACATCGCGCGCGCCTTCTCGATCTCGCTCTCGGTCCATTCGATCTTCACGCCGAAGGCCGCCACCTCGGCGACGCGCGGGCCGAACCACCCGGAGGCCAGGAGCCCGGCGACCGCGCCGCCGAACGAATGGCCGACCAGCGTCACCGGGCCGGGCGCCTCGGCCTCGATCAGCGCGGCCACGTCCGCGGCGTGCGCGCCGATGCCGTAGGGGCCCACGCGCACCGAGCGGCCGTGGCCGCGCAGATCGGGGGCCAGCCAGCGGCCGCTCCACGAGCGCTCGATGATGGCCAGCAGCGGCTCCCAGACGGACGCGTTCGCGCCCATGCCGTGGAGGAGGACGAGGAGCCGATCGCCGTGACCGCCCCGCGCGGCCCAGATACCGCGCTCGGTCGACCGGCCGCGGATCGGGAGCACGTGGCGGCTCAGGCCAGGCGCAGCGCGACCGCGGCGGCGATCGCGCGAGCCTGCGCGGCGCCGCGCTCGGCCAGCTCCCGGCAGAGCCCGGTGTAGCGTGCGGGGTCGAGGAGCGTCTCCATCTGCGCGGGGGTGAGGCCGGCGCTCACCTGAGGATCCAACGCGAGCATCTCGCGAAACGGCCGCGCCTGCGTCACCGAGGCCTGCGCGGCCTCGTACACCGCGTCGTGGGCGCGCTGCCGGCCGATCTGCCGGCCCAGCTCCAGCATGAGCGCCTCGGCCATGATGAGCCCGCCGGAGAGATCCAGATTCTCGCGCATGCGGTCCGGGAACACCTGGAGGCCGTCGAGCAGCACCATCATCCGCTGCAGCACGTCGCCGGTCAGCTCGCACGCCTGCACGATCGCGCGACTCATCATCATGCTGGTGGTGCGATCGGCCTCGTGCTCGGTCTGCATCGCCTCCAGGGCCAGCGGCACCAGCGCGCGGATCTGCGCGGCCGCCGCGATGATGTCCTGCGAGAGCTTGGGATTGCGCTTCTGGGGCATGGTACTGCTGCCCACCGTGCCCGGCGGCACCGGCTCTTCCAGCTCTCCGAACTCCTGCTTCATCAGCGTGTAGACCTCGCGGCCGATCTTGCTGCACGTCGCCGCGAGCATGCCGAGCAGCGCGACGTACTCGGCCTGGTGGTCGCCGATGGTGCGCGCGGGCATCGGCATCGGGGCCATGCCGAGGTGCGCGGCCATCCGCTCCTGGGTGGCCAGGCCCAGATCGCCCAGCGACGCGAGCGTGCCCGCGCCGCCGCCGAGCATGGCCACGAACACGCGGCCCTCGCAGCCCTGCAGCCGCTCGACGTGTCGCGCCAGCTCGTCGATCCACACCGCGACCTTGAAGCCGAAGGTGGCGGGGAGCGCGTGCTGGCCGTGGGTGCGGCCGGGAAGGAGCACGTCCTTGGTACGCTCGGCCAGGTCGGCCAGCGTGGTCAGGATCGCCGCGAGCTGGCGCAGGAAGATCTGGTGCGCATGCCGCACCTGGAGGAGCTGGCCGGTCTGGGTGACGTTCTGGGTGGTGGCGCCCCAGTGCACGTAGCCACCGGCCTCGCCCTCACAGGCGCGATCGAGCTCCCAGACCAGCGGCACCAGCGGATGGCCGGTGCGGGCCAGGCCCTCGCGCACCGCGGCCAGGTCGAGGAAGGAGAGGTGCGCCTTGGCGACGATCTCGCGCGCGGCCGCCTCCGGGATGATCTCCAGCTCGGCCTGGGCCAGCGCGAGCGCGGCCTCGACGTCCAGCCACGCTTGAAAGCGCGCCGCCTCCGTGAAGAGGGCCCGTACGCCGGGGTCGTCGATGCGGAGAGAGGTCGGCTCCTCGAGCATGGCCGATTCTCTCGCACGGCCGGCGGCGCGTTGTCAAACGCGGCCGGATCGGACGGCGACGTCTAGACGCCGAGCTTCGCCTTCGTCTCCCGGTCGAGCCAGCCCGTCGCCTCGATGTTGTGCTTCTGCTGGTACTGGACCAGGGCCTCCTCCGTCTTCGGCCCCAGCACGCCGTTGATCGGCCCGGGATCGTAGCCTTCGCCCTTCAGGATCTGCTGCACGCGACGGACCGTGGCGGGCGGGTCCGGCAACCCGCGCAGATCGGTCGCGTCGTCGCCGGACATGGCCGCGCCGCTCTGCGCGCTCTGGGTGGGATACGCGCCGCGCTCCATCCGCTGTGTTTCGGTGCCGGGCATCCGGTCGGCGAGCTTGCCCGGGGGGGCGGCCGCGCCGCGGCCGCCACGGTCCGTCTGGGCGACGGCCGGAGACGTGGCCATCAGACAGAGCGCGCCCATGGTCACGACGCCGAGGATCTTGTCCTTCTTGTCTCGCTGCATGCTCAATCACCTCCGAAATCTGATACCTGCTCAGCTGAAATGGCAGCATCGGCTGTGCCAGACCGCATCATCGCGTCACTTCGACGGGAGAGTCGACGGTGAGGACCGCCGCGGACAAAGTGCCGTGTAGAAGTTACCCGCCGGCGTGAAACAACGACACGCGACCGCGCTCGCGAGACCGGCGCGACCGGGCGCGGAGCCCGCGGCGACCTGGTCGACCATGGCCCCGCGAAGAGATATGATCGGCGGCCATGGGAAAGCTCGACGGGAAGGTCGCATTGATCAGCGGTGGGGCGCGAGGCCAGGGCGCGGCGGAGGCGCAGACCTTCGCCCGGGAGGGCGCGAAGGTCGTCTTCGGCGACATCCGGGACGACGAGGGCAAGAAGGTCGAGTCGGAGATCCGGGCCGCCGGCGGCGACGCGATCTACGTCCATCTCGACGTGACGAGCGAGATGGACTGGCAGAGCGCGATCAAGCTCGCGGCCGATCGCCACGGACGGCTCGACATCCTGATCAACAACGCGGCCATCGTGATTCCCAAGGTGCCCATCGAGGAGCGCACCGCCGCCGAGTGGGACCAGGTGATGGCGATCAACGCCAAGGGCGTGTTCCTCGGCACCAAGCACGCGATCCCCGCGATGCGCCGCACCGGCGGCGGCTCCATCGTCAACATCTCCTCGGTGGCCGGCATCGGCCAGTCGCTGCACCAGGAGCCGGCCTACGCGGCGAGCAAGGGCGCCATCCGGATCTTCACCAAGGTGACGGCCAGCCAGCACGCCAAGGACCGCATCCGCTGTAACTCGGTGCACCCGGGCCCGGTCGACACCGAGATGTTCCACAGCGCCTTCCGCGACCGCGAGGCGATGGAGCGGCGCCTGCAGCGCGTGCCGTTGCAGCGCATGGGCACGGTGGCCGAGATCGTGAGCGCGGTCCTCTTCCTCGCCTCCGACGACTCCTCCTACATGACCGGCAGCGAGATCGTCATCGACGGCGGCGCCCTGGCGCAGTAGGCCCGGGGTCAGGTCTTGCATTACGACATTTTCGTGGCAAGCGGCGATGTCGCCTGGCGCGGCAAAAATGTCGTAATGCAAGACCTGACCCCATGACTCACGCGCGCAGCTCCGGGCCCCAGGGCTCCATCGCGGGGCGCAGCGGGGTGAACTCGCGCACGCGCCCGACCGCCCCCGCGAGAATGGCGTCGATCGTCGCGCGCTCCGCCGAGGACAGCTCGAGCTCGGCGCCCGCGTCGTTGGCGTCCACCTCGGCGGGAGTGCGCGCGCCCACCAGCGCGGTGCTGACCGCGGGGTTGGCCAGCACCCAGGCCAGCGCGATCTGGCTGAGCGGCACCCCGCGCGGGTCGGCCACCTCGCGGCGCAGGCGGTCGGCCACGCCCACGTTGGTCTTGAGGTTCTCGCCGCGAAAGATCGGCTGCCCGAAGGCGACGCCGCCCGCGCGCCAGTCGCGCGCCGGATCGAACGTGGTCGCGGCGGTGAAGGCGCCGGTGAGCAGCCCGTGGCCGAGCGAGCCGTAGCCCATGACCCCGATGCCCTCGACGCGACAGTACGGGAACGTCTCCTGCTCCTGGCGCCGGTCGAACATGTGATAGCCGACCTGCGAGACGTCCACCCGGCGGGTGCGCATGCACTCGGCGAGCATCGCCCCGGTGAAGTTGGAGACGCCGACGAAGCGCGCGCGGCCGGAGGCCACCAGGTCCTCGAGGGCGCGCATCGTCTCCTCGACCGGCGTGCCCGCGTCCGGCCAGTGCACGAGCAGGACGTCGACCCAGTCGGTGCGCAGGCGCTCGAGGCTCGCCTCGATCTCGCGGAAGATGCTGGCGCGGCTGGCGTCGCGCAGCGGCCCGGGCTGGCCGAGGGGCGGCGCCTTCACCCCGCACTTGGTGACCAGGATCACATCCTGGCGTCGTCCCTCGAGCGCGCGCGCCACGACCTCCTCCGAGTGGCCGGCGCCGTAGGCCGGCGCGGTGTCCACGCAGTTCACGCCGCGGTCCAGCGCGCGATGGATCGCGCGGATGGCCTCGTCATCCTCGATGGCGCCGTAGCGATCGCCAGCCATCGGCCAGCAGCCGAATCCCACCACCGACACCTGCAGACCGGTGCGACCGAACGGGCGATAGCGCATGACGGCCTCCGCGACGCGATCTCGACGCCGGAGGGTCCGGCGCCCGCACGAGGATAACCCGCGCGCGAGGCGTGTGGTAGGATGCGCGCCAGCGCGCAGGCTCCTCGTCCCGTCCCGTCGTCGGAGGAATTCCCGATGCGCATCGTCGCCGAGCCGCTGACCGGAGACACCTTCAAGCCGTTCGGAGCGGTCCTGGAGGGATCGACCGTTCCGGGCCGGACGTATCTGAGCGACACGCTCGCCAACGGCCGACCGCACGCGCCGGTGTCGCTGGCGGTGGCGACCGTGGCGCCGAAGGCCACGTTTCCCATGCGCGTGACCGTGCTCGAGCGCCACCAGCACTCGTCGCAGACCTTCATCCCTCTCGCGGTGTCGCGCTACGTGGTCCTGGCCACGCTCGATGCCGCGGGTGGCGGCCCCGACCTCGGCCGCCTGCGCGCCTTCGTGGCCCGCGCCGGACAGGGCGTCACCTACGCGATGGGGACCTGGCACCATCCGCTCACCGTGCTGGATGGGCCGGCCTCGTTCGCGGTGCTGATGTGGCGCGACGGCACCGCCGGCGACGAGGAGTTCGTGCCGGTCGACGCGCCGCTGACCATCGTCCTGCCCGAAGGGTCCTAGTCGTGTCGGCGGGGCGGGAGCGCGATCTCGTGGGCTACGGCGGCACTCCCCCGCACCCGCACTGGCCGGGGGACGCGCGGATCGCGATCAACTTCGTCATGAACTACGAGGAAGGCTCGGAGTACAACGCGCAGGACGACGGCTTCTCCGAGGCCACCCTGACCGAGGCGGGCGCGGGCGCGTACGGCGTGAAGGGCCGCGATCTCGCCGCCGAGGGCCTCTTCGAGTACGGCAGCCGCGTCGGCTTCTGGCGCGTGCGCCGCATCTTCACCGAGCGGAGGCTCCCGCTGACCGTGTTCGGCTGCGCGCTGGCGCTCGAGCGCAATCCCAAGGTCGCGGCCGCCATCCGCGAGTCGGGCTGGGACGTCTGCTCGCACGGCTGGCGCTGGGTCAAGCACTACGAGCTCACCGAGGTCGAGGAGCGCGAGCACATCCGGAAGGCGGTCGAGTCGATGCAGCGGACGGTGGGCGAGCGGCCGCTCGGCTGGTACTGCCGCTATGGCCCCAGCGTGAACACGCGCCGCCTGGTGGTGGAGGAGGGCGGCTTCCTCTACGACTCCGACGCCTACAACGACGAGCTCCCCTACTGGGTGCGCGTCGACGGCCGCCCGCACCTCGTCGTGCCCTACAGCCTCACCGTCAACGACTCCAAGTTCGGCAGCGGCGGCTTCTTCACCGCCGACGACTACTTCGCGTTCGTGAAGGACGGCTTCGACGTGCTCTATCGCGAGGGCAAGACCCAGCCCAAGATGATGTCACTGGGCTTGCACCTGCGGCTGATCGGCCATCCGTCGCGCGCCGCCGGCCTCGAGCGCGCGCTCGACTACATCGCGAGTCACCGGGACGTGTGGTTCACCCGCCGCATCGACATCGCCCGCCACTGGGCCGCCACCCACCCCGCCTAGCGCGGATCAGGACCGTTAGCCGCCTGCCACTACGCGCGGGCTGATTTTCATCGGCCCGCGCTACGTGGCGGCGCGGGTGCCACCGTAGGCGACGCTCGGCGCGACCGCGCTGTCCTCGAAGATGAGCTTGGCGCGCGATTCGACGATGCGCGTCCAGTTGGCCACCGCGGTCTCCGACCACTCCGCGTCGGGCCGCGGCTCGTCGTCGAAATTGCCGGAGGTGTCCTCGCCGCGCATGAGCATCGCGGCCTGCTTGACGCGCGCGGGCCGGGCCCACGTGGGCACCATCTCGACCAGCAGCAGGAAGCGGCGGTCGGGCCCGACGTTCGTCCCCGAGCTGTGCACGAGCGAGTTGTCGAACATGACCATCTCGCCGGGCTGGAGCGAGAAATCCACCGCCTTGGACTCGTCGAACTCGTCGACGATGAACTGGCCCTTGGCGAGGATGCTCTTGGGGTCGTCCTTCTCGGCGTGCTTGAGAATGCCCCACTTGTGCGAGCCGGGCACGCCGCGCAGGCAGCCCTGCGCGACCCCGCACTCGGACAGGGCCAGGCCGCCCAGGATGACCGGCCGCGCCGCCCCGTACGCCGAGTCCTGGTGCCAGCCCGCGAAGGTCTCGCGGTCGGCCTTCTTCACCCGCCAGGCCATGCTCCAGCAGCGAAGGTTCGGCCCGACCAGATCCTCGAAGATGTCGAGCACGTGCGGGTCCTCGGCGATCTCGAGCACCCACGGCGCGAGCAGGTGCGACTTGGTCTTCATCTTCTTGATGTCGGGAACGCGCGCCTCGAGCGCCTCGAACCGCTCCCGGTAGTAGCGCGCGCGCTCCGCGCTCATCGCGCGCACCGGAGACAGGCAGCCGTCGCGCTCGAACGTCTCGATCTGGGCCTGCGTCAGCACCTTGGGCATGCGGCGTCCTCCCTCTCAAATGTCGTAATGCAAGACCTGACCCCGGCGGTAGACGCGGGTGACGCGGGGGCCGACGGTGGTCGCGACGTGGTGCGGGCCGAGGCCGTGACGGGCCGCGACCTCGGCGGGCGTGATCTCGAGGTCGCCCTGGCGGCCGATGATCACGACCTCGTCGCCCACGGTGGCGTCCGGCACCGCGGTCAGGTCGATCCGGGTGTGCTCGAGCGACGGCGCGCCGACGAGGGACGCGGCGCGTCCCCGCACCAGCACGCGGCCGGCGTTGAGCCACCGCAGCCCGTCCGCGCTGCCCATGGGCATCACCCCGAGGCGCATCGGCGCGGTCACCGGGAACGGCGCCTGCTCGATGAACCGCTCGCGCGGGGTCAGCTCCTTCATCGCGATGATCCGGGTGGTCAGCGCGCGGAGCGCCGGGCGCAACGGCACCGGCGGCGTCTCGCCGGGGAACGTGATGCCGTAGAGCATGCGCCCGGGATCCACCGCGTTGAGGTAGGTGTGCGGGAAGCGCAGCACGAACGGGCTGGCGGCCAGCAGGCGCACCGGCACCCGGACTCCGCGCGCTTCCAGCTCGTCCACCACCGCGGTGAAGCGGCCCGCCTGCCAGTCCGCGTACGCGGGGTCGCCGCCCGGCTCGGCGTGGGGATGGGCGCAGAGGCCACCGAGCGTCAGGCGCGGCAGCTCCAGCATCGCCAGGATGGTCTTCACCGCCTGCTCGGCCGGCACGCCGAGCCGCTCGAGCCCGACGTCCACCTTCACGAAGATCTCGCAGGGGCCGGCCGCGGCCTGCGAGTAGGCCCGCGCGGACTCGAGATCGACCAGTGTCGGCACCAGTCGGTGGGCGAGCGCGTCGGCGGCCGCGCCGGGCAGCGAGTTCGGGTAGACGAGGATCGGCACGGTGAGCCCGCGCTCGCGGAGCCGCACGCCCTCGGAGAGGTCGGCCACCGCCAGCCAGTCCGCGCCGCTCCGCGCGAAGACCGCGCCCATCTCGACGGCGCCGAAACCGTAGCCATCCGCCTTCACCACGGCAAAAACGCGCCGGTCCGGGCCCACGAGCCGGCGCACCGCCCCCACGTTGTGCGCGGCCGCGTCGAGATCCACCTCGAGCGTGGTCGGGCGGAGCGGTGCGCTCACCGAAGCCCCTCCCGCCGCCTCACACGGTGGCGGCCTTCAGATCATCCAGCTGCTTGCGCACGCCCGCGACCATGCTGGCCAGGTCCGAGCAGAGCATCACGAGATCGAAGCCGCGCTTCACCGCGCCGGCCGCGAACGCGGCGCTCGCGCAGTGCATCGCCGCTTTCTTGCCGTGCTTGTGGGCCGCGTCGCGGATGCGGTCGCAGGTAGCCATGTGCACCGGGTCCGGGTTGTCGCCCCGCGGAGGCAGTCCGAGCGCGAACGACAGGTCGGCGGGGCCGATGTAGATGCAGTCGAGGCCGGGCGTCGCGCAGATCGCGTCGAGGTTGGCGAGGCCCTCCTTGGTCTCGATCATCGCCATCAAGACGATCTCGTCGTTGGCGTTGGCCACGTAGTCGGCGCCGCCGTAGTGCACCGCGCGCACCGGCCCCGACGAGCGCATGCCGACCGGCGGATAGCGGCACGCCGCCACCGCCTTCGCGGCGTCCGCCGCGGTGTTGATCAGCGGCACCAGGATGCCGTAGGCGCCGAAATCGAGCGCCTTCATGATGGTGGCCGGGTCGTTCCACGCCACGCGCACCACCGGCACCGTATCGGTCTGGGAGACGGCCTGCAGCATGGGCCAGAGGTTGGCCATGTCGGTGAGGCCGTGCTGCATGTCGATGACCAGGGCGTCGAAGCCCTGACGCGCCATCACCTCCGCGGTGAACCCGTTGGACACCGACAGCCAGCCCATCGTCACGCACTTGCCGTCGCGCCACATCTGTTTGATCTTGTTCGGCCGCATCGTCACACCTCGTCGAAGGGGATAGCCGGAGCGCTCCGGCGCGCGGGCGAAGCGTACCACAGCATCATGAGCGAGCGCATGCTCTCCAACGTGGGCGCGCGCGCCAAACAGCTCGGAATTCCGCTGGAGGAGGCGCTGGCCCAGCGCGCGGCCGAGACCGCGGTGGGACGCCTCGGCGAGCCGCGGGAGCTGGCGCACGCGGTCGCCTTCCTGGCCTCCGGCAAGTCCAGCTACATCACCGCGACCACCATCCTCGCCGACGGAGGCCTGGTGCGCTCGGTCCTCTGACCGTCGCGGTCCGTCGGGAAGCCCACCGCGCGTCCGGATGGCCGCCCACGAACCGCGCGGAGGTGGTCATGCGCCGACGGCGAGGCCCCCCAGCGCGCGAAAGTAGTCGGGAAACGTCTTCGACACGCACGACGGATCGACGATCCGGATGCCGGGGGCGCGCAGGCCGGTCACCGCGAAGCTCATCGCGATGCGGTGGTCCTCGTAGGTCTGCACGTCGGTCGGTTGGGGCATGCCCGGATGGATCGTCACCGAGTCCCACTCGCTCTCCACCCGCAGGCCCATGCGTCGCAGCTCGGTCGCGGCGGCGACCGGGCGATCGCTCTCCTCGAAGTGGGTCTGGGCGATGCCGCGGACGGTCACCGGCCCGTCGGCGAACGGGGCGATCGCCATCAGCGTCGTGGCCACGTCGCCCATGCGCGTGAAGTCGGCGTCCACCGCGCGCAGCTGCGACGGTCCCTGGACCGTGATCTCCTCGTCCTCGACCGAGACCTCGCAGCCCATCCGCCGCAGGACGTCGAGCAGCCCCAGGTCGCCCTGGACCGAGGCGTGGCCGAGCCGCGGCACGATCACCCGGCTGCCCGTCACCGCGGCGGCCGCGAAGAAGTAGGACGCGCCGGAGGCGTCCGGCTCCACCGGGTAGTCGCGCGCCTGGTAGCGCTGGCCCGCGGGCACGCGGAAGTGCCGATCGCCCTCGCGCTCCGCGCCGACTCCGAAGGCTTCCATCGTCGAGAGCGTCATGGCGATGTAGGGCGCGGAGACCAGGTCGCCCTCGACCTCGATCTCCATGCCGCGCTCGGCGTAGGGCGCGGCCAGCAGCAGCGCGCTGAAGTACTGGCTCGAGATGTCGCCACGCATGCGCGCCCGCCCGCCGGCCATGCCGCGGGCTCGCACGATCACCGGCGGGCAGCCGGTGCCCTCGCGGCTCTCCGCGTCCACCCCGAGCGCGCGGAGGCCGTCGAGCAGGGGCTGGATCGGGCGCTTGCGCATCGCGGGGGACCCGTCGATCACGAACGTGCCGTGGCCGAGGGCCACCGCCGCGGTCAGGAAGCGCGCGGCCGTCCCCGCGTTGCCGATCTCGAGGGTGGCCTCCGAGGCGGGAAAGCGCCCGTCCACGCCGTCGATCACGAAGGTGCGCGTCGCCTCGTCCGCGTGCACGCGCACCCCGAGCGTCTCGAGGGCCCGATGCATGTAGCGCGTGTCGTCGGACCACAGGGCGCCGGTGATCTCGGAGCGTCCGCGGGCCAGCGCGGCGACCAGCAGCGCCCGATTGGAATAGCTCTTCGAGCCGGGCAGCGCGACCGTCGCCTCGAACGGCGTCGCGATGGGCTCGATCGCCAGCGGAGGGGCGGTCGCCTGGCTCATGACGGGCGCATCATACCGCCGGGCCGCGATCTCCGGCCAGCGCGTCCGGCCCGGGCGGTCGGGCGCGCCCACGGCGCGACGATGAACCGGGGCTTGACCTCGCGGTCGGACTGCGGTTCCTGTTCGACAGAGAGGAGCGGTCGTTTTCTCGTCGTGCATTGCGTCACCGAAGAAGGAGGCTCGCATGGCTCACCTCGTTGCGCTCACGCTGCTGTGTCTCTTCGCGGCGCTCGGCCCATTCGCCGCGGAGGCCTACGATCCGGTGGCGCCCAACGGCGTCGTCGATCTCACACCGACCGTCTACACCAATCGAGTGCAGTGGTGGCCGGGTGGCCACGAGCAGCCGATCATCGTGCCGTACCACAAATGGGGACCGGACGGGCCCTGGGCCTCGGACCTGCTCATCGTCGACGAGAACACCGCCAACCAGGTGGACTGCCCGCCGCACATGGTGCCGCCGCCCGACAGCGGACTGCCGAACGCCGGCTACTGGGGCACGCTGACCTGCGACAAGGTTCCGATCTGGCAGTGGCTCGGCGAGGTCGTCAAGATCGACGCCCGGACGATCCTCGATCAGGCCAAGAACGGCGAGAGCCCGATCGTCACCCGGGACATGGTGCAGGCCGCGGAGCGCGCGCACCGCGCGCTGCAGGCGGGCGACGCGGTGCTCTACTGGAGCGGTTACGACGACAAGTACGACAAGCCGATGCCCGAGGGCGCCCGACTCATCGTTTCCCCCTTCGACGGCAAGTCGCCGGCCTGGCCCGCGCCGGACTACGACGCCTCGGAGTACGTCGGCTCCAAGGGCGTGCGCGTCATGGGGATCGACAGCCCGAGCATGGGCGCGTTCGGCCCGCCCCGTTACGTCACCAAGGGCCCCGACTCGAGCTTCCAGAACCCCCTGGCCATCGAGAGCCACCTCGGCCACTTCAAGTACGGCGCCGTCCACACCGAGGGGCTCATGGCGCTCGACCGCGTGCCGAATGGCTCGCTCTACATCACGCTGACCCCGAAGCATCGCGGATCGCCGACCGGCGAATCGCGCTCGGTGGCGATCACCGACACCAAGCTCGCCGGCGAGCTGCTGAAGGCGGTGCGGGCGCACCGCGTGGTCGACCTCTCGGTCACGCTCGCGCAGGAGCTGCCGGTCTGGTGGCCGGGCGCCGGCGTCGGCAACTACGTCTACCCGTACCGCGTGCTCCACACGAACACCTACACGGGGTGGATGGGACCGTACCGGGTGAACAATCATCTGATGGACGCCCATACCGGCACCCACATGGATCCCCCGGCTCACTTCGGGCCACCGACGGGATTCGACTTCGGCTCGTACAATGCCTGGACCAAGGGCGTTCAGCAGAAATACGAGGCGAAGTTCGGCAAGATCAAGACGACCGACATGACATCCGACAAGGTTCCGCCGCACTACTGCATGGGCCCGGCGCGCGTCGTCGACGTCGCCGCGCGGATCGGAACGACCCGGCGCGAGAGCTGGCCCGCCTCACCGGCGATCCGGGTGGAAGACGTGCAGGCTCACGAGCGCCTGTACGGGCCGATCAAGGCCGGCGAGGTCATCCTGTTCAAGAGCGGGCACACCGACGCGCACTTCCGGGAGCTCCAGCGCGGGGTCGAGGACCCGAATACCGCAGCTCCGCTGAACGGCCACTCGGAAGGATGGCCCTCTCCTACCCCGGAGACCGTGAACTACATCCTGGACAAGGGCGTGAAGTGCATCGGCACCGACGCGCCCAGCATGGGCTCGGTGAACGGGGAAGAAGCGACGATGACCCACTGGGCGGCCGCCTCTCGCGAGGCCGTCTTCGTGGAGTTCCTCACCGGCGTCGGCGCTCTGCCGCCCACCGGCGGCTTCTTCGTGTTCCTCGCGCCGAAGTACGAGAACAATCACGGCGGTCCCGGCCGCGCGATCGGCATCCTGCCGTGACCGCACCGGCCCGAGTGTCACCGATCCGGCGGTCGGAGGAGGTGAGCGAGTAGCCCCTACTCGGGCAAATCTGCCGGCGGGGAGCGACGGATATCCAAGTGCGCGTTCTTATTGGCGCCGGCCGTGGCATCGGCATTGCCTCCTTGTGATGCGCATGATGCCCATGCGCATCACAAGGAGGAGTGAACGATGACACGCATCTGGACGATGGCCCTATGCCTGACACTGCTCTTGATCGGCGGATCCGCCATGACGGCCAGCGCACAGCAGCCGACCGCACCCGCACCGGCGGCGCCGGCGGATTCCAAGGCAACGGACAACAGCACCGCACAACCGTCCCCGTCGCCGGCCACACCGGCGCCGGCGCCCCAGCTGCAGCAGACTCCCCCGCCGAGCACGCAGACCGAGACGCGCACCGAGAAGACCGAGCGCATCGTCGAGCGTGAGCCCGGCAAGTTCCTGGGCGTCGATCCCACGGTCGCGATGATCCTGGGCGCGGCGATCCTGATCGTGATCGTGTTCGCCATGGTGGCGATGAGCCGCCGGCGCGACGAGATCCCGCACACCCACACCCGCGTCTGAGGCGTCGACCCGGCGTCCGACGTAACGCGCGCCGGTAGCCTTCCGGCACCGGGGGAAGGCTACCGGCGCGGCACCACCTGCGATGGCGAGCGACGCGGCGTCACGACACCCGCCAGCTCTTGTCGATGTAGCGGCGCCCCTCGACCTCGGTCACCTGGATGGCGGCCCGGTACCCATGGACCCGGGCCATGTGAACCCGCGTCTCCTCGAGAACCTGCTCCTGATCGGGTCCCGCCTCGAGCGCCTCGGCCAGCACCCGGCCGTCCAGCGTCACGCCCGCGGCGCGGCCTGCTCGGTCCGGATCGTGCCCCAGCAGCGCGAGGATGGTCGGCGCCACGTCGGCGTTGCCCGCCGCCGCGCGCATCGTCGTCTCGCGCTTGAACCCGGCCCCCCAGCCGAAGAGCGTGTTGCGCACGTTCCACGGGCTCATGCTGCCGTGATCGCTCACGTAGAGGCGCGCGCCGCCGCTCACGCAGGCCAGGTCGCTGCCCCGGATGGCGAACGCGTTCGGGCGCGAGGTCCAGGGAAACGTCAGCAGCAGGTCGCACGCCCGCTCGGGATTGGCGGCGTGGATCAGATCGAGGGAGAACGTGCCCTCCGCCGCGCCCAGCGCGTCGCCGGGCGTCTTCGCCGCCGTGAACATCACTCCGCCCCAGTCCTGCGCCTGGACGAGCCGCGCGATGCGCGCGATGCGCTCCGGATCGCGTCCCTCGACATGGAGTGCCACCGCCTGCCCGCTGCTGGCCAGCACCACGTCCGGAGAGTCGGGCGCCGCCTTGAGCCCGGCCGCCACGAGCGCGGCCGCCACGTCGACCCCGCCCGTGTTCGTGCTGAAGCCGTGGTCCGAGGCCACCAGCACCGCGACGCGCCCGGCGAGCCCGAGGGCGTCCAGGCTCGCGAGCACGGACGCGATCTCGGTGTCGTCGTGGCGCAGGGCCTCGCGCGAGGCCGGCGAGCCCACGCCGCCGTGGTGCTGGCTGTGATCCGGCTCGGTGAGCCAGTTGATCACCACGTCCGGCCGCAGGTCCGGCAGCACGTACTCGCGCAGTACCCGCTCGGTCCAGGACACCGAGGCGTCGTAGCGCGCCGCGCCGGCCGTCTTCACCGGAGCGGCGCCGAACCGCGACAGGATCGCCTCGCTGACCTCGGCGGGATAGGCCACCGTCTTGCCGGGATCGAAGTAACCGTTGACCAGGACACCGATGCCCGCCGGGGCCCGCGGGTTCAGCAGGAAGGCGCTGCCCGTCGAGCCCGAGCTGACCCCGGCCAGCCGCAGCCCGAGCCCGTGGAGGCGCTCGGCCAGCGTGGGGGCCAGCAGCAGGCGGCCGCCGCTGACCCGCTCGAGGTCGAGCAGGTTGCGGTGGTTGCCGCTGTCGAGCGCACGGCCACGGTCGATCGCGGGGACGTAGAGCTGATTGCCGAGCAGCCCGTTGCTCCCGGGCTGGGTGCCGGTCGAGAGCGCGGCCGCGTTGACGCGGGTGACGGTGGGGAAGACGGCGTGACTGCTCGCGAAGCTCACCCCTTCCGCGCGCAGGCGGAAGAGGGTGGGCGTCTCCTCGCGGGTGATGGAGTCGGGCCGGAGCCCGTCGACCACGAAGACGATGACGAGCATGGGGTCAGGTCTTACATTCCGACATTTCCGCGCGCATCGCCCGGGCGATCAGGTCAAAAATGTCGGAATGTAAGACCTGACCCCGCTCTAGATGCCGACGATCTCGTTGAACCGGCCGAAGCCGATGTAGAGCGTGGTGTGCGCGACCAGCTCGATCACCTCGGCCTCCGAGAACTGGGCGCGCACCTCGGCCCAGAGCGCGTCGTCGACCTTCCGGTGATCGACGGCCAGCTTCTCCGCGAACCGCACCGCCGCGCGCTCGCGTGGAGTCAAGAGCTCGGAGGTGTCGTCCTCGATCGCGGCGATCTTCTCCTCGGTCGCGCCAGCATGCCGGGCCCCGGCATAGCGGGCCTTCAGTCAGTAGCGACAGGCGTTGAGCCCCGCGATCTTGATCCGCACCAGCTCGCGGATGACCGGGTCGATCGTGCCCTCGCGCACCAGCGCGCCCCGGAAGGCGGCGAGCGCCTTCACCACCGCGGGATTCCGCGCGTAGGTGCGCGTGCTCGCCGACGTGCCGATCTGCCGCTCCGACTCCTCGCACAGGTGCCGGATCTCGACGTCCACCTCGTTCATCCCGAGCGGCTGCATCCTCGCCATCGCTTTCCTCCTGGGTGCCTCACCTGGGGTCAGGTCTTGCATTACGACATTTCTGGGCGCCGGAGGAGACGGGTCTCCTTCCGGCTGACACGGTGACTTCTCTTTTCAATGCGCTCGGTCGCCGTTGGCTCACCTCGCAAGGCTCCGGCCGCGGGCAGCCGTTGGTCCGCGGTCGGCCCCCGGCCCCCCGCCGGCGATCTGGGGGAGGAGGAAGACTTCGCTGTCGTCGTGGATCGGCGCGAAGAGGGCGTCCTGGTAGATCTGGCCGTCGATGGCGACCGCGACGCCGGTCTCGAGATGCCGCTCGAGCGCCGGGTGCAGCGCGGTGAGCTGCCGGAAGAGCTGCTGGACGGACGTCGCCGAGAGATCGAACTCGGCGACGCCGCCCGTCACCTGCGCGAGGTTGCCGACCAGCACCACTCGCGCCATGCGTGCACGATCAGGCCTTGTTCAGGCCCTTGTCCTTGAGCGCCTTGAGCACCTTGGGCGGCGACATCGGCAGCTCGGTGAAGCGGATGCCGGTGGCGTTCTCCATCGCGTTGGCGATGGCGGCCAGCGGCGGGACGATTGGCGTTTCTCCCACCCCACGCACCCCGTAGGGATGCTTGGGGTTGCCGACCTCCACCAGCACCGTGTCGATCATCGGCACGTCGGAGGCCACCGGCATGCGGTAGTCGAGGAAGCCCGCGTTCTGCAGCTTGCCGTCCTCGCCGTAGATGTACTCCTCGTTCAGCGCCCAGCCGATGCCCTGCACCGCCCCGCCCTGGTACTGCCCCTCGACGTAGGCCGGATGCAGCGCCCGGCCCGCGTCCTGGGCGACGGTGTAGCGCAGGATGGTGGCCCGGCCGGTCTCCGGGTCCACCTCGAGATCCACCAGGTGCGTGCCGAAGCTCGGGCCGGCGCCCTGGGCATTGATGCGGCCCACGCCCCCGATGGGACCGCCGGTCTTGCCGGAGACCTTGGCGAAGTCGGCGATGGTCATCGGCTTGACCTTCTCGGCGAGCGCGCCGAGCGGCCGCACCGCGCCGTCCTTCCACTCGACCTGGTCGGGCTTGGCCTCCCACAGCTTGCACGCCCGCGCGATCAGATCGTTCTTGATCTGCCGGGCCGCCTCCACGATGGCCATCGAGCCCGAGAACGCGGAGCGGCTGCCGCCGGTGAGGAAGTTGAAGGACAGCGAGCCGGTGTCGCCGATGATCGGGCGCACCTTGTCGTAGGGCACGCCCAGCTCGTCGGCGGCCACCGAGGTGAGCGCGGCACGCAGGCCGCCGATGTCCGGGGTGCCGGCCATCAGCGAGATCGTGCCGTCCTCGTTCACGGTCAGCGACACCGAGGTCTCGCCGCCGATGTTGAACCAGAATCCCGAGGCCACCCCGCGGCCCTGCCACTTCCGCAGCGGAGTGTTCCAGTGCTCGGTCTTCTTGATCGAGTTCAGCGTCTCCTCGAGGCCGATCGGCCCGAACTTGGGCCCGTAGGCGGCCTTGGTGCCCTCGCGGGCCGCGTTCATCATGCGCAGCTCGATGGGATCGAGCTCGAGCTTCTTGGCGATCTCGTCCACCACGCTCTCGACCGCGTACTCGGAGATCGGCGCGCCGGGGGCCCGGTAGGCCGCCACCTTCGGCCGGTTCGAGACCACGTCGTAGCCGATCACGTGCACGTTCTCGATATCGTAGGGCGCGTAGGCGCACATGGTGCCGGGCTGCACCGGCGAGCCCTGGAACGCGCCGGCCTGGTACTTCAGCTCGGCGAACCCGGCCACGAACTTGCCATCGCGGGTTGACCCCATCTTCACGCGCACGGTGGCTCCAGAAGTCGGGCCCGAGGCCTTGAACACTTCTTCGCGCGACATCACCATCTTCACCGCCCGCTTGGCCTTGCGGGACAGGGCGATGGCGAGGGGCTCGAGGTACACCACGGTCTTGCCCCCGAAGCCGCCGCCGATCTCGGTGGCGGTCACCCGCACCTTGCCGATGTCGAGCCCGAGCAGGCGCGCGCAGTGGGCGCGCACGATGAAGTGCCCTTGCGTCGTCGTCCACAGCTCGACCGAGCCGTCCTCGGACGCGCTGGCCAGCGCGGCGTGCGGCTCGATGTAGCCCTGGTGCACCGGAGCGGTCTTGAACTCGCGCTCCACCACGAGGTCGGCCTTCTTGAAGCCGGCCTCGACGTCGCCGACCTTGATCTCGACGCGCTTGGCCACGTTCGAGGGCTTCTCCGGCTTCGGCTCCACTCCCACCGTGAACAGGTCGTCGTGGAGCAGCGGCGCGTCGGGGCGCATGGCGGCGACCACGTCGATGACGTGGGGCAGCACCTCGTACTTCACGTCGATGAGCTTGAGCGCGCGCCGGGCGATGGCCGCGCTGGTCGCGGCCACCGCGGCCACCGCGTGCCCTTCGTACAGCGCCTTCTCGCGGGCCATGACGTTCCGCACCACGTCCTTGTAGTTCATCATCATCTCGCCGGCCGGGATGAACTCGGACGGCTGATCCCCGAAGTCGTCCCGGGTAATGACCGCCTTCACCCCGGGCAGCGCCTCCGCCTTCGAGGTGTCGATCGCGACGATGCGGGCGTGCGGATACGGGCTGCGCAGCACGCGGCCGATGAGCTGGCCGGGCAGGTTGAAGTCGGCCCCGAAGCGGGCGCGGCCCGTCACCTTGTCCACGCCGTCCGGACGGATCTGCCGCGTGCCGACGTAGCTGTGTCCGTTCGCCTGGGAGTGCCCGTTGGTCTCGGCCATGTCCTATCCCTTTCTCATGGCGGCCGCGGTATCCATCACCGCGGTCACGATCTTGTCGTAGCCGGTGCACCGGCACAGGTTGCCGGCCAGCCAGAAGCGCACCTCGTGCTCGCTGGGATCCGGGTTCTTCTCGAGGAGCGCCTTGGACGCGACCAGGACACCCGGGGTGCAGATGCCGCACTGCAGTGCGGCCGCTTCCAGGAACCGCTGCTGCAGCGGATGGAGCGAGTCCCCTTTGGCCATGCCCTCGATCGTCTCGACCTTCCGTCCCGAGATCTCGCAGCCCAGCACCAGGCACGAGCAGACCAGCCGCCCGTCGAGCATCACGCTGCAGGCCCCGCAGTCGCCGGAGGCGCAGCCTTCCTTGCTGCCGGTCAGGTTGAGGGTGTCGCGGAGCACGTCGAGCAGCGTCTCCTCCGTCTCGCAGAGAAACTCCACCGCGTCTCCATTCACCGTCGCTTCGATGTGATGCTTGGCCATCAGTTGCTCCTCGCTCGGTCCAGTGCGATCAGGGCGCTCCGCCGGGCCAGCACGGCCGCCACGTCGATGCGGAACTCGGTGGTGCCTCGCTTGTCGTCGATGGGACGGCACGCGGCCCGCGCCGCGGCCTCGAGCCGATCCTGCGCCGGCTTGTCCAGCCGGCTCCCGATGATGGCCTGCGCCGCCTCGGGCACCAGGAGCACCCGCGCCGCCACCGCGCCCAGGCTCACCCGGGCCGCGCTGATGACGCTGTTGGCGTCGAGGCTCAAGCTTACCCCCGCCCCCACGACCGCGATGTCCATTTCGGTGCGTGGGATGAAGCGCAGATAGGCGTCGCTCGAGCGGGGCGGCCGCGGCGGCAACAGGAAGGAGGCCACGATCTCGCCCTTCTGGAGCGCCAGCTTGCGGGGCCCGAGCATCACGTCCTCGACCGGCAGCTCGCGCCGGCCCCCCGGTCCGACGAGCGAGGCGACCGCGCCGGCCGCGATCAGCGCGGGCACGCTGTCGGCGGCCGGCGAGCCGTTGCACAGGTTGCCGCCGAGCGTCGCCCGGCCCTGCACCTGGGTCGAGCCGATCAGGTTGGCGGCCTCGATCACTCCCGGCCAGACCTTCTTGAGCCGCGGATGCTCCTTCAATTCCGCCCCGGTGACCGCGGCCCCGATGCGCCAGCCGCCCTTTTCCTCGGTGACCGCGCGGGTCTCGGGAATCCGCTTGATGTCGACGATCAGGTCGGGATCGACGACGTCGGCGCGCATCTGGACCAGGAGGTCGGTGCCTCCGGCCAGGACCCGCGCCTCGCCCTTCGCTCCGGCGAGGAGGGCAACTGCTCCTTCCAACGACTCCGGTGCCTCGTATCGCATGTGTGGTGTCTGGCTCCTCGGTGTGGTCGAACGGTTCAGTCGAGCATCATACCTTAACGCCGCGACACGGTAGGCCCTGGAATTGCAGCACCGCCTGAAGCGTGGACACGGTGGTCTGCTGCAAGGTCTGTGGCCTGGTCCAGCACCAGGGACCGCTCGCTCCCGGCATGCTCGCGGAATGCGTACGATGCGGGGCACGCCTCGGCGACCACAAGCCGAACAGCCTGTCCCGCACGGCGGCGTTCACCCTGGCCGCGCTGGCTCTGTACGTTCCCGCCAACGTCTTTCCAATCCTGCGCATGGATCTGTACGGCGTGCACTCGGAGAACACGGTCTGGGAGGGCTGCAAGACGCTGTTCCAGCGCGGCGAGGTCCTCGTCGCGATCGTGGTGTTCCTGGCCAGTCTGGTGATCCCGTTCCTCAAACTACTCGGGCTTTTTTTCCTGGTCGTGACCACCCGACTCCGCTCCCGCTGGCGCCGGCCGCTCCGAACCTGGATCTACCGCGCGATCGACCTCGTCGGCCCCTGGGCGATGCTCGATGTGTTCCTGCTGGCGATCCTCGTCTCGCTCGTCAAGCTGGGCGAGCTGGCGACCGTCATTCCCGGCCCGGGACTGTTCGCGTTCAGCGCGGTGGTGGTGTTGACCATCCTGGCCTCGAGCAGCTTCGATCCGAGCCTGATCTGGGCCGAGCCCGACGGCGAGCCGTGACCGATCCGCCGAAGGGTCCGATGCCGGAGGAGCCGCCGCCCGAGCCGATTCCGGCGGACCGCGCCGCCGATCCGTCGCTGCCGCGCGCGACGATGCGCAAGCGCCGCTGGAAGCTGCCGTTCGTCTGGATCGTGCCGCTCGTCGCGGCGATCGTCGCGGGCAGCCTCGTCTACCAGCGCATGCAGGAGCGCGGCCCCACCATCACGATCCGGTTCCGCGACGCGAGCGGCGTGAAACCGGATCAGACCGAGATGCGCTATCGCGGCGTGCCGGTCGGCCAGGTCATCCGCGCCGAGCTGACCTCCGATCAGCAGCACGTGCTGGTGAGCGTGCAGCTGCACCACACCGCCGAGGGGCTCGCCCGCGAGGGCTCCGTCTTCTGGATCGTGCGCCCGGAGATCGGCTTCGGCACCGTGCGTGGGCTCAGCACGGTGCTCACCGGCTCGTACATCCAGTCGATGCCCGGAAAGGGCAAGGCGAAGAAGGACTTCGTCGGGCTGGAGTCCGCCTCCCCGACCATGGGCCAGCCCGGCATGACCGTCACGCTGGCCTCGACCCAGATCGGGTCGGTGCGCGTGGGCTCGCCGATCTTCTATCGCGGCGTCGAAGTCGGCTCGGTGACCGCGCTCGAGCTGAGCCGCGACGCGACCGCCGCGCAGGCGCGCGCGTTCATCTCGCAGCGGTACGCGCGCCTGATTCGCGTCGGCTCGCGCTTCTGGATGGTCGGCGGCGTGGACGTCGACTTCGGCCTGTTCCGCGGCCTGCAGATCAACGTGGACTCGCTCCGGTCGCTGGTGACCGGCGGCATCGCCTTCGCCTCGCCGGACGAGGGCGAGATCGCCCGCGAGGGCACGACCTTCCTCCTGCACGACAAACCACAGAAGGAATGGCTCGACTGGCGACCGAAGATCACGATCCCGGCCGGAGACTGACCCGAAGCGTCGGGCCATCGAGTCATCGGGCCAGGTAGCGCTCGAGCAGGCGCTGGAACTCGGCGGCCACCACCACGCCGCCCATGAGCTCGCCGGTCTCCGGGAAATAGGCGCGGCCCAGCGTGGTGCCGTCCACCAGCCAGAACGTGAGCCAGTATCGGGCCTCGGCGGCGGCGTGCGGGACCGGCCGGCGCGCCGGCGCCCGGGTGATCATGTCCACCAGCGCGCTGACGTCCTCGGTCGACGTGATGCGCGCCGCGGTCGCCTCCGCGCTGGGCTCGCCGCGCCAGACCTCGATCGCCTCCACCCTCCTGGCGATGTCGAAGAGCGCCCCCCCGACCCGGGCCCGCGGATTGCGCCAGGCCTGGTAGAGATAGACGCGGCCGCTGGACACCGCGGCGAGGCGGAACTCGGTGGCGAATCCGCGCACCGCGTACATCCGGGTGCCGGCGGGCAGGAAGGCCGCACCGCCGTCCAGGCCGTACGAGCATCCGCGATTGTCCTCGCCGATGGAGCAGGCGACGGTCGCGAACTCGATCCCGAGGTCGTCCCGCGTCAGCTCTCGACCCGGCTCGTCCGCGAAGCGGATGTAGTCGATGCCGTCGAAGGTGACGAAGTCGAGCAGGCTCGACGTGCTCAGCGATCCCGCGAGCGCCACACCGCCCAGCACCGCCAGCGCGAGGGCCAGCGTGCCAGCGCCGACGCCGGTCCGCGTCCTCAGAGCTGCCAGTCCTGGTACCAGGTGGAGTCGGCGCCGATGCCCTCGCGCGCCACCGCGACCTCGATCAGGTACGGGCGGTTCTCGCGGGTGATCTTGTCCATCCCGCGGCGGAGGGCCGGCTCCAGGTCCTTCACCGTGGTGACCGCCTCGCCGTCCACGCCCTGCGAGCGGGCCAGGCCCACGTAGTCCACCGGCGGCGCGCTGAGCCAGAGGCCGGGGTACTTGCCCTCGCGGATCATCTTGGCGTCGGGCATCTCGCGCGCCCAGTTGTGGCGCACGATCTGGTAGCTCTCGTTGTTGGAGACGATGGTGAGGATCGCGGTGTTGTAGCGCGCCATGGACCAGAAGCCAGAGGCGCTGTAGCCGAGGGCGCCGTCGCCGAGATGCAGGACGACCGGGCGCTCGCGGCCGGCCGCGATCTTGGCCCCGATGGCCGCCCCCACTCCGAAGCCGAGCGAGCCGCCGCCGCTACGCGTCCAGGTCATGCCGCCGTGACCGAACGGCAGGAGCGTCAGGCGCGCGGTCGAGCTCTCGTGCACCATCACCGTGCTCGTCGGCAGCACCGAGGCCAGCTGCGCCTCCAGCACCGCCGGGTGCACCGGGATGTCGTGCTCGTGCTCGCGGGCCAGCTTCTCCTCGCGCTCGATCAGGTTGGCCGCGAAGGCGCGGACCTTGCCGCGCTGGGGCGCCCACGATGATGCCTTGTCGCCGTGCAGCCGCCCCAGCGCCCGGGTGACGCCGCCCAGCGTCTCGCGCAGCTCGCACTGCGCGGCCAGGTCGAGCGGATAGTGCCGGCCCATCAGGAGCGGGTTCGGCCCGATCTGCATCACCACCGGCTCGCTCACGCTGCCGTGCACGCCCTGGCAGCCGACCAGGAAGATCAGGTCCGGCTGCAGTCCAGTGGTCTGGGTGAAGTCCTTCGGCACCGGGTAGTTGCCGCAGAAGAGCGGATGCCGCGTGGGGAAGTTGGGGAAGATCTGCCGGCTCGCGAACACCGGCGCCTCCAGCGCCTCGGCCAGCGCAACCGCCTCCGCCGCCGCGCCGGTGCGCCAGACATCGTCGCCGAACATCAGCACCGGACACCTGGCTTCACCCAGTCGCCTGGCGATCGCCTCGATGGTCGCAGGCCGCGCCGGCCCCGGCCGCTCGATCTCGTAGCGCGCATCCTCGCCGATGGTGGCCTCGAGCCCCTCGGTGTGCAGCAGCTCGGCGCTGATCGAGAGGTACACCGGCCCCGTCGGCGGCGTGGTCGCCTCGCGCAGCGCGCGGATGGTGGCCACGCTGATGGCCTTGGGGTTGGTGTGCACCTGGTAGGCGCAGCGCGCCTCTTTCGTGATCGGGCGCATCGACTCGGCCTGGCTCAGCCCAGGAAACGGCGCGAGCCCGCGATAGTCCTGAAGCTCCGAGGCCCAGTCACCCGCGATCACCAGCAGCGACGAGCCGGCGACCTGGGCATTGAAGAGCTGCCCCGCGAGCTGGTAGGAGCCGCCCATGACGTGCGCGATGACCACGCCCACCTTGCCGCTGACGCGGTGGTAGCCGTCGGCCATCGCGGCCACCAGCCCCTCGTGCTTGCCGACCACCAGGCGATTGTCCCCATCCTCGGCGATGGCGGCGAAGAGCCCGGTCTCCGCCGAGCCCGGGTTGGTGAACAGATACTCGACGCCCGCGTCCTTGAGCGTCTGGAGCAGCAGCATGCCGCCGGTGCCGGTGATGGTCTTGCGCATGGTCTTGGCCCCTGGTGTGCCCCTGATGTCGTTGTCGTCGGCCCGCCGCTACCCGGGCCTCACGGGTCGAAACACTACACCACCCCGTCGACCTCTCGGTCCGGTTTCATGGGTTGCGTTGCGACGGCCCCCGGCGCAGAATCCCCGCGATGCGCGGCGGCGTGACGATGGGACGACGGGGATTCCTGACCCTCACGGCCGGGGTCCTTCTCGCCCCCGCCGGGAAGGTGGCCGGGCAGGCAACCGGGAGGGTTCACCGGATCGGGTTTCTCGGGAACTCGACCGAGGCGCTCGAGGCCAACCTGGTGGGCCCGTTTCGCGAGGGGCTTCGCGAGCAGGGCTACGTCGAGGGTCGCGACCTCATCGTCGAGTATCGCTGGGCCGAGGGGCAGTACGAGCGCTTCCCGGCCCTCGTCCAGGAGCTGATCCACCTCAAGGTGGACGTCATCGTCACCGCCGGGACTCCCGCCGCCCTCGCGGTCAAGCGGGCGACGACCAGGATCCCGGTCGTGATGCTGGCGGTGGGCGACCCCGTCGGGAGCGGACTCGTCGCGAGCCTGGCTCACCCCGGCGGCAACCTCACCGGGCTCGTGGGGATCGCGCCGGATCTCGAGGGCAAGCGGCTCGAGCTGTTGAAGGAGATCGTGCCGCGCCTGTCGGCGGTCGCGTTCCTGACGAACCCGGCGAATCGCCTCCACGTCACGTCCGAGAAACAGGTGCAGGAGGCGGCGCGCGCTCTGCACCTGAGGGTGGAGTTCTTCCCGACGCGGACCGAAGCCGAGTTCGACCGGGCATTCCAGGCGATCGCGGCCTGGCGGCCTGGCGCCCTGGTCATGCTGGCCGATCGGGTGTTCCTGCACAGCCGGGCGCGCATCGTGGAGTTCACCGAGCGATCACGCCTGCCCGCGGTCTACGCCTACTCCGAACTGGTCGAGGCGGGAGGCCTGATGTCCTTCGGCCCCAGCTATCCGGGCATGCACCGACGCGCCGCGTACTACGTGGATCGGATCCTCAAAGGGACGCGGCCGGCCGATCTTCCCATGGAGCAGCCGTCGAAGTTCGAGCTGATCGTGAACCTGAAAACCGCTCGGAGCCTCGGCCTGACGATTCCGGAGACAGTGCTCCTGAGGGCCGATCAAGTCCTCGAGTGACACCCTCTCCTCGAACGAGGAGAGGGTCCGCGAGCCTCGGTGAGGAGCTAGCGTGCGGCCGCCGCGGCCTCCGGCATCTTCTCCACCACCACCGTCGGATGCACCGCCGGCGAGTAGATCTCGAGGATCTCCAGGTCGTCGGTGCACTCGAGCTCGTTGTGCACGATGCCGGCGGGCTGCAGCACGCAGTCGCCCGCGTTGAACGTGCGCTCGCCATGGCCCTCGTAGACGAACTTGATGGTGCCACGGAGCACGTAGAACATCTGGAAGTCGCACTCGTGCTTGTGCAGCCCGGTGGTGTGGAGATCGTGGGTGTCGCCGCCCTGCTTCACGCGAATGATGTGGGCGCGCATCTTGCCGTGGGTGGCGTCGGCGATGCCGAGGTCGCGGTACTCCATGAAGCTGCGGAGGCCGGGCTGGTAGACGGCGTCCTTGGCGAGGCTGGCGCTGAACTTCTGCTTGGGCTCGGTCATGTCGGTTCTCCTCTGGGTGCGGTGCGCGTCAGACGGTGCGCTGCAGGAAGCCGGTGGTGAGCGGCCAGGTGAGATCGGCGTAGTAGGGCTGGAAGCCCGGGTTGTCGGGATGGCGGAAGCCGTGCTGCGCGTCGGAGAAGAAGTGCCACTCCACGAGCTTGCCGTTGGCGAGGAAGCTCTGCCAGAGCGGGCCCTGGATGGCCGGCGTCGCGATGTAGTCCTGGCCCGCCGCGAACACGAGCGCCGCGCACTGGAGCGTCCTGGCCAGGTGGAAGGCGTGACGGGGCCGGTGCCCAGTCTCGGGCTCGTCGCGCACCGAGGGGTAATAGAGCACGATGGCCTTCACCGACGGGTGATCGGCCGCGAACGGGATCAGCAGCCGCCCGCCCATGCAGTGGCCGATGCAGCCGGTGCGCGCGGGATCGGTCCCCATGCGGTCGATGAGGTAGCGCCAGGCCTCGTCCATCTTGCCCAGGAACTCGTCGTCGCCGTGCTTGGCCTGCAGATCCGCGCCCATGCCGATGTGGGTGGTGCCCGCGATGCCGAACATGTTGAAGAGATCGGGCGCGAGCACGTTGAAGCCGAGGCCGGCCAGGCGGTAGGCGTCGATCTTGTAGTCGGCGGTCACCCCGTGCGCGTGGTGGACCATCAAGATACCCGGCCGCGTCCCGGGCGCGTCGGGATGCGCCAGGTAGCCGGGGATGCCGTCCTGCTCCTGCGTGACCATTCGCGCCACGACGTTCATGTCCGCTCCTTCATCGAGACCCGCCAGTGGATCCGGTCTTCCTCCGGCGGATAGTCGCCCGCCGCCTTGTGGTACGAGCAGCGATTGTCCCAGATGACGACGTCCCCCGTCCGCCACCGATGCGTGTACTGCCCCTCGGGCTGGATCATGCGCTCGGTCAGCTCGTCGATCAACGCGTCGCTCTCCGCCCGCTCCATGCCGTCTATATAGAGGATCTTGCCCGGGTCGAAGTAGAGGCCCTTGCGCCCGGTCTCGGGATGGATGCGGACGATGGGATGGAAGACCGGCGTCCAGTCGCGGTCCTCCTCGTTCAGCAGCGCGGTGGCCTTCTTCCGGCCGCCGTAGGTGAAGGCGCCCTTGTGGCCCTCGAGCCGGTCCTTCAGACGCGGCGGCAGCGCCTCGTAGGCGGCGTACATGCTGGCGAAGTGGGTGTCGCCGCCGCGGCTCGGCACCGCGAGGGCATAGAGCTGGGTGGCCTTGAAGGGCTCCTCGTCGTAGGCGCCGTCGGTGTGCCAGCCCTCGGCCCCGCGTCGGTAGATCGTCAGGTCGAGCGCGCCGTCGGGCCCGAACTTGTTCACCCCGAGCAGGGTGATCTCCGGGCGCTCGGGATGTCGCGTGCTCTTCGACGGGTGCGGGACCACCTGGCCGAAGCGGCGGCTGTAGGCGAGGAACTCGTCGATCTCGAGCGTCTGGCCCGGCACCACCGCCACGTTGTGATCGAGCCAGGCGCGGTAGATGCGGCCAAAGCCCGCGTCGTCGAGCGCGCGCACGTCCACGCCGAGGATCTCGACGCCGATCTGCGGCCCGAGCCGGCGGATCTCCATCACGCCTTGCTCGCGAGCGCGGCCTTCACGCGCTCCGGTCGGAACGGGATCGTGCGCAGCCGCACCCCGGTGGCGTCGAACACCGCGTTGGCCAGCGCCGCGCCCACCGGGGTGGAGGCGGCCTCGCCCGCGCCGAGCGGCGGCTGGTCGAGGCGCTGGATCAGCTCGAACTCGAGCCGGGGCACCTCCGGGAACGTGAGGATCGGATAGCTGGCCCAGTCCACCGTGGTCACGCGATTCCGGTCGTAGACGACCTCCTCGTGCAGCGCCCGCGAGAGCGTCTGCAGGATGTTGCCCTCGAGCTGCGCCTGCACGCAGTCCGGGTTGATCATGAGCCCGCAGTCCTGCGAGGCCACCACTCGCGTCACCCGGATGCGGCCGGTGGCGCGCTCCACCGCCACCTCCATGCCCATGGCCACGATGGTCTCCTCGTGCTTGTAGTGCACGTAGGCGAGGCCGCGCCCCGTGAGCACCGCGGCCCGCCGATCCATCGGCCGAGGCGAGGGCCGCGGCTGCCAGCCCATGCGCGCGGCGACGCGCTTGAGCACCTCGATGCCGCGCGGATTCGACAGCCGGCGCAGCCGGAACTCGAGCGGATCGATGCGAGCCAGCGCCGCGATCTCGTCGGTGAAGGACTCCACCGCGAACGTGTTGGCGATCTTGCCCGGCGCGCGCAGGGGCGACGTGCGCAGCGGCGCGTCCGCGATCCAGTGCACGACCGCGTTCAGGTTCGGCATCGCGTAGGGCGGATCGATGTTCTGGTAGATGAGGCCGGTCGAGCGCCCCGGCGTCTGCGGGATGCCGGCGGCGTCGAGGACCAGCAGCGGGAGATGGGGCAGATTGGCGGTGGCGATGGGCAGCCACGCTTGCGTCTCCCACGCCACGATCTCGCCGTCCTTGTCCACGGTGGCGCGCAGGTCCAGCATCTGGGCCGGGCCCTTCGGGTCGAGCCCGTGCTCCTCCTGCCGGCTCCACTGCACGCGCACCGGCCGGCCCACCGTCCGGGAGAGCAGCGCGGCCTCCATCGCCGCGTCGTCCGCCCCGTTGGCGCCGTAGGAGCCGGCGCCGTCCATATAGATGACGCGCACCCGGTCCCGCTCGACGCCGAGGGCGCCCGCCACGGTGTTCTGCAGGCCGTGCACGTTCTGCGACGCGCTCCACACCGTGACGCGGTCTCCGCGCACGTCGGCCACCCCGCACGACGGCCCGATCGAGCCGTGGGTCTGCATCGGCCACCGATACGAGGCGGCCAGGGTCCGGGCGCCCGCCGGCGGCGCGCTCAGCGCCGAGAGATCGCCGCGCTTCGCCACCTCCTGGTGGCGCTCTACCCGGCTCGCGCGCATGAGATCGAACTCGCGCGCGTGATCGGGCAGGCCGCCGCCCCCGCTCCACTGCGCTTTGATGGCGCCCGCCGCTCGCAGCGCATCCCACTCGCGCTCGGCCACCACCGCGAGGAAGGACCGGATGCGCACCACCCGCGCGCCCCGGACGCCCGCGATCGACGACTCGTCCACCGACTGCAGCGTCGCGCCCAGCGCGGGCGGGCGGATCACCCGCGCGTGCAGCATGCTCGGCAGCGCCAGGTCTTGCAGATAGCGGTGATGACCGGTCACCTTCTCCGGCACGTCCGGGCGCGGCAGCGAGCGGCCGATGAAGCGGAAGCGGTCGTGCGGCTTCAGCGGGGCCGCCGCGTCCACCTTCAGGTTGAACGTGCGATCGCCGATGAGGTCGCCGTAGCCGACCGAGGCGCCGCCGTCCTTCGCGCGCACCGCTCCGTCGGCGACCTCCAGATCGGCGGCGGGCCGGCCCAGCCGCGGCGCCGCCATCCCGATCAGGGCCTGCCGCGCGGTGGCGGCGGCGCGGCGAAGCTGGACGCCGCCGCGGGCCACCCCGTAGCTGCCGCCGGTGCCGCCCTGATTGGGCGTGAGCGCGGTGTCGCCCTCGATCATCGCGATGCGCTCCGGCGCGACGTCCAGCTCCTCGCCGGCGATCTGGCGCATCGCGATGCGCGAGCCGGTGCCGAGGTCCACCCGCCCCACGAAGATGGTGACGGTCCCGTCGCGCCCGATCGCGATGATCGAGTCCACCGCGTCCGGGGCCAGCGACTTGCCGAGAAACCGGTCGGCGTCGGGCATGGACTGCGCGTCCGACCGCTCCACCCCGTCGAGCCCACCGACCACCAGCACTGAGCCGGCGGCGAGCGTGCCGGCCAGGAAGGACCGCCGCGAGACCGGCGCCGCCATCTCAGCGGGCTCCCGGCGCCGCGCCGGCGGCCCGGAGCACCGCGCGGATGACCCGCGCGTGGCTGCCGCAGCGGCAGAGGTTGCCGGCCAGCGCGTCGCGCACCTGCTGCTCGCTCGGACGGGGCGTCCGGACGAGCAGCGCGCGGGCGCTCATCACCATGCCGGCGGTGCAGTAGCCGCACTGCGCGGCCTGCTCGGCGATGAATGCGGCCTGCAGCGGATCGGGCCGCTCGGGCGACCCCAGGCCCTCGATGGTCACCACCTCGTGGCCGACCACGGACGCGGTCGGCGCGATGCACGAGCGGACCGCCCGGCCGTCGACGAGCACCGTGCACGCCCCGCACTGGGCCAGCCCGCATCCGAAGTGGGTGCCGGTCAGCTTCAGGTCGTCCCTCAGCACGTAGAGGAGCGGGACGTCGGGATCGTCGGAGTCGACCTCGCGGGTCGCCCCGTTCACCTCGAGCGTCAGCTTGGCCATGTCGCGGCTTACTGCCACGGGGCGCGCCCGGCGCTCGCGCGCTCGAGCCAGCGCCGGTCGCGCGGCGAGGCCCGGCGGGCGAGACGGCGGCTCACGAGGCGCGTGGCGTCGTCGTAGCGCTCGGTCTCGAGGTAGCAGAGGATCATGGTCTCCTCGAAGATCTCCCACTGCGCGTGACTGCCCCCGATGCGGTGCATCTCGGCCTCGACCGGCTCGAAGTGGCGAAGCGCCCCCGCGAAGTCGCCCGCCGCGAAGGCGCCGGCCCCCTCCACGAGCGGCAGCACCACCCGCCCCGCGAACGGATGTCCCTTGCCGTCGAGGGCGCGCAACCCGTCCTGGAGCCGCGTCAGCGCCGCCTCGTCGCCGCTGGCCGCGTAGGCCAGCGCGGCGTGAGCCTCGCCGAAGAGATACCCGGGACGCGACACGCGCCCCGCGATGTCGGCGAGCGCGCGCCACGGCAGGGGCTGCTCGCTGGCCCCGTCGAGCCGGAGGCGCCAGAGGAGCGCGGTGCCGTCGGTCATGGTGGAGCGCGGATTGCTCGCTCCCACGATGTCGCGGCCGAAGATCTCGAGCGCGCGGGCGTAGCGTCCCTCGTGCAGCGCGAACATCGCCTGGTGCCAGGCGAGATGGCAGTGGAAGTGCGCGCGCCGATCGTAGCCGGCCATCCAGCCGTCGAGGAACGCGGCCCCCGCGTCGATGTCGAGCGTCTCGAAGGCGATGTGGGCCAGGTTGTGGGCGGCGCTCGCATTGGCGGGATACTGGCGGAGCGACGCCTCCGAGAGGCGTCGGGCCTCCTCGAAGCGGTCCACCTCGTGATAGGTGAACGAGAGCGCCGACTGGAACCACCAGTCGTCGCCGTAGGCGGGAGCGAGCCGCTCCAGGAAGGCCACCCGGTATGGCTCGCGGTCGGGCCGGCCGGCCAGCGCGATCGCGCTGCTGGCCTGGTTGACGAGGACCGCGTCGCGCGGAAACTCGGCCACGTGCTCGTCCACCAGCGCGAAACCGCGCGCGCTGTCGCCGTCCACGAAGGCGCCGAGCGCCGCGATCTGCTGCCGCTCGCGCCGCGTGGCGCCGGCCACCGTGTCCTGGGCGCGGCCGATCGCGCGGCGCGTGGCCGCCGCGTCCCCCTGGACCATGGCGAGGAGCGCGACGCCGGCGTGGGCCACCGCCAGGCGCGGATCGGCGGCCAGCGCCGCGTCGAAACACTCCTCGGCCCCCGGGGCATAGGCGAGGAGCCGGTCCATGCCGTCCTGGAAACGATCGAGCGCGGTGGACGAGTCGGTCGAGACGGGGAGGCCGTAGCGATCGGTCAGCGGCATGGGTCCCTCACACGAGGAGAGTGAGCGGCTCCTCGATCAGATCCGCGAGCGCGCCCAGGAACTGAGCGCCGCGGGCGCCGTCGAGGGCGCGATGGTCGCAGGACAGGGTCAGCACCATGGTCGGCTGCACCGCGGGCTGCCCGTTGACCGGGACCACCCGGTCCGCGATGCGGCCGACCGCGAGGATCGCGGCCTGCGGCGGATTGACGATCGCGCTGAACGCGTCCACGCCGTACATGCCGAGGTTGCTGATCGTGAACACGCCGCCCTGTATATCGGCGGGCCGCAGCTTGCCGGCCTGGGCGCGGGTGACCAGCTCCTCGCGCCGCGCCGCGATGTCCTGCAGCCCGAGCGTGTCGGCGCGATGGATCACCGGCACCACGAGGCCGTCCTCGAGGGCGACCGCGAGGCCGACGTTGATCTCGGCGTGGCGTTCGAGCGCGCCGTCCTTCCACGAGACGTTGACGCGCGGATGCTGGGCGAGCGTCGCTCCCACCAGCTTGACGAGCAGGTCGGTGTACGTGATGCGCGCGCCGGTCTGCTTGCGCGCCGTCTCGAGCCAGGATCGCAGCCGCGCGACGTTGACCTCGCGGACCAGGTAGAAGTGCGGCGCGCTGGTCCACGACGCGGTCATCCGCTCGGCCATGATCCGCCACACCGTCCCCACCCGCTCGCCCGCCGCCACCTGAGGAGCCACCCGTACGCGCTCCGCCACACCCTCTCCCCCCTGGGGAGAGGGCAGGGTGAGGGGCACATCCACCGCGATCACCGCCCCGCCCGGCCCCGATCCCGTGAGCCCGCGGAGATCGATCCCACGCTCCGCGGCGAGCCGGCGCGCCTTCGGCGACGCCGCGACCAGGCGTCCGCCGCGCCCGTTGCCGGCGGTCGCCACGGCCTTCTGGCCCTCCACGTAGGCGATCACGTCGGCCTTCTCGATCTTGCCGGTGGCGGTCTTGATGCGCGCGAGGTCGACGCCGTGCTCTTCCGCGACTTTTCGCGCGAGGGGGGACGCCTTGACGCGGCCATCGGACCCCTGACCACTGGGCCCCTCACCCTGCCCTCTCCCCTGAGGGGAGAGGGAGGAGGGGGCGCTTCCTGGAGGAGAGAGGGAGGAGGGGGCGGCGGAGTCGGTGGGGGCGGCGATGATGGCGATGGTGTGGCCGACCGGGACGATGTCGCCCTCCCGGGCGGTGACGTCGCGGAGGATGCCGGTGGCCGGCGCCTCGATCTCGACCGTGACCTTGTCGGTCTCGATCTCCACGATCGGCTCGCCCTTGCGTACCGTGTCCCCGGGCGCCTTCATCCAGCGCAGGACCTTGCCGGTCTCTTGCGCCAGCTCCAGCGCGGGCATGATGACGTTGGTCGGCATCGCGCTATCTCGTCAATCCACCCACCGACCCTAGCGGCGGCACAGCGCGCGGGCCGCCTCGAAGACGGTCCTCTCCGACGGCACCGTCAGATCCTCCAGCACGGGCGAGAATGGCACCGGCACGTCCATGGCGCCCATGCGCTTCACCGGAGCGTCGAGATGATAGAAGGCGCCGTCCGCGATCACCGCGGCGATCTCGGCGGTCACCCCGTAACGCTCGTAGCCCTCGTCCACCACCAGCGCGCGCGACGTCTTCTTGGCCGAGTCGATCAGCGTCTGCTTGTCGAGCGGCCACGTCGTGCGCGGATCGATCACCTCCGCGCTGATGCCGGCGTCCTCCAAAAGCTTGGCGGCCCCGAGTGAAACTGGGACCATGCTGCTGGTGGCGACGATGGTGATGTCGCGGCCCGCGCGCTTCACCTCGGCCACCCCGAACGGGATCGTGTAGTCGCCCTCGGGCACCGGCCCCTTCACGCGGTACATCATCTTGTCCTCGAAGATCACCACCGGACTGTCGTCGCGGATCGCGGTCTTCATGAGCCCCTTGGCCTCGTACGGCCCCGAGGGCAGCGCGACCTTCAGCCCGGGGATGTGGCTCACCCACGCGTGGAGCGACTGCGAGTGCTGCGCGGCCGAGCGGCGGGTGGCCCCGAGCGTGGTGCGGAACACGATCGGCACCTTGATCTTGCCGCCCGACATGTAGTGCGCCTTGGCGGCCTGGTTCACCATCTGGTCCATGGTCAAGGTGATGAAGTCGCCGAACATGACGTCCACCACCGGCCGCATGCCGGTCATCGCGGCGCCCACCCCGATACCCGCGTAGCCCGGCTCGGAGATCGGGGTGTCGATGATCCGGTCGGTGCCGAACTCCTGCACGAGCCCGACCAGGGTCTTGAAGGGATGCCCGGCCTCGGCCACGTCCTCCCCGATGAGGAAGACCCGGGGGTCGCGCCGCATCTCCTCGGCGATGGCTTCCTTGACCGCTTCACCGTACGTCAGCTCTCGCTCGCTCATGCGCATCTCCTCGTCGACGACTCTATTCGATGACGCGGTCGGCCCGGACCAGGATCGACTGCGGGACGGTCAAGCGCAGCTTCTCGACCCCCACGTCGGGCTGGCCCACGTAGGACACCCAGCCGATTCGCGCCGGCCCGGCCGCGCGCTGGGCGAGCGCGGGCGCGGCGTGCAGGGCCACGAGTCCCGGAACGAGGGCGAGCACGGCCCGGCGCGAGAGCGTTCTCCTCCGTCCGGGCGCCGCTGATCTCATGGAGCCTCCGATGTGTCGCGCCGTCTGAGCCGCCGGTGGCCTATCCTATCCCAAGACGTCGGCATCGGCATGACTCGGCTATACTGTCGGGCACCCAAATTCGCACACTCTCCTCGGAGGTATCTATGAAGCGTGTCGGGACGACGCTCGGGTTGTCGCTGGCCATCGCGATGGGCGTCGTGGCGTGCGCCTCCATGTCGGGGGGCGGACGTGACCACGTCGCCCGCGCGGTTCAGGCTCAGGGCGGCACCGACGCCATGGCCAAGGTGAAGACGATCTCCCAGAAGGGGACGGAGCGTCAGTGGGCGCCCGAGCAATCGGCGGTCGCCGGCGGCGAGATGCGCTTCGCGAACCAGGCGACCATGGAGTCGGTGACCGACGTGACCATGCGCGCCACGCGAACGGACTGGGTCCGCGACTTCCAGTACCCGGCGCCGAACAAGTTCACCTTCAGCGAGGTCGTGACCGCCCAGGCCGGCTACGTCGCCGGCATCGACAGCGGCGGCCGCACCAGGCAGAGCCTGGAGTCGAATCCGCCCGCGCACACCATGTCCGGGCTCCGCCTGGCCGCGTCCCAGCGCGAGCTGGTCCGCACCTCGCCGCTCCTGGCCTTCGAGATGCAGCAGAATCCCGACCGCGTCTCCGCCGCGCCCGACGTCACGGTCGGCGGCGTGACCTACAAGGCGGCCGCCTACCGGGTGGGCGCCCAGACGCTCACCGTGATGTTCGATCCCGCCACCGGGCTGCCCGCGCGAGTCCGCTCGTTCGACTACGACAACGTCTGGGGCGACGTCACCTACGATCTGGTGCTGTCGGACTGGCAGGTCGTGGACGGCGTGCGCGTGGCCACCAGCCGGAAATACGAGCTCAACGACCGGATGATCGTGGAGACCAAGATCACCGAGACGAAGCTCAACGCGCCCATCGCGGCGGATCGGCTCCAGATCCCGGCCGCCTATCTCACCGGGGCCCCCAAGCCGGCCACCGAGCGCGTGCCCTACCAGTGGGTGCTTCGCCGCCAGTTCATCGGCGCCTATCTCGACTCCGACGCGCCGAGCTATGACACCCGCGCCTCGCCGGGCCTGCGGATGGTGCAGCTGGGCCCCGGCGTCCAGCACGTGGTGGGCGGCTCGCACAACAGCCTCATCGTGGAGATGAAGGACTACCTGGTGGTGTTCGACGCGCCGGTCTCCGACTGGCAGTCGAACTGGACGCTCAGCGCCGCGCACGCGAAGTACCTCAAGAAGCCGGTGAAGTATCTCGTGCTCACGCACCACCACATGGACCACACCGGCGGCCTGCGCGCCTACGCGGCCGACGGGGTGACCATCGTGACCGGCAAGGGCACCGCCGAGCACTGGAAGCGCGTCCTCGCCGCGCCCTTCACGCGCAATCCCGACATGGCCTCGCAGGACCTGGGCCGCACTCCGATCGTCGAGGTGGCCGACAAGTGGACGATCACCGACGGCCAGCGGCAGGTCGAGGCCTACGTCATCGCCCCCAATCCGCACGCCGACGGCATGATGATCGGCTACGTCGTCGACCAGAAGCTGGGCTTCGTCACCGACATCTGGAGCCCGGGCGCGCCGCTGGGAGACAAGCTCAACCCACTGCAGGCTTCGCTGGTGGCCGGCGTGAAGAAGGCGGGCATCCAGCCCACCAAGTTCGCGGGCGGCCACGGCTCGACCGCCGACTACGCCACCCTGACCGCTCTCGACGGCAAATAGACTGGGGTCAGGTCTTGCATTACGACATTTTCGTGCCTCGCGACGATGTCGCGTGGCGCGGCAAAAATGTCGTAATGCAAGACCTGACCCCGAACTGATCGATCAGTCGCGGCGAGGGGGAGTGACCGGGCGGCGCTGCGGCAGGGCGATCTGGCGGAGGTGGTCCAGGTCGATCGCCGGCATCTCGAGGCTGAGCGCGCGCAGCACGCCATTGGCGAGGTCGTTGTAGTCGGTGAACGCGCGGCGCAGGCGCCCGCGCCATGCCATGAGGCCGCCGTTGGCGTGCAGCTCGAAGGCGGACTCGCGACCGTCCAGGGCCGACGCCACGTGATCGGCGGCCAGCTGCAGCAAGGCCGCGCGCTGCAGCGCGGTGTACTCACCGCCGCCGAACGATTCCTCGAGCCCCGCCGCCACCTCGGGTGAAGCCAGGTCCTTGTCCGACGGCGCCACCACCAACGACGAGCCGGGCACGATCCGCAGGATCTCCGCCATGCGCTGCCGCGCCTTCTGCATCGCGATGCTGCCCGCCGCCACGTGGACGCGGCCGGGCATGGAGTAGCCCGCCGCCGACGCGTCGGGATCGAGCTCGGCCGCGGCCTGACAGCTCCGCACGGTCTGCACGTCCACCACCAGGTCGATCAGATGCTCGATGGTCGGCTCGTGGTCGCGGAGCCCCATCGCGTGGGCGCACGCCAGCGCGAGGCCGAGGGTGAACTCGGCCTTGGCGAGCCACGCGTAGAGCTGATGCCAGAAGCACCACGCCGCGATCGGATCGGGCGAGGCCTCGGTGAGGAACACGCGGTCCCACGGCACCAGCACGTCCTCGAGCCACATCTGCCCGTCCAGCTCGTCGAAGCGGCTGCTGAGCGGGGCCAGGAACGGATTCGCGTGCCGGGCCGAGAGTTTTCGACACAGGACGGTGACGCCTCGCGCGCTCACCGGCACCACGAACGTGGCCCGGTGGCCGTCGCGGTCCACTCCGCAGTGAGCGCCGATGTAGACGTCCTCCGCGTAGACCGGGCTCGTGTGCATGCCCACCTTGCCGCTCAGCACGAGCCCCGCGTCCGTCTCGCGCACGACGCGGAGCGCCGCGCGCTGATCGGGATCCTCGCGGAGTCGATAGCCGATCGTGGCGGCGCCGGCCGAGAACGTGAGAAAGCGGCCGGTGCGCGCGAGCAGGTCGCGATACGCCACCGCGCTCGCGACCTGGTCCGGCGAGACGTTGCGCTGCCGGACCACGTCGTGAATGCCGAGCGCGATGAGGTTGCCGTAGCCGGGCGTGTGGGTCATGTTGCCCGCGGTCAGGAAGATGGTCGCCGCGTAGCTGCGCCCCATCGCGCGCAGGTCCGCCGCGCTCCCGGGCAGTGCGAAGGCCCACGGCGCCCGCGCGCCGCTCGCGTCGGGCGGGGTGAGGAGCACCTCTCGCCACTCGGGATCGTGGTGCCGGTCGTACCACGCGGCGTACTCGTCGACCATCGCGCGGGTGGCCGGATGGACCGTCACGTCCTCGATGAGCCCCTCGCCGACGACCCAGACCCGGCGGCCGTCGCGCAGGGCTTCGCGGTACTCGCCGCCGGTCCTCACGAGAGCTTCGGCATGACCTGCTCGACGAACCGCCGCATGGTGGTCTCGACCTCGGCGCGCGGCAGCATCGAGCCCTGGTCGAACCAGCAGATCACCTGCGAGAGCGAGAACTCCTCGATCACCGCCTGCAGCCGGTCGACCACCTCGGCGGCGTCGCCGAACACCGCCTGATCGCGGAAGAACTTCTCGTAGGGCAGATTCGCGAGGGTGTCCTGGATGATCTTCAAGCGCGGCAGGTGCTCGGCGTAGGAGTCGGGCAGCGCCGAGAAGATGGTGCGGAGGTTCTCGTAGTACTTGCGCACGCCCGGTCGCATCGCGTCGCGGGCCGCGCCCCCGGTCTCGCCCACGTGCACCGGCAGCATCAGCGCCATCTGGTCGGGCTGCCACGCGTGCCCGCCCGCGGCCAGCCGCTCGCGATAGAGGGCCGTGAACTCGCGCAGCTGGGGCAGCGGCGTGGTGGTGGTGCCCGAGTAGATCGGCAGGCCGAGGCCGCCGATGTGGGCGAAGCTCTCCGCGGAGTGCACCGCAACCCGGATCGGCGGGTGCGGCCGCTGGACCGGGCGGGGCACCACGGACACGTCCTCCACCTGGTAGTGCGCACCCGCGTAGCTGAACCGCTCGCGCGTCCAGGCGAGCCGGATGATGTCGAGCGCCTCGACGAATCGGCTGCGGCTCTCGGACAGCGGCACCCGGAAGCCGTGAAACTGGCTCGGGATGGAGCCGCGCCCCACCCCCAGCTCGAGCCGCCCGCCCGAGAGGAGGTCGGCGGTCGCGGCCTGCTCGGCGCAGGCCAGCGGGTGGTGCAGCGGCAAGAGCGTCACCGCGGTACCGATGCGGATGCGCGGGGCGCGCTGGGCGATGACCGGCACCGCCATGAGCGGGTTCGAGAGCAGCGAGAAGGCGCCGCCGAAGTGCAGCTCGGCCAGCCACGCCACGTCGAAGCCGAGCGTGTCGGCGAGGCCGATCAGCTCGATCATCTCCGCGTAGCGCTGGACGTGACTCTGCCCCGGCGCCTCCGGAGCCTGGAAGAACAGGCCGAACTTCACGCGGCCGCGACCTGCGCGGTGGTGGGGCCGTCGCCCATCAGGGTAGTGCGCCGCACGTCGCGCGGCTCGTGCTCGGGGAACGGCCGCGCGCGATGCATGGTCTGGCGGTTGTCCCACATGACCAGATCGCCGACGCGCCACCGGTGCGAGTAGACGAACTCGCGCTGGGTCGCGATCTCGTTGAGATCGCGCAGGAACGCGCGCGCCTCCGGCACCGGCCAGCCCACGATGCCGCCGGCGTGGGAGGAGAGATAGAGCGACTTGCGCCGGTGGCCGGGATGGGTGCGCACCAGCACCTGGCGCACCGGCGTGAAGCGCTCGCGCTCCTCGTCGGTGAACTCGGTGAAGCCCAGCAGCGAGCGCGAGTAGAGCTGCGAGTGCTCGCAGATCAGGTCGGCGACGCGGTCCTTGGTCTCCTGGTCGAGGGCGTCATAGCCGGCCCGCATGTCCGCGAACTCGGTGTTGCCGCCCCTCGACGGGATCGCGCGCGCGTGCAGCAGCGAGTACTTCGCGGGGACCATCTTGAAGGAGCTGTCGGAGTGCCAGAGACGGTTGCCGAGCGAGAAGAGCCGCGTGCGGCTGTCGCGCGCGAACACCTGGTTGTTGACGTCCAGGTTCGACACGTCGGCGAAGGTGGTCGGCAGCCGGTACTGCTCGCGCAGGCCGGTGCCGATGGCGTGCTCGATCTCGCCCAGGCTGCGCGTGAAGGCGAGCTGCTGCTCGTCGGTGAGCGGCTGGTCGTGGAAGACCAGTACCGCGTACCGATCCATGCCCGCGTGCACCGCGGCCACCTCGTCCGGTGACAGCGGCCGGGTCAGGTCGAGGCCGTCGACCTCGGCCGCCAGGCAGGGTCCCACCTGACGGAAGCTCACCGCGCCGATCGTCTGGGTCGCCATGCCGGGGAGAGTGCCCGGCGGTCCGGGCCTCGTCAAGTGGACTCGGTCGCCGACCGGCCTCGACCCGGCGGGGCCGGGTGTGGTACGCATGGGGCCCGATGAGCGCCCAGGCCCTGACCGGCATCCGCGTCGTGGACGTCACCAACAACCAGGCGGGTCCCTCCTGCGGCCAGATGCTCGCCTGGCTCGGAGCCGACGTGATCAAGGTGGAGGAGCCCGGCCGCGGCGACGTGGCGCGCTACTCGCAGCGGGACCGGCCCGACGCCGACGCGCTCTTCTTCCTCGCCTTCAACGCCAACAAGCGGAGCCTCACGCTGAACCTCAAGCATCCGGACGGCCAGGCCGTCTTCCGCGCCCTGCTCCGGACCGCGGACGTGCTGCTGGAGAACTTCGGCCCCGGGGTCATCGAGCGCCTGGGTTTCGGCTACCCGGCGGTGCGTGAGATCAACCCGCGCCTCGTCTACGCGTCGATCAAGGGCTTCGGCACCTACGGGCCGTATCGCGACTACAAGAGCTACGAGCCGATCGCGCAGGCGATGGGCGGGGCGATGAGCGTCACCGGATTCGCGGACGGGCCGCCGACCTTCACCTGGCCGTCCATCGGCGATTCCGGCACCGGCATGCACTGCGTGATCGGCATCCTCGCCGCCCTCATGCAGCGGCACGCGACCGGCGAGGGGCAGCGGGTCGAGGTCTCGATGCAGGACGCGGTGGTGAACCTGATCCGGGTGAGCCTGCGCGATCACCAGCGCTTCGGCCGGGTCATGGAGCGCACCGGCAACCAGCTGGGCGCGAACGTGCCCGGCACCACCTACCGCTGCCATCCCGGCGGCCCCAACGACTACGTGTTCGTCTTCGTCCAGCAGCAGATGTGGCACCCGCTGCTGAAGGCCATCGGCCGCGACGACCTGATCGGCGACGCGCGCTACGAGACGTCGGAGGCGCGCGCCCGTCACCGCGACGAGGTCAACCGCTTCGTGGAGGAGTGGACGTCGCGGCGCGCGAAGCACGACGTGATGGCGATCCTGGCCGGCGCCGGCGTGCCCTGCGGGGCGTGTCTGGACACCGGCGAGGTGCTCACCGATCCGCACCTGCTCGCCCGCGACATGATCGTCGAGGTCGACCACCCGGTGCGGGGACGCTTCGTCACCGTCGGCAATCCAATCAAGCTCTCGGCGTCGTCGACCACGATTCGGCCGTCGCCCCTGCTCGGCGAGCACCGCGGAGAGATCCTCGCCGAGCTGGGCTACTCCGACGAGCAGATCCGCGCGCTCGAGAAGGACGGCGCGATCTAGCCCCCACCCTCTCCCCCTTGGGGCAGGGTGAGGGCTCGGGCGAGAGGGACATCAGGTCACGGCCGCGTCGATCAGCACGACCTTCTTGAAGCTCATGCGCAGCCCGCCGTCCACGCGCCGCAGGCGGCACGCGCCGCGCCCGACCCACCAGTGCATCTCGGGCTGCGCACACCGCTAGGCATACACGTCTTCGTCCACCTGCTCCGGCTTCGGGAACGGGGCGTCGAGCGCGTACTGCACGCCCTTCTCGATCTCGGTCTTCACGTCGGCGTGGATCCGGTCGAAGACCGTCTGCTCGGCGAGGCGCTGCTGCAGCAGCCGGGAGGCGAGGGTCTGGAGCGGATCGCGATTGGTCATCCAGTCGCGCTCCTCGTCCCGCGTGCGGTACTCGCGGTTGACGTCGCCGACGTGGTGGCCGTAGTAGCGGTAGGTCTTGCACTCGAGGAACGCGGGCCCCTCGCCGCGGCGCGCGCGCTCCACCAGCCGCTTCATCGTGGCGAACACCGCCTGCACGTCCTGGCCGTCCACGCTCTCCGCGTGCACCCCGACCGCGCGCGGGCGCGAGAGGATCTCGCCCGCCACCGTCTCGGTGCCCGGGGTGTACTCGCCGTAGAGGTTGTTCTCGCAGACGTAGATCACCGGCAGCTTCCACAGCGCGGCCATGTTCATGCACTCGTAGAGGAGCCCCTGCCCGAGCGCGCCATCGCCGAAGAAGCACACCGCGACCTGGCCGCTCCCGCGCATCTTCGCGGAGAGCGCGGCGCCGGTGGCGATACCCGCGGACCCCCCCACGATCGCGTTGGCGCCGAGGTTGCCGGTCTCCGGATCGGCGATGTGCATCGAGCCGCCCTTGCCGCGGCAGTAGCCCGGCTCCTTGCCGAGCAGCTCGGCGAACATCCGGCTCACCGAGGCGCCCTTGGCCAGGCAGTGGCCGTGGCCCCGGTGCGTGCTCGTGATGAAGTCGTCGCGCTTGAGCGCCTCGCACACGCCGACCGCGACCGCCTCCTCCCCCACGTAGAGGTGGGCCAGGCCCGGCATCTTGGCGCCCTTGTACAGCTCGTTGACCTGCTCCTCGAAGGCGCGGATCTTCGCCATCTGCCGGTACATGTGCAGGTGCTGCTCCAGCTCCAGCCTTGGCTCCGTCATCTGGGTGCTCACGGTCGCTCCTCCCGGGGGGCGGGTCGTCGGTGGTCTCGTGGCATGCTGCCCCCCCGGAGGCGCGGAGTCAAGGCGCGAGGAGGTGAGGTATTCTCTCCGGGTGACCATCGACGTCCACACCCACATCTTCCCGAGCGCCTGGCCGGATTTCGCGGCCCGCTACGGCGGCGATCGCTGGCCGCGCCTGGACGGCGATCCCGCGTCGGGCTGCCGCCTGTATCTGGGCACGACGCTCAACCGCACGCTCACCCCGCACGCGTTCGATCCGATGCGGCGGGTCGAGGACATGGACCGGACCGGCGTGGAGCGGCAGCTGCTCTCCCCGGCTCCGCCCACCTTCTGCTACTGGGCGCCCGGCCCGGCCGCGGCCGAGTGGTGCCGCATGCAGAACGACGCGATCGCCGAGCTGGTCGCCCGCAGTCCCCGCCGCTTCCTGGGCGCGGGCGGGCTGCCGCTACAGGCTCCGGATCTGGCGGTCAAGGAGCTGGAGCGGGTGGCGACGACGCTCCGCTTTCCGGCCGTGGAGCTCGGCGCCAACGTCGGCGGCCTCGACCTCGACGACGAGAGCCTGAGCCCGGTGTGGGACGCGGCGGCCGCGCTCGGCATCGCCATCTTCGTGCACCCGCAGGCCCCGATCCTGGGCGACCCGCGCTTCCGCAAGAACAACCTCACCCAGGTGGCGGGCTTCCCGCTCGAGACCGCGCTGGCCATGACCCGCGTGATCTTCGGCTCGGTGCTCGAGCGCTGGCCGCGCATCCGCTGGTGCTTCGCGCACGGCGGCGGCGCGTTCGCCTACATCCTGCCGCGGCTCGACAGGGGCTGGGAGGCGATCGGCGAGGCCCACCGCGCCATCGCCCAGCCGCCCAGCGCCTACGTGCGCCGCGTCTGGGTGGACTCGCTGACGCTCTCGCCGAAAGTCCTCGCCTTCGCTCTCGACACCTTCGGGCCCGAGCGCATCGTGCTGGGCAGCGACTATCCGTTCAAGATGGGCGTGGACGATCCGGTGAGCGCGCTCGAGGCGCTCGGGCTGGACGCGGCCACCCGCCGCCGCCTGACCCGCGACAACGCGCGGGAGTTCCTCGCGCTGCCCTGAGCGAGACCGAGGAGACCGCCCGGCCATGAACTTCGGAACGTTCCTGCTGATGCAGTCGCCCTCTGCGCGGCCCTCCCGAGAGATCTACGCGCGCGCGATCGAGACGGCGCTCGCCGCCGAGCGCCTCGGCTTCGACAACATCTGGCTCGCCGAGCACCACTTCTCCACCTACGGGTACCTCTCCCGCCCGGTGCAGCTGGCCACCTACATCGCGGCGCGGACCACGCGCTTGCGCGTGGGCACCGCGGTCATCGTGGTGCCGCTGCACCACCCGCTGGTGGTGGCCGAGGAGATCGCCACGCTCGAGACGCTGGCCCCGGGCCGAATCGACATCGGCCTGGGCCGCGGCTACCAGCACTACGAGTTCGAGCGCTTCGGCCTGGAGCTGGAGAGCGGGCGCGCGCGGTGGGAGGAATCCGTCGACATCATCCTGAAGGCGTTCGAGGGCAAGCCGTTCGCCTACGACGGCAAGCTGTTCAAGATCCCGGAGACGACGATCTTCCCGCAGCCGACCGGCCCACGCCCGCCGATCTGGATCACCGCGCAGAGCCCGGACTCGGTGGAGGGCGCGGTGCGCCGCGGGTTCAACGTGCTGACCGGCGGCTTCGGCGTGCCGGTCGAGCGCATGGCCGAGTTCCGCCGGCTGTTCGACCGCATGGTGGCCGAGGTCAAGCCCGACCCGCCGCTCCGGGTGGGCGTGCAGCGCGCGGTGTACGTGACCACCGACGAGGCCGACGCCCGTGCCGCCGCCGAGGAGGCGCGCTGGAACATGCGCGTGACGCTCAGCCTGCGTCATCACTATGAACGCGTCGAGGGCGGACAGGCCGTCCCGGTGCCCGCGCCCACCGAGCCCACCGTGGACGATCTGCTCGACCGCTACCTGGTCATCGGCACGCCCGAGACCTGCATCCGCCAGATCCAGCGGCTGCAGCGTGAGGTCGGCATCACCCACTTCAACTGCAGCTTCTGGTTCGGCGACCTCGAGCAGTCGCGCGTGCTGCGCTCCATGGAGCTCTTCGCCCGCGACGTCATGCCCGCCTTCTCCTGACTCTTCCCTCTCCCCTCGGGGGAGAGGGCAGGGTGAGGGGTCGCTTCATCGCGCGAGGCCGGCGGGTGACGTCGGGCTCGCCCGCCCGTCTCCCGTGAACCGGAGCAGTAACGGCCTAACCGCAGCCACCACGAGCGCCTCCGCGACATGCGCAGTGAGATCCGCCTGCGCCCGGGGCGCGGGTCACGAATCGCAAAGGCGCGGGATCGAGCGCGGCGGCGCGGGTGGCGGCGGGGGGCGGGCGGGCGGCCGGAGCGGGCCCCCCGAGTCCGGTGCGCCGCTCGAAGAGCGGCGAATCCGGCGAGTGGGTGGAGGAGGCCGAGCCGCCCGCGCGACCCCCGACGACAGGACCCGCGCCGCCGCGCGCGATCCCGCGATCGGCCCCGCGCGATCCCACGCCGGCGCGCTGTGCTATGCTCCGGGCGCGATGGCGGTCCACGAGCCGCGCCGCGAATGGCCGGGCGCGTCACTGGCGCGGGTGCCGTACTGGGTCTACCAGGACGAGGGCAACTACCGCGCGGAGCTGCGCCGCATCTTCGAAGGCCCCACCTGGAGCTACGTCTGTCTCGAGTCCGACCTGGAGAAGCCCGGTGACTACCGCACCACGTTCGTCGGCGAGATGCCGGTCATCGTGGTGCGCGGCGCCAACGGCGCGATCCACGCCTTCGAGAACCGTTGTGCCCATCGCGGCGCGCTGATCGCGCTCGACGACGGTGGCCACACGGGCCGCCACTTCCAGTGCGTGTACCACGCCTGGAGCTACGACCTCGAGGGCACCCTGATCGGCATCGCGTTCGAGAAGGGATCGAACGGACGCGGGGGCATGCCGGCGTCGTTCTGCAAGGCCGACCACGGGCCGCGCAAGCTGCGCACCGCGGCGCTGAACGGCCTCGTCTTCGCGAGCCTCTCGCCCGACGCCCCGCCGCTCGAGGCCTATCTCGGCGACGAGGTGCTGGGGCGCGTGCGCCGGGTGCTGCGCCGCCCGCTGCGGGTGATGGGCCGCTTCGTGCAGGCGCTGCCCAACAACTGGAAGCTCTACGTCGAGAACGTGAAGGACACCTATCACGCGAGCCTGCTGCACGCGTTCTTCGGCACGTTCCGCATCACCCGACTCACCCAGGGCGGCGGCGTGCTGGTGAGCCCCGACGGCGGTCACCACGCCAGCACCACCATCGCGCGGGCCGACGACGCCCGCAGCACCGCCTATCGCGATCAGGGCATCCGCTCCGAGAAGGAGCAGTACCGGCTGGCCGATCCGAGCCTGCTCGACGCGGTGGACGAGTTCGGCGACGGCATCCAGCTGCAGATCCTCACCGTGTTCCCGGGCTTCGTGCTCCAGCAGATCTCCAATTGCCTGGCCGTGCGGCAGGTGCTGCCGAAGGGCCCGAGCGCGATGGAGCTGCACTGGACCTATCTGGGCTTCGCCGACGACACCGACGAGATGCGCCGCCGCCGGCTCAAGCAGTCGAACCTGGTCGGCCCCGCCGGCTACGTGTCGATGGAGGACGGCTGCGTGGGCGGCTTCGTCCAGCGCGGCGTGGCCGCGGCGGGCGAGGCGCTCTCGGTGGTCAACATGGGCGGCGAGGGCGCCGAGTCGCAGGAGACGCGCGCCACCGAAGCCTCGGTGCGCGGGTTCTGGAAGGCGTATCGCCGCTACATGGGCCAGTGACGTGCTGGCCGAGCGGGTCACCCAGCTCAACGCCGCCTACGCGCGCGCGATCGACGACGACCGGCTCGAGCAGTGGCCGGAGTTCTTCACCGATCCGTGTCTCTACAAGATCACCTCGGCCGACAACTACCGCCGCGGCCTCGAGGCGGGCCTCGTGTACGCCGACACGCGCGGGATGCTGCAGGACCGCGTGGCCGCGCTCCGCGAGGCCAACATCTACGAGCGGCAGGTCTATCGCCACCTGGTCGGCCTCCCCGCCATCAGCGCCGACGCCGACGGCGCGGTGCGCGCCGAGACGCCGTTCCTGGTGGTGCGGGTGATGCGCGACGGGACGATGGATCTGTTCGCCACCGGCCGCTACGTCGACACCATGGTGGACGAGGGCGGCGCGCTCCGCTTCCGGGAGCGGCTGGTGGTCTGCGACAGCAGTCGCGTGGACACGCTCCTCGCGATCCCGCTCTGACCCGCGACGGCCGCGCGCGGTGAAACCGCTGAAAGGGCCCCGGAAGACGACCGCCGGATGATGGCCCATTCAGCCTTGTTTATCCGTGGTTTACGGAGACAGAACCGGCGCTATGCACAGACCTATCCACACGCTGTGGATAGACCACGGTCCCCTCGATACGGGGGGTGCGCGGCTCGGCCGGGCTCGCTCGGACTAGCCCTTCGCCAGCTTCTCGACGCCTCGGCGCGACAGGCCCGCCACACGCTGCAGGAGCAGCTTGATCTTCCGCTCCGAAACCTGGTCCGCGAGGATCAGCTTCTTCGATTTGGTCCGGTTGACGATATAGGCGACCCAATCGTCGAGATCGGGCGTGCCGCGCCATGCAATGGTGAGCCCGCTGTGCCGTAGTGACCTGCGGCCTTCGACTTTCGCGAGAGGCTTGCGACTCGCCTGCATGACCCGAGCAGCCTAGTGAAGCGGTGGGTGATGTGTCAAGACGATGACGAAGAAAGTTCTGTGAATAAATGTGGATAACATTTCGGGAGGACACGACACGATGATCATCGAGAAGAAGCTCGACGCGCTCGGCCTCACGCTGTTCGACGTGGATCGGCAATATCGCGCCAATGCTTCCGGCGCGCGCTTCATGTCTCACTTGACCGTCAACAACGTGCTCTATCTCTCGGGCACCACGCCGGTGAAGGACGGCGCGCCGCATCTCACCGGCGTCGTCGGCGCGGAGCTGTCGATCGAGCAGGGCTACGAGGCGGCGCGTTACGCGCTGCTCTCGAGCCTGGCCGTCGTCAAGTACGCGCTGGGCGATCTCGATCGCGTGCAGCAGGCGGTGCAGCTCATCGGCTTCGTGAACTCGGCGCCCGGCTTCGCCCAGCAGCCCCGCGTGATCAACGGCGCCACCGATCTCCTGGTCGAGCTGTACGGCGACCGCGGCAAGCCCACGCGCGCGGCCATCGGCTGCCAGGGCCTCGCCCTGAATCATTCCGTCGAGGTCGTGCTCACCGTGCTCTTCTCCGGCGACGGGGTCACGCCGCCGCTGGCGCGCGATCACTACGTGAAGTAGGCTCGCGACCGTCATGACCGCTCGCCCCGCCCGGCCCGCCGCCCGGACCCTGCCCGACCTGCTCGACGAGATGGCCGCGCGCCAGCCCGCGCACGAGCTGATCGTGGACAGCGAGGGGGCCCGGCGGCTGACCTATGCGGAGACGCGCGCGCAGGTGCGCGAGCTGGCCGGGGGGCTCCTGCGCGCCGGCGTGAAGCGCGGCGACATGGTGGCCATGCTCATGAACAACCGGCCGGAGTGGCTGCTGGTCGGCTTCGCGGTGACCATGCTCGGCGCCACGCTGGTGCCGATCAGCACGTGGTCACGCCCGCGCGAGCTCGAGTACGTGCTGAACCACTGCGAGGCCTCCCTGCTGATCACCATCCCGCGCTTCGGCGGACAGGACTACCTCGCCGCGCTGGCCGAGCTGGGCGGGCCGGGCGGCGCGCGCCTGCCCCATCTCCGCCGCGTGGTCGTCGTCGGCGAAGAGGTCGCGGGGCTCTCCACGCTCGACGCGCTGTGGGCGCCCGGTCGGGACGTGGACGCCGAGGAGATCGACGCGGCCCGGCGGCCCGTCTCGCCCGAGGACGTGGCCTACATCCTCTATACGTCGGGCACGACCTCGACGCCCAAGGGCGTGCAGCTCTGCCACGGCGGGCTCGTCGAGAACACCTGGAACATCGGCGAGCGCCAGCGCCTGACGCCGGCCGACCGGATCTGGATGGGCATCTCGCTCTTCTGGAGCTTCGGCTGCGCCAACGGCCTCCTGGCCGTGATGACCCACGGCGGCACCATCGTCCTGCAGGAGCAGATGGACGTCGCGGCGGCCCTCGCCCTGATCGAGCGCGAGCGCTGCAGCGTGTACTACGGCACGCCCAACATCGCCCAGGCCCTGATCGAGCACCCGGAGCGGCCACGCCGCGACCTCTCCTCCCTGCGCACCGGCGCGGCCATCGGGGCGCCCACCGCCATGCAGATGGTGATGGACCTGGGCGCGCGCGAGATCTGCAACGTGTACGGTCTGACCGAGTGCTACGGCAACTGCTCGGTGACCGACGCGCACGATCCCGCCGAGATCCGGCGCACCACCGTGGGCTACCCACTGCCCGGCATGGAGATTCGCGTGGTGGACCGCGAGACCCGGCGGCCCCTGCCGCCGGGCGAGGTGGGCGAGATCCTCGTGCGCGGCCATCTCACGCCCGGCTACTATCGCGATCCCGAGCGGAACGCGGTGTCCTTCGATGCCGACGGGTTCCTGGTGACCGGCGATCTGGGATTCGTCGGCGACGACGGCCGGCTGCGCTTTCGCGGGCGGATCAAGGAAATGGTCAAGACCGGCGGCATCAACGTCGCTCCGCTCGAGGTCGAGGAGGTCCTGATGGGTCATCCCGCGGTGGAGCAGGCCTACGTGGTCGGCCTGCCGGATCCGCGGCGGGAGGAGATCCTCGTCGCGGTCGTGGTGCTGCGCCCGGACCAGCGGGCGGAGCCGGAGGCCCTGCGCGCGCTCTGCAAGGACGCCCTCGCCGCCTACAAGGTGCCGCAGGAGATCCACCTCGTCACGCGGGATGACTTGCCGGTCACCGGCACCGGCAAGGTCCAGAAGTTCCGGCTCGCCGAGCGGCTGGCGTCCGCGCGCGGCCCCGGACCGGCCTGAGACCGAGGCCCGAGACCGGGGCACATTATTTCCGGGCATCTTCTTCCCGGCTCGCTTCGGCGCGCTCCCCGCCGCGGGCGGGAGTCTCGCAATTCTGATGGGCTGCGAGTGGGCATGAGCCTTGCCACCTGTCGGCCGCATGGGGGACAGCATCGTCGGACCGATCCTCGAGCGCGACGGTGACCGCCTCCGGGTGGGCTCCGTGTCCCCGCTCTTCCTGCCGGTCGGCACCCGCTGCGACCTGCGGGTCGGCACCCTGGTCCGGGTGACGATCCGGCACCACGACGGTCGGGACGAGATCGCGTCCATCCAGCCACTTCCCGAACTCGCTTGAGCCGGGGTATTCCCAGACCCGTGCCCACGATCCGTCGACACGTCGTGCCTACCACCAAGGTGCTGCGCTGTAGCGACGTCATCTCGCGGTGCCCGGTGGTGATCGAGGGACCGAATGAGAAGGACGTGTTGGCCCGCGGCAAGGACCACGTGCGGGTGGATCACGGCATGCGGATCATCCCGGCCCCGATGCTGGCCCGGCTCCGGGGCGCCATCCACGACAAGAAGCGCCCGCGGTAGCGGGCTCAGGACGTCGCGCGTACGCCCGCGGCGGCGAGACGGGGAAAGACCACGTCGCGGAAGCCGGCGATCTCCCGGGCGGGCGGCGCGAAGGTCAGCAGCGGCATCAGGTAGAGGCTCCGCACTCCCAGCGCGGCCAGCTCGGTGATGCGCGCCGCGCACTGGGCCGCCGTGCCGATCAGTCCCATCGCCTCGCAGAGCTGGGCCACCACCTCGTCCGGCACGAAGGAGGTCGCGGCGATGGCCGCCTCCCAGTCGTGCGCGTGCGACAGATCCGGATAGACCTTCCACACCGCGTCCGGCACCGTCAGGGGCGGCAGGCGCAGCCCCGCCGGCTCGAGCCAGTAGCCGCCCCAGCGCAGGATGCCCCAGTGCACCGCGGTCGGGCGCGCCTCGCGCAGCGCCTCGGCCGTCGTCGGCAGGGTGGCGGTGCGCACCGCCCAGATCACCTCGAGGTCGTCGACCCGGCGACCGGCGCGCTTCGCGCCGCGCTCGAGGTGCTCGAGCGCGCGGGCCACGATGCCGCGGTTGGCGCCGACCAGCAGCAGGGCGCCGTCGGCGATCTCGCCGGCCAGCTCGATCGCCTTCGGCCCGGAGGCGGCCATCAGCACCGGGATGCGCCGGCCACTGGCGTAGCCGAGGCGCCCGGTGCGGTCTCCGAATCGCGCGCCCTCCCCCGCGAGCAGCGTCTTCACGGTGCCGATGCACTCGCGCATCTCGTCGAGGCGGGCCGCCTTGCGACCGATGGTGCTGGCCGACGTGTAGCCGGTGCCGATCACGAACTTCACGCGTCCCGGCGCCAGCTCCTCCACGGTGGCGATCGCGGAGGCCAGCACCGAGGGATGGCGGGTGAACGGATTGGTGACCGCCGGGAACAGGGCGAGCCGTGAGGTGTGCGTGGCGGCCTGGCCGAGCGTGACGAAGGTGTCGCGGCTCAGGAGCTGGCTATCGAGGATGCCGGTGCCGTCGAAGCCGGCGGCCTCGATGGACTGGATCAGCCGCATCAGCTCCGGCATCGGCGCGGTGCCGGGCACCCGGATGTGGACCTGCACCGGCGCGGCCATCAGTCGTAGCTCGGCCGGCGCTTCTCGAGGAACGCGGCCACGCCTTCCTTGAAGTGCGCGCTGGCCCGGACGCGATCGCCCAGCTCCTGCTCCATCGGCTCCCGCGACCGCACGTGGTCGGCGATGGTGGCGCTGATCTGCCGCTTCACCGCCTGCACCGCGGACGGGCTGTGGGCCGCGATCTGGTCGGCCGTCTCCAGCGCCCAGTCCATCAGTCCCTCGGCGGGCACCACCCGGTTGATCAGACCCAGGCGCGCGGCCTCGGCGGCGTCGATCAGCCGCCCGGTGAGCAGCAGGTCCATCGCGTGCACGTGGCCGATCTGCTGGGGCAGCTTCACGGTGGCTCCGCCGAAGGGATAGATCGACCACTTCACCTCGGGCAGCCCGAAGCGGGCGTGGGGCGCGGCGGCGCGGATGTCGGTGGCGAGCAGCAGCTCCACGCCGCCGCCCACGCAGTCGCCGTTGACCGCGGCCACGATCGGCTTGGCGTACGCGTCGTATTTCAGCAGCGCGTGACTCACCACCCGCGCGGTCTCGACCGAGGCGCTCAGGTCGCCACTGACGTCGGCGCCCGCGCAGAACGCGCGGCTCCCCGCTCCGGTGAGCACGATGCACCGGCACGGGCCGCTCTCCAGCTCGTCCCATCGCCGGGCCAGCTCTCCCATCATGGCTCGCGTCATCGCGTTCAGCCGCGGCTGGTTGTCGATGGTGACGATCGCCACGTGCCGGCCGTGCGCGGTGACGCGGATCTCCACCGGCTCAGGCTCCCGGGACGACCACGATCTTGCCGTGCGCGCGGCGGTCGGTCAGGAGCTTGATCGCCTCCACGGTGCGCTCCAGCGGCAGGCGGTGGCTGATGCACGGCTTCAGCTTGCCCTCGGCGTACCAGCCCAGCAGCGCGTCCACCGAGCGGCGCAGCTTGTCGGGGGCCTGGTTGCGGTAGTAGCGCAGCGAGCAGCCCAGCGCGGAGCGGTTCTTGACGAGCAGGCGGTTGGCCGGGATCTGCTGCACGCCGCCCACGAAGCCCACCAGCAGCATGCGCCCGCCCCACCCCAGCGCGGAGAGCGCGGCGTCGGCCAGCTCGCCGCCGACGGGATCGAAGCACACGTCGGCGCCGCGGTCTCCGGTCAACGCCATCACCCGCCCGGTGAGATTCTCGGTCGCGTAGTTCACGAGCGCGTCGGCGCCGTGCTCCCGGGCCACCTCCAGCTTCTCGGTGGTGCTGGCCCCCGCGATCACGCGGGCGCCCATCGCGCGGCCGATCTCCACCGCGGTGAGCCCGACGCCACCTGCCGCCCCGAGCACGAGCAAGGTCTCTCCCGCCTCGAGCCGGCCCTGCCAGCGGATCGCCACGTCGCTCGAAATGTAGGCGATCGGGAACGCGCCTGCCTCCTCGAAGGACATGCCGGCCGGGATGGCGAACGTCTCGCTCTCCCGGGCCACCGCCTGCTCGGCCAGCCCGCCCCAGCCGAGCGTGGCCATGACTCGGTCGCCGGCGCGGAACCGCGTGACCGCCGCGCCGCGGGCGGCGACCACGCCCGCGGTCTCGAGCCCCGGGCTGAACGGAAACGGCGGGCGGGTCTGGTACTTGCCGGCCACCATGATCGAGTCGGCGTAGTTGACCGAGGTGGCGCGCACGTCGATGAGCACCTCGTCGGGCGCGGGCACCGGCGTGGCCACGTTCTCGAGCTTCAAATCGTCGACCGCGCCCCACGCGCGACAGATCACGGCCCGCACGTCGTTCTCCTCACGGCGCAGGAGTATACCTCCGCGCCGCGGACGCGTGCGGCGCTTTCCCGGTCGAGGCTCCGGCCGATGCGGCTACGCGCCGGGCGCCTCGGGCGCGGTGCCGGCGGACGGCGAGAAGTCGACGCGCGTCCGCACGTCCTCGCCGATCGGCCGGCCCAGCACCCGCGCGAGGGCGCCCTCGCTCTCGATCGGTCCGTGCTGGCTCCGGAACCGCACGATCGCCGCAGCCTGCGCCGAGTCGAGTCCGGGCAGCTCCAGCAGCTCCTGCTCGTTGGCCAGATTGATCCGCACCTTGCTCGCCATGTACGCCTCCTCGTCGGCCCGAACGCCGCCACCCGGAATCGAGCAATCTCTGTGCCTCGACCGAGCCGCGCGTCCCTCGGTCCGCGGCGGCGCGTGTCGCGCGCGGGGCATTCGACTGGCCCACGACGCGGGGAGCGACCGGGAAGGAATGGTCGGGGAGGAGTTACCGGGCGGGGCGCATTGCCCGTGACGCAGCGGCAGGCTATAGTAGGCGCCGCTCGTTCCCCAATCGTCACGCACTCCAACGCCGGAGGATCCGCCGATGCGCCGCCTCTCCCGCCCGCTCGCCCTATTGCTCGCGATTGCCTCGTTCGCTCCCGCCGCGGTCGTGCTGCCCGCCGCGCAGGCGGCCGACGACGTGAAGATCGCGCTGGTGGCGCCGATGTCCGGACGCTGGGCCCGCCAGGGACAGCTGATGAAGATGGGCGCGGACATGGCGGTCGAGGAGATCAACAGCCAGGGCGGGATCAAGGCGCTCGGCGGGGCCAAGATCGTGGTGCGCGAGACCGACGCGGGCGACAGCGTGGAGAAGGCGGTGAGCGCGGCCCAGCGCGTGCTCACCCGCGAGAAGATCAGCGCGGGCATCGGCTCCTGGCTCAGCTCGTTCACCCTGGGCGTCACCGAGGTGGCCGAGCGGCTGCAGGTGCCGTGGCTGACCCTCTCCTACGCCGACAGCATCACCGAGCGCGGCTTCAAGTACACGTTCCAGAGCTCGCCGGTATCGGGGCTGCAGGCCGAGCAGGCCCTCGACCTCGTGGTGGACATCGGCAAGAAGAACAACCGCCCGATCAAGAAGGCGGCGCTGGTGGGCGACAACACCGCGGCCACCGTCTTCTTCTTCAAGCCCCTGCGCGAGAAGCTGCTCGCGGCCAAGGGCATCGAGCTGGTGGCCGACGAGGTGTGGACCCCGCCGCTGGCCGACGCGACCTCCATCGTGCAGAAGCTCCGCACCGCCCAGCCCGACATCGTCTTCTACGGCGCCACCAACTTCCCGGATTCGGTCCAGGTGCTGCAGAAGGTGAAGGAGTTCGGGGTCAAGACCGCGATCCAGGGAGTGGGCGCGTGGCTGGTGACGCCCGAGTACGTGAAGACCATCGGCAAGGAGACGCTCGACTCCATCCAGACGGTGGTGGCCGCTCATCCCATGAAGGGGCAGGAGGAGCTGGTGAAGAAGTTCAAGCAGCGCACCGGCGAGCCCTTCATGACCCAGGATCCGCTCTGCACCTACGCCCACGTCTGGATCATCAAGGAGGCGGCCGAGCAGGCCAAGTCCGCCGATCCCAAGGCGATCCGCGACGCCATCGCCAAGCTCGACCTGACGAGCGGGCCGGCCGCCTCCTCGCTCTACCCGAACCGCATCAAGTTCGACGACCGCGGCCGTCGCGTGGGCGCGAGCCCGATCATCGTGCAGTGGCAGGACGGCGAGCCCTACACGGTGGTGCCGACCGCGGTGGCGACGCGTCCCATCGCGCTGCACAAGTAGCGCCGACCGGGTCCGGCTCGCCGTGGTCGCGAGCGAGCTCGCCCAGTACGTGGTCACGGGCCTGCTCGTGGGGGGCGTCTACGCCCTCATGAGCATCGGCCTGGCCCTCATTTTCGGCGTCATGCGCGTCGTCAACTTCGCCCAGGGCGATTTCATGATGCTGGGGATGTACCTGACGTACTACTACGCGGTCGCCCTGCACGTGGACCCGCTGCTCGGCGCGCTCTTCACGCTGCCGCCGTTCTTCGTGCTGGGGCTGCTCGTGCACCGCGCGTTCCTGACGCGGGTCACCGGGGGCGGCGATCCCAACCGGGAGATGGACGCCCAGCTCATCCTGACCCTCGGGCTGTCCCTCGTCATCACCAACACCACCACCATGATCCTGTCGCCGATGCCCCGCGGCATCAACGCGCCCTACGCCTCGAAGGCCTTCGTCCTCGGGCCGCTGCTGCTCAACCAGGCGCGCTCGTACTCCTTCCTCATGGCGCTCTTGCTCGCCGCCGGGGTCTACGTGCTGCTCACCCGCACCGACCTGGGCCGGGCGCTCCGCGCCGCCGCCGACGACCCGGAGGCGGCGGCCTACCAGGCCATCAACGTGCGCGCGATGCACGGCGTGGCCTTCGGCATCGGCATCGCGCTGGTCGCGGCGGCGGGTGGCCTGCTCGCCACCTATCACCCGATCGAGCCCAACGTCGCGGTCAACTTCATCGTCCTGATGTTCGTCGCGGTGGTGCTGGGCGGGCTCGGCAGCATCCCGGGTGCCTTCGTGGGCGGCCTCGTGATCGGCCTCGTGCAGTCGCTCACGCTCCTGCTGCTGCCGCTTCAGCTGCAGAACGTCGGGGTGTTCGTCACCTTCCTCGTCGTGCTCTACGTGCGGCCGCAGGGCCTGTTCGGCCGGCGCGCGCGAGCCGTGTAGCCGGCTGATGAAAAGGGCCCATCTGCTTCATTGGACCCGGGGCTGGGTCGGCATCGCGGCAATCGTCGCGATCGGCCTCGCCCTGTCGCTGGTCATCACCGAGCGCTACCACCACCGCATCCTCACCCTGGTCTTCCTGTGGGCGGCCATGGGGCTCGCGTGGAACATCATCAGCGGCTACGCCGGGCAGATCTCGTTCGGCCACCAGGCCTTCTTCGGCATCGGCGCCTACGTCACCGTGCTGCTGGCCGCCAAGGCCGGGGTCACCCCGTGGCTCGGCATGCTCGCGGGCGCTTTGGTGGCGGTGCTGGCCGCGCTGCTCATCGGCACGCCCACCTTCCGCCTCGCCGGCATCTACTTCGGCCTGGCCACGCTGGCCTACCCGCTGATCTTCCGCATCGTCATGGACTACCTGGGCTACCAGGAAGTGGCGATCCCGATGGTGCGCGACCGCCCGGCTCTCTTCATGCAATTCACCGAGCCGCGCTCGTTCGATCTCCTCGCCCTCGCCCTGCTCGCCGCGACCCTGGTGCTCTCGCGCCTGATCGAGGGCTCGCGTCTGGGCTACTCGCTGCGCGCGATCAAGGAGAACGAGCAGGCCGCGCTCGCCATGGGGGTGGACGCCTTCCGCTGCAAGATGGCGGCGTACGCGCTGAGCGCGGCCCCCGCCGCGCTGGCCGGCGCGATCTACTCGCACGCGATCCTGTTCGTGGTCACCCCGGAGGCGGTCTTCGGCGTCCTCGTGATCGTGCAGACGCTGGTGGTGTGCCTGGTCGGCGGGGTCGGCACGCTCTGGGGCCCGGTGATCGGCGCCGCGATCATGATCCCGGTGAGCGAGATCCTCGACAGCACGGTGGGCGACCGCCTGCCCGGCATCCAGGGCGTGGTCTACGGCGCCGCGCTGATGGGCATCATGATGTTCGCCCCCGAAGGACTCTTCTGGCGGCTCGGACGAGGGCGCGCCGCGGCGGCGGCGGCGCCGGCTCCCGCCGCGACCACGGCCGCCGCGGTCGAGCCCGACGGCGCGACGACACGGGCCGCGGTGCCCGCGACCAGCAGCGCGGTGGTGCTCGACGTGCGCTCGGTCAGCAAGGCGTTCCTCGGCCTGCAGGCCCTCACCGAGGTGACCTTCGACGTCCGCGACCGCGAGATCCTCGGCATCATCGGCCCCAACGGGGCGGGCAAGACCACGCTGTTCAACGTGCTGAACGGCTTCCTCCTGCCCGAGCGCGGCGAGATCCGCTGGCAGGGCGAGCCCATCACCGGGCTGAGCCCGCATCTCGTCTGTCGGCGCGGCATCGGTCGCACCTTCCAGGTGGTGCGCTTCTTTCCTCGCCTCACCGTATTGGAGAACGTGATGGTCGGCGCGTTCGCCCACGGCGGCACGCCGGCCGCCGCCACGGCCCGCGCGCGCGAGGCGCTCGCCCGCGTCGGGCTCGCCGGGCGGGCCGCGGTCACGCCGTCCGGGCTCACCACGCTGGAGCTGCGCCTGATGGAGCTGGCGCGCTGCCTGGCCACCGCGCCGCGCCTCGTCCTGCTCGACGAGCCGCTGGCCGGCCTCGCCGCCGACGGCGTGGAGATCCTGTCGGCGATGATCCGGCGCGTGCGCCGGGCCGGCGTGACCGTCGTCATCATCGAGCACACCATCCAGGCCCTCGTGAAGATCGCGGACCGGCTGGTGGTGCTGGACCAGGGCCGCCGCCTCGCCGAGGGCCTGCCCGGCGACGTGACCCGCAACCCGGCCGTCATCGAGGCGTACCTGGGCCAGCGCTGGCTCGCCCGGCACGCGAGCACTCATGCTGCGGATCTCCGGCCTTAGCGTCGCCTACGCCGGCCTCCACGCCCTCGAGGACGTCTCGCTCGAGGTCAACGAGGGCGAGTTCGTCACGATCGTCGGTCCCAACGGCGCGGGCAAGACCACCCTGCTCAAGGCCATCTCGGGCTCGGTGCGCGCCGCCGCGGGCCGTCTCGACTTCCGCGCGCGGGACATGACGACGCTGCCCGCGCACGAGCGCGCCGCCCTCGGCATCGCGCACGTGCCGGAGGGCCGGCGGGTGTTCCCGTCGCTCACGGTCCTGGAAAACCTGGAGCTGGGCTCCTACCGCCGCGCCGCGCGCTCGCGGCGGGCCGAGGGGCTGGCCGCGGTGCTGGCCCTGTTCCCGGCGCTGGCCGTGCGGCGGCGTCAGCTCGCCGGATCGCTGTCGGGGGGCGAGCAGCAGATGCTGGCGCTGGGCCGCGGGCTCATGGCCGCTCCCGACCTGCTGCTGCTCGACGAGCCGTCGCAGGGGTTGGCCCCGCGCATCGTCGAGCAGATCTTCGAGACCATCGACCGTATCCGCCGCGAGCGCCGCCTGACCATTCTGCTGGTCGAGCAGCGCGTGGTGGAGGCGCTCGAGCTGTGCGACCGGGGCTACGTGCTGGAGACCGGCCGGGTGGTGCTGGCCGGCGCGCACGACGCGCTCCTGTCCGATCCGCGCGTGCAGCGCGCGTACCTGGGCGTCTGACCGCAGTCCGTCACGATCCACGAGGAGGAGACATCATGAGGCTCGGCGGCAAGGTCGCGATCATCACCGGCGGAGCGCACGGCATGGGCGAGAGCGAGGCGATGATCTTCGCCCGCGAGGGAGCGAGCGTGGTGGTGGCCGACGTGGATCAGCCGGCCGGCCAGCAGGTGGCGGCCAAGATCACCGCCGACGGCGGCACGGCGCGCTTCGCGCGGCTCGACGTCACCAATGAGGCCGAGTGGCAGGAGGTGGTCCGCGCCACCACCTCCGCCTACGGGCGGCTCGACATCCTGGTGAACAACGCGGGGGTCAGCGGCTCGTCGGACCCCGACACCACCAGCACCGCGTCATGGGACGCCATCATGGGCGTCAATGCCAAGGGCGTCTTCCTCGGCATGAAGCACGCGGTGCCCGCGATGCGGCAGGCCGGCGGCGGGGCCATCGTGAACATCTCGTCGATCTCCGGCTTCGTGGGGCAGGACCGTCTCCACATGGCCTACAACGCCTCCAAGGGCGCGGTGCGCATCATGACCAAGTCGGCCGCGGTGCAGTACGCGCGCGACGGCATCCGGGTGAACTCGGTGCACCCCGGCTTCATGCCGCCCATGCGGACGTCGAAGGTCTCGGCCGACCCGGCGTGGCGCAAGCCGTTCCTGGACGCGGTGCCGCTCAAGCGCGAGGGCCGCGTGGAGGAGGTCGCCCACGCGGTGCTGTTCCTCGCCTCGGACGAGGCCTCCTACATCACCGGGACCGAGCTGGTCGTCGACGGCGGCTTCCTGGCGGTGTGAGGACACGGCCATGAGCCCGTCGATCCGCGCGCTGATGCAGGGCCCGCTGCCCGTCACCGCTCCGCTCGTGCTGAATCCGCTGATGGCCCGGATGGCGGAAGCGGCCGGCTTCCCGGCCGGCTACCTGGGCGGCGGCGCCACCGGCTACCAGAAGGTCTCGCTCGAGGCCAATCTCAACCTGACCGAGATGTGCCAGGCCGGGCTGGACATCGGCGCGGTCTCCCGGTTGCCCCTGATCCTCGACGGCGCCTGCGGATACGGCGATCCCATGCACATGCATCGCACCATCGGCATGAGCGAGGCGGCCGGCTTCGCGGGCATCGAAATCGAGGATCAGCTGGTGCCCAAGCGGGCGCACCACCACGCCGGCATCGAGCACATGATCCCGGCCGAGCTCATGGCGGCCAAGGTGCAGGCGGCGGTTTCCGCGCGGCGCAGCCCGGACTTCCTCGTCATCGCGCGCACCAACGGCGTGCGGGCCAGCACCATGGACGACGCCCTCCGGCGCGGCGAGGCCTACAAGAAGGCGGGCGCCGACGTGCTGCTGCTCTCGATGGCGCACCGGCCGGAGCAGCTGCGCCTCATCGCCGAGCGTCTCGGCGGCCCGCTCATGTACCTCACCGGCCGCGGCGGGCTCGCCGGCCTCGGCATGACCCTGGCCGATCTGGGCGGACTCGGCTACCGCATCGTGGCCGATCCGAGCACACCGCTGCTGGCCGCTTACGAGGCGTGGCAGCGCACGTACGCCGACCTGCGCGCGGCGTTCGGCGCGGGCACGCCGGTGCGCGACTGGGGTCCGCTCGAGCAGGACATGCTCGGCGTGATCGGCCTCGAGAAGCTGCTGGCGGTCGAGCGGGCCACCGTGGAGAAGTGACCGGGTGAGGAATTGAGACCCGACACCCCGAATCATCGTATACTGTGCTCCTCGGCCGCAACGGACGAGAGAAAAGGACCCCCGTGCCCCGTACTCCCACGAAGCCGTTCAACTGCACCGTCGTGTCGGAGACCGTCTCGATCTCCCTTCGCCGCCGCCAGTCGCTGGGCGGCAACGGCAAGTTGTTCGTCCGCTGCAGCGAGCTCGAGTGCCAGTACATCGACACCAACGAGCCGCCCTGCCCGCTCACGCTGGCGCTGTTCGAGGCCGAGATCGCCGAGAGGATGAGCCAGCGCGCCGAGTGAGGCGCCGCGCGGCCTCGCGCGGAAATCGTTCGCGCGCGTCGGCCCGGCGTGTATCCTGTCGTCACTGACCTGCAACTGCAGACCGCGTTTCCCGTCCACTTCCGCATCGTGGGGCGCGTCGACATCACCGCGGAAGACTGTACGGGCCCAGTCGTGAGCCCTCGAAAGGTTGCTCGATCCATGTCGTTTGCCGATTTCTCGCTTCATTCCGATCTGCTCCGAGGCGTCGCCGCCCTGGGCTTCCAGGCGCCGACCCCCATCCAGCGCGACGCGATTCCGCCGGCCCTCGCGGGCCGCGACGTCCTCGCCTGCGCCATGACCGGCAGCGGCAAGACCGCCGCGTTCCTGCTGCCGATCCTCCAGCGCTTCATGACCCAGCCGCGCGGCACGATCCGCGCGCTGATCGTGGCGCCCACCCGCGAGCTGGCCGCCCAGATCGACGAGCATCGCCGCGAGCTGGCCCGCTTCACCCGCGTGGACGGCGCCCCCGTGTTCGGCGGCGTCGGCATGGGCCCGCAGGAGCAGGCCTTCCGCCGACGCGTGGACGTGCTCGTGGCCACGCCCGGCCGCCTGCTCGACCACATGCGCATGCCCTATGCCCGCTTCGACGGCCTGCAGGTGCTGGTGCTCGACGAGGCCGATCGCATGCTCGACATGGGCTTCCTGCCCGACATCCGCCGCATCCTGGCCGCGCTGCCCGCGCGACGCCAGACGCTGCTGTTCTCGGCCACCATGCCCGCGCCGATCGTGGCGCTCGCCCGCGACATCCTCCGCGACCCGGTGGCCATCCAGGTGGAGCGCCCGGCCGCGCCGGCGGTCGGCATCACGCACACCGTCTATCCGGTGCCCGGGGAGCTGAAGTCCGCGCTGCTGGTCGAGCTGCTCAAGCAGCCCGGCACCCGCAGCGTGCTCGCCTTCACGCGCACGAAGCACCGGGCCAACCGGCTCGCGGACTACCTCGCCCGCCACGCGGTGAAGTCCGACCGCATCCACGGCAACCGCAGCCAGGCGCAGCGCACCGCCGCGCTCGCCGGGTTCAAGGACGGGCGGTTCCAGGTGCTGGTGGCCACCGACATCGCGGCGCGGGGCATCGACATCGATGCGCTCAGCCACGTGGTCAACTTCGACGTACCGAACCTGTCGGAGGATTACATCCACCGGGTGGGCCGCACCGCACGGGCGCAAGCCGTCGGCGACGCGCTGACCCTGGTCTCGCCGGAGGAGGAGGCGGATCTGCGCTCCATCGAGCGCGCGGTGGGCGCCCGCTTCGCGCGGGTGCGACTGCCCGGCTTCGACTATGGCAAGCGCCCGGCCGAGAAGCTCGAGATCCCGCTGGCCGAGCGCATCGCCACCATCCGCGCCCGCAAGGCCGACGACCGCCGGCGCGCCCGCATCAACGCCGAGCGCCGCACCGCCCGCGCCTGAGGTCGGGGTCAGGTCTTGCATTACGACATTTCGTGACGATCGCTACTCACCGATCGCGTGAAAATGTCGTATTGCAAGACCTGACCCCAGCGCCGATCACCGTCCGGCGCGGCATAGCGGCGGCAGTGTAGCACCGGAAGTGATAGAGTCTGGCCCATGGGCCTGATCCTCGCGATCGTCGTCGGCGGCATCGTGGGCTGGCTGGCCAGCCTCATCATGAAGACCAACGTCCAGATGGGCGTCCTCGCCAACGTCATCGTGGGCATCATCGGCGGGGCGCTGGGCCATTTCGTGGCGGGCCTGATCGGCATCGCGGCGATCGGCGCGCTCGGCAGCTTCCTCATCTCGCTGGCCGGCGCGGTGCTGCTGATCGTGATCCTCCGCGCGATGGGCTTCTTCCGCTAGCCGTCGTCCGAGAGGCGAGCGACCACCGATGCGCGGCCCCATCCGCTACGAGGCGCCGCGGCCCCCGGCCGCGCCCGGCGAGACCATCGTCACCAGCACCTGCGGCCACAACTGCGGGGGCCGCTGCGTGGTCAACGCCCACGTCCGCGACGGCCGCATCGTGCGCATCAGCACCGACCCCCGCAAGTGGACGCCGGAGGAGGCCCCGCTGCACGCCTGCGTGCGCGGCTTCGGCCAGCTGGAGCGGCTGAACCATCCCGATCGCCTCACCCACCCGCTGCGGCGCGTGGGCCCGCGCGGCTCCGGCCGGTTCGAGCGCATCGGCTGGGACGAAGCGCTCGACGAGGTGGCGCGCCAGATGCTTCGCATCCGCGACGCCCACGGCCCCGCGGCCATCCTGGACTGCTCGCGGACCGGCAGCCTCTCGATGCTGCACAGCCGCTCCACCGTCAAGCGCCTGCTCTACATGTTCGGGGGCTGCACCGAGCTGTGGACCAACATCTCGGCGGAGGCGGAAGTCTACGCGGTCCACCAGACCTACGGGGCGAAGGCCGACTACAAGAGCGCCGGCCGCGAGCCCACCGACTACGTCAACTCGCGCCTGATCCTCATGTGGGGCTGGAGCCCGGCCGACGGGACCTTCGGCACCGGCACGCTGCAGTACCTGAAGCTGGCCAAGCAGCGCGGCGTGAAGTTCATCTGCGTGGATCCCCGCCGCACGCGCACGTCGTGGGAGCTGGCCGAGCAGCACGTGTTCATCCGCCCGTCGACCGACACCGCGGCCCTCGTCGCGATGGCCTACGTGATCCTCTCCGAGGGTCTGCACGATCAGGCGTATCTCGACCGGTACGTGCTGGGCTTCGACGAGGCGCACCTGCCGGCCGGCGCCCCCGCCGGGGCCTCGTACCGCTCGTATCTGCTGGGCGAGAGCGACGGGGTGCCCAAGACGCCGGAGTGGGCCGCGGCCATCACCGGCGTCCCCGCCGAGACCCTGCGCGCGCTCGCGATCGAGTACGCCACCCGCAAGCCGGCCGCGCTGCAGACCGGCTACGCGCCCGGCCGCACGCGGCACGGCGAGCAGTTCCACCGCGCGGCCTACGCGCTCTGCGCGATGACCGGCAATGTGGGCATCCCCGGCGGCAACGCGGGCACCAGCAACGGGGCGACCGGGCGCGGCGGCATCCAGGGGCTGCCCACCGGCGAGAATCCGGTCGCGGCGCGCGTGTCGTCGCCGCTGCTGGCCGACCTGCTCGAGCGCGGGACGGCCGGCGGCTATCCGGCCGACATCCGGATGATCTACTCCTGCGCGGGCGACCTGTTCAACCAGCTCCCCAACGTGCGGCGGATCATCGCGGGGGTGGAGCGGCTCGACTTCGTGGTGGTCCAGGACCACTTCGTGACCCCGACCGCCCGCTACGCCGACATCGTCCTGCCCGCCACCACCTTCTGGGAGCGCAACGACGTCCACACCCCGTGGGCGGGCGCGGGCCACTATGCGATCTTCATGCAGCAGGCCATCGCGCCGGTGGGCGAGTGCCGCAACGACATCGACATCTGCGCGGCCCTGGCCGAGCGCCTCGGGATCCGCGGCTACAACGACCGGACCGAGGACGAGTGGCTGCGCGAGCTGACGAAGCACGCCATCGACGACTACGAGACCTTCCGCGCCCGGGGCCTCGCGCGCCTGCCCGCCCCCGACGACGCGGTGGCCTTCGCCCGAGAGATCCGCGACCCGGCGGGTCATCCGTTCAGCACCCCGTCGGGCAAGATCGAGATCTATTCGATGGCGATCGCCGCGGACCCGGACCCCTACGGTCTGGGCACGATCTCGCCGATCCCGACCTGGGTCCCGGAGCCGGCGGACCCGAAGCATCCGCTGCGCCTGGTCACGCCCAAGTCACGCGCGCGGACGCACTCCATCCACGACAACCAGACGGTGCTGGCGCGCGCCGATCGCGACGACGTGTGGGTGCATCCCGACGACGCGGTGGCCCGCGGCATCGCGGACGGTCAACGGGTGGCGGTGTTCAACGATCGCGGCCGCACGCTGATCCCCGCGCGCGTCACCGATCGGGTCGCCCGCGGCGTGGTGTCCATCAAGGAGGGGGCCTGGTTCTCGCTCGACGCGAGCGGGCAGGACACGCGCGGCTGCTCGAACCTCCTCACGCCCGATCTCTCGTCGCCCGCCGGCGCGACTCCCTTCAACTCCTGCTTCGTGGAGATCGAGCCGGCGGACTAGCTCCTCCGGCCGCGCTCAGCGCGCCGGGATCAGGGTCAGCCGGACCCGCGTGACCCAGTCGCGCACCACGTTCACGTAGACGATCGTCGGCTCGTAGCCGGGCGCGGAGAAGCCGATCGCGTGCACGCCCGCGTGGGTGTCCACCAGGGAGGCCTGCAGGTCGTTGGCCGCGCCGATCGGCGCCCCGTCGAGGGTGACCTGCGCGTCCATCGGGAAGGCGTTGATGTAGAGCGAGCCTCCCGGGCTGTAGCCGGCGTAGCCGTAGGAGGAGCGTCCCATCGCGTAGCTGAAGGTGTCGGCGGGCGCCGGCGAGGCCGTGGCTGCGACGAGAGCGATGGTGAGCAGCGCGAGTGATGGCCACAGACGGGTCACGATGTTCCTCCTGTCGATCCGATGCGCAGCGAGGGGTCGGCCACGCAGCGGAACTTCGAGAAGACGTACGGGTAGTGGGCCTGGAACCAGTTCCGGAAGCTCGGTCGCACCAGGGCGTCCGCGGTCGCCCACGAACCGCCCTTCATCACGTAGTGCTTGCCGTCGAAGAAATCTGCGGAATAGCCCTCGTACCCGGGGATGTACGCGGTGAAGCCGGGCAGGCCGGCAAAGACGGTGTTGGTCCACTCCCAGCCGTCGCCGATCAGGTCCTGCACTCCCCAGGCGCTCGCGCCCTCCGGATGCGTCCCGACCGGGGTGGGCGCCCACTGGCGGAAGCCGAAGTTGCCGTGGCGCTCGGCGGGCACCGCCTCGCCCCAGGGCAGCCGGCGCTCGCCCTCGGCGGCTCGGCCATCGGCCCCGGTCACGTCGCCGTCCGCGCGAGGCCGCTCGCCGAACGCGGCCCGGTGGAACTCGGCCTCGGTGGGCAGACGCTCGCCGCGCCACGACGCGAAGGCGCGGGCCTCCGCGAGGCTCACGTACACCGGCCAGTCGGCGACCCGCTCCAGCGGCAGCCGGTCGAAGAGCGTGCGATACATCCAGCGCCCGTCGATCAACTCCCACACCGCCGGATGCTCGATGCCCTCCTGTCCCCGCCAGACCCCGTCCTCGTCGCCCCACAGCTCCGTTCGCCGATAGCCGCCAGCCTCGACGAAGGCGAGGAACTGCGCGTTGGTAACCGGCGTGCTGTCGATCCGGAAGGCGGGCACCGGCACCTCGACCGCAGCGAACTCGTTGTCCCAGCCGAACGGCAGCTCCTCGAAGCGCGCGCCGAGGGTGGCGGTCCCGGCCGGGATGTCGATCGGGCCGCCGGGACGTCCGGGCGTGAGCACGTAGGGCGGCAGCCACGCCGGCCGGACCTTCTGCTCGAGCGGCAGGCGCTGCATCATGTAGAGCAGCGTCTCCTGGTGCATCATCTCGTGCTCCATCACCATCGTGAGGGCCCGGCCCTCGCGCGCCATCAGGTGCGTGGGCACGCGCTCGGCCACCGCGGCGCCCGCGTCGAGGATCGCCGCGCGCACCCGATCGCGATAGGCGATCACCTCGGGCACCCCGGGCCACTGGTCCGGCACATCGGGATGGTCGTGAACGTGCGTGGGATCGTCCACGTCGGGATCGATGCCGCGCGAGAACAGATCGTCGAAGGCGGGATCGAACGACGGCCGTTCCAGCAGGCCGCCGCCCACGTGGTTCCACGCGAACGCGGGCAGATGGCCCAGGTAGAAGATGAACGGATGGCGCAGGGCAATGGGCTTGGCGAGCCACTGGCCGGGCGCGAGGATATCGAAGATACGGTCCGTGCGCGCCCAGGTGTCGGCGAGCCGTTCGGTCAGCGTCTCGACCATGATCGTCCCTCCCATCGGGGAAGATTCTTCTTCGCTTGCATACGGCTCCCGTGGCGTCTAGCTTGCACGAGAGCGGTGCCATGCGCTACCAGGTCGACGTCTACACGGATGCAGCGGCCCAGCAGCGGCGACTCGAGGACGACGTGCGCCGAGGGTTGACCGCGCGGCAGAAGTCCCTGCCCGCGAAGTACTTTTACGATCGCGCGGGCTCCCTGCTCTTCGAGCGCATCACCGAGCTGCCGGAGTATTATCCGACCCGCACCGAATCGGCCCTCCTCCAGGAAATTGTGCCCGGGTTGATCGGGGAGATTCTTCCCGACGATGTCGTCGAGATCGGCGCGGGGTCCTCGGACAAGACGCGGCGGGTGCTCGACGCGGTGACCGCGGGCGGGCATCCGGTCCGGTACGTACCTCTCGATGTCGACCGCGTCACCCTGGAGGTCAGCGCGACTCGGCTGCTCACCCGGTATCCGGCACTGAGCGTGCACGCGGTCGTCGGGGATTTCGAGCGCGATCTGGCCCACGTACCGCCGGCTCGCGGGCGCCGGCTGGTGATGTTCCTGGGTAGCACCATCGGCAATCTCGATGCCAACCCGCGCCACCGGCTATTGACCGGCCTGCGGAAGCTCCTCCCCGCTTCCGGCGACCGGCTGCTGCTCGGCGTGGATCTGGTCAAGGACGTGAAGATTCTCGAGGCGGCCTACGACGACGCGGCGGGGGTCACGCGCGATTTCAACCGCAACATCCTGAACGTGATCAACCACGGCGTCGACGGCGACTTCCAGCCCGAGACCTTCCGGCACCGCGCCTTCTACAACGAGGCCGCCTCGCGGATCGAGATGCACCTGGTGGCCGACTCGGCCCGGACCGTGAAGCTGGGCCGCCTCGGCCTCACCATCCGCTTCCGTCCCGGCGAGGACATCTGGACCGAGAGCTCCTACAAGTTCACGCGCCCCGGCGTCGAGACCATGCTGGCCCGCGCCTCGCTGCGACTCACCCGCTGGTACGTGGATCCGGCCAACTACTTCGCGCTAGCCATCGCCGCACCGGTCTGATGGAGCCCGGCGACGGCGCCTACGCCCAGCCCACGCCTCGCCGCCTCTACATCCACGACGACCTGACCGACGACGTCGCGCGCGACCTCGGTCGGGCCTCTCCCGCGGCGGACGCAGCGCGTGGCCTGATCGTCCTGCTCGCGCGGGACGCGCGCGTGCGCGTGCTCACGCTCGCGGAGCAGGTCGACGCGGTCGCGGCTCGGGGCCCGCACGCGCCCTTCGAGGTCGCGATCGCTATCGGGGCGGCAGGCCAGCGGGTGGCGCGCACGCTCCATGAGGGCACCGGATGGTTCCCGGCGATCCGCCGGGTGGGCCTGACTCGCGAGGAGGACGGCGCGGGCGGCTATCGCCTGATGAGCACGGAAGGCGGCGGGCTCACCGAGCGGCTGGCCGATCTGGACGGCTGCTCCTCCGTCGCGGTGGTCGACGACACCGTGTTCTCCGGCCTCACCATGAAGGGGCTGATCGGCGCGCTCCCCGCATCGCCGCGCGCGCGCACGCACGCCTTCTGTCTCCGCGGCGTCGCCGAGTCCATCGCGTCGGTCGCCGCGCTGTGCCCGATCACCGTGGGCGTGGCGGCGCCCGGCCGCATGCTCCACGACGTGAGCTTCATCAACGCCAGCGGGCTGGTGCGCCGCATCGCGATCCGCCGACCGGGCCAACCGCCGCTCGCCTTCTTCGACCGCCCCGAGTGGATCCGCGCGTGGTTCCCGGACACGCACGAGCACGTCCTCGCGCTCTGCCGCGAGCTGAATGCGCTGCTCGAGCCGGCGACCCGAAGCGGCGACGGGCCCCCCTCCCGCTGACGCTGCCGGTTGGGCGACGGGTCCCCGTCCGGCTGACACCCTGACTTCTCTTTCTAATGCGCTCGGCTCGCCTTCGGCTCACCTCGCACGGCTTCGGCCGCGGGCGACCGGTCAGCGCAGGCCCCGCGGCACGATCCAGTGGTCGAGCAATTCGAACACGCCGTGGAGGGTCAGGGCCATGAGGGCGGCGGGGGCGGCGCCGGCCAGGATCGTGCCGGTGTCGTCGAGGGCCAGGCCGCGCACGATCAGCGTGCCGTAGCCCCCCCCGCCGATGAAGGCGGCCAGGGTGGCGGTGCCCACGGTGGTGACCGCCGCGGTCTTGATCCCGGCCATGATCGTGATGGCGGAGAGCGGCAGCTCGATGCGGAGCAGCCGCCGCAGCTCGCCGAGGCGCAGGACCCAGGCGATCTCGAGCAGGGTGCGGTCGATCGCCATCAACCCGGCGTAGGTGTTACGCGCGATCGGCAGCAGCGCGTAGAGCGACAGGGCGACCAGTGCCGGGCCCTTGCCGATGCCGAACAGCGGGATCATGAACATCAGCAGCGCCAGCGCCGGCACCGTCTGCAGCATCGCGATGACCGACAGCTCCAGCTGCCCGGCGCGCCGGAAGCGCGCGGCCAGGATGCCCATCGGGATGCCGAGCAGCACGGCGGCCCCGACCGAGATCGCGACCAGGAGCAGGTGGTCGCGGGTGAGCGCGGCGATCTCGCCTACGATCGCGTGGCGGGCGGGTGCGCCGGTGGAAGCCGACGCCCCGCCGGAGAGGAACGCGGCAGCCGCGTCGGCCACGTGCCGGCCGTCGAGATCGACCAGCGCGTTGAGCCGGGCCATGCGGTGATCGTCGAGGCGGCCCTCGAGCGTCTCGCGCAGCCGCGCCCAGGTGCGCGGGAAGCGCTCGGTCAGCTCGCGGCGGACGAGCAGCACCGCCGAGTAGTCGGGGAAGAAGTGCCGGTCGTCCTCGAGCAGGCGGAGGCGCAGCCGCTCGAGCTGTCCGTCCGTCGAGAACACGTCCATGAGATCGACCTCGCCGCTCGCGATCGCGCGATAGGTGAGCGCGTGCTCCATGACGTCGGTGCGGGCCAGGCGCAGGCCGTAGAGCGCCCGCAGGCCCGGCCAGCCGTCCTCGCGCTCGAGAAAGCCCGAGCTGAACGCGGCGCGCAGCTCGGGATGCGCGGCGAGGTCGCCGATCGTCCGCACCCCCAGGGCCTCGGCCCGGTCGGCTCGCATGGCGAGCGCATAGGTGTTGGCGAACCCGAGCGAGTCGCTCATCGTGAGCCCGCGCGGGCGCAGCCGCGCGCGGATCGCGTCGATCGTCAGCAGCGACGCGTCCTTCAGGACGACGCGGGTCAGGGTGCCGGTGTACTCGGGATAGAGGTCGATCGAGCCGCTCTCGAGCGCCCGCTGGGTCACCCCGGTGCCGCCCAGGCCGACCCGCCGCTCCACGCGCGCCTCGCCGACCTGCTCGATGACCTGCGCGGCGATCTCGGCCAGGATGTAGCTCTCGGTGAACGACTTCGAGCCGACGCGGATCACTCCGTCGGGGGCCGCGGCGGCGGCCGACGCGCCGGCGAGCAGGCCGGCCAGCACCAGCGCGAGCCGCCGGCTCATGCGCTCAGGCGCCCGCCGCGGTCGGAGGAGCCGGCACGGTCTGCGCGGTGAGGAACTGGGTGACGAACGGGCTCGCCGGGCGCTCGGCCAGATCGGCGTACGTGCCCTGCTGCACCACGCGCCCGGCGGTGAGCAGCGTGATGGTGTGGCCGAGCCGCGCCGCCTCGCGCACGTCGTGCGTGACCATCACCACCGTCTTCTTCAGATCGGCGACGAGCCGGCCGAGCTGCTCCTGCAGCTCCACCCGCACGATGGGATCGAGCGCGCCGAGCGGCTCGTCGAGCAGCAGGATGGGCGGGTCGAGCATCAGGGCGCGCATGAGGCCGACGCGCTGTCGCTGCCCGCCGCTCAGCTGGCGCGGGTAGCGGCGGAGCATCGCGGCGTCCAGACCGGTCAGCCCGGCCAGCTCGGTCAATCGCGTCGCGATGCGATCGCGCGGCCAGGCCTGCGCCTCCGCGGCGAGCGCCACGTTGTCCGACGCAGTGAGATGAGGATAGAGGCCGCCGTCCTGCACCACGTAGCCCATGCGGGCCACGAGGCGGTCGCGCGTCCCGACGTCCACCGGGGTTCCGTCCACCGAGACCGTGCCGCGGTCCGGGAGGGTGAGACCCAGAATGAGCCGTAGTACCGTGGACTTACCGGACCCGCTGGATCCGAGCAGCACGTGAGTCGTGGCCGCCGGCACCTCCAGGGAGACCGCGTCCAGGGCCGCGGTGGCACCGAAGCGCTTGGTGACTTCCCGGAGGGCGATCATGGGCCGCATTCTACCCGGGCCCGCGGGAAAGCTTGACAAGGCCCCGCGCGGTGGGCACAATTCCCGCCACATGAAGTACGGTCGCTCGATCGAGAACCTGGTCCTGACTTAGGCGCGCGCCTCCGCGGCGCGCGCCCAAAGCCTCTCCCATGCAGTGCCGGAGAGGCTTTTTTGTTTCCACCAACAGGAGGCTGTGATGGCTCGACAGGTTGGTCCACCGGCTCAGATGCCGTTTGCCTTGTACCGTCCGTTCGCCCCGATCCCGCTGCCGGATCGCACGTGGCCGAACCGGGTGATCACCCGGGCGCCGCGGTGGTGCAGCGTGGACCTGCGGGACGGCAACCAGGCGCTGATCGATCCCATGGATCCCGAGCGCAAGCGGCGGATGTTCGACCTGCTGGTGCGCTGCGGGTTCAAGGAGATCGAGGTGGGCTTCCCCGCCGCCTCCCAGCCCGACTTCGACTTCGTCCGCCTGCTGATCCAGCAGGACCTGATCCCGGACGACGTGATCATCCAGGTGCTCACCCAGGCGCGGCCCGAGCAGATCGAGCGCACCTACGAGTCGCTGCGCGGCGCCCCGCGCGCGGTGGTGCACCTCTACAATTCCACCTCGACGCTGCAGCGCCGGGTGGTCTTCGGCCTCGACCGCGCCGGCATCGTGGACATCGCGGTGACCGCGGCGAAGCTGTGTCGCGACCTGACGCCGACGATTCCCGAGTGCGACGTGCACTACCAGTACTCGCCGGAGAGCTTCACCGGCACCGAGCTGGACTTCGCGGTGGAGATCTGCGAGCGGGTGATGGACGTGTGGGAGCCGACGCCGGACAAGAAGGTGATCCTGAACCTCCCGGCCACCGTGGAGATGGCGACCCCGAACATCTACGCCGATCAGATCGAGTGGTTTCTCCGCCACGTGAACCGGCGCGACTCGCTGATCCTGTCGCTCCACCCGCACAACGACCGCGGCACCGCGGTGGCCGCCGCGGAGCTGGCGGTGCAGGCCGGCGCGGAGCGGGTGGAGGGCACGCTCTTCGGCAACGGCGAGCGGACCGGCAACGTGGACGTGGTGACCCTCGCGCTCAACCTGTTCAGCCAGGGCGTGGATCCCAAGCTCGACTTCGCCGACATCGACGCGGCCCGCCGCATCACCGAGCACTGCAACCGGCTGCCGGTGCACCCGCGTCATCCCTACGTGGGCGACCTCGTCTACACCGCGTTCTCCGGCTCGCACCAGGACGCGATCAAGAAGGGCTTCGAGGCCCTCGGCAAGAGCTACGACGTGTGGGAGGTCCCCTACCTGCCCATCGACCCGCACCACGTGGGCCGCAGCTACGAGGCGGTGATCCGGGTCAACAGCCAGTCCGGCAAGGGCGGAGTGGCCTACATCATGAAGTTCGAGCACGGCCTCGACCTGCCGCGGCGGCTGCAGATCGAGTTCTCGTCGGTGATCCAGAAGATGGTCGAGCAGAGCGGCACCGAGATCACCGCCGAGGAGATCTGGGCCGCGTTCGAATCGACCTATCTCAAGCCCGACCAGCCGCTGCAGCTCGCCCATCACCCGACCATCACCACCTCCGGCGAGTCGGGCGAGACCACCATCGAGGCGCCGCTCCGCGTGTCGGGCGTGGAGCGCCTGGCCAAGGGCGCGGGCAACGGCCCCATCGCCGCGTTCGTGGACGCGCTGCGGCGAGACGCCAACATCCCGGTGGCGGTGCTCGACTACAACGAGCACGCGATCGGCGGGGGCGCCGACGCCTCCGCAGTGGCCTACGTGGAGGCCAAGCTGGGCGACGGCCGGCCCCGGTGGGGCGTGGGCATCCACGGCAACATCGTGACCGCCTCCCTGCGCGCGGTGGTCAGCGCGGTGAATCGCGCGATGGGGGCCGGCGCCTGAGGCTCGCCCGTCCGATCCGCCTTCTCCCCCACCCTGTTCCCGGGAGGGAAGGGTGAGGGGGAGAGGGCGCGCATCGGAGTGGTGGTAGGCTAACCGAGCGGCGGCGCCATGAGACTCCGGGTCCTCGGCATCATCCTGGCCGGCGGCAAAGGCACGCGCCTCTTTCCGCTGACCAAGGAGCGCGCCAAGCCCGCGGTGCCCTTCGGCGGGAAATACCGCATCGTCGACTTCGTCCTCAGCAACTTCATCAACTCGGGCATCCATTCGATCTATGTCCTCACCCAGTTCAAGAGCCAGTCCCTGCTCCAGCACCTCTCGGACGGCTGGCAGTTCGGCGGACTGCTGAAGGATCAGTTCATCATCCCGGTGCCGGCCCAGATGCGCTCGGCCGGCGAGACGTGGTATCGCGGCACCGCGGACGCCATCTACCAGAACGCCAACCTCATCGAGCAGTCCGATCCGCACCTGGTGGCGATCTTCGGGGCCGACCACATCTACCGCATGAACATCTCGAGCATGGTCGAGTTCCACGAGCAGAAGCGGGCCGAGATCACGGTGGCCGCGATCCCGGTGGACCGGCGCTTCGCCGCCGACTTCGGGGTGATCGAGACCGCGCGGGACGGGCGCATCATCGCCTTCCACGAGAAGCGGGCGGACGCGCCCTCCATTCCCGGCGATCCGGACAACGTCTTCGCCTCGATGGGCAACTACGTCTTCTCCACCCGCACCCTGCTGCGCGAGCTGCACGCCGACGCCTCCCGCGACCAGAGCGCCCACGACTTCGGGCGGGACATCCTGCCCGCGCTGGTCAATCGCGTCGACATGTTCGCCTACGATTTCCAGACCAATCACATCCCGGGCGAGGCGCCGGACGCGGCCGCCTACTGGCGCGACGTGGGAACCCTCGACGCGTACTACGAGGCCCACATGGACCTGCGCGCGGTGAGCCCCGCGCTCAACCTCTACAATCGCCAGTGGCCGCTGCGCACTGCCAGCTACGCGGACCCGCCCGCCAAGTTCACCTTCGACGATGACGGCCGGCGCGGCCAGGCCATCGACTCCACCGTGTCGGGCGGCTGCATCCTGTCCGGCGGCATGGTGCGCAACTCGGTGCTGGGCCGCCACGTGCGCGTGCATACCGGCGCGGTGGTCGAGGACTCGGTGATCCTCGACAACTGCGACATCGGGCGGCGCGCCAAGATCCGGCGCGCCATTCTCGACAAGAACGTGCGGATCCCCGAGGGCACGACGATCGGGTACGACCTCGACCTGGACAAGCGGCGGCACCACGTGACCGAGTCGGGGATCGTGGTCGTCGAGGGGTTGCGGTCGTCGGTGGAGATCGCGTCGATCGTGGTTTGAGGCGCGGTGCCGGGAGAGGCGGCGGGGGTGGCGGGGGGTGGGGCTCTGACCACGACGCCTTGCGCGGTCTTGTTGCGGTAGCAGTTCCCAATCCTTGACCTGAGGTTCCTGGCTTCCGCCGGAGGAACGGGTCACCCGCCCCACCCCCCGCCACCCCCGCCGCCTCTCCCGGCACCGCGTCTCGCGTGTAGTCGGGGCTGCCAGCGACGATCCTTCAACCAGTGACTGCGTATGGTCGCTCCGACGCTTTCTGCCTTGGCTGGGGCCCCGTCGCCGATCTCTTCGGGCGTTCGCTGGCCCGCGGTCGCCGCGGCGTCCCAGCGTTCGCCGGCCGGTCGGCGATGCAACCGCCCGGCGGCGGGTTAGTAGCCTTTTTGCTTGTCGATGAGGGCGAGGAGGGGGCGGTTGGATCGGAGGCGGCGGAGGTTCTCGCAGAAGGTGTCGATGACGCGGGCGGCGCGCCGCGGGGAGCCGCCCGCGGTGTGCGGGGTGATGACCGCGCGCGGGTGCGTCCAGAGCGCGTGGCCCTTCGGGAGAGGCTCGGGGTCGGTGACGTCGAGACCGACCGCCCAGATGAGGCCTTCGTCCAGCGCGGCCAGCACGTCCTCGCCGCGTACGATCTCACCCCGGGTGACGTTGATGAGGATCGCGGTGCGCTTCATCTGGAGGAAGCGCTCACGGGTGAAGAGATGGTGCGTGGCCTTGGTCAGGGGCAGGCCGATCACCACCACGTCGGATGCGGCCAACAGGTCGGCCAGGCGGTCCGCCGGCCAGATCGCCTCGACGCCCGGTTCGGGATCAATCGGCTCGATGTCGACGCCGAGCACGCGCATGCCGAAGCCCACCGCGCGCCGGGCCACCGCCCGACCGGTGCCGCCGAAGCCGACGATGCCCATGGTCTGCTCGTACAGCTCGCGCTGGTGCACCCGGATCGGCTCGCGCAGCTCGTAGTCCGGCGTCCGGATCGCGGTGTGCAGCCCGCGGGTGATCGCTAGCAGCAGGGCGAAGGCGTGCTCGGCCAGGTGGATGCCGACCTCGCCCTTCTCGCTGGCCAGCGGGGCCGGGTGGTTGATCAGCTCGGTGGTGAGGATGCTGTCGACGCCGGCCCCGATCGAGTGGTAGTAGACGAGCTTCGTGGCCAGCGAGAACAGCTCGGGATGGACGCGCCCGAAGATGATGTCGGTGTCGGGCAGCTCGCGGCGCTGGGCCGCCCGGTCCTTCGCCTCCACGATGCTCGTGTCCGGGCCGGCCGCCGCCAGGATGCGGGCGCGGTCGCCGGCGCTCAGGCCCGAAACGATCAAGTTCGGGACGAACAGGATCTTCACGACGAAAGCTCGGGGATCACCCACTTGGGCGCCCGGCCGGCCGCCACCCGCTGGATGTTGTCGAACCCGTTGCGGAAGCGCGCGGTCCAGTTCTCCCAGGTGGGGCCGGCCGAATGCGGGGTCAGCGTGACGTTGGGCAGCGCGAAGAGCGGGTGGTCCTTGGCGGGGGGCTCCTCGACCAGCACGTCGAGCCCGGCCGCGGCCGGCCGGCCCGCCCTGAGCGCCTCGTAGAGCGCGCCCTCGTCCACCACCGGCCCGCGACAGGTGTTGATCAGGATCGCGCCCGGCTTCATCTGGGCGAGCTCCCCCACCCCCATGAGATGGCGGGTCGAGTCGTCGAGCGGGACGTGCAGGCTCACCACGTCCGCGGTGCGCAGCAGCTCGGGCAGCAGCACGAAGCGCACCCCGAGCGCGTCCTCCTCCGCCTCGCTCAGCCGCGCGATGTCGTAGTAGAGCACCGTCATGTCGAAGGCGAGCGCGCGCCGCGCCACCTTCTTGCCGATGTTGCCGAGGCCGATGATGCCGAGAGTGCGCCGCGACAGTTCGTACACGCGCTGGTCGTCGAAGCCGCCGACCCGCCACTTGCCGGCGACCACGTCGTTGTGGAAGCGCACCACGCGCTTGAGCACGGCCAGCATCAGCATCATGGTGTGCTCGGCCACCGCGATCGCGTTGGCCCCGCCGTTGTTGCAGACCGGCACTCCCGCCTTGCGCGCGGCTTCGATGTCCACGCGGTCGTAGCCGGCGGAGAGCAGCTGCACCAGCTTGAGGTTCGGCGCCGAGCGGAAGAACTCGCCGCCCATCTGGCGCGCGAGACCCAGGTAGTACTCCGCCTGCCCGGCCGCCGCGTAGAACTCGGGCGTGCCGAACTCGGCGATCAGCAGCTCGAAGCCCTTGGGCGTGAGCGAGCGCGCGATGTCGAGCACCGCGTCGGACTGCTTTGGCGCGAACAGGATCTTGGTGGCCATGGCGTTATTGCTCCGCGAGAGGGATAGTGGCGGTCAGACACGGTACGCTGCCGTGGACGCGGGTGGTATGTCCCTTGCCGGTGGTGTCCTCGACCAGGCGCGCGTCGCCGGGGCCGAAGAGGTGCTTGGAGCCATCGCCCAGCCCGATCTCGAGCTGGCCCGAGAGGATGATCACGAACTGCCGGCGCGGCGCGGGATGCCAGTCGATGAAGTTGCCGACCGGGCTCTCCCGAAACGCAATCTGGGTGGTCGCGAGCCCCTTGGTCCACGACGGGGTTCGCTCGAGATCGATCGGCTCGATGTGGGACTGCCCGTCGGGGCCGGTGTAGAGCCGGAATGTCTTCATGATTCGCCTCGCCGGTGCGGCTTGTCGCGTGAGCGCGGGGATTATAGCACCGGCGGCGCGTGGCGTGACCGCGGGTGGCGGCGTGGACCTACGAACACGGTACCGTCACTCGATGACCTGATCCGCTCGAAGTAGCAGGGTCGGAGGAATGGTCAGCCCGAGGGCCTTCGCCGTCTTCAAGTTGATGGTGAGGTAGTACCGGCCCGGCCGCTGGACGGGCAGCGTGCTCGGCGAGGAGCCCTTGAAGATTCGATCCACGTAGCCCGCGGCGAGCCGAAAGTTGTCGTCCGGGTTGGCGCCGTACGACATCAGTCCCCCGTCCTGGACGAGAGGACCAGCCTCGTACATGGCGGGAATCCGGTGCGTCAGTGCAAAGTCGATCACGCGCTGGCGATTGAGCAGGGTCAGCGCATCCGTGACCATGACCAGCGCATCCGGCCGACTGGCAGTCATGGACGAGAAGGCCGCCGCAAAATCATCCGGCTCGCGCACCCCGAGCGGTTGCACCGCGACGTGGAGCCGTTGGGCGGCCTTCTCCACCTCCTGGTAGCGCAGCGTCATGCCCCGATCGCTCGCATTCCAGAGCACGGCAATCCGCGCGGCGCGCGGCACCGCTTCCGTGATGATCTCCAGACGCTTCGCGCTGAGGTCGACCGACTGATCGGTCACGCCGGTCACGTGGCCACCGGGCCGCGCGAGGCTATCGATCAGGCCGAGGCCGTCGGCATCTCCGACCAGGGCCATCACGACCGGAATCGATGGCGACGCCTGATTGGCGGCGGCGGTCGACGGCCCTCCTACGGTCACGATCACGTCGACGTGGAGTCGGACGAGCTCGGATGCGAGTCCGGGGAGCCGATCCTGCTTGCCGTCGGCCCATCGGCTCTCGTAGACGACGTCCCGCGGCTCGATGTAGCCGAGGTCCTGGAGGGCCCGGCGCAGGGGCAACGGGGCCGCCCCATCCGGCGACCGTCCGCCACCGGACAGGAAACCGACTCGCCACGTCTTGGTCTTCGGCTGCGCCTCGGCGATCAGCGAGGCGGCGAGGAGGCCACCGGTCAGGGTTTGCAGGAATGCTCGCCGGTTCATTCCGCGACTCCCTCCTGACCGCCCACCGGTCGCGATCCCATCGCGCGGCAATCTACGCGCGTCGGCCGAGTCGCGTTCCTCGCTGCCCACCCGACCGGGATCTTCTCCGCTTTACTCAATCCGATTAGGTTTATATCATCGCACCTGGCGCTTGCCCAGGGAGGACGGCTCCTGCGACCGCTCGTCGGTGCGCTCGTCGTGATCGCGTGGTCGCTGTGCCTGCCTCCGGCCGGGAGGGCGCAGTCGGCTGCCCCGACGCGGGCCGGGCAGATGACGTGGGCGATGCACTTCACGCTGGCGCCGCGCTGGCTCGATCCCGCCGAGACCGAGGGATCGATCACGCCGTTCCTCACCCTCTACGCGGTCCACGACGCGCTGTTGAAGCCGATGCCCTCCGGCCCGAGCGCGCCCAGTCTGGCCGAGTCCTGGACCGTCTCGCCCAACGGCCTGGTCTACGAGTTCGTGCTGCGCGCCAGCGCGCGCCTCCACAACGGCGAGCGGGTGACTGCGGAGGACGTGAAGTTCTCCTTCGAGCGCTATCACGGGGCGAACGCCACCGCGCTGAAGGAGCACGTGCGCGAGGTCCGGGTCGCCTACTTCCTGAATGGGCCGGTCGCGGAGGAGGTGCGTCGCACGCCCGGCCTGCGCCTGATGGCAGATCCAGCGCATCTGGGCGAGAAGAAGATCTTCGCGCCCATCTGGGAGAACGGATTCATCCGCGGGGTCGGCCCGCGAGTGGAAGAACCGGCGCTCACCCTGATCCCCGCGTTCCCGTACTCGGCTCCCTACGAAGACGTCCGGCTCAAGCCGTGAGGAGACCCGCCATGCGCTACGAGATGATCTCCGCCGATTGCCACCTCGACCTCTGCTGGCTGCCCCCGGACCTCTTCACCGCCAACGCGTCGCCCGCCTTGCGCGACCGCATGCCCCACGTGGTGGATGGCCCGAAGGGCCCGACCTGGATCACGCAGAAGGGCGCCAATCTCGGGCTCGCCTGCGGCATGGGATCGGCCGGCCGCGAGTACGTGCCTGGCCGCATCCATCGCGCGGACCGCATGGCCGAGACCGGGCTCTACGAGGATGGCAAGCGCGGCATCCGCCGGCTCACCGAGCCCGACCTGCGCCTGAAGGATCAGGACCGCGACGGCGTGCAGGCCGAGGTGCTCTACGGCATCCTCGGGGCCACCGGGCGCATGAACGATCCGGAGGCGGTGGTCGAGGTCATCCGGATCTACAACGAGTGGCTCGCCGACTTCTGCTCGACGCATCCCGAGCGCTTCGCCGGGCTCGCCTCGATCCCCAACGCGCCGATCGACGCGGCCATCGCCGAGGTCGAGCGGGTGGCCAAGCGCGGCGCGGTGCGGGGGCTCGACATCGCCAACTCGGCGGATCTCACCGCGCTGTGGGATCCCTACTGGAACCCGCTCTGGGAAGTGATCCAGGCCAGCGGCCTGCCGCTGCACTTCCACACCATCGGCAGCCGGCTCCCCGACAATCTCCAGAAGCTCGTGTTCGTCGGCTCGGACCCCTCGCGGGCGCCCGCGGACATGTCGGCGGAGGACCGGCGCACCTCGCGGGTGGCCTTCGCCACCCACATCACCGGCTTCCAGATCAACATGGCCAACATCCTGATGGCGATGATCTACGGCGGCGTGCTCGAGCGCTTCCCGCGCCTGCGCGTGGTCCTGGGTGAAGCCGGCATCGGGTGGATCCCCTACATCCTCTGGCGGATGGACGGCGAGTGGGAGGACCAGTTCAAGGATCTGTCGCTCACCATGCCGCCGAGCGAGTACTGGAAGCGCCAGGTGTGGGCGACCTACCAGACCGATCCGGTGGGCGTGAAGCTGCTGGACGAGCTGGGCGTGGACAAGGTCATGTGGGGCTCCGACTTCCCGCATCCCGACGGCGTGTGGCCCGACTCGCGGGAGTACATCGCCCGCGAGCTCGGCCATCTCCCCGCGGCGGTTCGCCACAAGATCGTCTGCGACAACGCCGCGCGCCTCTACAACCTCGCGTAGCGTTCTCCCGCGGGCGGCGATACCCGGCGGGAGGGAGGGGCGGGGGAGGGTCCCCGACCACGAGGCTCTGCGGCCTTCCGCTCGGGGGCGCTTGCAGTTCCCATTCCGTAGGGTTTGGTGTAGCGGCCCACATCCTCCCCCGCCCCTCCCTCCCGCCGGGCCTCTCCGCCCACGGGACTCTCCTCGGGTCTCATACCCGCGGCATCACCGCCGGCGGACCACAGACAAACCGCCACGCGAGATTCTGAATCTTCAAAAGCAAGAGCATGGCGACTGGGGCTCCGCGAGGGCGCGTGGGGTGGGGGGCGGGAGGGGCGGGGGAGGGTCAACCGACCCATTCCCGATATGGATCGCGACGCCAAGCAGTACCGAATGGGAACTGCTAGCGCGGAGGCGGGAGGCCGAAGAGCGTCGTGGCCGGGGACCCTCCCCCGCCCCTCCCGCCCCGCCCCACGCGCTAATGCGACGACGATGCGGTCGGCTTGGTCTTGCCGCCGGTCTTCTCGTAGGCCTCGACCGCCTTCTTGAGATCGCTGTACTCCGAGCACGGGAAGAAGCACAGCTTGTCGAGCGTGCGCAGGTGATCCTTCGCCTTGGGCAGGTTGTCGAGCATGAGGTAGGCCTCGCCGATGTACTCGTGGGCGCCCCGGTGCTTGGGGTCGATGGCGAGCGCCTTCTCGTAGTACGGGATCGCCCCGGTGGGGTTGCCGTTCTTGCGAGTGGCGTAGCCGAGCCAGTTGTAGGCATCGGCGTTCGCGGCGTCGCGCGAGACCACGTCCTGCAGCAGGGGGACCGCCTTGCCGTACTCCTTCGCCTTGATGGCGGTCACCGCCTCGGTGTACCTGGGATCCTCGGGCTTGCCCGCGACGCCGCCGGAGCCGTCGGCCCCGCCGCCGCCTCCGCCCCCCGCCGCCCCGACGGGCACCGGCGACGCGGCGGCCAGGAGCATCACACCCACGATGACGAGGAGCGCGGAGCGACGCAGCGTGTCGAGCATGGCGAGCCTCCTTCAACTCTCAACCGAAGAGTCCAGTCGACGGTTCCCCTGGATAGTGCCCCGGATTGCGAACGTCGGGAAGGCTGGTCTATGCTGCTGCCTCGACGTCGCACCTCACCCGGCCTCGCGCGGAGGACACGATGGCGGACGCAGTGACCTGGCCCGATGGCGCCCGCTGCGCCATCATGATGACGTTCGATCTCGACGGCGAGAGCCCGTGGATCCATCGCGACGCCGCCCTCGCGGATCGGCCGCTCCACATGTCGATGGGCGCCTACGGGCCGAAGACCGGCATGCCGCGGATTCTCGACCTGCTCGACCGCTACGGCATCCGGACCTGCATCTTCATCCCGGGCTGGATCGTCGAGCGCTATCCCGCGCTGTGCGAGGACATCGTCCGCCGCGGCCACGAGGTCGGCCACCACGGCTACCTCCACGAGAAACCCTTCTTCATGAAGAGCCGCGAGGAAGAGGAGGAACTGCTGGTCAAGAGCCTCGCCATCTTCGAGAAGATCCTGGGCGTGAAGCCGCTCGGCTCACGCTCGCCGTCGGCGGACCCGAGCCGACACACCATGGAGCTCCTCAAGCAGCACGGCTTCGTCTACCACAGCAACGCCCTCGACACCGACCTGCCCTACTGCCACCAGACCACCCACGGGCCGCTCGTGGAGTTTCCCACCGCGTGGTGCAACAACGACGCGCCGTTCTTCATGTGGAGCTCGGTGCCGCCGGTCGGCAACGGCATCTGGAGCCAGCAGGACGTGTGGGAGATCTGGTCGGAGGAGTTCGAAGGCCTCTACGCCGAGGGCGGCTTCTTCAACTGGCTCGCCCATCCCCAGATCATCGGGCGTCCCTCGCGGCTGCGCATGGTGGAGCGGCTGATCCAGCTCATCCTGGGCAAGCGGCAGGTGTGGTGGCCGCGGCCGATCGATCTCGCCCGCTTCTGGCTGGAGAAGAGCCGGCCGGCGGCCCCCGCCTGAGATGCCGGCCTCCGTCGCCTACTGGGCGGTCGTGCCGGCCTCCGCCGAGGCGGGCTACCTCACCGGGCAGCTCCTCCGCCCGAGCGGCGGCCGGGTCTCCGGCTGATCGCAGAGCCTTCCATGCGCTATCGGTGGCCCCACGGCAAGCAATCGGCAGTGGTCCTGTCCTTCGACTTCGACGCCGAGTCCGGCTTCCTGTTCCGCGAGCCGGAGAAGGCGCGGCGCAGCCTGGGCGACCTCGAGGAGCGCCGCTTCGGCCCGCGCGTGGGAGTGGACCGCATCCTGCGCCTGCTCGATCGCCTGCGGATCCGGGCGAGCTTCTTCATCCCGGGCTGGACGGTCGAGAACCATCTCGCCGAGTCGATCCGCATCCGCGACGCCGGCCACGAGATCGGCGCGCACGGCAACGTGCACGAGGCGCTCGCCTTCCTCGACGCTCCGCAGGAGGAGCGCGTGATGCGCGAGCAGCTCGAGATCCTGCGCTCGCGCCTGGGCGTGCGCCCGCTCGGGTACCGCTCGCCGTCGTGGGACGTCAACGTGTGGACGCCCGATCTGCTGAAGCGCCACGGCTTCCTCTACGACTCGTCGCTGATGGGCAACGACGTGCCCTACGAGGTGGAGACCGCGCAGGGGCCGCTGATCGAGGTGCCGGTGCAGTGGCTGCTCGACGACGCGCCGCTGTTCCGCCACGTCTACGGCGCGACCAATGCGATCGCCGACCCGGGGCGCGTGCTGCAGATGTGGAGCCGCGAATTCGCGGCGATGCATCCCGAGAACGGCTGCTTCGTGCTGACCTGCCATCCGTTCGTGAGCGGACGGGCCTCGCGCATCGCCCTGCTGGAGGACCTGGTGGCCCACATCCGCCGGGCGCGCGGGGTGTGGTTCGCCACCTGCGAGGAGGTGGCCCGCTGGCACGCGGCCCGGCCGGCCGCGGCGGACGAGCGGCCGGCTACCCGCCCGACTTCGGCGGCGGGGCGCCGGCCTTCGGGCGCTCGGACGGCCGCACGCGGACGGCGGTCCCGCTGACCAGCGAGTCGGCGGGGTCGACGATCACCACGTCGGTGGGCTGCAGGCCCGTCACCACCTCGACGCTGCGGCCGTAGTCGCGGCCGATCTTCACCGGGACCAGCTCGGCGCGGCCGTCGCGCACCACCGCGACCTGCAAGCCCTCCGAGCGGAAGAGCAGCGCGTTGGCCGGAATGGTCAGGCCCCGGGTCGCCACGCCGACGTGCAGCCGCACCACCACGTAGGCGCCCGGCAGCACCTCCTGGTTGGGGTTCTCCATCTCGACCTCGCTCAGCATGGTGCGCGCGGTGGGATCGAGCGCGTTGGAGGTGCGGGCGAGCGTGCCCCGGTAGACCTTGCCCGGCTTCTCCTCGAGGGTGATCGCGGTCTGGGCCCCCGGACGCGCGTTCTGCGCGTAGGCCTGGGGCACCGACACGAAGATGCGCAGCCGGTCGATCGCGGCCAGCCGGAACAGCTCGCGCGCCTGGCCGCCCGCGCCCGCGTCGATGAGCGCGCCGATGTCGGTGTTGCGGGCGGTGACGACGCCGGCGAAGGGCGCGACGACCTTCTGGAAGCCCTGGAGGTCCTCGAGGCGCTTCACGTTCGCCGCGTTCGAGTCGACCATGGCCTGCTTGGCGATGTAGTCGCTGATCTTCTCGTCCGCCTCCTGGCGGGAGACCGATTCGCGCTTGACCAGGAGCTGCCAGCGGTCCGCGGTGGTCCGGGCCAGCTCCATGGTGGCCCGCGCGTTCTCGAGCATCGCCCGGGCCTGGCGGAGCTGCTGATCCAGCTCCGGCGTCTCGATCTCGGCCAGCACCTGCCCCTGGGTGACCCGCGAGCCGATGTCGGCGTACCACTTCTTGAGATAGCCGCTGGCCCGCGCGTAGATCGGCGCGTCGGTGAAGGCCCGCGCCGTCCCGGGCAGCACCAGCTCGTCGGAGGCCGTCGAGGCGGTCGACGGCATCACCACCGCGACGGTGGGGATCGCCGCTTCCTCGGTGGCGCGCTTGAGCGCCGCGTCGGCGCCGTGCCGGCCCTGCAGCCCCGCGTAGATGGCGACCCCGAGAACGAGCGCGATGCCGAGCAGCGCCCACAGTCCGCGCGACGACCGGTTCACGCCGGGCGCTCCGCCGCGGCGCGCCGTCGGCCGCCGTGCAGCAGGCTGAACACCGCGGGGACGAAGATCAGCGTGGCGATGGTGGCGCAGACGAGCCCACCGATGACCGCGCGGCCCAGCGGGGCGTTCTGCTCGCCGCCCTCGCCCATCGCCAGGGCCATCGGGATCATGCCGATGATCATGGCCAGCGCGGTCATGAGGACGGGGCGGAAGCGGGTGAAGCCGGCCTCGATGGCGGCCTCTCGCGCGTCGCCGTGGGCGGCGAGACGCTCGCGGGCGAAGGACACCACCAGGATGCTGTTCGCGGTGCCGACGCCCATGCACATGATCGCGCCCATGAGGGCGGGCACGCTGAGGGTGGTCTGGGTGAGGAACAGGAACACGATGATGCCGGCGAGGGCGGCGGGCAGCGCGCTGATGATGATGAACGGGTCGAGCCACGACTGGAAGTTCACGACGATCAGCAGGTAGACCAGCACGATCGCGAAGGCGAGGCCGCCCAGCAGCCCGAGGTAGGAGGCCCGCATGGTCTCGACCTGCCCGCGCAGGGTCATGAAGCTGCCCCGCGGCAGGTGGGCGCGATTGGCGTCGACGATGCGCGCGATATCGCGGCCGACCGCGCCCAGGTCGCGGTCCTGCACCGAGCCGTAGATGTCCACCACGCGCCGCGTGTTGTAGTGCGAGATCACCGCCATCCCGTTCCCCCGCTCGATGGAAGCCACGTCGCCGAGGATCTGGGGGCGGGAATCCGCGGTCGCCCCGCCGAGCGGGATGTTCTGGATGTCCTGGAGCGACTGCACCGAGTACTGCGGGGCCTGGGTGACCAGGCTGTAGCTGACTCCGTTCTGCCAGTTCAGGAAGGTGGCCGGGTTGGTCTGGCCGCTGCCGCTCAGGGTGAGCAGCACGCTGTTGGCCACGTCCCGCGGGGTGAAGCCGGCGCCGGCGGCCTTCGTGCGGTCGACGCTCACCTCGAGCTTCGGGGCGTCGAAGTTCTGCTGGATGCGCAGGTCGGTGAGGCCGGGCACCTGGCGCAGCTCGGTGAGCATCCGGTTGGCGACCTGCCGGTTGCCCTGCAGGTCGCTGCCTTCGATCTGCACGTCGATCGGGGCGGGGAGACCGAAGTTGAGGATCTGGGTGACGATGTCCGCGGGCACGAAGTAGAAGGTCACCCCCGGGAACTCCTCGGGGAGCCGGCGGCGCAGCGTGCGCATGTGATCCTCGGTCGGCCGCCGGTTCTTGCCCAGCGTGACCAGGATGTCCGCGTCGGCGGCCCCGATGAAGCCGGAGCGGCTGTAGATGGTGTTGATGGTGGAGTACGGCATGCCGATGTTGTCGATGATGCTCTCGAGCTCGCCGGGCGGGATCTCGCGCCGGATCGCCGCCTCCACCAGATCCGCGAGCCGCGCGGTCTCCTCGATGCGGGTGCCGGTCTTGGCCCGCAGGTGGAGGATGAACTGCCCGTTGTCGCTGGTCGGGAAGAAGTTCTCGCCGAGCCAGGGTAGGAGCAGCCACGCGAGCAGGCACACCCCGAGGAACGCGCTCACGAAGGCGCCCTGCCGGGAGAGCAGCCGCACCAGCAGCCCGCGATAGGCCTCGCGGATCCGGGCGAAGCCGCGCTCGAACCCGCGCTGCAGCAGCACGAACGGGTTGCGGGACGGCGCCGCGTGGTGATCGTGGCGGCGCAGCAGGTACATCGCCAGCGTGGGCACCAGGGTGCGCGAGAGCACGTAGGAGGCCAGCATGGCGAAGACCACCGCCTCGGCCAGCGGCACGAACAGGTACCGGGCCACCCCGCCCAGGAAGAACATGGGCAGGAACACGATGCAGATACAGAGGGTGGAGACCAGCGCGGGCACCGAGATCTGGGCCGCGCCCTCGAAGATCGCCGCGCGCAGCTCGCGGCCCTCCTCGAGGTAGCGTTCGATGTTCTCGATGGTGACGGTCGCGTCGTCCACCAGGATGCCCACCGCGAGGGCCAGCCCACCCAGGGTCATGATGTTGATGGTCTCGCCCAGGAAGCCCAGCGTGATGACCGAGGTGAGGATGGAGAGCGGGATCGACACCGCGATGATCAGCGTGCTGCGCCAGCTCCCGAGGAACAGCAGGATCATCAGGGCGGTGAGACACGCGGCGATGACCGCCTCGTGGATGACCCCCGAGATGGCTCCGCGCACGAAGATCGACTGATCGGCGAGGAGGTCGATCCGGAGCTCGGGGGGCAGCGTGGTGGCGACCCGCGGAATCGCGGCCCGGATGTTGTCCACCACGTCGAGGGTCGAGGCGTCGCCGCTCTTCAGCACGGTGAGCAGGGTGCCGCGGCGGCCGTCGCGCCGCACGATGTTGGTCTGCACGCTGAAGCCGTCCCGCACGTTGGCGACATCTCTCAGATAGATGGTCGAATTCCCCATCACCTTGATCGGCACGTCGCCCAGCTCGGGCACCGTCCGGGGGGCCGCGTTCAGGGTGACGTCGTACTCGAGGCGGCCGATCTTGGCGGTGCCCGACGGCAGGATGAGATTTTGTAGATTCAGGGTGTCGAGCACCGCGCCCGGCGAGAGGCCCTTGGCCTGGAGCAGGCGCGTGTTGAGGTCGACCATGATCTGCCGCTGCTTGCCCCCGTAGGGCCACGGGATCGCCACGCCCGGGATGGTGACGAGCTGCGGGCGGAGGAAGTTCACTCCGAGGTCGAAGAGCTGCTGCTCGGCCAGCCCGTCGCCGGACAGCGCGAGCTGGAGGATCGGCACGCTGGAGGCGCTGTAGTTGATGATGAGCGGCGGCGTGGTGCCCGGCGGGTACTGACGCAGCACGGTCTGCGAGATCGCGGTGATCTGGGCGTTGGCGGTATCCAGGCGTGCGGAGGGCTGCAGGAAGATCTTGACGATGGCCTGCCCGCTCGTGGTGGTGGACTCGATGCGCTGGATGTTGTCGACGGTGGTGGTGAGCGTGCGCTCGAAGTTCGAGGTGATGCGCCCTTCCAGCTCCTCGGTGTTGAGCCCGCGGTAGTTCCAGGCGACCGCGATGACCGGGATGTTGATCGAGGGGAAGATGTCGGTGGGGGTGCGCGCGATGACCACCGGGCTCACGATCAGGATCAGCAGCGCCAGCACGATGAAGGTGTACGGCCGATCCAGGGCGACGCGGACGATCCACATGGCCGGCGGAGACTCCTAGCCGGTGACCGCGCGGCGGCCCGCTTCGCGCAGCCGTCGCCGGTCGTCGGTCGGGTCGGCGGCGGGAGGCAGGCGGAGGACCAGGTCCTGCGTGTGGGTGGGAATCACCTTGCCCTCGGGCCAGTGCGTGCCCCAGGGATCGAGACCGGCCTGCACCGCGCGGATGCCGTCGCGCACGATCCGCCGCAGCATGACGACGCCGCGGTCGGTGGAGGCCAGGTGCTCGACCGCGTGCACCGCGATCGGGCGCTGGCTCGCCTGCGCGTCGTAGTCGGCCGGGAAGCGCTGGCGCGCCTCGTAGGGCCGGTCCTCGGACTGGCCGAATCCGGGCCGCGCCACCTGCGCCGCGGTGAGCCCCCACGCGGGATCGACCTGGGCCAGCTCGAAGTTGGTGGTGTGCGTGTCGTCGTTGGGCACCGCCCACCGGATGATCACCGGCCGGCTCGCCGCCTTGGGCGCGGTCGCCGCCTCGATCTCGCGCGTGAACTGGTGCACGTTCGGGGGCATGAAGTCGCAGACGCGCACCCAGACCAGATCGCTCACGCGGCGGGTCGCGATGTACACCATGCCCGCGTCGGTGGTGAGCCAGTCCAGCTCGGGCACCACCCCGAAGGCCTCGGTGAACTGGTAGCCGCTCGACAGCGCGTGCAGGAAGGCGGTGTGCACCGGGTCCATGCTGTTGTCCTTCACCTGGAGCCAGTTGCACGGGAGCGAGAACTCGGCCGCGGGCATCAGGGTGAGGCCCGGCACCTCGAAGGAATCGTAGTGGGGAAACGCGGGCCGCCGGTCGGGCGGCCCGAGGTACGCGAAGACGAGGCCGCAGTACTCGCGCGTGGGATACGCGCCCTGCCAGACCCGCTCGCAGAGCCGGCTGCCCGCCGGCTCCCCGGGCGTCTCGAGACAGCGTCCGTCGACGTCGTAGACCCAGCCGTGATAGCAGCAGCGCAGTCCGCGCTCGAGCGGGATGCCGAACTCGAGCGAGGTGCCGCGATGCGCGCAATGCAGGTGGAGCACGCCCACGCGGCCGCCACGATCGGCGAACACCACCAGATCCTCGCCGAGGATGCGCACGCGGCGCGGCGGCCCGTCCAGATCGCGGGTGAACGCCACCGGCTGCCAGAAGCGCCGCAGATATTCGCCGCACGGCGTGCCGGGCCCGACCGCGGTGAGATCGAAATCGGGAGGAGGTGTCGTCCGGCGCGCGTACCCGTCGAAAGGAGTGCCGGACGCGCTCACCGAAGCCATGGATGCGCCCCAGCATGGGGCCGGTCCGACCGCGCGTCAAGGGGCGCCCGGTCGCAGGCGAGGCCGTGTAAGAGCTCCGGATCGGGTGCAACCCGTGCACGGTCGCGCAAAACTCCCATGGTGGGCCGCCGGGTACCCAGGCAGGGATTTCCAGCCTCCATGTCACGCTGAAAACACCATATCAGTCCGGTAGTTACCAGTGGAATAGTGCTTGCTCCCTGGCCGCCCATGGCTACGACACCACGGACCCTTCGAACCGGTTCTGTTGCGTTCGTTTTCGCGTGCCTGGCATTGACTGCGGGCGCCGCCGCCGAGGTCGATCCGGTGCCGATCAACATGGCGCTGAGCGCGGCGGCCCACGACTTCATCGCGCCCGCCCCGGCGGTCTGGCCCGCGCCCACGGACGCTCCCCCTGTCCCCGCCGGCGGATGGATCGACGTCTTCGGCGAGCCCGCCGAGGCGCTCGCGCCGCGGGTGGCCAGCTTCACGCCGCCCGCCGATCCGGCGCCACCGATCGTGGTCGCGGCCATGCCGTCGGCCGCCTACCGCGTGCACGACAACCGGCACGTGCGCTTCTTCCTCGATCGCTTCCGGACCGGTGACCGCCGCGCCGTCGTCGAGTCCTGTCTCGTCCGCGCCGGACGGTATCTGCCGATGATCCTCGACGTGTTCCGGCAGAAGGGTCTGCCCGACGAGCTCGTCTTCACCGCGATGATCGAGAGCGGGTTCAACCCGGTCGCGGTCTCGCACGCCGGCGCCAAGGGTCTCTGGCAGTTCATGGCGCCGACCGCTCGCCTCTACGGGCTCCGGGTGGACCGGTGGCTCGACGAGCGGCTCGATCCCGAGAAGTCCACGGTGGCCGCGGCCAACTACCTCCGCGATCTCCACAACCAGTTCGGCTCCTGGGACCTGGCTCAGGCCGCCTACAACGCGGGCGAGGTGCGGGTGCAACAGGCCATCCAGGGCACCGGCTCGCGCGACTTCTGGCGGCTGCACCGCAGCCCGCTGCTCCTCGAGGAGACCAAGAACTTCGTGCCGGCCATCCACGCGGCCACGCTGATCGGCCGCGAGCCCGAGCGCTACGGCTTCACGGTGGTGCCGGCGGAGCCGCTGCGCTACGAGCAGGTCACGGTCCCGCGCGGCAGCCGGCTCGTCCGTCTCGCCGCGCTCTCGGGCGTGACCGTGCAGGACCTGGAGTCGCTCAATCCCGAGCTTCGCCAGAAGCAGACGCCGCCGGACTCGACGTACGAGCTGAAGGTGCCCCTCGGCTCGGCCGGCGCGGTGCAGGCCGCGGTCCGGATGGACCTGGCCCCCCGCAAGCACGCTCCGGCGCCGCGGGCCGGCGTCCACGTGGTCCAGTCAGGCGATACGCTCTGGCGCATCGCGCAGCAATACGGCGTCTCCGCGAGTCAAATCGTCACGTGGAACGGCCTGGAGAAGCCCGACCGCATCTTCCCCGGCGAGCGTCTCCGCATCACGTCCTAGGCGGGGTCAGGTCTTGCATTACGACATTTTCGTCCGGGGTCCCGCCAGGGCCCGCGGAGGAAATGTCGTAATGCAAGACCTGACCCCAGCCGGTTGACCGGGCGCGGCGGGCGTGGAGAATAGCGGCCCAGGGCTCATGGGCCGACTCGACGGGAAGGTCGTCGTGGTCACCGGCGCGAGCCGCGGCATCGGCGCCGACGTGGCCCGCCTCTTCGCCGCGGAAGGCGGCCGCGTGGTCTGCGCGGCACGCACCCTGGAGGAAGGACAGCACCCGCTCGCCGGCTCTCTCGCGACGACCGTGGCCGCCATCCGCGAGGCGGGCGGCGAGGCGCATGCGGTCGCCAGCAACATCGCCGAGGCCACGGAGTGTGAGCGGCTGGTCCAGGAAGCGCGCGAGCGCTACGGGCCGGTCGACGTGCTCGTGAACAACGCGGCCCTGACGTACTACGTTCCGGTCAAGGACTATCCGGTCTCGAAGTGGTTGCGCTCGTGGGCGGTGAACTTCCAGGCCCCGTTCATCTTGAGCCAGCTGGTGCTCGGAGACATGATCCCGCGCCGGCGCGGCGCCATCGTGAACATCTCCTCAGGCTCGGCCATCGGCCCCGGGCGCGGACCCTATCCGGACGCGACGGTGGGCGCGCGCGGCGGCACCTGCTACGGCGCCGAGAAGGCTGCGCTCGAGCGCTTCACCCAGGGGCTGGCGTCGGAGGTCTACCAGTACGGCGTCTCGGTCACGTCGGTCGCGCCCTCGCAGGTCGTCCCCACTCCGGGCACCGTGTATCACCGGCTCGTGAGCGGGCTAGACGACCCGCGAGGCGAGCCGCCGCTGCTGATGGCCCAGGCCGCCCTGCTCCTGGCCACCGAGCCGCTCGACCGCGTGACCGGCCGCGTCACCTACAGCCAGCAGATCCTCCGCGAGTTCGGCTGGATCGAGCACGGCCGCGGCCGCGGTGTCGACTCGCGCGGGAGCGGCTACTCGGAGATCTAGCGACCCACCGCTCTCCCTCCACGACCCGGCGCACCCGGCGGTGATGGGCCCGGCTCCGGTCCGACACACGTCGAGGTTCACCCACCTGTGCGGCGGCCGGTCCCCGCCCAGCGCTCGAGCTCGGTGGCGATCAGCCTGTCCAGCGACTCGGCGTACGGGTAGCGGAGCTGCACGATGTCCACCACCGTCTCGGCCGGAGGGACGACGTAATCGGTGGGTGAGACGACAGCCACCGACTGAAAGAATCGCCAGCCCCCCGAGTGGTAGGCTTCCTCCCAGCTACACGCGCCGCGCGCCAGCGCCCGGAGGATCCGGCCGCTGATGATCGACGTGGCGTTGGCGCTGAGATTCCGGCCGTCGACGCGACGGGCGCCGTGCGTGAAGTCCCAATTGACGAACAGATTGCCCGCCTCGAAGCAGACGATCAGCTGGTACCGCACCTCCCACCGTCCGTATGCGCAGAGCGGAGACGACGTGTTCGCCAGTTCGCGTTGAATGAACCGGTCGAGGTCGTCGACAATCGACGACACGCCACATTCGGCCGTCGTGAGCGGGGCGCGATCTCGGAACAGATCCTGGAACGGATCGACCGGGCAAAATGCGACCAGGTCCTCCTCTCCGGCGACGCTGGACGCGACGGTCGCTGTCTGGCGGCCAATCTCCGGAGCGTCTCCGTGGCAGACGATCTCGTCCCCCGGATTGACCTGGTGGATCGCCGTGTCCTTTCGCGGCAACGCTCGCCTGACATCTTCGGCAAACCGGTCGCGGGCCACGGGAAACGCGATTCGGTTCAGCCACCGGGAGCGACTGCCGTATCGGAAGCCGCTCGCGCCGGGAATCAATACCTTCGTCGCGCAGCCGCTGGCCTGCCGAATCAGGTCCGCGTAGGCTTGGTGCGGAAAGGATGTGCTCTCGTTGAGCTGAAACTTCAGCTCGAGCAAGGGCTGCCAGGGGGCGATCAGGACGTCCAGCCGCCCATAGGTACGGTTGATCTCGGTCGTGGTTTCCGGGGCGACCTGAGTGTCGACCTGATTCCAGATCGTGTGTCGGCCGTCCGAAACCACGAAGCCGTGCTCCGGCACCGGATTGCGCGACGGGGTGGCGACGATCGTGGTGTCGCCGCAACGAACCCGATCCCAGTCCTCGACCACCCGGACCTTGCCGAAGCCGATGGCCTCGAGCGTCTTGACGATCAACGGGTCGCGCGGACACAGGACGGCGGCCGTCTTGGGCAGCGAACACAGCGAGCGCACGTCGAAATGGTCGATATGGCGATGCGAGACAACCACGACGTCCACATCAGCGAGCTCGGGGACGTGCACCCGCCGGGACGGATGAACCTCGTAACAGTCACCCTGGTTCGGGTCGAAGAGCAGGGGATCGAAGAGTATTCGGGTGTCCGGGGTGTCGACGAGCCAGGAGGCGTGGCCGATCAAGGCGAGTTTCATGGGCCGATCACTCGAGGCCCGTTCGGCGCCGGGCCGAGTCGCCGACGCAGGTGATCGCCGAGACGAAAGGTCAGCGCCAACACCGTGAGAGTAGGATTGGCCCAGCTCACGGTGGGAAAGACGCTCCCACCAACGATGTAGAGATTGTCGAGGTCGTGCACTCGGCAGTCGGCGTCGACGACACCGTCCTCGCGTGTCGCCGACATGCGCGTCGTCCCGAGATGGTGGTTCGAGTGGAGAATGCCCTCGTGGTCGCGCGCCTCGATGGGACCACTCAGGCGACCGGCCCCCAGGCGCTCGAATTCACGGGCCACGATGGCGGCGGTGCACTCGTACGTCCTCCGATCCAGCTCGGTGAGCTGCCAATCGAGGCGAACCCGGCGCATTCCCAGGGAGTCGGTCCGGTCCGAGAGGAGGACGCGGCTCAGTGGATTGGGCGCCTGCTCGAGGAACAGGCCGATCCTCGGCGCCTCGTCGGGCGGCATCGCCGGTGTCCGATAGACGTGGGCGCGGGCGTTGAGGATCCTCGCCTGCTCCTGGACGTGCGGCGGCAAACCGATGCATGGGATGAACTCCCCGCCGGCCTCGGACGGTTCGGGTCGCGTCCATCGATCGAAGGCGTCGACGTCATGGAGGACGAACCGCTCGATGGCTCGATGCGGATGTTCCATGAAGCAGCGGCCCACGAGGCCGGTGCGATTTCCCACCCCGGCATCGATCTGGCGGTCGGCGTTCAGGAGAAGGCGCGCCGTCTCGATACCGCCACACGCGAGGACGACCACATCGGCGGACACGCGACCCTCTCGTCCGCCGAGGGTCCGCAGGGTGAGCCCGGTCACCATGCCATGACTGCCGTCGAGCGTGAGATCGACGACGTTGGCATGGATCAACGTGGTGAGGTCGGACGAGGCGTGAAACTCCTCACGCAGATGCTCACCGAATCTGATGGTGGGCGCGCCGAACCGCCAGACCGTGGCCACCAGCGACCGATCGTCGAACGGCCACCCGAGCCCCGCCCGCCGCGTGATCTCACCGGCGTCGAAGGACGGCGCGCCGAGGTTGAGCCGTGCGGCCGCCCGGACGTAGTGGGAGCGCATCGACTCGACGCCGAATGGCCACCCGCTCCCGGGCACCCAGCTCCGGAACGCGAAGTCGTGGGGGTCGAACATCGCGCAGTAACCGGCCCACAGGCCTGAAGAGCCCCCGAACTGCCGCGCCCGCGTCTCGGTGAGCGGATACTCCAGGCCGACGCATTCGCCCGCCAGGAGCGCTTGCTGAGCCGGCTCGCTCTCGAGACCCCCCGCCTCGATCAGCAACACGTCCGCCACTTCGGCCAGCTCTCGCGCCAGCGTCATGCCGGCGGGACCCGCGCCCACGATCGCGACTCTAGCAGCCCGGTCCAGCGGTACCGTCTCCCGGTCGGCGTCGAGGATCACGTCAGCGACCCGGTGCCGTCTCGTCGATGGCCGCTCGGGGCCGGGGCGCCTCTAGCCGGTCGCGCCTGCCGACCGGTGGCCCGCCTCGTCCGGAGGGAGGCATACGCTATACTCGATCCCTCGAACCGCCCAAAGCCCGTCCAGTGTAGACCGCGTGACCGACGGTTGTCACGGAAAGGAGCCCACTCATGCCGACCGGACATGGGTTCTCTCACGTAGGCGTATCGACCCACGACATGGACGCGACCGTCCACTTCTACGAAGAGGTGCTGGGTTTCCCGCATGTCGTCGAGAGCGTGACCCGCGTCACCTCGGGCGGCACCGTTCGCGAAGTCTACTTCGAGATCGGGGAGGGGCAGTTCATCGTCTTCATGGAGGCCAAGGACGTGCCGGGCATCCCCGCCGACTACGACACCGGAATCAACCGCGCGCTCGGCGTGCCGCTCGGAATGTACCACTTCGCCCTCCGGGTTCGATCGCTCGACGATCTCGAGTCACGCCGCCGGCACCTGGAGAGCCACCGGGTCGAGGTGACGCCGATCGTCGACCTCGGCCATGCCAAATCGATCTTCTTCTTCGATCCGAACGGCATCCAGCTCGAATTCTGTTGTCAGACCCGCGCGTTCGACGCGTCCGATCTTCAGCGCGCGTCGGAGGCCAGCGTTGCCCTCTCGCGGTGAGGAGGACGGAACCGCGGCGGGCGGGCGGCGTCTCGACCTCGTTCTGCGCGACGCCGGCTCGCTCGCCCTCCCGTACTGGAGGAGCGCGGAGCGCTGGCGCGCGCGGGCCCTGCTCGCGGTCATCATCGTCCTCAATCTGGGAATCGTCGGCACCTCGATCGTCTTCATCTACTGGCAGAAGATCTTCTACAACGCCCTGGAGGCGAAGGACTGGGACGCGTTCATCGCCTCCCTGCTATGGTGGAGTTACACCCCCCGCGACGGCGTGACCATCGGGTTTGCCCCCGCGCTCGCGCTGTTCGTTCTGTTCACCGGGTACGAGCTCTATCTGCGTCAGGCCCTGCAGATTCGCTGGCGCCGGTGGATGACCGAGCAATATGTCGGACAGTGGCTGTCCGACCGGGTGTACCTCCAGATGGCGCTCACCGATTCCGGCACCGACAATCCGGATCAGCGGATCGCGGAAGACATCCGGCTGTTCGTCGACAACACCCTCACCCTCGGGCTGGGCCTGTTGCGGTCGTCGACCTCACTCTTCGCGTTCGTATGGCTCCTCTGGAGACTGTCGCCGCCGATCGTGCTCGCCGGCGTGGTCGTACCCGGTTATCTGGTGTGGATCGCGCTGCTGTACTCCGCCTTCGGGACCTGGATGGTCCATCTCGCCGGTCGCCGGTTGACGCCGCTCAACTACCTTCAACAACGGGCGGAAGCGGATTTTCGCTTCAGCCTCATGCGGGTGCTCGAAAACGTCGAGGGGATCGCCTTCCACGGTGGGGAAGCGGAGCAGAAGCGGGAGTTGGGCAGCCGCTTCGCCACGCTGGTCACCAATTGGCGAGCCATCATGACGGTGACGAAGCGGCTCACGTTCTTGACGTCGGGTTACGCGCAAGTCGTGCTGGTGTTTCCGCTCGCAGCGGTCGCCCCCGCGTATTTCGCCGGCCGCGCCTCCCTGGGGGGCGTCTTTCAGACGAGCAACGCCTTCGTGCAAGTGCAGAACGCGCTGTCCTGGATCGTAGAGAGTTACCCGGCGCTCACCGGATGGTTCGCCACCGTCGAACGGCTCGCCGGGTTCCACCACTCGGCCCGGCGCGCGCGCGAGGCAAACGGAGGGGCGACGGTCACCTTGGGGGAGCGGGACGACCTGGACATCGTAAACGTGCAGTTGAGCTGTCCCAACGGCCAGAGCCTCATCCGGGACGTCGAGCTTCGGGTCTCTCCCGGCGAGCGTTTGCTGATCAAGGGCGCCAGCGGCACCGGCAAGTCGACCTTGTTGCGGGCCATCGCCGACATCTGGCCATTCGGCTCGGGAGCCATCCGGCGACCGGCCGGCCGCCACCTGTTCTTGCCCCACCGGCCGTACATGCCACTGGGAACCCTCAAGCGGGCGGTCTGTTATCCGATGAACGAGGCGGAGTACTCGGACCTCGACGTCCGCTCCGCGCTCGCGGACGCCGGCCTTGGTCATCTCGCCCCGGAGCTGGCGACGACCGACGCCTGGGAGCGCCGCTTGTCGGCGGGCGAACAGCAGCGCCTGGTCCTCGCGCGTGCGTTCCTGCTCCGGCCGCAATGGCTGTTCCTGGACGAGGCCACGTCGAGCCTCGACCCCGCTGCCGAGGCGCACCTGTACTCGCTCCTGTGCGAGAGGCTCCGTGACACCACCGTCGTCTCGATCGCGCACCGACACGACCTGGCCCGGTTTCACACTCGCGTTCTCGCCATCGAGGAGGGTGTGCTTCGAAACGTTTCAACCTGACCGGACTCCCACGGACTGCAAACGTCGCACGCTCACCCGGACCGCGATTGTCTCGCGGCGAACTCGTCGATCCGCCCGGCAAGCTCGGCCAGGAGCCACTCCCAGTGATACGCGGAGCAGAACCCCGGAGAGGTTCCGATCAGCCACCGATCGACGATGAGATCTCGCACGGCCAGCGCGCGAAAGAACGCGTGCAGCTTGCGCTGTGCGTCCGTGCGAAGGAACGGATCCGGGACATAGTCCGGTCCGCGGGAGACGCCGTTGAAGTCGTTGATGAAGTAGTCGAGATCGACGTGGACGACGGTCCAGGTGTGCGGAGCGGTGTCCAGCACGCCTTCGGCGCTCGAGCCGACCACATACGTGCCCACCGGCTCGTGCTCACCCGCCGCGGAGGTGGCCACGGCCGCGAAGCACTTGTCGGGAATCAGGTCGTAGCAACGGAGCTCCCGGCGGAGGTAGCACCGGTCCTCGCGCTCGGCTGAGCTGCTGAGGTGGCGGACGTGTAGCTGACGGCCGGAATAACCAAAGGGGGTCAGGAAATTGCCGATGTTGATGCACCCGGCGGCAATCGCGGAGCGCCAATCGCTACCCGAAGTCGGGTCGAAGCTGCTCCCGGTCGTCGGATCGACCAGCTCGTCACCGCGCCGGTACAGCAAGGTCGGCATCATATCCGTGTGATCATCGAGGTGTATCAAGAGGAGATCGCGGGGTTCGGGGCATTCGCGGAATCGCCTCGCGAGGAAGTAGCCGGTCCAGGAGTCTTCGAAGCACAGATCGAAATGCCGGCTCGTCGATGTATAGGTGGGAACGTCCGTCATGGTCAAGCCCGGCTGGAACCTGGCCAGCGCGGCCCCCAGGTAGGGGTCGGCCTGGTGATAGCTCATGTCGGGGCCGAGGAGTCGAAACGCTCTGGCTCCTTCCAGTAACTCGAACCTCACGCTGCCGACGATCTCCTTCAGGGCGGTCTCGGTCGCGGTCCGCCCGTGGGCGCGAAGGAATGCGGGGTTCACGGGAATCGGAACCGCGGCTCGCCCCCGATCCAGCGTGACGTTCACGTGGGTCGTCTCATCCGCGAGTTACGAGCGGCCCGGCCCCGGGCTGGCTCGCCGACATCTTGTCCGAGCCGAACCTGCCATCGCCGGCCGCGCCGTCTCACGACGGGCCGATAGCACGCGGTCAGCGCGACGACGTGCTCACCGGGCCGCAGCATGGGCCGCTCGTGCCAGAAGACGGACCCGCGCCCGACGACGATGCTGCCGGGCCGGCTGGGAAAGATCACCCGAGGCGCGCGGTCCAGCGGCCAGCTCGGTCCATACACGCGAAGTTCCAGGCCGGTCGCGGATGAGCCGAGAGCTCGCCCCTTCGCGGCCAGGCAGACGATGACGGTCACCGCGCATTCAGCGGCCGGTTCGTCGAGGTGGGGCCCCAGATGGTGGCCCTCGTCGTAGGATGTGAAGCAGCTGCGCTGCTCCGCCAGGACGAAGCGCTCTCGGAAGACCGTGGAGAGTAGGTCCGCCAGCTCGCCGCTGCCGAGGAACCCGCGAGCGCGCGGCCCCAGCGCGATGATATCGGCCTTGTACTCGATTCCCACTGACTGTTCCGCGCGCCGAGCCGCGCCCTTGCCCTCCTCGGCCTCCTGTTGCAGACCGGCGAGAGTAGCCTGGCCGATCGGTGCGGGAAGCTGTCCGAACCCGAACCTCAGCACGCTGAGGCGAAGGGTCTCGATCGCGTCGGCGCTGACGTCGATCATCGCCATCGTCGAGAGTCGCCGGGTCGAGCGGGGTGACCCGAGGCCTCCCTCGTACCTACGGCGCCTCGCGGTGTTCAGCGCGCCGAATAGAGTGTCGCGCCGAATAGTCGCCGATGTCGTCGAGGATCGCGTCGGTCAAGGTCTTGACATGGATCAGGCATTCGACCGTCTCGGCGGCGGCGAACGTGCCGTACGACTGCTTCTTCAGGATGTCGTAGCCACCGGAGCACACCGTGAAGTATTCGCACGCGTCCTCACACGAGCGCCGGCTCACCGCGAAATCACGCATGATCCGGTGCAGCTTGGGCGAGTGGGCCATGTCCTCCAGAGACGTGGCGAAAATGTTGCCGAGGGACAACCCTTTCCCGTCACCGTATTCGTCGCGCAAGGTGTCGATCGAGAGCCCAGCGTAGAAGGTGGTCACGTTCCCGGATGCATCGAGACTGAGCGACTTCAGGGGCGCAGTGGTCTCGGCAAAGAAGATCGGAGCGCCCGGACGGTTCGAGGCGAGTATTCGATGGGTGGCGTGGCTGAAATTGACGATCTCGAACTCGTGGCCGGCATCGCGCGCCGCGTGAGTCAGCTCCAAGAGACGCCGATAGAACGAGTAGTAGGCGGGCCGGTCATCGGCCGAATAGGCCAGGTCCGGATCCGACGAGCGGGCATCGGCGACGATGTTGAAATGAAATCCGGAAAGGTGCGCCCGTCGCTCGAAGAAGAACCGGTAGAACGCCTCGGGTCGCCGCAGGGTCTTTCGGGTGACGACGGCGATCATCTTGTATTTGATGCCGGCCGCATGGAGGAGATCCATCCCGCGAACCGTACGAGCATGGGTGGCTCGCCCCGTCCAATTCAGACGGTACGAGTCGTGCAAGTCACTCGGTCCATCGCAGCTGACACCCAGATCGAGGTGATCTCGATGACGCGCGAAGAAGCCACACCACGCATCGTCGATCAGCACCGCGTTCGTCTGGATGGCGAACTGCACGACCACGTTGCCCGAGCGTTGGATATCCCGGAGTCTCAGAATGCGCTCGATCGCATCGTCGTAGTAAGAGGGCGGGAGGGTCAGCGGCTCGCCCGAATGCCACACGACCGTGAGCTCCGGGCCCACACGGCCGCTCTCGAACAGCTGCGCGAAAAATCTGTCGATGAGGCCCGGTGCCATCACCGCCCGGGTTCGCCGGCTGTCCGGAGTCAGATCACAGTAAGTGCAGTTGAGATTGCAGAATGACGTCCCCTGCAGGACAACGAGTTCAACCGGACTGAGCGTGTTCGCCATGAAGGCAGTGTTCACCGGTCGCCTGGGGAGAGTTGGGTGATTCACCCTATTGAGAGATACAACCCGATCAGAGGGGAAGGGACGGCTCGGACGACTTCCGGATCTTTGCCTTCGCCTGGAGGACCGGGGTAACACCTCGACCTCGTAAGCACTCGTGTCCAACGCGGCTCCGTCGCCGCCGCCGTCCTCCCCTCGCCGGGGACTATCTCACTTTCGCATCATGGGTCCCCAACTCATGGGCAGCTTGGGGTCGGCCGCGGTCGAAGATTTCGCCGGTCCATAGCTCGTCAGAACGCCGGCCTCCAGCGCCGCCTTCGCATGGCCGATCTTGTCCATTGTCGAACCGTTGTGGGTGGGCATCAATCTTCCTCCTCTCGTGAGAATTGCAGGAAAGCATCGGATCCCTCTCGCCAACATTCCGGGAGGGTGGCGGGAGGTTATCATGACGACCCCACCCTGACAAGCGACCCGGCTCGATGCCGAGCTCCGGCTCAAGTCGACGCGGATTCGACCGATTGACCGGGCGCGGCCCTCGTAGAGAATAGCAGCCCGGAGGGCTTCGTGGACCGACTCGACGGCAAGGTGGTCGTGGTCACGGGCGCCAGCCGCGGCATCGACGCCGACCGGGCGCGGCTCTTCGCGGCGGAGGCGACCACGTGGTCTGCGCGGCCCGCAAGACCGCCCGCGCGCTCGGCCTCGCCATCCCGCCCGGGCTCCTCGCGCGGGCCTCATCAACTGGCTCTTCAAGACCTACTGGGCCTACCGTCGCGAGTTCCCGATGCTGCTCGCCCAGCCGGCTCACGCCCACCTCCGGATCGTCCGCCTGCGCCGGCCGCGCGAGGCTTGAAGTGTGGCTCGTCAGCACTCTCGTCCGGCTGACTTGACGACGGCGCCCCCCCGGCGCAAGATGCGCGGGCGGAGGACGGGCCCATGCACTTCGGGATCTTCCTGGAAGAGCGGCGCCGCGGCGTCAGCGAGAGCGCCACCCTGCGCGAGACGATCGAGCTGGCCGACGCGGCGGAGGCCGGCGGGCTCGACGGCGTCTGGCTCGGCGAGATCCACTTCAACGGCAACCGCTCGATCCAGTCCGCGCCGCTGGCCCTGGCCAGCTTCATGGCCGCCCGCACGCGCCGCGTGCGCGTGGGCATCGCGGTGCAGGTGCTGCCGCTCGGCAATCCGCTGCGCATCGCCGAGGAAGCGGCCACCGTCGATCAGCTGAGCGAGGGCCGGCTCGACTTCGGAGTGGGCCGCAGCGGCTCGGCCCGCACCTACGATCTGCTCGGCGTGCCCTACGGCGAGAGCCAGGCGCGCTTCCTCGAGTCGCTCGAGATCCTCCGCCTGGCCTGGGCCGGCAAGCCGTTCAGCTACGACGGCGCGTTCTACCGCGTCCGCAACGTGACGGTCTCGCCGACCCCGTACCAGATCCCGCATCCGCCGATGCGCATGGCCGCCAACTCGCCCGAGACCTTCCCCCAGGTCGCGCGCCTCGGCCTGCCGCTGTTCATCGGCCTGCGCGATCTCGACATCCCGTTGCTGCGCGGGCACCTCAAGGCGTACCGCGACGCGTGGCGGGAATCGGGACAGGCCGGCGAGCCGAACGTCTACCTGCGGATCCCGGTGTACGCGGCGCCGACCGAGACGGCCGCGCGCGAGGAGCCGCGCGAGGCGATGACCTACTTCTTCCAGCGGCACATCGAGCTGATCCGCTCCGGCCTCGGGCGCGGGGACACCGGCCCGGGCGACCGGCGCCAGGCCATGGCGGAGCGGATCGCCGCGATGCCGTACGACGAGCTCTTGAAGACGCGCGTCGCGTTCGGCACCGCGGCGTCACTGCGGGAGCGCCTGGGCGAGATCGCGGAGGACCTGGGGCTCGACGGCATCGTGGCCGAGCTGAACCCCTCGGGCCTCCTCTCCCTCGATCAGATGAAGCGGACGCTCGCCATCCTCATCCGCGAGGTGATCCCTACGTTCCGGTGACGAAGGCCTGGACGCGCTTCCACGCGTCGGCCGAGGCCTCCGCGAACTCGGCGTATTTCCGGTCGAAGAAGCTGTGCGGCGCGCCCTCGTACACCTTCTGCTCGTGCTTGACCCCCGCCTTGCGGCACGCCTGGTCGAAGGCCTCCACGTCCGCGGGCGGAATGCCCTCGTCGGCCCCGCCGAAGATCGAGAGCACCGGCGCCTTGTAGCGTGACACCGCGTCGATCGGCTTGGGCCGGTCCGGCCACCGCTTCAGCCCGAGCGGCCAGCCGTAGAAGCCGATGACGCCGGCGTAGCCGAGCCCGCTCGCCGCCTGCAGGTAGGAGAGCCCCCCGCCGAAGCAGAAGCCCACCGAGTAGAGTGACTTCACCTGCCCGCCGTCCGGCGTGCGCAGGTAAGCCGCCGCGGCCGCGATGTCGGCCTGCAGCTGATCCGGCTTGGTCAGCGGCACCTGCGACATGAAATCGAACTTCTCGCTGCGATCCTCGGACGGTGCGGTCCGCGCGAAGAAGTCGAGGGCCACCGCGTCCACCCCGATCTCCGCGAAGCGATCGGCCAGCTCCTTGTAGTACGGATGCAATCCTCGCACGTCCGGGATCACGACCATGCCCGCCCCGGTGGGCTTGGCCGCCCGCGCCGCGTGGGCCATGAACTTGGTGCCATCGCCCGACGTCAGCGTGAGATCGCGCGAGCCGGCGGCGCCGCCGGAGATCGGCGGAATCGGAGGAAAGGAATCGTCGTCCACGCACATGGTGAGATCTCCTGTGGGAGAGAGTTCGCTACATGTCCAGGCCGCCGTTGACGCCCCAGACCTGGCCGGTGATGTAGCTCGACGCGTCGGCGGCCAGGAAGTGCACGACGCGCGCGACCTCCTCGGGCTTGCCCAGCCGCCCGAGCGGGATCTGGCCGACGATGCGCTCCAGCACCTTGGCCGGGATGTGCTCGAGCATCTCGGTGCCGATGAAGCCGGGCGTCACCGTGTTCACGGTCAGCCCGACCCCGTGGGTCTCGGTGAGCCGTCCCGCCTTGCCGAGCAGGAACGCGGCCTCGCGGGCCAGGGTCTTGGTGAGGCCGAACAGGCCCGACTTCGACGCCGCGTAGTTGGCCTGGCCGATGTTGCCCATCTCGCCGATCACGCTCGACACGTTCACGATGCGCCCGCTCCCCCGCTCCGCCATGTGACGCAGGGCGGCCTGCGACAGGAAGAACGCCCCGGAGAGGTTGACGTTGAGGACCTTGAACCAATCCTCGTCGGAGAGCTTGAGCACCGTCTTGTCGATGGTGATGCCCGCGTTGTTGACCAGGATGTCGAGGCGCCCGTGGGCCGAGATCACCTCGTCGATGGTGCGCCGGCAGTCGCCGGCGTCGCCCACGTTGCCCTTGTGGATGCTGACCGCGGTGCCGTAGGTCGAGGCGAAGCTGTCGCGAAACCTGCCGGCCGCGTCGTCGTTGCCCGCGTAGCCGGCGGCCAGGGTGGCGCCCTGGCTGGCCAGGCTGCGACAGATCGCGGCGCCGATGCCGCGCGTGCCGCCGGTGACGAAGGCCACGCGCTTGCGGAGCTTGTCCCCCGCGTGCGCGGCGACGTTGTCGTGCTGGGTGATGTCCAGGACCGAGGGAGTGGTCGTCATGGTCGGTTCCTCCCGATGAGCCTCTGCCGATGAGCGCGGTCGACCGCCGGCCGGCACATCCTGGCAAATCCCCATCGCGGAGTCAAACGGCGTACAATCCCCGTTCGTGCGTCTGCCCATCTTCTACGGCTGGATCATCGTGGCCGTCGTCTTCGTCACCATGGGGGTAGGCGTCAACGCCCGCACCGCGTTCTCGCTGCTCTTCCCGCCCATCCTGGCCGAGTTCGGCTGGGAGCGCGGCGTCACCGCCGGCGCGTTCTCGTTCGGCTTCCTGGTCTCGGCCGCGCTCAGCCCCTCGCTGGGCCGCCTGATGGATCGCCGCGGGCCGCGCGTGGTGATCGAGCTCGGCGTGCTCCTGATCGGCACCGGCCTGCTGCTCGCGACGCAGGTGACGCGCCCGTGGCACCTCTACGCCACGCTCGGGGTGATGGTGGGCGGCGGCAGCGTCTGCCTGGGCTACACCGGCCAGTCGCTGTTCCTGCCCGACTGGTTCGTGCGGCGCCGCGGCCTCGCGATGAGCCTGGCCTTCTCCGGCGTGGGCGTGGGATCGATGATCATCCTGCCGTGGAGCCAGGCCCTCATCGGCCGCTCGGGCTGGCGCGCGGCGTGCTGGGCGCTGGGCCTGCTCGTCCTGCTGCTGCTCGTCCCGCTGAATCTCCTGCTGCGCCGGCGGCCCCAGGACCTGGGCCTCGAGCCCGACGGCGACCGCGCCGCCGCCGGCGCCGCCGCGGCGCGGCCCTCCAACGTGGTGGACGCGGCGTGGGCCGCGGTGGACTGGACGCTGGCCCGCGCCAGCCGCACCGCGCGCTTCTGGTGGATCGCAAGCGGCTACTTCCTCGGACTCTTCGCGTGGTACGCGGTGCAGGTGCACCAGACCAAGTACTTGATCGAGATCGGCTTCACGCCCGGCGACGCGGCGTGGGCGCTCGGCTTCGTGAGCCTGGCCGGCATCCCCGGCCAGATCGCCCTCGGCTGGTTGTCGGACCGCATCGGCCGCGAGTGGGTCTGGACGGTCGGCGCCCTCGGCTTCGCGATCTGCTACGCGACGCTGCTGCTCCTGGCCGCCTCACCCACCATGCCGCTGCTCTACGTGATGGTGATCGCCCAGGGCATGCTCGGCTACGGCCTCACCTCGGTGGTGGGCGCGATTCCCGCCGAGATCTTCCAGGGCCGGCACTACGGCTCGATCTTCGGCACGCTCATGCTGTCCTCGATCGCGGGCGGCGCGGTCGGCCCGTGGCTCACCGGCGTGCTCTACGACCGCACCGGCAGCTACACCCTGCCCTTCTGGATCGCGATCGCCTGCTGCGTGGTCTCGGCGGTGACGATCTGGCTCGCCGCGCCCCGCAAGGTGCGCGCGGTGTCCGGGCGCCTGCGCGCGAGCGTCTGAGGCGGGCCGGATGCGGTATCCTGCGCCGTGTACCTGAACCGCCGGCTGTGGGCCTTCACGGAGGGCGTGCGCCTCCGCATCGTGGGCGCCACGCTGGCCGGCCTCCTCGCCGTCCTGCTCGGCACCGCGCGTCTCGCCCTGCTCGGCTGGGTGCTGGGCCGGGTGCTCGCCGGCGACGGGCTCGGCCATCTCGTCTGGCCGGTCGCGGGCGTGGCCGCGCTGATCGCGCTGCGCGGCCTGCTCGAGTACGGCCGCGCCATGGTGGCCCACCACACCGCGGCGGGCGTGCAGGCGCGGCTTCGCGGACGCATCTACGAGCAGATCACCGCGCTCGGCCCCGCCCACTTCACCCAGGCCCGCACCGGCGACGTCATCCTGTCGGTGGTCGAGGGCGTGCAACAGCTCGAGGTCTACTTCGGGCAATACCTGCCCCAGCTCTTCGTCTCCGCGCTGACTCCGCTGCTGATCTTCGCGGTCGTGCTCGCCATCGATTCGCCGCTCGCGGTGGTGTTCCTGCTCGCCGCGATCGCGACCTTCGTCCTGCCCGCGCTCTGGCACGGCTGGGACAGCCGCAACAGCCTCGAGCGCTCCCGGGCCTACAAGACGTACGGCGCCGAGTTCCTCGACGCGATCCAGGGGCTGCGCACCCTCGCCGCCTTCGGCCAGAGCCGCTCGCGGGCCCGCCTCCTGGAAGAGCGCGGCCACTCCCTCTTCCAGGCCACCATGTGGCTGCTCGGCACCAACACGCTCGCGCGCGGGATCAGCGACGTGTGCATCGCGCTGGGCGCCGCGGTCGCCCTCGCGGTGGGCGTGTACCGCGTGCAGGGTGGCGCCATGGAGCTGACCGCGCTGGTAGTGGTGCTGATGCTCGGCGTCGAGATCTTCCGCCCGCTGCGCGAGCTGCGCGTGGTCCTCCACCAGGGCATGCTCGGCCTCTCCGCCGCCCAGGGCATCCTGGAGCTCCTGGCCGTGCAGCCCCAGGTCACCGACCTTCCATCCCGCGAGCCCACCGGTCCCGATCGCCCGCTCCAACCGTCGCTCGCGTTCGAGAACGTCACCTTCCGCTATCCGGGCGGCCGCCGCGCCGCGCTGGACGCCCTGTCGCTGCGGGTGGCGCCCGGCGAGCGGGTGGGCGTGGTGGGGGCGAGCGGCGCGGGCAAGTCGACCATCTCGCGGCTGCTGCTCCGCTTCGCGGATCCGACCACCGGGCGCGTGACCATCGGCGGGCACGATCTGCGCGATCTGTCCCTGCGCGATCTGCGACGGATGATCGCGGTGGTCAGCCAGGACACCTATCTCTTCCACGGCACCGTCGAGGAGAACCTGCGCATGGGCCGGCCCGACGCCAGCCAGGCGGAGCTGGAGGACGCCGCGCGCCACGCCCACATCCACGAGGCGATCGCGGCGCTGCCGCAGGGCTACCAGACCGTGGTGGGCGAGCGTGGGGTGCGGCTCTCGGGCGGCCAGCGCCAGCGCATCGCGATCGCCCGCGCGCTCCTGCGCGACGCGCCCATCCTGATCCTGGACGAGGCGCTCTCCTCGGTGGACGCGGAGAGCGAGGCCGCGATCCAGGACGCGCTCGATCGGCTGATGCGCGGGCGCACCACCCTGATCTTCGCCCACCGGCTCTCGAGCATCATCGGCGCCGACCGCATCCTGGTGCTCGACGAGGGGCGCGTGGCCGAGAGCGGCACCCACGCGACGCTGATGGCCCGCGACGGCGTCTACCGGCAGCTCATGGCCGGCCAGGCCGGCGGCGAGGCGGACGGGACGCTGCACGACGACGCCGTCACCGCCGACCGCGAGACGAGCCCGACCCCTCATGCCGCAGCCGCGCCGACGGAGGACACGCCCGCGGTGCTGCGCGCGGCCGGCCCGGGCTGGCGGGAGGTGGGCCGCATCCTCTTCGCGCTGGCCCGGGGCTATCACGCGCGCCTCGTGGTCACGTTCGTGCTCGGGGTGGCCCGCGTGGCCGCCCTGATCGGGGTCGGCCTGCTCGGCGCCCTGGTGGTGCGCGCGGTGAGCCGCGGCGAGTCCGCACGGCTGCTGCTGATCGCGCTCCTGGTGGTGGCCCCGCTGGCCGGCGTGCTGCACTGGATCGAGTCGTGGCTCGCCCACGACATGGCCTATCGCCTGCTCGCCGACATGCGGATGCGCTTCTTCCGGAAGCTGGTCGATCTCGGGCCGGCCTATCTCTCGTCGCGCCGGACCGGCGATCTGCTCGGCGTGGCCACCCACGACATCGAGCTGATCGAGTACTTCTTCGCCCACACCATCACCCCCGGCCTGGTCGCGGTGCTGGTGCCCGCGGTGGTGCTGGCCACGCTGGGCGTCTTCGGCTGGCCCATGGCGCTCGCGGTGCTGCCCTTCCTGGCCTACGCCGCGCTGAGCCCGGTGCTGGGCCGCGGGCGCATCGACCGGCTGAGCGGGCGCGCTCGAGAGGCCTCGGGCGAGCTGAACGCCCACGCGGTGGATTCGATCCAGGGCCTCGCCGAGATCGTGGCGTTTCAGCAGGAGGCCCGGCGCGGCGAGGCGCTCGCCGCGCGGGCCCGCGCCTACGCGGAGGCGCGCATGCCGTTCCTCGCCGACCTCGCGCGGCAGTCCGCGATGCAGGACGTGGCCACCGGCCTGGGCGGTCTCGCGGTCACGGTCGTGGGCGCGTCCCTGGTCGCGGCCGGCCGGCTCGAGGCCGCGATGCTGCCCCTGCTCACGCTGCTCGCCATGTCCGCCTTCGTGCCGGTGTGGGAGATCGCCCAGGTCGGCCGGCAGCTGGCCGACACGCTCGCGGCCACGCGGCGCGTGCACGCGGTCCACGCCGAGCCGGTGCTGATCGCCGACGGCCCCGGCGTGCGGCTGCCCGGCCCGCGGCGCGAGGAGGCGGCGACCATCGCGCTCCACGACGTGACGTTCACGTATCCCGGGCGCGCACGGCCGGCGCTGACGCAGGTGTCCTTCACGGTGCCGGCCGGGGCCACCGTGGCGCTGGTCGGCCCGTCGGGCGCGGGCAAGACCACGATCGCGAGCCTGCTGCTGCGCTTCTGGGACCCGACGTCGGGATCGATCACGCTGGCCGGCCACGATCTGCGCGCGTGGTCGCTGGACGATCTGCGCGGTCACATCGCGCTGGTCGCGCAGGACACGCATCTGTTCAACGACACGCTCGGCGGCAACATCCGGATCGCGCGGCCCGAGGCCACCCCGACCGAGGTCGCCGCGGCCATCGAGCGAGCCTCGCTCACCTCGCTGGTGCGCACGCTGCCCGAAGGCCTCGACACCCGCGTGGGCGAGCGCGGCGTGCAGCTCTCGGGCGGCCAGCGCCAGCGCGTGGCCATCGCGCGCGCGTTCCTGCGCGACGCGCCGGTGCTCATCCTCGACGAGGCCACGTCGCATCTCGACGCGGTCAACGAGCACGTGGTGCAGGAGGCGCTGCTGAGCCTGGCCCGCGCGCGCACCACCATCGTCATCGCCCACCGGCTCTCGACGGTGCGCGCCGCCGACCAGATCGTGGTGCTGGACGAGGGCCGCGTGGTCGAGCAGGGTCGGCACGACGAGCTGCTGCGCCGGCGGGGCCTGTACGCCCGGCTGGTCTCCCGCCAGGTCGCCGCCGCCGTCGCCTCCTGACCCCCCGCCCGGCTGTCAACGATCGGCCCCATCGGTTCGTCTATACGGTAGACGCACGGAACCGATCGGGGCCTCGGGCCCCGCGCTCAACACGTCAAGGAGGATCGACACATGAAGGCAGGCACCTTGCTGACCCGCAGCACATTCGGAGGGTTGGCGCTGGCTCTCGGACTGACATTGCCGGCGGCCGCCGAGCCGCCCGCCGACACGCAGCTGGCTCAAGCCACTCCCGCCCCGGCGCCGGGCGGGCATCCGCAGTGGGGACAGCGGCCGGACGGCGGCCGCGGCATGCACGGCCATCATGGCTGGCACCGGCGCGGAAAAGCCCACCGGTTCTCGCTGGCCCGGCTGGCCCTGCGCCATCAGAAGGAGCTCGGACTGAGCACGACGCAGGTCGACAGCCTGCGGAAGCTGGGCGTCGACGCTCGGCGTGACGCCATCAAGCGGGAGGCCGATCTCAAGCTGGCCCGGGTGGATCTGGGCACCCTGATGATGCCGGACCCGGCCGATCCCAACCGCGCCCGCGACATGGGGAAGATCGAGGCCAAGGTGCGCGACATCGAGAAGCTGCGTGCCGATGCCAAGATCGCGCAGATCCGCACGATGGAGCAGAGCCGCCAGGTGCTGACGCCGGAGCAGCGCGAGAAGCTGCGCGCGGTGCTGGCCCAGCGCTGGCAGCATCGCGGCCCCCAGCCCGGCTCGGGGACGCGGGGCATGGCGCCAGAGGAGGACGGCACCCACCGGCCCGCGACCACTGGCTAGCCGACCGGGGTCAGGTCTTGCATTCCGACAAATGTCGGAATGCAAGACCTGACCCCATCTAGAGATACGCGGGATCCGCGGTGGGGGCGTCGCCGGCCACCGTGGTGCGATGCATGACGCGCTGGTGGCGGGCGCTGTCCCAGAGCCGGCCGCGATGCAGCACGCAGCGGTTGTCCCACATCACGAGGTCGCCCACCTGCCAGCGGTGCCGGTAGACGCGGTCGGGCCGCACCGTGTGCTCCAGCAGCTTCAGGATGAGCATGCGGCTCTCGTCCAGGCCGAGCCCCTCGATATACCAGGCGTGCGAGCCGATGTAGAGCGCCTGGCGGCCATTGCGCGGGTTGGCGCGTACCAGCGCGTGGCGCACCGGCGGATAGTCGCGGCCGATCTCGGTGCCGATGCCGGGGTCGATCAGGCTCCGCGAGAAGCCGAAGCTGTGGACGACGATCTTTCCGTCGACCTGACGCCGCAGGTCTTCCGGTAGGCTCTCGTAGGCCACCCGCATGCTGGCGAACTCGGTCTCGCCGCCTTCGGGCGGGATGACCCGGGCCGACAGCGCGGAGGAATGCGCGGGCACCGGCTTGAACGAGCTGTCGCTGTGCCAGAGCTGATTGCCGGATTGGTACAGCATCCGGCGATCGTCCCATCCCATCAGCTTGCCCTGGGCGTCGGTGTTCGAGAGATCCACGATGTGGGCGCCCAGGCGGTCCTCCCCGCCGAGCGTCCGCACGGTGGTCTCGAGCGGGCCCCACCGCTCGCTGAACGCCATCTGCTGCTCGTCGCTCAAGCTTTGGCCGTGGAAGACCAGCACCGAGTAGTCGTCGAAGGCCAGCGCGATGCGATCGAAGGTGGCGTCGTCGAGCGGTCGGGTGAGGTCGACGCCGGAGACCTCGGCCGCGAACGCGGGGTGAGCGGGAGTGATCGTCAGCGAGCTGGTGCCGATCGCCATGGGCGCCTCCTGGTGGCCGATTCTAGCCGCGGGCGCGCGGCCAACTCAAGCGGGGCGGCAAGACCCGCTGAGGATCAGCCCTTCACCGAGCCCGCGACCAGCCCCTCCACCATCCAGCGGTGGATGAAGACATAGAGGGCGACCACCGGAATGGTGGTGATCACGGAGGCGGCCATGAGCTGACCCCAGTGGAAGACGTCGCCGTAGATGAGCAGGTTGAGTCCGACCGGCACCGTGATGGCCTTCTCGTCCTGGATGAAGACGAGCGCGTAGAGGAACTCGTTCCAGGACAGGGTGAACGCGAAGATGGCCGAGGCCACCAGTCCCGGCGCGGCCAGGGGTAGCAGCACGCGCAGGAACGCGGTGATGCGGCCGGCGCCGTCGATCAGGGCCGCTTCTTCCAGCTCGTCGGGCAGCGCCTTGAAGAAGCCGATCAGCAGCCAGGTGCAGAACGGCACCGTGAAGGTCGGATACGAGAGGAACAGCGACGAGAGATGGTTGGTGGCGCCCAGCTCGGTCAGCACCCGGTAGAGCGGGATGAACAGCAGGGCGGGCGGAATGAGGTACAGGATGAGGATGAGGCTCGCCACCGACTCGCGGCCCGGGAAGCGGAGCCGCGCCACCGCGTAGCCGGCGAGGCTGGCGATCACGGTGGTGGTCGCGGTCACCACTAGCGCGGTGACGATGCTGTTGCGCAGCCAGAGGGGGAACCGGGTGTCGGTCCAGAGACCGGTGTAGTTCTCCCAGGTGAAGGGGCTCGGCACGTAGATGCTGGTGGCGAACTGGATCTGCTCGTAGGTCTTGAACGACATGCTGGCGATCCACCAGAACGGCACCAGGATGACGAGGAGGAACAGGAGCATGCCCGCCGCGGTGAGGGCTTTCAGCCGGCGCTTCTTGTTCTGAATGGGGGGGAGCGGCGGCGCTCCTCCCCCATGCCCCCCCACCGCCTCGTTCAGCGCGTTCGTGGCCATGTCTCGCTCGTCGCTACTTTCGAATGGGGGGGAGCGGCGGCGCTCCTCCCCCATGCCCCCCCACCGCCTCGTTCAGCGCGTTCGTGGCCATATCTCGCTCGTCGCTACTTTCGAATGGGGGGGAGCGGCGGCGCTCCTCCCCCATGCCCCCCCACCGCCTCGTTCAGCGCGTTCGTGGCCATGTGTCGTTCGCCGCTAC
>Ga0209998_10000001_pt1 | contig 203589 bp, 199 predicted proteins | sample EndophyteCoNSPM_FD_187576 | JGI IMG/M metagenome (GOLD analysis project Ga0209998, IMG submission 187576) | Arabidopsis thaliana rhizosphere microbial communities from the Joint Genome Institute, USA, that affect carbon cycling - Endophyte Co-N... | ecosystem: Host-associated > Plants > Roots... | reverse complement strand
GCACACGAACTCGGCGGCGCTCACGGTGAGGCTGACGCCGTCCAGCGCGCGGGTGCGTCCGTAGCGTACGCCGACATCCTCAAGCGTGAGCATGGGCCCCCGATCCGAGGTACGCGCGGATGACCTCCGGGTCGCGCTGGACCGCCGCCGGGCCGCCATCCGCGATGAGCCGTCCGTAGTTCAGCACGAGCACGCGATCCGAGATGCCCATGACCAGCCGCATGTCGTGCTCGACCAGGAACACCGTGATCCCCTGCTCCCGGATCTTCGCGATGAGCGCGGCCACCGACTGCTTCTCGGACGCGGTCATGCCCGAGGCCGGCTCGTCCAGCAGGAGGAGCCGCGGCCGGGCCGCCAGCGCGACCGCGAGCTCCAAGCGACGCTGATCGCCGTAGGACAGGGCCGGCGCCGTCTCGTGGCGGCGCGCCCCGAGACCCACGAAGTCGATCACCCGGTCGGCCTCCTCGCCGAGCCGGCGCTCCTCGTCGCGCACCCGCCTGCGGGTGGTGAGCGCGGCGACCACGCCCACGCGTCCTTGCAGGTGCAGGCCGATCAGCACGTTCTCGCGCACCGTGAGGGCCGGGAACAGGCTCGTCTTCTGGAACGTGCGCACGAGCCCGCGGGCGGCGATGCGATGCGGGCGCCACCCGGTGATCGGCTGGCCGTCGTGGCTCACCACGCCCTGGGTCGGACGCTGGAAGCCGGTGATGACGTTGAACGCGGTGGTCTTGCCGGCGCCATTGGGGCCGATGAGGCTCGTGACGGTGCCCGCGGCCACCGTGAAGCTCACCCCGGCGAGCGCGGCCACGCCGCCGAAGCGCACGGTGAGATCCCGGGCCTCGAGGGTGGTCACGAGGTCCTCCCGCGGAGCCGGGCCCCCCGCAGCGTCGGCACGATGCCCGCCGGCATGCAGAAGAGCACCACGAGCAGCAGCACACCGTAGAGCAGCATCTGCCACTGCCACGAGGTGGCGGCCCGGAGCGCCTCCGGCAGCACCGTGAAGAGGACCGCGCCGACCACCGGCCCGGCCAGCGTCCCCTTTCCCCCGGCGACCACCATGATGACCATGGTCACCGTATAGGTGAACAGGAACACCTCGGGGCTCACGAAGCGCGTGTAGTGGGCGTAGAGGCCGCCCGCGAAGCCGGCCATCCCCGCGCTGATGAGCGCGGCGAGCACCAGATAGTGGGTGGCGTCGATGCCCACCGAGGCGGCCAGCGTCTCGTTCTCTCGCAGGGCCACCAGCGCTCGGCCGACGCGCGACCGGATGAGGGCCAGACACACCAGGTAAGCGAGGGCCACCCCGGCGAGCACGAGGTAGTAGTAGGCGGCTTTCGTCCGCAGCGAGAGCGCGGGCAAGCCGGGCAGCGCGATCTCCACCGGCGGCACGCCCGGGATGCCGAGCGGACCGTTGGTCAGATCCATCCAGTTGACGCTGACCAGCGAGACGCAGCCGGCGAACGAGATCGTGAGCAGCACGAAGTACGCGCCGCGCAGCTTCAGCGCGAGGCGGCCGATCACGTAGCCGGCGATCGCCGGCAGCACCGCGGAGGCGAGGAGCCCGATCCACGGCGACCATTCGAGCTTCACGGTGAGCAGGCCGGTCGCGTAGGCTCCGATGCCGAAGAAGGCGGCGTGGCCGAGGGAGAGTTGCCCGGTGTAGCCCAGGAGCAGGTTCAGGCTCAGGGCGAGCACCGCGAAGATGCCGGCCATGATCAGCGTGTGCAGCTGGTACGGATTCCACACCCAGAGCGGCGCCGTCGCGATCACGGCCAGCCCGAGCAGCAGGCCGACCCGGGTCATCCCACGCGCTCCGCGCGGGCGAACAGGCCGGAGGGGCGCAGCAGCAGCACCGCCACGATCATGAGGAAGCCGACCGCGTCGCGGTAGCCGGAGGACACGTAGCCGGCCCCCAGCTCCTCGGCCACCCCGAGCACGAGCCCGCCGAGCGCGGCGCCCGCGAAATTACCGAGGCCGCCCAGGATCACCACCGAGAAGGCCTTGAGCGAAGCCAGATCGCCCATCGAGGGATAGAGCAGGAACACCGGCCCGAGCAGCGCGCCCGCGGCCGCGGCCAGTCCGGCGCCGAAGGCGAAGGTGATGGTGTGGATGCGCTCGATGCTCACCCCCATCAGCGCGGCGGTCTCGTGGTCCTGGAAGGTGGCCCGCATGGCGCGGCCGAGCTTGGTGCGCGCCAGCAGCAGGTGCGCGCCCAGGATGAGCAGACCCGAGATCACGAACACGAAGACGCGCAGCGGGGCCACCGACACCGCGCCCAGCACCAGCGGCTGCGTGGAAAACGGGGTCGGGACGCTCTTGGCCACCCCGCCCCAGCCCAGCAGCTCGGCGTTCTGCATGGCGATCCACACCGCGATCATCACCAGCATCACCGTGTCGATGGACTGCCCGCGCATCGGCCGCAGCAAGCACCGCTCGCAGATCGCCCCGGCGAGCGCGCCCACCACGATCGCGACGGGAATGGCCAGGAAGAAATTCACCGAGCTCAGGGTGAGGGCCGCGAATGCGGCGTACGCTCCCAGCGTGTAGAACTCACCGTGGGCGAAGTTCACCACGTTCATCAACCCGAAGACCAGGGTGAGCCCGATCCCGAGCAGGCTGTAGGTGGCGCCCAGCAGCAGCCCGTTCAGCAGGTGCTGGAGAAGCTGGTCCAAGCGCCCGCGGTCGCCGGTCTCGCTACTTCTTCGCCGCGAACGCGGGCAGCGCGATCTTGCCGTCCTTCACCTGGACGATGAAGATGCTCGGCTTGCTCTGGCCGCTCTCCTTGCCCGCCGGCCCGTCCTTCTCGAACTTGATGGGCCCGTTGAGCCCCATCACGTTGACGTTCCAGAGCGCGGCCTGCACCGCCTTCGGCTCCGCCTTGCCCGCGATCCGGATGCCCTCCACCGCGGTGAGCACGCCGTCGTGGCCGCGGAAGCCCTCGGTCAAGCCCTCGAAGGGATGGCCGCGCTTGGCCCACTCGTCGACGAACGCCTTGGCGAGCTTGCCGTCCGGCATCGCCTCCGGGAACCAGGGCAGGAAGAAGAGGATGTGGTAGCTGCCCTCCGCGGCGGCGCCCGCCTGCTTGATCAGCTGGCTCGGGGAGGAGCTGCCGCCGGTGGTGATGACCTTGCGGGTCAGCCGCTGCTCCTGCGCCTGCTTCAGCACGAGCGTGATCTGCTCGACGCTGGTGGTGAGGAACAGCGTGTCGGCCGAGCCCGCCTTCACCTTGGTGATCTGCGCGTTCATGTCCGTCGCGGCCTGGTCCATGTACTCGACCGCGCCCACCGAGGCGCCCGACCGCTTCAGGAGATCGCCGAACGCGCCGACCGAGCCGCGGCCCCAGTCGGTGTTGACCGCGAGGAAGTCGGCCTGCTTGATGCCGAAGTCCTTGAGATACTTCTCGAGGCCGAGCGCCTCCATCTCGCTGGGCGGGCTGATGCGGAAGATCCACGGGTTGCCGCGCTTGGTGATGGTCGCGGCGCTCGAGGTCTCCACCACCATCGGCACGCCGTACTCCTCGAGCTTCGGCATCGCGGCCAGCGTCATCGAGCTGCCCCACGCGCCCATGATGACCGGCACCTTGTCGCGCACGATCAGCTTCTCGGCCGCGGTGGCCGCTTCCTTCGGGTCGGACTTGTTGTCCTCGATCAGGAGGTCGATCTTGCGCCCGAGCACGCCGCCCTTGGCGTTGATCCAGTCCCGCGCGATCTCGGCGCCCATGCGCACGTAGTTGCCGGAGGCGGCCACCGGGCCGGACAGCGGCTCGATCACGCCGATCTTCACCGCGTCCTGCGCGTGCGCGGACGGCGTCCACATCGCCAGCGCGGACGCCAGCGCGAGGGAAAGGGCTCGGATTGCTCGCTTCATGTCTGGACCTCCTATGACGGGCACCGGTCTGAGTTCACCACCGCCGTGCCGCGGTGATTTCCGCGCCCTTATCCTACATTTCATGTCACGTGTCAAATGAAAACCCGGTTGACATCGCTCACCGGCGCGCCAAGAATACGGCTCCATGACCCCGGTGAGAGCGAGCGCCCCGCGCGCGTCGATCGCGCGGTTGCGGCACGAGAGCCTCGGCGAGCGGGTCTACCGCACCGTGCGCGAACTCATCCTGAGTCAGGTCTTCCCGCCCGGCTCCAAGCTGAACGTCGAGCAGATCTGCCGCGACCTGGGCGTGAGCCGCACCCCCGTCTGGGACACCATGCGTCGCCTCGAGAGCGAGGGCCTGGTGAACACGGTGCCGCGCCACGGCGTCTTCGTCCTCAACTACGGCGCGGACCAGATCCGCGATCTGTTCATGGTGCGCGGGGCGCTGGAAGCGCTCGCGGTGCGCCAGGCCGCCCGCCATCTGGACGGCGACTCGCGCGCCGCCCTCGAGGCCGCGATGGCCGAGATGGAGCGCGCGGCGGCCGCCGGCGAGATGGAGGGCTACTCGCGCGCCGCCATCGACTTCCACGACTGCGTCCTGCGCGCCGCCCGCAATCAGGCCCTCACCCGGCTCCTCGAGAACGTCTACGCGCAGATCCTGGTGCTCCGTCTCCGGTCGCTCTACCTGCCCGAGCGGGTCGAGTCGAGCGTGGCCGAGCACCACGCCCTCTTCGAGGCGGTGCGGTCGGGTGACGCCGAGGGCGGCGAGCGGCTGGCCCGCGCTCACGCCGATCACGTGCTGCAAGACGCGCTCGAGTTCACCCGGCGCGCCGAGCGGTAGCCGGCTCTCGATGCTCACCACCGTGCCGGTGATCGACCTGACCCCGTTCGGGGAGGGTGCGCCGGAAAAGCGCGCGGCGGTGGCGCGCGCGATCGACACCGCCTGCACCGACATCGGCTTCTTCACGATCGTCGGCCACCGCGTGCCGGACCGCCTCGTGGCCCGCATGCTCGAGACATCGCGCGCCTTCTTCGACCTGCCCGTCCCGCCCAAGCAGGCGGTGGCGCGCCCGGCGCCCGAGCAGAGCCGCGGCTACATCGCGCTGGGCGACGAGAACCTCTCCTACAGCCGCGGTGACGCCACCGCCGCCGATCTCACCAACGACCGCTGGATCTCGACCATGCACCGCGTGGTGAACCCTCCCCGCGAGACGGCACGAGGCAACCGGCGCCTCTCGATTCCCTTCTTCTTCCAGCCGAACTACGACGCGGTGATCGAGTGTCTGCCCGGCTGCTGCGGTCCCGACAACCCGCCGCGCTACGAGCCGCTCACCTCCGGCCGGCACCGACTCACCAAGTTCCTGCGGGGCGTCGGGGTGGCGACACCGACCGCGCGAGGCTAGCGACCATGGATCCGAAGACCGGCACGCAGTGGAACCGTTACCGCGAGGCCCTGCCCTCCATCGCCGCCGCGGTGGGACGCACGCCGCTGGTGCGGCTCAACCGCGTCACCCGCGACGTCGCGCCGGCGATCTACGTGAAGGTCGAGTGGTACGGCGCGACGGGCAGCCTCAAGGACCGGATCTATCTGCACATGTTCGAGCGGGCGGAGGCCCGCGGCGATCTGAAGCCGGGCGTGCGCGTGCTGGAGTGCTCGACCGGCAACGCGGGCATCGCCTGCTCCTGGGTCTCGGCGGTCAAGGGCTATCCGTGCACGATCGTGATGCCGGAGGGCATGAGCGACGAGCGCAAGAAGATCATGCGCGCCTACGGCGCCGAGCTCGTCTTCACGCCGGGCGGCGAGAGCGACGTGGATCTCTCGCTGGAGCGTCTGCGGCAGATTCGCGACTCCGAGCCCGGCCGGTACTGGGTGCCCGGGCAGTTCGACAACCCGGACAACGTCGAGGCCCACATCCTCAGCACCGGCCCCGAGATCTGGGAGCAGTCGGGGGGCCGCATCGGCGCCTTCGTGGACTCGCAGGGCTCGGGCGGCCTCCTGACCGGCGTCGGCCGCTATCTGCGCAGCCGCGACCCCGAGGTCAAGCTCTACGCGGTGGAACCCGCGGAGTGCGCATTGCTCTCCCGGCGCGCGTGGGGTCATCACGGCATCGAGGGCATCGGGGACGGGTTCGTGCCGCGCAACCTCGACGTGTCCTTGCTGACCGGGATCATCACCACCACCACGGACGAGAGCGTGGACATCGCGCGACGGCTGGCCCGCGAGGAAGGCATCTTCTGCGGCATCTCGAGCGGCTGCAACGTGGCCGCCGCGTTGAAGCTGGCGCGCCGTCATCCCGGCCTGCCCTCGGTGCTGACCGTCATCAACGACACTGGCCAGCGGTACTTCACCACTCCGCTGTGCGGCGAGACCAAGCACGTCGAGATCCCCGAGCGCGAGCATCCCCTGGACGCCCACACCGTCCAGCAGCTGGACCGCTATCAGAAGACGTGGGAGATCCTCGCGTGACCATCGCCCCCCGCGAGTACGATTTCTACGCCGCGCGGCGACGGATCGAGGACAAGGCCAAGTCGGCCGGCCCGAAGCTCGGCCCCCTCGAGGACGCGGTGGCGCTGGTCAAGGACGGCGACCATCTCGCCATCGGCGGCTGCCTCTACTCACGCACCCCGCTGGCGCTGGTGTGGGCCCTGCTGCGCCGCCGGCCCCGGCGGCTCGCCTTCTCCCGCAACCTCATGTGCTACGAGGGCGAGTGGGGCGTGGTCGCGGGCGCGGTGGACAAGCTGGTCACCTCTTGGATGGGCATCGGGCTCCCGTGGGGCCTCTCGCGCATCCAGCGCGAGTATGTGGAGTCCGGGCGCATCGCGTTCGAGGAATGGAGCCACCTGGGCCTGGGTCTCCGCTATCGAGCCGCCGCCATGGGCGTGCCGTTCCTGCCGTCGCTCACCATGCTGGGCTCGGATCTGATGGGGGTGGGCGGCTCGAAAACGGTGGAATGCCCGTACACCGGCCGCACGCTGCACGCGGTGCCCGCCCTGTTCCCTGACGTCGCCCTGCTGCATGTGCAGCGCGCCGACCGGCTCGGGAACTGCCAGATCGACGGCTACCCGCACATGGACGCCGACATCGCCCGCGCCGCGTCGACCGTCCTGGTGACCGCCGAGGAGATCGTCTCGGAGGACGAGATCCGCCTGCATCCGGATCGCACCGTGATCCCGGGCTTCATGGTGGACGCGCTCGCCCACGTGCCCTACGGCTCCTACCCGCACGAGTGCTACGGCGCCTACGACGCCGAGCCCGACCACTTCACCTCCTACGTCGAGAGCATCCAGCAGCGCGGCGCCGCCGGCGTGGCCGACTACCTGGAGCGCTACGTGTATGCGCCCCGCGGTCACGCCGACTATCTGGCCCTTTTCGGCGAGGTCCGCATGGCCGACGCGGCCGCGCGCGCCCGGATGCTCACCACATGAGCGTCACCGCCAACGAGCTGCTCGCCGTGATGGGGGCCCGCGAGCTGCGCGACAACTCCACCGTGTTCACCGGAGTCGGCGCGCCGATGATGGCCTCCGTGCTGGCCCAGCGCACCCACGCCCCCGGCCTCACCATGATGGTGGAGGGCGGCGTGATCGGGCCGATGTGGAAGCCGGGCGAGCTGCCGATCTCGACCAACGAGATGCGCGCGGCCTACCGCGCCCAGATGCTGCCCGGCATCAGCGACGCGTTCCTGCTCGCCCAGCGCGGCTTCTTCGACGTGGGCTTCATCGGCGGCGCTCAGATCGATCGGCACGGCAACCTCAACACCAGCGCGATCGGCGGCTACGCGCGCCCCAAGGTGCGGCTGCCCGGGAGCGGCGGCGCCAACGACATCATCTCGCTCTGTCGCGAAGTGATGATCCTCACCGTGCACGAGAAGCGCCGGTTCACCGAGCGGGTGGACTTCGTCACGAGCCCGGGCTACCTGGACGGCGGCGATGCCCGCGCCCGCCACGGCCTCCTGTTCGGCGGCGTCTCGCGGCTGATCACCACCCTCGGGATCTTCGGCTTCGAGGCGAAGAGCCGCCGCGTGCAGTTGCTTGCCCTGCACCCGGGCGTCAGTCTGGAGCAGGTGCGCGACAACACCGGATTCGACGTCCTCGTGAGCCCCGACCTCACCACCACCAAGCCCCCCACCGACCAGGAGCTCTCCATCCTCCGCATGCTCGACCCCAACCGCCAATTCATCGGATGAACTCACCCCCCACGATTATCCGCCGACGGGGGGAGGGCGGACGGCCAGGTGGGCCTATGGGCGCAAGAACGATTGTCCGCCGACGGGGGGAGTGCGGGGGCCATTTCGGGGCCCCCGCAGCTGAAGAGCCTGAACAACCAAACGGTCGACCGCCAGGAACGCCCTGAAAGGACCGCACCCGATGACCGACTTCGGTCTGGCGATTCGCAACTTCGTGGGACCCGGCGAGGTGCCCGATATCCAGGCCCTCTACGCCTACTCGGAGCGCGCCGAAGCGCTCGGCTTCGAGTCGCTCTGGGCCTGGGACCACGTGCTGCTCGGCGTGGAGCCCTCGTTTCCCATCGTGGACTCGATCACGATGCTGGGCGCCGTCGCCGCCCGTACCCGGAAGATCAAGCTCGGCACCGGCGTGCTGGTGCTGCCGCTGCGGAACCCGGTAGTGGCGGCCAAGGCCCTGGGCAGCCTCGACGTGATCTCGGGGGGCCGGCTGATCCTCGGGGTGGCCGCGGGCTGGTACGCGCGCGAATTCGACGCGGTCGGCGTGCCCTTCAAGCAGCGCGGGCGGCAGTTCGAGCGCAACCTCGACATCCTGACGCGGCTCTGGACCCAGGATCGCGTGACCCTGAAGGTGGACGAGTTCAACCTGCGCGAGGCGGTCATGGTGCCGCGCACCGCGCAGCGCCCTCGCCCGCCCGTGCTGGTCGGCGGCTACGTGGACGCGGTGCTACGGCGGGCCGGCACCGTGGGTGACGGCTGGCTCACCTACTTCTACACCCCGGAAAGCTTCACCACGTCGTGGGAGAAGGTGAAGGGCTTCGCGCGCGAGGCCGGACGGGATCCGGCCCGGCTGACCGCCACCAACCAGCTCGCGATCTACGTGGGCCGATCTCGAGAAGACACCACCGCCGACATGCGGAAGTGGCTCTCCACGGAGTGGGACACCGCGGCCTGGAGCGAATCCACCATCGATCACGCGATCCACGGCTCGGTGGCGGACTGCATCGAGCAGCTGCGCGCCCACGTGCGGACCGGCGTGCATCGGATTATCCTGATCCCGTACCGGTATCAGCCGGAGCAGGTCGAGCGAATCGCCAAGGAGGTCTTGCCCAAGCTATGAGCCAGCCCGTCCACATCGACATCAATTGCGACATGGGAGAGAGCTACGGCCGCTGGACCCTCGGTCACGACGAGGAGGTGATGCCCAACATCACCTCGGCCAACATCGCCTGCGGCTTCCACGGCGGTGACCCGCACGTCATGCGCCGGACCGTGGAGCTGGCCATCCAGCACGGCGTCGCGGTGGGGGCGCACCCGGGGTTGCCCGATCTGATGGGCTTCGGACGGCGCCGCATGGACGTGTCCCCCGCCGAGCTGAAGGACATCCACCGCTACCAGGTCGGCGCCCTCGCCGCCTTCGCGCAGGCCGCGGGCACCCGCATCCAGCACGTGAAGCCGCACGGCATCCAGTACCACATGTTCGAAGAAAATCTGCCATTGGGACGGGCGAGCGCCGAGCAGGTGCTCGAGCTGGACCCCGAGATCATCCTGATGACGATGGCCATGACCAAGTACGACGCGGAGGCGCGGAAGGTGACGGGCGTGCGCATCGCCGCCGAGGGCTTCGCCGACCGCGTCTATGCCGACGACGGCCAGCTGGTCACCCGCAAGCTCGGCAAGGACGCGCTGATCACCGATCCGGCCAAGGCAGCCGACCAGGCCGTGCGCATGGCCATGGAGGGCAAGGTCCGCACCATCACCGGCAAGGTGATCGACGCGAACGTCGCGACGATCTGCATCCACGGCGACAGCCCCGGCTCGGACAAGATCGTCGCGGCGGTGCGGGAGGGCCTGGTCAAGGCCGGCGCGATCGTCAAGCCGTTGCGGGACTGGCTGCCCCGCTAGCCGCAGTTCCTGCGGGCGAGCCCGGAGGCGTCCTAAATCGGTACACTGTCTGGCGTTCCTCGTCACCTGCCTCCGGGCGACCCGGAACGTGCTGCTTCGTAAGTCACGGTAGCCGCAGACGTTTCCAACCGTTCTTCGCCTGGCACCGAGTTTGCCCTAGCAAGGACCGGCATTAGCCATGGCGGACTTTGCGGACGGCAGCAGCGTGAAGGGCGCGAGGCCCGGTGGAAGCCGGCCCGGCGAGATGAAGTCGGGCGCAGGTCACCACCGGCACCGCATCGCGGGACTTCACGGTGCCCGAGGAGGGCTCCGGGAGCGTCATACCCTGGAGTCCCCGCACGAGTACCCCGGTCAGCTCGCCCGAGCCCATCGCCTCCCGCATCACCAACGCGGCCACGGCCGATGAGCCAGACGGGTTCCGCCGGAATCGCCACAGGGGAGGAACGAGCCATGACGACGACGCTCCGGTTGCTGGTCGGCTCCGGGTATCGACGCGAGCCGAGCGCGATGCCCTCGGATTCGCAGATCGCGCACGCCCTGTACGACGCGCAGAGCACGCCCGCCGTGCCGGCGCGGAAGAGCCTCGACGAGATTCTTTTCCTGGCGCAGCAGAGCTCCGGCTGGACCCAGGTCTTCAAGCAGCTGAAGTCGGAAGGCCTGATCGAGGAGCAGACGCTGGGCCACGTGGTCGCGCGGTGGACCAACCGCACGCTGCGTCCGCGGCGCGCCGGCATGGCCCACGTCGCCGTCGAGCAGGTCGGAGTCTCCGCCTAGCCTGATTCTCCCCGCTACCGCGCGGCCAGGATCGACTCCAGCCGCGCGGTAGCGCGCTCCCAGTCGAACTGAGTCCTCACGAAGTCCTGCCCCTCCCGCGCCACTCGCCGTCGTAGCTCCGCATCCTCCAGCAGCCGGCTCAGCCCCCGGGTCAGGGCGTCCAGATCCCGCCGGGGCGCCACCAGCGCGGTCCGGCCGTCGATGGCGTAGTCGCGGGAGCCGCCGTTGTCGTAGGTGCAGAGGGCCGCCCCGCACGCCATCGCCTCCATGGAGGGCATGCCCAGCCCCTCGTCCCACGACGGACAGAGATAGATCGGGCATCGGCTGTAGAGCCAGGCCAGGCGGTCCTGCGGCAGGTTCTCGTGGAACTCCGCGAAGGGCAGCGGCGACTTCGGGCGCTTGACGCCGAAGCCCACGAGCATCGCGCGCGGGTGGCGCGTGCGCACCCGCGCAAAGGCCTCGATGCCCTCCGCCACTCCCTTCCACGGATACTCGTGGAACAGCATCAGCACTCGCAGCGCGCGATCGTCGTCCACCGGGACCGGGTGGAAGAGCGTCGGGTCCACCGGGGTCACGATCACCGCCGCCGGCGAGTCGAAGCGCTCGGCCATCGCATCGGCCAGCCAGGTTGAGATCACGAGCTTCCGCAACGGGCTCCGATAGGTCGCATCCACCCGTTCTGCGTCACCGTGATAGAGACTCTCGAGGTGCTGGATGAAGTAGAACTTGCGGCCCGCCGAATCGGACGCGGCCGCCACCGCGTCGACCGACTGCCACGCGGTGGCCACGACCGCGTCGCCGTCGGGGATGCGCGCGGGACTCCACTCGGGCACCCATCGCACCCGGGCCCGCAGGTCCGGCATCCAGTCGGGCCCCCGCGGGCGGCGATTGCGCCACCCCGCGGTGAGCGTACCCCCCGCCGGCACGACCAGCGTGACCTCGTGGCCCCGCTGCGCCAGACGATCGGCGTGGATGAGGATCGCCCGGACGCCGCCCGCGACGCGCAGGTGCGGGCACAGGAACGTGACCTTCATCTCGGCCGGGTCATATCGCCATGGACACCTGACCGGTGCGACGGTAGGCGGCGGGGTCCAGCACCACGTCGATGACGTACACCTCGTCCGAATCGAGGGCGCGCTCGAGCGCGGGCCTCAGCTGGCGCGGCTCGGTCACGTGAATGCCCTTGCCGCCGAGCGCCTCGACCATCCGATCGTAGCGCGTGAAGGGCAGCGAGGTCGCCACCGCGCGCTCGGCGCCGAAGAACGACAGCTGCGGGTTGCGGATCTGCCCCCACCCGCCATCGTTGCCGATCACCACTGTCATCGGCAGGCCGAACCGCACCGCGGTCTCGATCTCCATACCGTTGAGCCCGAAGGCGCCGTCGCCCGCGATCAGCAGCACGCGCTGCTCCGGACGCAGCAGCTTCGCCGCGATCGCGAAGGACGGGCCGACCCCCAGGCAGCCGAAGGGGCCGGGATCGAGCCATTGGCCGGGTCGAGAGAGCGACACGATCTTGGCGGCGCAGCCGACCACGTCACCGCCGTCCCCGACGACGGCGGTGCGCGCGTCCACCATCGCCGCGATCTCGTGAGCCAGGCGGTAGTGGCTGATCGGCACGTCGTCGGACTGCCGCTCGACCATCAGCCGCGCCTGCGCGTCGGCCTCCTTCGTCCGCACCGCCTGCCGCCACGGCTCGAGCCGGGTGGCGAGGTCGCGCGGCAGGGCGTCGGCGAGCGCGCGCACCGTGAGCCCGATGTGGCTCGTGAGCCCCACGGCGAGCGGCCGGTTGCGGCCCAGCTCCGCGGGATCGCAATCCACCATCGCCACCTGCGCCGTCTCCGCGAAGGACGGGGGCCGCCCGTAGCCGAGCCGGAAGTCGAGCGGAGTGCCGAGTACCAGCACGACGTCGGCCTGGCCCAGCGCGAAGCCGCGCGCCTGCGCGAAGGCGAGCGGGTGATCGTGCGGCAGGCAGCCCCGGCCCGCGCCGTTCATGAACACGGGCACCCCGGCCTCCTCGGCCAGCGCCTGCAGCTCCTTGGCCGCGTCGTCCCAGTAGACGCCGCCGCCGGCCATCACCACCGGCCGCTCCGCGCGGCCGAGCAGGCTCGCCAGCTGCTGCACCGACTCGGGGTCGGGCGCGCTCGGCCGACGATGGGCGTAGGCGGTCGGGATCGGAGCGAGGCGGTCCTCGACCACGGTCATGAGGAGGTCGACGGGGATCTCGACGAACACGGGGCCCGGTCGACCGGTGAGCGCGTGGCGGATGGCGGTGGTGAGCACCTCCGGGATCTGGCGCGTCTCGGATACCGTCCACGACCCCTTGGTGATCGGCCGCAGCAGGTCCACCTGCTCGACTTCCTGCAACGAGCCCAGCCCGCGCAGCCCGAGTGGCGCGGCGCCACCGATGAGCAGGACCGGGCTCCGCGCCGACTGCGCGTTGGCGATGCCGGTGACCGCGTCGGTGACGCCGGGGCCCGCGGTCACCAGCGCCACCCCGATATTGCGAGTGAGCCGGGCGTAGGCGTCCGCGGCGTGGGTGCAGGCCTGCTCGTGCCGCATGTCCACGATCTGCACGCCCTCGGTGAGGCAGCCGTCGTAGATCGGCAGGATGTGGCCGCCGCAGAGCGTGAAGACGTGACCGACGCCGGCCTGGCGCAGGGTACGCGCGACCAGGTGCCCGCCGTTGAGCTCAGCCATGCGCGGCGGCCGGGATGTGCACGACCTCCAGCTTCAGCCGATCCGGATCCTCGAAGAACACCGCGTAGTAGCCGGGGCGATACTCCGGAAACTCGCGCGGGGTCTGATAGAGCGAGGGCAGCCGGTGCGGCGCCATGAACTCGTCGCGGAACCGGTCCACGTCCTCTCGCTGCGGGACGCGGAGGGCCAGATGGTTGAGTCCGGCGCGCTTCCGGTGGAACCCGTGGCCGACGTGCGCGGGATCGGCTCCCATCACCCAGATGTCGGCGCCGCTCCCGGCCGAGAAGCCGGCCACCGTGTCGGTCTGGTAGACCGGGCGGTATTCGAGGTACCCGAGCAGATCGCGGTAGAACGGCAGCGAGACCTTCGGATCGCGCACGTTGATCAGCAGGTGGTAGACCTGCGCCTTCACCAGAACTTCTCCCACTTCACGCTCTTCCGGTCCATCCCCTTCTTCACGAGCACGTCGCGCACGCGGTTGATGGTCTCGCCGCCGCCGCAGGCGTAGACGACCAGGTGATCCACGCCGAACACGAGCCGCTCGACCGCCTCGGCCGGCTCGCCCTTCTCGCCCCGCCAGGTGGCGGGCGGCTCGCGCAGCACCGGCAGATAGGAGAACGCCGGGTAGCGTCGCGCGAGCGACCGGAAGTCGGCGTCGTAGACGAGCCAGCCCGGGTTTCGGGCCCAGTAGATGAGCGCGGTGGGGCGGCCGTGGCCGGTCTCGTACAGGTGCGTGAGCATGGAGCGGATCGGCACGATGCCGATCTCCTCGGCCACGAACACGACGCGCCGGGGATCGGCGCGATTGAACACGAAGCCGCCGGTCGGCCCCTTGAACGAGACCGCCGCGCCGGGCTCGAGCGCCCGCACCCACTGCGAGCCGATGCCGCCGGGGGCCACGTCGATCGCGAGCGTCAGGGCGCCCTTGCGGGTGGGCGACGACACCATGCTCCAGGCGCGAACGATCTTGGGCCCGAAGGGCACCGAGATCCACTGCCCGGCCTCGAACGTGAAGTCGGCGGGCTCGATGATCTCGAGGTCCACCTCGATGATCTCGGGCGTGAGCGCGCGCACCGCGGTGACCTCGGACCGGCATTCGCGCGGCTTCATCCGGGCCTCCGCCCGGCACGGAGAGCCGGGTGCTGCGCTCCGCTCATGCGCCCTTCTGGACGCGCGGGATGACCTCGCCCGCGATCATCTCCAGCTGGGCGCGCTCGTCGGCGGGATCCCCGATGGGGTTCATCACGAAGTAGTGGCAACCGGCCTGCGCGAAGCGGCCGATCTGCTCGGCACACTGATCGGGCGTGCCGATCACTCCGTACTTGCGGGCCAGCGGCCCGAAGTCCTGCGCGTAGCGGCTCGAGAGCGTGCGTACCCAGCTGCGCTCCGCCGTCTCGTAGTCGCGCCCGACGGTCACGAAGGTGAGATGGGCGGTGACGAAGCCATCGAGCCCACGGCCCGCCGCCTCGGCGGCCCGACGGATCTTCCCCAGGCTCTGGGCGTAGCGCTCCGGCTGGACCACGTACGAGATCCAGCCGTCCCCCTGGCGCCCCGCGCGGGCCAGGGCCGCGTCGGACCGCCCGCCGATCCAGATGGGCGGGCCCGGCTTCTGCAGAGGCTTCGGGTCGATGCTGACGTTCTCGAACCGGGTGAAGCGTCCGCGGAACGAGGCGGGAGTGTCGCGCCACAGCGTCCGCACCACGTCGATGCCCTCGCTGACCCGCGCCCCCCGCTCGTTGTGCGGGACACCGCACGCCTCGAACTCCTTCGGGTTCTCGCCGCCGACCCCGACCCCGAAGATCAGCCGACCACCGCACAGCGTGTCGAGCGTGGAGGTGATCTTGGCCACTACGGTCGGCTGGCGAAGCGCGAGCAGGTAGACGCCGCTCCCCAGCCGGATGCGCGTGGTGATGCCGGCGTAGGCGGCGAGCAGCGTGAGCGATTCGTAGAGCGGGTTGTGGAAGGACACGTGATCGCCCGTCCAGAGCGAGTCCAGGCCGAGGGCCTCGCAGCGCTGGGCCAGGGCGAACTGCTCCTCGGGCGGGTGCATCGACAGGAACGCGCCGAACCCGAGCGGACCGGCCGAGCCCATGGCTATCGCGGGAAGGCGTCCTTCACGCCGCCGTCCACCGTGATCGTGCAGCCGGTGGTCTTGGCCGAGCGATCGGAGGCCAGGAACAGCACCGCCTCCGCGACGTCCTCGGGCAGGATCGGCCGGGCGAGGATATTGCGCTTGCGATAGAAGTCCTCGAGCTCGTCGACGGTGATGCCCTGCGCGCGCGCCCGCTCCCGCCGCACGTCGTCCGACCACAGCTTGGAGTCGCGAAAGACCGCGTCGGGGTTGACGATGTTCGAGCGGATGCCGTGTGGCCCGCCCTCCAGGGAGAGCACCTTGGCCAGCTGCGCCTCGGCCGCCTTCGACGCCGAGTACGCGGAGAAATCCTTGCCCGGCGACATCACGTTCTTGGTGGCCACGAACACGAACGCGCCCCCGAGGCCCTGCGTTTTCAGAATGCGCATGCCCTCCCGCGCGACCAGGAAGTGGCCGGTGGCGTTCACCGCGAACGAACGCTCCCAGTCGGCCAGCTCCATGCGGTCGACCGGCGCGGAATGCGCGGTCCCCGCGTTGGAGACCACGATATCCACGCCACCGTAGGCCAGCACCGCCTCCTCGAAGGCGGCGCGCACCGACGCCTCGCCCGTCACGTCCATGCCGAGACCGAGGGCGCGGCCGGCACCGTTGGCGCTCACGATCTCCTCGGCCACCTTGCGCGCGCCCGCCGCGTCGAGATCGGCCACCACCACGTGCCCGCCCTCGGCGGCCAGCCGCTGGGCCACCGCGCGGCCGATGCCGCTGGCTCCGCCGGTGACCAGGGCGATGCGCCGCGCCAGCTCCTTCTCGGGCGGTGCCAGCGAGAGCTTGTACAGCTCGAGCGGCCAGTACTCGACGTCGAAGGCCTCGCGCGCGGAGAGCGACACGTAGTGGCCGAACGAGGTGGCCGCCCCCAGGACCGAGATGGTGTGGTGGTAGATGTCGTCCACGATCCCCGCGGTGCGGCGGTCCTTGCCGGCCGCGAAGAGCCCGAGACCGCCCACCACGATCACGCGCGGAAACGGATCCGCCAGGGTCGCGCCCTGGTCGTTGTGCGACTCGAAGTACCGGGTGTAGTCGGCCACGAAGCGCTCGACCGCCGCGGTCACGCCCGTCCGCACCGAGTCCGGATCGGCGGGATCGTCCACCGGCGCGAAGCACGGCAGCCGCTTGGTGAAGATCGTATGATCCGGCGTGGCCGGCCCGATGCGGCAGAGCGCGTCGGCCTCGCGCGAGGCCGCGAACTCCAGCACCTCGGGCGAGTCGTCGAAGAACAGCACCTGACGCCGGCTCCGCCCGACGAGGCCGCGCAGGTGCGGCGCGACGGTCAACGCCACGCGCCGTCGTGTCTCGACGGGCGGACCGGTCAATGAGGCTCCGCCGAAGCGCGTGCGGCCGCGGGCGCGATGGGCGATCGCCTCCTCGGCGCGGCTGATCAGCTCGATGGTGGCCAGGTACGCTTCCTTCACCGAGGCGCCCCAGCAGATCGTGCCGTGCTTCTCCAGCAGGATGGCCCGCGCGCGCGGATGGGCGGCGAACACCTCGGCGACCTCGCGCGAGATCAGGAAGCCGGGGCGCCGGTACGGCAGCGCGATGACCTCGTCGCCGTACACCTCGCGAAGCACGTCGCGGCTGCGGTCGTTGTTGGTGAGCGAGACCACCGCGTCCGCGTGGGTATGGATGACCGCGGTGGCGGGCAGGAACCCGTGGAGCAGCGTCTCGATCGACGGGCGCGGGCTCGACGGCTCCTGCAGGGCGTGGGCGAGATAGTCCACCATCTCCTGATCGCCCATGTCCGCGCGCTCGAGCAGCGCGGTCACATCGTCCAACCGCACGCCCGGGAAGTCCTTCTTCTGGATGCTCTTGAGATCGGAGCCGCTGCCCTTCACCCGCAGCACGCGTGTCGGCCGGCCGCGGTGATCGTGCTCATCGCGCTTCACCGACGTGTTGCCCCCGCCCCAGACCACCAGCGTGGTCTCGGCGCCGATCAGGCGCGAGGCGTAGACGAGGAGATCGAGATCGTTCTTGTCCTGCGCGTCGGCGTCGCTCCATCGGGAGTTCATGGCGCCCTCACCATACCCGAATCCGCCATGGCGGTAAAGGTTGCGGGACGCTATCGTAGGCGCGTGACCGCGTGGACGCGCCGGACTCTCGCGCTGGCGATGGCGCTCGGTCTCCTCCTCGTGGGATCGACCGACCGCGCCGCGCGCGCCGACGGGATCATGCTCATCCAGGCCGGCGCGTTCTGGATGGGCAGCGACACCGACGCGCCGGACGAGAGGCCGCAGCATCGCGTGTACGTCCGCGACTTCTGGCTCGAGCGGCACAAGGTCACCAACCGCGAGCTCGCGAGGTTCCTGAATGCCCGCGGTCTCCGCAGCTCGGACGGCCTGGACTACTTCGACCACGACGACCCCGACGCCCGCATCCACCGGCGCGACGGGCGCTTCGTCGCCGACCCCGGCTTCGAGGATCACCCGGCGGTGGAGGTGACCTGGTACGGCGCGCGCGACTATTGCCTCTGGCGGGGCCGGCGCCTGCCCACCGAGGCCGAGTGGGAGAAGGCCGCGCGCGGCGAGGACCGGCGGCGCTACCCCTGGGGCGACGCGCCGCCCGCCCCCGATCTCGCGGTGTACGGCCGGGACTACCACGCCACCGACCGCGGCGACCGCCGGCCGGGCGGCGAGGGGCCGAGCGGCGTCCAGGACCTGCTCGGCAACCTCCGCGAATGGACGGCCTCCGAGTACCGGCCGTACCCGTACCGGCCCGACGACGGCCGAGAGGCGTCGTCCCTCCGCGCGACGCGGGTGGTCCGGGGGGCCAGCCACGACGATCCGGCCGAGGCGCTGCGCGTGACGATCCGCCGTTTCTACTCGTATGATGGGGACCACCGCGGCCTGGCCCGAGGTCATCACCACACGGGCTTTCGCTGCGCCACCTCGGAGGACCTGGGAGGACGATGACGTCATGAGAGGCCTGATGATGGACTACCCCCTCACCCTCACGCAGTTCTTCGAACGCACGCGCCGGCTCTTCCACCGGAAGACCATGGCCACGCGCGTGCCGGGGGTGGGCCTGCAGCGCTACACGTACGGCGACTACGCCGACCGTGTCTGCCGCCTCGCCGGCGCGCTGCGGGGATTGGGCCTCCAGAAAGGGGCGCGGGTCGGGACGTTCGCGTGGAACTCGCACCGGCACATGGAGGTCTACTTCGCGGCCCCGCTCATGGGCCTGGTGCTCCACACCGTCAACATCCGCCTCTCCGCCCAGGACATCACCTACATCGTCAACCACGCGGGCGACGAGGTGCTGATCGTCGACGCCAGCCTCTGGCACCTTCTCGAGCCCATCCGGCGCGACCTCACGACCGTCAAGCACATCATCGTGATGAAGGACACCCCGGACGCGGTGATCCCCGCGGGCGCCCTGGACTACGAGCAGCTCGTGACGGGGACTCCGCCGGTGACCGCGTGGCCGCGCATCGAGGAGACCGACGCGGCCGGCATCTGCTATACCTCCGGCACCACCGGGCATCCGAAGGGGGTCGTCTACACGCACCGCGCGATCTACCTGCACTGCTTCGCCTCGTCCTCGGTGGACGTGCTCGGCATCTGCGAGCGCGACGTGATCCTGCACATCGTGCCGATGTTCCACGCCAACGCGTGGTGCGTGCCCTTCGCGGGCGTCATGAACGGGGCGACCCAGATCTTCGGCGGGCCGAATCCGCAGCCGCGCGACATCATCGAGATCGTCCACCACGAGAAGGTCACGGTGGTGGGGGCGGTGCCCACGGTCTGGATCGCCATCCAGGCGATTCTCGACAAAGAGCCGCAGTGGGACATCTCCTCGATCCGCTGCATCCCGATCGGCGGGTCGGCGGCGCCCCGCTCGCTCATCGAGCTGTTCGACAAGAAGTACGGCGCCTACATGCTGCACGCCTGGGGCATGACCGAGATGACCCCGCTCGGCAGCGTGTGCCGTCCGCGCTCCTACATGGACGCGCTCACCGAGGACGAGCGCTACGCGGTGCGGGCCAAGCAGGGGGCTCCCGTCGCGGGCGTGGACATGCGAATCGTCGACGACCGCGGCACCGTCCTGCCGTGGGACGGCAAGAGCGCGGGCGAGATCCAGGTGCGCGGGCCGTGGATCACGAGCGGCTACTACAACAACCCCGAGGGTGCGGCCCAGTTCACCGAGGACGGCTGGTTCCGCACCGGGGACGTGGCCACCCTCGATCCCGACGGCTACATCCAGATCACCGACCGCACCAAGGACCTGATCAAGTCGGGCGGCGAGTGGATCTCGAGCGTGGACATGGAGACCACCATCATGGGCCACCCCAAAGTCCTGGAGGCCGCGGTCATCGCGGTGCCGCACGAGCGCTGGGTGGAGCGGCCGCTGGCCTGCGTCGTGCCCAAGCCCGAGCATCGAGGCCGGCTCACCACCGACGAGATCTACGAATACCTCAAGCCGCGGGTGGCCAAGTGGTGGCTGCCCGACGAGGTGGTCTTCATCGAGGCGGTGCCCAAGACGAGCGTGGGCAAGTTCGACAAGAAGGTGCTGCGAGAGCGCTTCAAAGCCTGGACGCCGAAGACCTGAGGCGGGTCAGCAGCGCTTCGCCACGTCGGCCCATCGGTCACCGGGCACGAGGGGCTCGGGCGCGCCGGTCCAGGCCGCGGCCATCGCCTTCAGGCGCTGGAGGCGGTCGGCGGCGAGCGGATGCGTGGAGAGATAGGTCAGCGCGCGCGGGGCACCGCCTTCCTCCTTCTGGATCCGCTCGAAGAAGGTGATCATGCCCGCGGGATCCAGGCGCGCCGCCAGCATCATCTTCATGCCATCGGTATCCGCTTCCTCCTCGGCGCGCCGCGAGTATCGCAGGTCGCCGAGGGTGCGCGCGGTCTGCAGGCCGTAGGCGAGCGGGCCGGTCACGTCGCCGGTGAGGGCCATGAGCAGGAGGCCGGTGGAGGCGTCCTGGATGACGGCCCGGGTCGCGTGGCGATGCAGCACGTGCTGTAGCTCGTGAGCCATGACGCCGGCCATCTCCTCGGGCGTGACGGTCCGCTCGAGCAGCCCGCGGAACACCACCACGTAGCCGCCCGGGACGGCCAGCGCGTTCACCACCGGGCGATTCACCACCGACACCCGGAACGTGTACGGTGACGGCGGACCGGGCGCGGTCAGCCGCCGCACCATCTCGTCCATCACGCGCGCCAGGTCGGCATCGCCACAGCGCCGGCCCGGCGGCGCCAGGTGCGCGATGGCCGCGCGGCCAACGCTCTCCTCCCACGTGACCGGCACCCGCGGCGCCACCAGCGCGGCCAGCGCGGGAATCCCCCACACGTAGATCGCGACCGCGGCCGCGATCACCCCGGCCCCGGCCGCGATGGTCCAGCGCAGTCGCGCGCGACGCCGGCCCGGGTCGTGGAAGCGCGGGCCCACGTGCGGCGCCGCCTCGTGGAGGCTCTCGAGGAACGCGCGGTCGGACACCAGCAGCGTCTCGGGCAGATCGCCGCCTCGCTCCAGGCGTACCTGCTCGCCCGCGTAGAAACCCTGCGTCTGGCGAAGCTCGCGGTAGGGCCAGAGCCGCGTCGCCCCGCCCGCCGGCGTGATCTCGATGGCCTCGCGCATGAGCCGGATGGTGGCGGGCTGCCGGGCCGCGGTGCGGCCGTCGAGGTAGACGCCCTCCCAATCGGTGCGCATCAGGGGGCGGGCAGCGGGAGCGACGGCCGGCCCATCGGAGGCCGCGGCTCAGGCCAGGTCGAAGCCGGAGTCGAAGAAGCCGGACAGGCCCTCGCCGGTGCTTCCCGCCTGCTGCGCCTGCTGCTCGATGCGGGCGAGATCGAGCGGCCCGACCAGGGCCAGGTAGCGGAAGGTGAAGTCGATGTTGCGCACGCGCACCCACGGCCACGCGATCCCCAGCGTGCCCACGAGCAGGATCGCGTTGACCATCCAGAGTCCCAGCAGCGCGCCGCCGGTCACGTGACAGGAGAAGCGCGCCGGGCCCAGGCTGGTGTGATCCCAGAAGAAGCGGCGCTTGCGCGCCACGTACCATACCCAGATCAACCCGAGCGTGGGCAGCGTCAGCAGGATCGCGACCACGAACGGCCCGAACAGCTCCCGTCCGCGGCCGGTGAAGCCGAACCGCTCGCTGCCGAAATAGGAGTGCGAGACGAGGAAGCGCTGGCGATCGACGAGGAAGAACGGGTAGTACAGCCCGAGGGTCACGCCGGTCAGGAACGTGCCGAGGATGAAGATCTTCACCATGTCCCAGACCCGGCCGCGGAACGAGAAGCGGATCCCTCGCCAGGACATGCGGCTCAGGCGATACCGGCGGGCCCCTACCACCGCCACCGGGAAGAACACGAAGATGAGGCTGCCGGAGATGACCCCGGCGATGACCTTCAGGGCGGCGGGCACCTCCAGGACGTCGCGGATGAAATTGAGCAGCAGCACGGGAAGACCGAACACGACCACCGCCTTCAAGGTGCCCAGCAGGAGCTCCTTCGCGGTGCCGTGGTAGGCGAAGCGATCCAGCTCCATCTCCGTCTGCCCGGCCAGGTAGCGGCGCACCCGCGTCTTCGCCCAGAAGTAGTAGATCCCGAGCGTGACGAGGATGAGCAGCGTATTGACGACGTGGATGCCGAACAGTGTGCCTCCGGTGCCGTGGAACACCGGGTGGCGAATGCCATCGAAGTCGGAGGGGGGCGCCGGCCCGAACCGGGGTGGCTCGCCGCCGAGCGGGGGCGCCGGCGGGAGCGGGGGCGCCGGCGGGAGCGAGGGCGGCGGTGGCGGCGGGGGTGGTGGCGCGGCGGAGGGCTCTATCGATCGGGACGCGGGACCGCCCGGAGGCGCGGGCTTGCGGAAGAACGAGGGCGGCCCGGTCGGTTCCTGCCCGTCCATATCGGACGACTATGGGTGGAAGCCCGGCGACGAGTCAACTTTTGACGTCGTCAGCCGCCCGCCACCTCGCTCCGTGCGAAGCGCTCGAGATGGTGCTCGGCGTCGCCGAAGGTCTGCCCGATCATGGTGAGCCGGCGGAAGGTATGGCTGATCTTCAGCTCCTCGGTCATGCCCATGCCGCCGTGCAGCTGCACCGCCTCCTGGCTCACGTGGCGGCAGGCGTCGGCCACCTTGACCTTGGCCGCCGACACCGCATGGCGCCGCTCGGCGGGGGGCGCGGTGTCGACCTTCACGCAGGCCAGGCACGCCATCGATCGCGCCTGCTCGTAGCTGATCACCATGTCCACCATCCGGTGCTGGAGCGCCTGGAAGCTGCCGATCGGCACCCCGAACTGCCGCCGGGTCTTGAGGTACTCGAGCGTCGCCTCGTTGGCGAATCGGATGGCACCCACCGCCTCGGCGCAGAGCAGCGCGGTGGCGTAGTCGGCCGCGTCCTCGATGAGGGGCAGCGCGCGACCTTCGTCGCCGAGCCGCGCCGCGGCCGGCACCGAGACGTCCGATAGCCACACGTCGGCGGCGCGCAGCTCGTCGATGGTCCGGTACTCCTTGACCGTCACGCCGGGCGCGGAGCGCTCGACCAGGAAGAGGCTGAGGCCGGCCGGATCGGTGGCGCCGCCGCTCGTGCGGGCGGAGACGATCAGCGTGTCGGCCGAGGCGCCTGCCAGCACCGCGCGCTTCTCGCCCTCGAGCGTGTAGCCGGCGCCGCTCTTCTTGGCCCGCGCCTGCACGTGACCGAGGTCGTAGCGCGCGCCGCGCTCGGTATGGGCGAAGGCGAGCCGGTGCTTGCCCTGGATCAGCGGGGGCAGGATGCGCTTCTGCTGCGCCTCCGAGCCGGCTCGCGCGATCAACCGGCCGCCCAGCCCCACGTTGACCCAGTAGGGCTCGACCACGAGCCCCTCGCCCAGCGCCTCCATGACCAGCATCACGTCCACCGCGCTGCCCCCGAAGCCGCCGTGCTCCTCGGCGAAAGGCACGCCGAGCAACCCCATCTCCGCGAACGCCGCCCACACCTTCTCGCTCCAGCCGGTGGGCGAGTCCACGATCTTGCTCCGCGCGTCCATCGTGTACTCGTTGGCCAGGTACCGCTTGAGGCTGTCCGCCAGCAGTTGCTGCTCCTCACTCAGATCGAAATTCATCGCTCACTCCTGACGAGGACGGTTCATGCGTGCCGCGACGCTGGGCGGGGTCGGGGGGTGGTCGTGGGGGGTCCGGCTGACCCGTTCCTGCCCGGTGAAGACCGCCCTTCCAGCGCCCAGCTTGGGAACTCCAATTCCGGTCGCCGCGGACTCGCGGGACGTGGTCAGAGGACCCCCCACGACCACCCCCCGATCCCGCCGGACATCGCCCCCCGCCCGCCGCGTCGCCTTCTACAGGCCGAGGGTGGCCTTCGCGATGATGTTGCGCTGGATCTCGTTGGAGCCCGCGTAGATCGTGGCCTTGCGCAGGTTGCAGTACCGCGGCGCCAGGCGGGCGGTGAAGTGGTCGAAGTCCATCGCGTCGACGGGGCGGAAGGCCTGGGCGAGCGGCCCCGCGGCCTGCATCATCAGCTCGGTGATGGACTGCTGGATCTCGGTGCCCTTGATCTTGAGCATCGACACGTCGGCACCGGGGGGCCGGCCGCTGCGCCGCATCTGATCCAGGAAGCGCAGGTTGGTGATCTCCAGCGCCATCAGCTCGATCTCCACCCGGGTCAGCCGGTCGCGGAAGCGCGCGTCCTCGATGAGGGGGCGGCCGTCCTTCATCTGCTCGCCGGCCAGCTCCTTGAGCCGGGCCAGCTCGCGCTTGGAGGCGCCGATGCGGCCGGTGCCCATCCGCTCGTAGCCCAGCAGGTACTTGGCCACCGTCCAGCCCTTCCCCTCCTCGTGGACGAGGTTCTCCGCCGGTACGGCCACGTCGTCGAAGAAGACCTCGTTGACTTCCTTGCTGCCGTCCATCAACACGATCGGCCGCACCGTGATGCCGGGCGTCTTCATGTCGATCAGGAGGAACGAGATGCCGTCCTGGCGCTTGCCGGTGTTGGGATCGGTGCGCACGAGGCAGAAGATCCAGTCCGCGTGATGGGCCAGCGTGGTCCAGATCTTCTGGCCCGTCACCACGTAGCGGTCCCCGTCCCGCACCGCGCGCGTCTTGAGCGAGGCGAGGTCGGAGCCCGAGCCGGGCTCCGAGTAGCCCTGGCACCAGAAGTCCTCGCCGTGGTAGATGCGCGGCAGGAACCGCTTCTTCTGGGCCTCGGTGCCGAACTGCAGCAGCACCGGCGCGCACATCCGGACCCCGAAGGGCACGATCATCGGCGTCGCCGCGTAGCCGCACTCCTCCTCGAAGATGTAGCGCTGCACCACGTTCCAGTCGGTGCCGCCCCACTCCGGCGGCCAGTCGGGGGCAACCCAGCCCTTCCTGGCCAGGATCTTGTGCCAGCGCAGCAGCTCCTCCCTCGACAGCTCCTGGTAGCTCTCCATCTTCTGGCGAAGATCGTCGGGGAGATTGGCGCGCAGCCAGCCGCGCACCTCATCACGGAACGCCAGCTCGTCCGGCGAGTAGTTCAGATCCATGGGGCACTCCTCTCGGGTCGCGGATGCATTCGGGCAGAGCCGGGGGCCATGCTATCCCACCGCGCGGACCAGGTCCAGCAGCCGGCCGAGCGTCGCGAGCCGCGCCGCGAGCCCTTCGCCCGCCGGCTCCACGCGCAGGGTCGTGATCCCGGCGTCGCGGTAGGCGAGCAAGCGCGCGCGCACCATCGCGTCGGTGCCGAGCAGGTTGGTCTCCAGCACCAGCTCGTCGGGCACGCGCGTGGCCGCCTCCTCGCGTCGCCCGTCCAGCCACAGGCGCTGAACCTCGCGGGCCACCTCCTCGTAGCCGGCGCGACGGAAGGCGTCGTTGTAGAAGTTGTGCTGGCGCGAGCCCATGGCCCCGAGGGTGAAGGCGAGGCCGGGCTTGCGCGCGCGGATCAGCCGGGCCGCGTCGTCGCCGAAGGCCACGAAGCCGCCGGCCTGCAGATCGAGCGCGGCCAGCGAGCGGCCGACCCGCGCCGCGCCGGCGGCCAGGTGGTCGGTGAAGACGCGCGCGTGCTCGGGCATGAACGAGGTGCCGAGCCAGCCGTCGGCGATCTCACCGGTCATCTCGAGGCTTCGCGGCGAGAGCGTCGCGAGATAGATCGGGACGCCGGGCTGCGGCGGCGCCGCCGAGCGAATGGCCTTGCCCTCGCCGCCCGGCAGCGGCAGCTCGTAGATGCGCCCCTTGTACTCAAGACGCTCGCCGCGGATCGCGCGCCGGACGATCTCGACCGTCTCCCGCATGCGTAGCACCGGACGGTCGAACCGGATGCCGTGCCAGCCCTCGATGACCTGCGGCCCGCTGACGCCCAGGCCCAGCACGAAGCGGCCACCCGACATGGCGTTGAGGCTCATCGCGGTCATGGCGAGGAGCGCGGGGGTGCGCGTGCCCGCTTGAAGAATCCCAGTGCCGAGTCGGATGCGCGAGGTGCGCGCGGCCACGAAGGCCAGCGGGGTGACGCCGTCGTGGCCCCAGGCCTCCGCGGACCAGACGAAGTCGACGCCCAGCCGCTCGGCCTCGGTGACGTAGTCGCTGGCCTCGGCCCAGTCGGTCTGGGCCAGCCGCAGCGAGATGGCGACGCGCATCAGACCGGACGCGGAGCCGCGAAGGCGGCGCCGATCTTCTGCAGCTGGCCGGCGTGATCGAGGTCGTGCAGCCGGGTGAACAGTAGCGTCTCGCGCCAGGTGAGCGGGCCGAACATCGGATGCTCGATACGCTGGTCCGGCGCCGCGGCGGGATCGGCGGCCCGGACCGCGGCGAACAGGTCTTCTCGCTGCCTGGCGAGCAGGTCGTACCAGGCCTCGGCGGCACGGAGCGGCGCGCCCTCGATGCCGCGGCCCTCCGGTCGACCCACCGACGGCTGACCGCGCAGCAGCCGGCCGATCCCGCCGCCGAAGTAACCGTCGGCGGCGACGACGTGGGCCATCACCTCGTTGCCGCTCCACTCCGCGGGCTCCGGCCGCTCCGCGAACCGCGCGGGCGGCACCGCGACTGCGGCGGCCCGCAGATCGGCCATCGCGGCCTGGACCTTCTCCACGATCGCGGCCGGCGTCAGCTTGGCCGCCTGGGTCACGAGATAACTCCGGATCCGCCGCTGCTCTTCGTTCATCGCGGCCGATTCTACCCGGGGTCAGGTCTTGCATTACGACATTTCGAGGGACGGGCGGCCGCACCAGGTCCCAGAAAATGTCGTAATGCAAGACCTGACCCCAGCGTGTCGAGGAAGGTGGCGATGACGGACTGGACTTCGGCACGGTGGGTGCGGTTGGGGAAGTGGGGGCCGCCCTCGACCACGTGGAAGCGCGCGCCGGGGATCGCCTCGGCGACGCGGCGGGACATGGCCACGGTCGGATAGCTGTCCTCCGAGCCGGCGATCACCTGCACCGGGCAGCGAATGCGCCGGCAGTCCGCGAGCCACTCCTGGCGGCTGTACGTCTCGTCGAGCAGGGCCAGCAGCGAGGCCACCGAGTGGCGGCGCAGCGAGGCGGCCAGCTCGGCGTAGCGATCCGGCCGCGCCTTGAGCCGGGCCAGCGCGGCCTCGCCCATGCGCAGGCGCACGTTGGCGTCGAAGTAGTCCTCGAAGCGGCCGGCCTCGACGAGCGGCCGGTGGCGCGCCCACCACGTCTTGTCCTCGGCGCTGGGCTCGTAGGGTGGTCCGCTGATCGAGACCACCGCCCGCGCGCGCTCCGGCGCGTGCGCGGCGATCCACAGCGAAAGCGCGCCGCCCATGGAGGCGCCGCCCCAGACCGCCTCGCGCACGCCGAGGACGTCCAGCCACGCCAGCAGGTCCTCGGCCTTGCGCGCGTAGGTGTAGTCCTCGACGCGCTCGAAGCGCGAGGAGAGCCCGTGGCCGCGCGTATCCGGGAAGAGCGCGCGCACGCGCCCGACGAACGGCTCGAGATCGGCCACCATCACCGACGAGTCCTCCACCGAGCCGCCGTGGATCCACACCACCACCGGTCGCGCCGGTGCGGGCACGTCGGCGGGCGCCCCATCGGCCGAAGCCTCGCGCCAGTGCAGGCGGACGCCGGACGGCAGGACGACTTCAGGCAGGGCCGATCCTCTTCTCCAGGTAGCGCGCGTAGCGGGACATGGAGTACGTGCAGACCCAGTACACGACCGCGATGAAGAGATAGATCGGGAATGGCCGGATCTCGCGGTTGTTCACCACCTGCGCGGCCTTGGTCAGGTCCATGAAGCCGATGATCGAGGCCAGCGAGGTGTCCTTGAACAGCACGATGAACTGGGTCACCAGTGAGGGAATCATGTTCTTGAGCGCCTGGGGCAGGATCACGAAGCGCATCCCCTGGGCGGAGGTCAATCCGACCGCGGTGGCCGCCTCCACCTGCCCGCGGGGCACCGACTGGATGCCCGCGCGCACGATCTCTCCGAGATAGGCGGCCTCGAAGACCACGAACGCGGTGAGGGCCACCCCGAACTCGGGGATCGCCGTCTTCAACACGATCGGCATGATGAACCACATCCAGAAGATCACCATGACGAGCGGGACGCCGCGGAAGAACTCCACGTACAGCGTGGCGGGCAGCCGGATCCACCACTGCGGGGCCAGGCGCGCGATGCCGATGAAGATGCCCAGGATGAAGCCGAGCACGATCGACGGGATGGCCAGGCGCAGGGTGCCGCCCACGAAGTTGCCGATGCCCAGGAAACCCTGGAGCATCAGGAACGGCAGGTTGCGCCAGATGACGTCGAGGTCGAGCATGGCTAGCGCCGCGGCCGCCCGCCCACGATGAGGCCCGGGATCGCGGTGCGCCGCTCCACCCACGACATGAAAATGGCGATCGAGACGCACAGGACCAGGTAGATCAGGGTGCCCGCGGTCAGGGCCTCGATGGCCCTGGCGGTGTAGGTCTCGATCTGGCGCGTCTGGAAGGTCAGCTCGGCCACGCTGATGGTCAGGGCCACCGAGGAGTTCTTGAGCAGGTTCAGCGACTCGTTGGTGCCGGGCGGGATGATGAGCCGCAGCGCCACCGGCAGGATCACGTACCGATAGGCCTGGAACGTGGTCAGGCCCGAGGCCACCGAGGCCTCGAGCTGCGTCCTGGGGATCGCCTGGATGCCCGAGCGCAGCACCTCGGAGAAGCGGGCGCCGCTGTACACGCCCAGCGCGCAGACCGCGGCCCAGAACTCGAGCCCGTGCGCGAACAGGAAGTCCTGCCCCGCCTGAGGCAGCAACGGCGGCACCGCGAAGTACCAGAAGAACATCCAGACCAGCAGCGGAACGTTCCGGAAGAATTCGACGTAGAGGGTCGCGGCGGCGCGGAGCGGCCACATCCGCACCGTGCGCAGCGCGCCGGAGACGACACCGAGGGTCACCGCGAGCAGCCAGGCGGCCACCGACAGCTCGAGCGTGGTGATGAGCCCGCTCAGCAGCCACTGACCGGACTCGCCGGTCCACAGCACCGACCAGTTGAACTTGTAGTTCACGCGCCCACCTCCCTCTCCCTTCCCGGGAGAGGGCCGGGGTGAGGGTGGGCGGACTCACGCCGGCGCCAGCCCCTCACCCTGCCCTCTCCCCTCCGGGGAGAGGGAACGAGACTACTTGGGGACGACCTGCAGCAGCATGAACGAGCGCACCTGCGGAGACATCGGGTACGGCAGCTCGCCGTTGGGCCCGAACCACTTCTCGTAGATCTCGAAGAACTTGCCCGACTCGATGCCCTCCATCAGCCCGGCATTGACGACGTTGCGGAAGTCGGAGTCACCCTTGCGCAGCGCCATCCCGTAGGGCTCGTAGGAGAACATGTCGCCGACGATCTCCCACTGCGCCGGGTTCGGCGACTTGGCCTTGAGCCCTGCGAGCTGGATGCCGTCGTTGGTGTAGGCGTCCACCTGCCCCTGCACCAGCGCCTGGAAGGCGGCGGGCTGGTCCGGGAACTCGCGCAGCACCGCCTTGGACGCCTTCTCCCGGATGATGCGCGCGTTGGTCGAGCCCTGCTGGGCCGCGATGCGCTTGCCGTCGATGTTCTTGATGCCCTTGATCGGGCTCCCCTTCTTGACCAGGAATTGCGCGCCGGTCACGAAGAACGTGAGCGAGAAGTCCACGCTGTCGCGGCGGGTCCGGGTGTCGGTCATGGTCTCGGCGATGAGGTCCACCGCGCCCGAGGAGATCAGCGGAATGCGGGTGGGCGGGGTGCTCTCCTTCTTCTCCACCTTGATCGGCTTGCCGAGCTTCTTCTCCAGCGCGGGCTTGATCAATTCCTCCACCAGGTCGATCGAGAAGCCCACCCACTCGTTCTTCGAGTTCACGTAGCCGAAGGGCGGCGAGCCGGTGCGGGTGCCGATGGTGAGCGTGCCCGTCTCCCCGATCTTGTCCAGCGTGCTCTTCTGCTGGGCCAGCGCCGGGGACATCCCGGCCACGAGCAGCGCCAGCGCCATCACGAGTCCCATCAGTCGTTGCATTCACGTCCTCCTTGGATTGGGTTGGTTCAGTGCGACAGGATCTTGGACAGGAAGTCCTTCGCCCGGTCCGACTGGGGGGCGGCGAAGAAGGATTCCGGCTCCTGCACCTCCACCACGCGCCCGTAGTCCATGAACACCACGCGGCTGGCCACCCGGCGGGCAAAGCCCATCTCGTGGGTGACCACCATCATGGTCATGCCCTCGCGGGCCAGGTCGGTCATGACGTCCAGCACCTCGTTGATCATCTCGGGATCGAGCGCCGAGGTGGGCTCGTCGAACAGCATGATCCGCGGCTGCATGGCGAGCGCGCGGGCGATCGCCACCCGCTGCTGCTGGCCGCCCGAGAGGTTCGCCGGATAGTAGTCCGCGCGGTCCGGGATGCGCACGCGCTCCAGCAGGCCGCGCGCGATCTTCTCGGCCGCCGCCGCGTCCAGGCCCTTCACCTTGCGGGGGGCCAGCATGATGTTCTGCAGCACCGTCATGTGGGGGAAGAGGTTGAAGGACTGGAAGACCATCCCCACCTCGGCGCGCAGCTTGACCAGGTTGACGCCCTGTCCCGAGATGGCCTGGCCGTGCACCCGGATCTCGCCCTTCTGGATCGGCTCGAGCCGGTTCACGCAGCGGATCAAGGTGCTCTTGCCCGAGCCGGAGGGCCCGCAGACCACGATGACCTCGCCGGCGTCCACGCTCAGGTCCACGTCGGTGAGCACGTGGTGGTCGCCGAACCACTTGTTGACGCCTCGGAACTCGATCGCGGGGGCCACGGCGTCTCGGCTACTCGATGACCATCAGCACGTCGCCGGGGTTCACGGGCTGGCCGGCCGCCACCCGGATCTCCTTCACCGTGCCCGCCACCTGCGCCTTGAACTCGTTCTCCATCTTCATGGCCTCCAGCACGATGAGCCCGTCGCCGGCAGCCACCGACTGCCCCACCGAGACCTGGATGACCGTCACCTTGCCCGGCATCGGCGCCTTCAGCACCTGCCCGGGCTCGGCCCCGCCGGCCCCGCGGGTGCGGATGATGTAGCGCGACTCCTCCTCGACCCGGATCGCGTAGCGCTCGCCGCCGACGTCCACCGCGCAGGTGCCGTCCTGATCCGTCACCTCCGCCACGTGGGAGGCGCCGTCGAGCAGGATGGACCAGATGCCCTCGCCGCCGCGGCGCGCGTCCACCGTGAGGGTCGCGCCGTCGAGGACGATGGTGTAGCGCCCCGCCTCCCCGGTCACCTCGATCGGGGTGATCGCCCCGCCGGCCTGGGCCACGAACTTCACCGCTCACTCCAGCCCGGGCGCAGCGCTTGCCGCCACGCGCTCGACGAGGGGGCAGACGCGGCGCTCGCCGGGCCCGGACGGCCGGCCCGCTCGTAGGCGGTGAGCGCCGCCGCGATCAGCGCGATCCGGCGGTGGCGGCCGGCGGCCTCCGGCCGGTCCGCCGCGAGCAGGCGCTCCATGAACCCGGTGGACAGACGTCCGGCCGAGAAGTCCGGATGCGCGATGATCCGCTGAAGGATCGGGATCGTGGTCTGCACGCCGACGACCTTGTACTCCTCGAGCGCCCGCGCCATGCGCGCGGTCGCCGCCTCGCGGTCGGGCCCCCAGACGATCAGCTTGGCCATCAGGGTGTCGTAGAAGCGCGGGATCGTGCAGCCGGCGTAGACCCCGGTGTCGTCGCGCACCCACGGGCCGCCGGGCACCCGCAGCCCGGCCACGTGCCCGGGCGACGGGATGAACGAGGCGTAGGGATTCTCGGCGTTGATCCGGCACTCGATCGCCCAGCCCGAGAGCGCGACGTCGTCCTGGCCGAAGCCCAGCTTCTCACCAGCGGCGATTCGCAGCTGGTCCTTCACCAGGTCGCGCCCGGTCACCAGCTCGGTCACCGGGTGCTCGACCTGCAGCCGGGTGTTCATCTCCAGGAAGTAGAAGTTGCGCTCGCGATCGACCAGGAACTCCACGGTCCCGGCGTTGACGTAGCCGGCCGCCGCGGCCACCCGGCAGGCCGCCTCGCCCATGCGCCGCCGCATCTCCGGGGTCACGAACGACGACGGGCTCTCCTCCACCAGCTTCTGGTGCCGACGCTGGATCGAGCATTCGCGCTCGCCCAGGTACACGATGCCGCCGTGGGCGTCGGCCAGGACCTGGATCTCGATGTGGCGCGGCTCCTCCACGAAGCGCTCGATGTACACGGCGGCATCGCCGAACGCAGCACCCGCCTCGGCGCGCGCGGCGCGCAGCGCGCCGGCCAGCTCGCCGGGGGCCCGCACGAGCCGCATGCCCTTGCCGCCGCCGCCCATCGCGGCCTTGAGCATGACCGGGTAGCCCACCCGTCCCGCCACCCGCGCGGCCTCCGCGTCGTCGGCGATCGGCTGCTCGGTGCCCGGCACCACCGGCACGCCCATCGTGATGGCCAGCCGGCGCGCCGCCATCTTGTCGCCCATCGCGCGGATGGCCGCGGGCGGCGGGCCGATGAACGTGAGCCCGGCGTCCTGACAGGCCTGCGCGAACGCCGCGTTCTCGGCGAGGAATCCATAGCCGGGATGCACGGCGTCGGCACCCGTGCTCCGGGCCGCCGCGATGAGCCGGTCGATGACGAGATAGCTCTCCACCGCGGGCGCCGGGCCGATGCCGACGGCCTCGTCGGCCAGCAGGACGTGGAGCGACTCACGATCGACGTCGGAGAAGACGGCGACGGTCTTGATGTGCAGCTCGCGGCAGGCCCGGATGATCCGCACGGCGATCTCGCCGCGATTCGCGATGAGGACCTTCCCGAACGGGGCACTCACGTCGGGGGAAATGATAGCAGCATCCACCGGGACGGCGCAACGCAAACCCGCGCCGATTCAGCGATCGAGCGCCCTCACGGCCTCCTCCACGAACGAGGTGTCGACGATCCCGGCCAACGGCAGCGGCTTCTTCATGAACCCGTTGGCGGCCCACCAGGCCATCTGCCGCTGGATGTCGGGCACGAGCAGCCGGCCGTTGCGGTCCTGGTAGGGAAAGCCGAGCTTGATGATCTCGGGCCGCGCGCCGGTGTACCGCGCGGTGATGTCGACGACCTCGTCGTAGTGGACGCCCGGCACGGTGCGGCCGTCCTTCTGGATCAGCGCCGCGTCGAAGTAATAGCGCGAGGCCTTCACGTAGCCCCTCATGAACGCCACCGCGCGCGCCCGGTCGCCCGCGAACTTGCCCGAGTAGAAGATCGTGGCGATCTGCCACGGGTAGAGATCGCCCGCCCACGCCACGATCCGGCCGAAGCCCTGCGCCTCGGCGGCGCCCGGGAACGGCTGCGGCACCAGGATGGCGTCCACCTGCTTGCCCTTCAGCGCCTCCATGGTGGCGGCCATGGCCTGCAGCGGCACGATCTTCACGTCGGCCAGCGAGAGCCCGTCCTTTTCCAGGATGTTGCCGATGTGGTAGTGGAACGTCGAGCCCAGCTGCGTCACGCCGATCCGCCGGCCCTTCAAGTCCCGGATGGAGCGCAGCCCGCTCTCCCAGAGGTCCTTCTGTACGACGATCGCCACGAGCGGATAGCCGGGCCATTCGCGGCCCTTGTCGGCGACGATCCACAGCTTCTCGCCGCCCAGCACGATGTTGTAGAGGGCGGCGGTGAGCCCGGTGGCGCCGACGTCCAGCTGGCCCGCGGCCAGCGCGATGGCGATGGGCGCGGCGGCCTGGAAGTACACCAGCTCGGGCTCGATTCCTTCTTCGCGGAAGAAGCCCTTCTCCGCCCCCACGAAGACGGGCGCGGAGGAGGTGAGCTTGAGGACGCCGATTTTCACCGGCGCCGGCTTGGGCTGAGCCTGGGCGAGCGGCCCGGCGAGGACGCCGGCGGCGAGGGCGAGGAGGAAGAGCGGCCGGGCGAGCAGTCGAATCACGCGCATGCGAAGCGTCCTCCGATCGAGTCGCGAGTTCACGAGTGGCGCCACCGGATCACCGCGCGCTCGAGGCCGCCCAGCGCCCAGTGCGAACACACGCCCAGCAGCGAGAGCACCACGATGCCGACCATGAGCCGGGTCGTCTCCATCAGGTTGCCGGACTGCAAGATCAGGAAGCCGATGCCCGCGTCGGCCGCGATCTGCTCGGCGGCCACCAGCAGCAGCAGCGCGATGCCGGCGCCCAGCTTGAGGCCGGCGAACACCATGGGCAGCGCCGACGGCAGCACGACTTTCCTGATGACGCTCCAGCGTCCCGCGCCGAACGAGACCGCCGCGCGGATGAGGAGCGGATCGGCCTGGCGGACGCCCGCGTAGGTATTGATGGCCATCGGGAAGAAGACGCCGAGCGCCACCACCGCGACCTTGGACGCCTCGCCGATGCCGAGCCAGAGGATCAGCAGCGGCAGCAGCGCGATCTTGGGGATCGGGAACGTGGCCGCGATGATCGGCTGCACCACCGCGTCGGCGAGCGAGAAGAATCCCACCGCCACCCCGACCCCGATGCCGGCGGCCGCGCCGATGCCGAAGCCCCAGGCCAGCCGCGCCAGGCTCGTCCCGAGGTGCACGAACAGCTGGCCGGAGCGCGCCATGTCGTAGCCCTCGGCCAGCACCGCGGACGGGGCGGGCAGGAACAGCGACGACACCCACCCGGTGCGGGTGACCGCCTCCCACAGCAGCACGAGGCCGGCCAGCGCGAGCACGCGCACGGTCCGGTGCTCGGGCCGGCGGAGGAACGCGGCGCGATCGACCACGACCAGCCGCTCCACCGCCATCACCCGGCGCGCTCCGCCGGCGCGCTCTCGAGCAGGGCGGCCTGGGCCTGCGACTTGATCAGGGCCCAGATGCGCGCGGCCGCCTGGGCGAAGGCGGCGTCCGTCTGCTGGCTCTCGCGGCGCGGGCGCGCGAGCCCGATCGGCACCACGTCGAGCACCTCGCCGGGACGCCGCGACAGCACGATCACCCGGTCGGCCATGAACACGGCCTCCTGGATGTTGTGGGTGACATAGAGGATGCTCTGGCGCGTCCGCGCCCAGATCGCCAGCAATTCCTCCATCATCAGGGTGCGGGTCTGCGCGTCCAGGGCCGAGAACGGCTCGTCCATGAGCAGCACTGCCGGCTCGACCGCGAGGGCCCGCGCGATGCCCACCCGCTGGCGCATGCCCCCCGAGAGCTGGTGCGGGTACTTGCCCTCGAAGCCGGCGAGGCCGGTCATGGCCAGGTAGCGCCGCGTCCGCTCGGCACGCTCGGCTCCGGCGACGCCCAGCTCCTCGAGCCCGAACTCGACGTTGGCCTGCACGGTGCGCCAGGGGAAGAGCGCGAACTCCTGGAACACGGTCGCCGACGTGGGCCGGCCGGGCCGCGCCTCGCCCTCGAAGTAGACCTGCCCGGACGTGGCGGGCAGGAGCCCCGCGATGATGCCGAGCAGCGTGGACTTGCCGCAGCCGGAGGGCCCGAGCAGCGCGACGAACTCCTGCGAGTCCACCTTTAGATCGACGCCGCGCAGGGCGGCCACTTCGCGTCCGCGGCGATCTGCGTAGATCTTGGACAGCCGCTCGACCACGACGCGCATCTACCGCTGGCGCAGCGCGAACCGCTGGATCTTGCCGGTGGCGGTCCTGGGCAGCTCCGCCACGAAGTCGATCCAGCGCGGCGACTTGTAGCCGCCCAGCCGCGCGCGCACCGACTCCCGCAGCTCGGCCGCGAGCGCGTCGGTGTCGGCGACGCCCTCCCGCAGCACGCAGTAGGCATGCGGCTTGGTGAGCCCGTCGGCGTCGCCCCGACCGATGACCGCCACCTCCGCGATCGCCGCGTGCTCGCCCAGGCAGGCCTCGACCTCGGTGGGCGAGACCCACATGCCGCCGACCTTCAGCATGTCGTCGGCGCGGCCGCAGAAGTAGTAGTAGCCGTCGGTGTCCGCGTAGAACATGTCGCCGGTGCGCAGCCACTCACCCAGCATCGTGGCCTTGGTGCGCTCGTGACGGTTCCAGTAGCACGGCGCGGTGGAATCGCCCTTGATGAGCAGCTGGCCCACCATGCCCGGCGCCACCGGACGACCGGCGTCGTCCACCAGCCGCGCCTCGTAGCCCGGGACGATCCGGCCGCTCGAGCCGGGCCGCGCCTCGCCCGGCCGGTTGGCGATGTAGTCGTGCAGGGCCTCGGTGGAGCCGAGCACGTCCAGCAGCTCGTGGCCGAAGCGCGACTTCCAGCCGTGGAAGAGGGCGGGCGGCAGCGCCTCGCCCGACGAGACGCAGAGCCGCAGCGACGAGCAGTCGAAGCGCCGCTCCGCCTCCGCCACCTGGAGCAGCCGTCGGTAGACGGTGGCCACCGCGAAGAGCACGGTGGGCCGCTCGGCCTCGATCAGCTCGAAGATCCGCTCCGCCTCGAGCCGCTCGGGCACCAGCAGCGAGGCCGCGCCCACCAGCGCCGGGAAGTAGAGCGAGTTGCCCAGGCCGAAGGCGAAGTGCAGCTTGGACGCCGAGAAGATCAGATCGTCGGGCCCGATGCCGAAGATGCCGCGGCCCACCAGCTCGGCCGAGTGCACGAGATCGTGGTGCAGGTGCACCGCGGCCTTGGGGCGGCCGGTGGAGCCCGAGGTGTAGCCCCACAGGGCCACGTCGTCCCGGCTGGTCTCGGCCGGCTCGAGCTCCGGCGAGGCGCGCTCCAGCAGCCGCTCGTACTCGAGGGCCGCGCGCCGCCGGCCGCCCACCGCGATCACCGCCTCGAGGGCGGGACAGCGGGAGCGCACGGGGAGGATCGCGGCGGCCGCCGTCTCCGAGGCGACCACCGCGCGAGCCCGGCTGTCCGCGAGCAGGAACGCCAGCTCCTCGGCGGGCAGCGACTCGCTCACCGGCACCGGCACCGCCCCGATCTTCATCGCGCCCCAGAACGCCTCGGCGAACTCGGGCCGATCCGGCACGGCCAGCAGCACGCGCTGCTCCATCTGGACTCCGCGCGACCGGAGCGCGTTGCCCAGGCGGTTGGCCCGTAGCGCGATCGCTCCGTAGGTGACCGCGCGGCCGTCGAACCGGAAGGCGGTACGGCCGCCGCGGCCTTCGGCGACGTGGCGATCGAGGAAGTGCGCGGCCGCGTTGAAGCGCTCGGGCACCTCGATGGCCGCGGTCATGCGGCGATTCTAGCAGGAAAGCACGGGCGACCATTCGATAGCGCCGCGCGTCAACGCGGTCTACCATGGTTTGGTCATGAGTCTGACCGTCTTCTCGCTCGCCGTGCTCTTCACGTCGATCGGCGCCGGCGCGGTGGGCGCCATCCTCGGGCTCGGCGGCGGCATTCTCCTGATTCCGATCCTCACCGTGTTCTACGGCGTCGACCTGCACTACGCGATGGGCGCCAGCATCATCTCGGTCATCGCGACGTCGAGCGGCGCCGCCGCCTCCTACCTGCGCACCGGCCTGAGCAATCTCCGCATCGGGCTGTTCCTGGTCATGGCCACCATCAGCGGGGCGCTCGTGGGCGCGCTGCTGGCCGGCGTGGTGCCGACGCGGGCCCTCGAGCTGATCCTGGGCCTCGCCCTGTCCTATTCCGCCTACACCACGGTGAAGCAGCTGCGCGACGAGCTGCCCGAGAGCCCGCCCGACGATCCGCTGGCCCTGCGCTTCGACCTCGAGGGCACGTACCACGACCTGCGTCTCGAGCGCGAGGTGGTCTATCGCGCGCAGCGGGTCGTGCAGGGCTTCTGCGCGATGTTCGGGGCTGGACTGCTGTCCGGCATGCTGGGCATCGGCAGCGGCGCCTTCAAGGTGCTCGCGATGGATTACCTGATGCGGCTGCCCATGAAGGTCTCGACCGCGACCAGCAACTTCATGATCGGGCTCACCGCGGCGGCCAGCGCCAGCATCTACTGGAGCCGCGGGGACATCCATACCCTCATCGCGGCGCCGGTCGCGATCGGCGTGCTCGCCGGCGCCTACCTGGGCACCACCGTGATGGCCCGGCTGCGCAACACCACCGTGCGCAAGCTGTTCCTGCCCGTCGTGGTCTACCTGGCGCTCTCGATGATCGTCCGCGGGCTCGGCCTCCACCTCCCGTGAGCCGACTCCGCGCGACGTTCTCGGTCGAGCACCTGGTCTCGCGGATCCTCCTGTTCGGCGGGCTCCTCGGGATCGGGGTGGTGCTGCTTGGGCTCGTGCTCTACGCGGCGCACGGTGGCTTCCGCCACCACGTGCTGGACCTCACCCGGCGGCCCGCCGGCCATCCCCCCGGCGTCTTCGTCTCGGTCCGGCAAGTGACGGGCGGCCTCGCGAGCCGGCCGATCGATCCGCTCGCGCTGAGCGCGCTCGGTCTCGTGATCCTGATGGTCACGCCCGCGGTCGCGGTGGCCGCCGCCCTGCCCGCCTTCTGGTGCACCGGCGATCGCCGATACGCGCTGATCGCCCTCGTGGTACTCGCGATGCTCGCGCTGAGCGCGACGCTCGCGGGCAGCGTGCACTAGTCGTCGGCGGCCGGACGCCGCCGCCAGCGCTTCACCTCTGCACGCTGCTTCTTGCCGGCCAGCCGCCGGCGTCGCGCGCCCGCGGACGGGCCGGTCTTCACGCGCGCACGGGGGGCGACGAGGGCCGCGCGGATCAGGTGGGCCACCCGGGCGCGCGCATCCTCCAGGTTGCGGGCCTGGGTGCGCGTGGCCTGGCTCGTGACGACGAGACGGCCCTCCGCGTCGGTGCGACGGCGCGCCAGCGCGCGCAGGCGCGCCCGCGCCGCGTCGGAGAGCCCCTCGATGGCCTCCAGATCCACGCGGAGGTCGATCCGCGTCGCGACCTTGTTGACGTTCTGTCCGCCCGGGCCCGAGGCGCGCACCGCGCGCGCGGTCAACGCGGAGGCCGGGACCCGCACCGCGTCGGTCACGACGATCGGGTCGGCCATGCGGGAGCGCCGGCGGGGAGCCGCGCGCGCAGCGCGCTCAGGAACTCGTCCGGGTCGTTGGGCGACAGCACCACCAGGCCGCCGCGCGTCTCGAGGAACACCAGGTGCTCGGTGTCGGTGATGGCGAGGTAGTGCCAGCCGACGCGCGGATTCCAGCGCGTCCCGTGCGAGCCGAAGAGGTTGTTGGCGCCGGTCGCCAGCAGACCGCCGATCGGACGCCGCCGCCGGTCGCCGCCGAGGATGCCGTCGTAGGGGATGAGCCGTCGGACCCAGCGACGCTCGATGCGGATGCCCTCCGCCTCGAGGGTGTAGCCGATCGGCGCCAGGCCCTGGATGACCCAGAGCGCGCCCAGGAAGGGCAGCGGCAGGATGAGCAGGCTCAGCTCGCCGGAGGCCGCGACCATCGCGACCGAGAGGAGGAACGGCAGCCCGAAGCCGAGGCCGATGCCGATCACCCCGGCGACCAGCCGCTGTCTCCGGCCGAGCGACGCCGGAAAGTGCACCGCCTCGCGGCTACCTCGAGAAGATCTCGAGCGCGGAGAAGAAGTAGGGAATCTCGAAGGCGGCCGACTCGGGCGAGTCGGAGCCGTGCACCGCGTTGGCCTCGATGGACGACGCGAAGTCTTTGCGAATCGTCCCCGCGTCGGCCTTGGCCGGATCGGTGGCACCCATCAGCTCGCGCAGCCGCGCGATGGCGTGGTCGCCCTCGAGGACGATCGGCATGCACGGACCCTGGGTCATGAACGCGCAGAGGCTGCCGTAGAACGGGCGCTCCTTGTGCACGATGTAGAAGCCGCCCGCCTGCGCGGCGGTGAGCTGGATCAGCTTGGCCGCGAGCACTCGGAGGCCCGCCTTCTCGAACCGGGCGATGATCTGCCCCGCGACGCCCTTGGCGACGGCGTCCGGCTTGATGATGGTGAGGGTGCGCTGGACGGCCATCGCGGAGAGTCCCTACCCTTTCTTGCCCACCACGCGGGCGACGGTGGCGCCCATGTCGGCGGGGCTCTTGACGGTGGTGATGCCGGCGGCTTCCATCGCGGCCATCTTCTCGGCCGCGGTGCCCTTGCCCCCGGCGATGATGGCGCCGGCGTGGCCCATGCGGCGCCCGGGGGGCGCGGTCTGGCCGCAGATGAACCCGACCACCGGCTTGGTGACGTGGGCCTTGACGAAGGCGGCGGCCTCCTCCTCGGCGGTGCCGCCGATCTCCCCGATCATCATGATCGAGGTCGTCTCGGGATCGGCCTGGAAGAGCCGCAGCACGTCGATGAAGGTGGTGCCGGTGACCGGATCGCCGCCGATGCCCACGCACGACGACTGCCCGAGCCCGCGCTGGGTGAGCTGATGGACCACCTCGTAGGTGAGCGTGCCGCTGCGCGAGACCACCCCCACGTGGCCCACCTTGTGGATGTGGCCGGGCATGATGCCGATCTTGGCCTGGCCCGGCGTGATCAGGCCCGGGCAGTTCGGGCCGATGAGCCGGCTCGCGGTGCGCGCGAGGAAGGCCTTCACCCGCACCATGTCCGCCACCGGCACCCCCTCGGTGATGCAGACGACCAACGGGATCCCCGCGTCCGCCGCTTCCATGATGGCGTCTGCGGCTGCCGGCGGGGGCACGAAGATCAGCGCGCAATCGGCGCCGGTCGCCTGCACCGCCTCCTCCACCGTGTTCCAGACCGGGAAGCCCTCGTGGATGGTGCCGCCCTTGCCCGGCGTCACCCCGCCCACCACCTGCGTGCCGTACTCCTTGCAGCGGGCCGCGTGGAAGGCGCCCTCCTTGCCGGTGATTCCCTGCACCAGGACGCGCGTCGCGCGACTGACCAGAATGCTCACGGGCGCGAGCTCCGGGCCAGCTCGACGACTTTCTTCGCGCCCTCGCCCATGTCGTTGGCCATGACCAGCGCGAGGCCGGACTCGGCGAGCATCTTCTTGCCCTGCTCGACGTTGGTGCCCTCGGCGCGCAGGACCACCGGCAGCTTGAGGCCGAGCGTCTTCACCGCGGCGATGATCCCCTCGGCGAGCCGGTCCACTCGAAGAATGCCTCCGAAGACGTTGATGAAGACCGCCTTCACGCTCGGGTCCGACGACAGGATACGGAAGGCGTTCTCGATCTGCTCGGGGGAGGCGCCGCCGCCCACGTCGAGGAAGTTCGCGGGCTCACCGCCGGCCAGCTTGATGATGTCCATCGTGGCCATGGCCAGCCCCGCCCCGTTCACCATGCAGCCGACGTTGCCGTCCAGCTTGATGTAGTTGAGGCTGTATTTCGAGGCCTCGACGTCCAGCGGCGTCTCCTCGTTGACGTCGCGCATGGCCACCACGTCCTTGTGGCGGTAGAGCGCGTTGTCGTCGAAGTTGAGCTTGGCGTCGAGCGCCATCACCCGGCCGTCGCGGGTGACCACGAGGGGATTGATCTCCGCCAGCGAGCAATCCTTGTCGAGGTAGGCGCGGAAGAGGTTGGCGATCAAGGCCACGCCCTGCTTGTGGGGGTCGCCGGAGAGGCCGAGCCCGAAGGCGAGGCTGCGCGCCTGGAAGGCCTGCAGGCCCAGCGCCGGGTCGGTCCACTCGCGGAGGATCTTCTCCGGATGGGTGGCCGCGACCTCCTCGATGTCCATGCCGCCGGCCCGCGAGGCCATCACCACGTGGGTGCCCTTGCCTCGGTCGAGCGTCATCGAGAGATAGAGCTCGCTGGCGATCGGGGAGGCCTCCTCGACGAGGACTTTCAGCACCTTGATGCCCTCGGGCGGGGTCTGCGGCGTCTTCAGCATCATGCCGAGGATCTGCCCGGCCGCCGCCTCGGCGCCCGCCGGATCGTCGGCCAGCTTCACGCCGCCCGCCTTGCCGCGGCCGCCCGCGTGCACCTGCGCCTTGACGACGACTCGGCCATTGAGCCGCTGCGCGATGGCGCGCGCCTGCGCGGGGGTGTCCGCCACGTCGCCGGCGGGCACGGCGACGCCGTAGGCCTTGAGGATGGCCTTGCCCTGGTACTCGTGGATCTTCATGCGGTCAGGGCGCGGCTTTCTTGGAGCCCCTGATCTTCCGCAGCACCCACACCACCGGGTCGAAGTTGTCGGCCATCCGCTCCTTCATCGGGATGATGCCGTTGTCGGTGATGTGGATGTGCTCCGGGCAGACCTCGGTGCAGCACTTGGTGATGTTGCAGAACCCGACCCCGGCCTGCTCGCGCACGAAGTCGGTCCGGTCGCGGGTGTCCAGCGGATGCATCTCGAGCCCGGCGATCTTGATGAAGAAACGCGGGCCCGAGAAGGACTTCTTGAGGCCTTCGTGGTCGCGGATGACGTGGCAGACGTTCTGGCACAGGAAGCACTCGATGCACTTGTGGAATTCCTGGCCGCGCTCCACGTCCTCCTGCATCATCCGGTAGCGGCCGTCCGGATCCGCGGGCTTCAGGCGCAGCGGCGGCACCTGCTTGGCCTTCTCGTAGTTGTAGGAGACGTCGGTCACCAGGTCGCGGATGATCGGGAACGTGCGCATCGGCGCGACCGACACGACCTCGTTCTCCTCGAAGATGTCCATGCGGGTCATGCACATCAGCCGCGGCTTGCCGTTGATCTCCGCGCTGCACGAGCCGCACTTGCCCGCCTTGCAGTTCCACCGGCACGCCAGGTCGGGGGCGTGGGTGGCCTGGATCCGGTGGACCACGTCCAGCACCACCATCCCCTCGCCACCCTCGACGGTGTACTCCTTGAAGTCGCCGCCGGCGGCGTCGCCGCGGAACACCCGCATCGTGAAGGTCTTTGCCATCACTGCCTCTCCTGGACGAGGGCCTTCAGCTCGGGAGGCATCTGGGGCAGCGGCTCGCGCCGCAGATCGATCCGGTCGCCCTGCTGCCGGGAGACCAGATTGACCGCCCCCCAGGTGTCGTCGGTGTACGGGTGGTCCTCGCGGGTGTGGCCGCCCCGGCTCTCCTTGCGCTCCAGCGCGGCGAGCGCGCAGCATTCCGACACGGTCAGGAGCGAGGCCAGGTCCAGCGCCACGTGCCAGCCCGGATTGTAGACGCGGCCGCCGTCGACGTGCACCCGGGCCGCGCGCTGCTTGAGCACCGCGAGCTTCTCGAGCGCCTGTTGGAGCTCGGCCTCGACCCGGATGATGCCGACCAGGTTGTGCATGGTGTCCTGCAGGTCGGCCTGGATGGTGTACGGATTCTCGCTGCCCGAGCGGGTGAAGGGCTCGAGCAGGGTGCGCGCGATGGACTCCACCTGACCGCCGTCCACCGTGAGCCGACCGCCCAGGTTCTTGCAGTAGAGCGCGGCGTGCAGCCCGGCCCGGCGCCCGAACACGAGCAGGTCGCCGAGGGAGTTGCCGCCGAGGCGGTTGCTGCCGTGGAGCCCGCCCGCCACCTCGCCGGCCGCGAAGAGGCCGGGCACGGTGGCCGCGGTGGAGTCGGCGTCCACCCGCACCCCGCCCATGACGTAGTGCATGGTGGGCCCCACCTCCATCGGCTCCTTGGTGATGTCGACGCCGGCCAGCTCCTTGAACTGGTGGTACATCGAGGGCAGGCGCTTGCGGATGTAATCGGCGTCGCGCCGCGTGCAGATGTCGAGGAACACCCCGCCGTGCACGGTCCCGCGGCCCGCCTTCACCTCGGAATTGATGGCGCGGGCCACCTCGTCGCGCGGCAGGAGATCCGGGGTCCGCCGGTTGTTCTTCTTGTCCTGGTACCAGCGGTCGGCCTCCTCCTGGCTGTCCGCGGTCTCGGCCTTGAAGAACTCGGGGATGTAGTTGAACATGAACCGCTCGCCCGCGGTGTTCTTCAGCGTCCCGCCGTCGCCGCGCACGCCCTCGGTCACCAGGATGCCGCGCACCGAGGGGGGCCACACCATCCCGGTCGGGTGGAACTGCACGAACTCCATGTCGATGAGGTCCGCGCCCGCCCAGAAGGCGAGCGAGTGGCCGTCGCCGCTGTACTCCCAGGAGTTCGAGGTGTACTTCCACGCCTTGCCGATGCCGCCGGTGGCCAGCACGATGGCCTTGGCCTTGAAGAGGACGAACTTGCCGGTGTTGCGCCAGTAGCCGAAGGCCCCGCACACCCGGTCGCCGTCCTTGAGCAGGCGCTCGATCTTGCACTCCATGTACACCTCGATGGCCTGGTGGATCGCGTGGTACTGGAGCGTGCGGATCATCTCGAGCCCGGTGCGGTCGCCCACGTGGGCCAGCCGCGCGTAGCGGTGGCCGCCGAAGTCGCGCTGCGAGATGAGCCCGTCCTTGGTCCGGTCGAAGAGCGCGCCGTAGCGCTCGAGCTCCAGCACGCGCTCCGGGCTCTCCTGGGCGTGAAGCTGGGCCATGCGCCAGTTGTTCAGCATCTTGCCGCCGCGCATGGTGTCGCGGAAGTGGACCTGCCAGTTGTCCTCCGGCCACACGTTGCCCATCGCGGCGGCGATCCCGCCCTCGGCCATGACGGTGTGAGCCTTGCCGAGGAGCGACTTGCAGACCAGCCCGACCGACACGCCCTGGGCCGCCGCCTCGATGGCCGCCCGCAGCCCGGCGCCGCCCGCGCCGATGACCAGGACGTCGTGCTCGTGGGTCTCGTATTCGACGGTCGCCATCAGATGATCCTCCAGTCGCGGATGATCCCCATCGAGACCAGCCGGATGTAGAGATCCGTCAGGCCCACGCTGAACAGCGAGAGCCAGGCGAACATCGGGTGCCGCTCGTTGAGCCGGGTGAAGAACTTCCAGACTCCGTACCGCGCGGGGGCCTTGGAGAAGACGTCCACGTGGCCGCCGCACACGTGGCGGCAGGAGTGGCAGGAGAAGGTGTACCCGGCCAGGAACAGCACGTTGATCCACATGACGATGGTGCCGACCCCGATGCCGAAGCCGTCCGGGAAGCGGAAGGCGAGGATCGCGTCCCAGGTGAGCATCCCGATGAAGAGCACCGCGACGTACCAGATGTAGCGGTGGAAGTTCTGCAGGAACAGGGGGAAGCGGGTCTCCCCGGTGTAGCCGGCCTTGGTGTCCCGCACCGCGCACGCGGGCGGAGCCAGCCAGAACGAGCGGTAGTAGGCCTTGCGGTAGTAGTAGCAGCTCAGCCGGAAGAGGCCCGGGCCGGCCAGGATCAGGAACGCGGGCGACAGCACGCCGACGATCGGCAGCGACACGTCCGGCACGGTCCACGAGCCGAAGCTGTGATGCAGGCAGGCCTTGGTGATGCACGGGGAATAGAAGGGCGACAGGTACGGGTCCGCGAAGTAGTGCGCGTTCTGGAACGCGGCCCACGTCGAGTAGATGATGAAGGCCAGCAGCACCACCACCACCGTCACCGGCAGCGCCCACCACGAATCCCGGCGCAGCGTCGCGGCCGCGATCGGCGCGCGCGCCTCCCCGAGGATGCGTCCGCCCTGCCTCTGCGCGGTTGCCCCGTTCATGACCGCTCCTCCCTCGCGTAAGCCTTCATGCCATCCTGGTAGAGATCGCCGCCGTGGCAGTCGTTGACCACGATGGCGGGAAATCCCGCGACCTCGAGCCGGCGGATCGCCTCGGTGCCGAGGTCCTCGTAGGCCACCACCTCGAGCTTCTTCACGAAGGCGGAGAGCACCGCGCCCGCGCCCCCGATCGCCCCGAAGTAGACCGCCTTGTGCTGGCGAAGCGCGTCCTTCACCGGCTGCGAGCGGGCGCCCTTGCCCAAGGTGCCCTTGAGGCCCAGGCTCAGCAGCTTCGGGGTGAATTTGTCCATGCGCCCGCCGGTGGTCGGGCCGATGGAGCCGACCACGTGGCCCGGGCGCGCCGGCGAGGGGCCCGTGTAGTAGATGATCTGGCCGCGCACGTCGATGGGCAGCGGCGTCCCCGCCTCCATCAGCGGCAGCAAGCGCGCGTGGGCCGCGTCGCGGGCGGTGTACATCACGCCGGTGATCCGCACGCGGTCGCCCGCCTTCAGCGAGGCGACGTCCTCGTCGCTGAGCGGCGGCGTCACCTCCTTGATCCCGTCGGTCCCGGTCGTGATCACAGCACCGCCTCCTTGTGCCGGTGCGCGTGGCACTCGATGGTCACCGCGACCGGGAGGCTGGTGATGTGACACGGGTACGTGAGGATGTGGATGCCGAACGCGGTGGTGTCGCCGCCGTAGCCCTGCGGGCCGATGCCGAGTCGGTTGGCGCGGTCCAGGACCTCGCGTTCGATCGCGGCCACCGCCGGATCCGGGTGGGACGCGCCCAGCTCGCGGAAGAGCGCCTTCTTGCTGAGCCGTGCCGCCTGCTCGAAGGTGCCGCCGACGCCGACCCCCGCGATGAGCGGCGGGCAGGCGTCGGGACCGGCGGTGCGGATGCACTCGAGGATCCACTCCTTGACGCCCTCCACGCCCTCGGCGGGAGTGAGCATCTTGTACTTCGAGCGGTTCTCGCAGCCGCCCCCCTTGGCCATGATCGAGATCTTGAGCTCCGACCCGGCCACCACGTCCAGGTGGATCACCGCGGGCGTGTTGTCGCCGGTGTTCACCCGGTCGAAGGGCGAGCGGACGATCGACGCGCGCAGGTATCCTTCCTGGTACCCCTGCCGCACCCCATCGTTGATCGCCTCGTAGAGGCCGCCACCGGTCACGTGCACGTCCTGCCCCAGCTCGACGAAGCAGACCACGAAGCCGGTGTCCTGGCAGTACGGGATCTTCTTCGTCCGCGCCAGCTCCGCGTTCTGCTGGAGGATCTGCAGCACCTGCCGGCCCGCCGGGGAGCGCTCCTTCTCGAGCGCGCCCGCGAAGGCCCGCAGCATGTCGGGCTCCAGCGAATAGTTCGCCTCCATGCAGAGTTTCTTGACCGCGTCGACGATGGAGGAGACGTGGATCTCGCGCATGGCGGACTAGAGCTTCAGCTTCTCGACCAGCTCGCGCACCGCCGCGGCCGACTTGTCGAAGGCGGCCTGCTCGTCCTTCTGCAGCTTGATCTCGATGATCTGCTCGACCCCCTTGCGGCCCAGCTTCACCGGGACCCCCACGTAGAGACCCCTGGTGCCGTACTGCCCGTCGAGATAGGCCGCGCAGGGCAGGATCTTCTTCTTGTCCTTGAGGATGGCCTCCACCATCTCCACCGCGGAGGCCGCGGGCGCGTAGTAGGCGCTGCCCGACTTGAGGAACGCCACGATCTCCGCCCCGCCGTTGGCGGTCCGGGTCACCAGGGCCTGGATCCGGTCGGCGGGCAAGAGATCAGTGATCGGGATGCCCGCCACCGTGGAGTAGCGCGGCAGCGGCACCATGGAGTCGCCGTGGCCGCCCAGCACGAAGGCGGTCACGTTCTCCACCGACACGTCCAGCTCGCGCGCGATGAAGGTGCGGAAGCGCGCGGAGTCGAGCACACCCGCCATGCCGATGACCCGCTCGGCCGGAAAGCCCGATTTCTTCCAGGCCAGCTGCACCATCGCGTCGAGCGGGTTGGTGACCAGGATCAGGATCGCCTGCTTCGAGCGCTTCACCACCTGCTCCACCACCGAGCCCACGATCTCCGCATTCTTGAACAGGAGGTCGTCGCGGGTCATGCCCGGCTTGCGGGCCAGGCCGGCGGTGATCACCACGATATCGGAGTCCGCGGTCTCGTCGTAACCGTTGCTACCGACCAGGCTCGAGTCGTAGCCGTGCACCGGCCCGGCCTGGGCCAGGTCCAGCGCCTTCCCCTGCGGGATGCCCTCGACCACGTCGACCAGCACCACGTCGCCCAGCTCGCGCTCCACCGCGTACTGGGCCACGGAGGCGCCGACGTTGCCGGCGCCGATGACCGAGATCTTGGGCCGCGCTGCCATCACATCGACTCCATGTTCCGGACGATCGCGGTGCCGAACTCCGAGCACTTCACTTCCTTGGCGCCGTCCATCAGGCGGGCGAAGTCGTAGGTCACGACCTTCTGGCCGATGGTCTTCTCCAGGCCGGCGACCACCCGGTCCGCCGCTTCGGTCCAGCCCATGTAGCGCAGCATCATCTCGCCGGAGAGGATGACCGAGCCCGGATTGACCTTGTCCTGGCCCGCGTACTTTGGCGCGGTCCCGTGGGTGGCCTCGAACAGCGCGTGACCCGTGTCGTAGTTGATGTTGGCGCCGGGAGCGATGCCGATGCCGCCCACCTGCGCGGCGAGGGCGTCCGAGATCAGGTCCCCGGTCAGGTTGCAGCACGGGATCACGTCGAACTCGTCGGGCCGGGTGAGGATCTGCTGCAGGAACGCGTCGGTGATGGCGTCCTTGACCAGCATCTTCCCCGCGGGCGGCTTGCCGCCGCAGTCGTCCCAGCCCACCAGCCGGTCGGAGAACTCACGCTTGGCCAGCGCGTAGCCCCACTTCATGAACATCCCCTCGGTGTACTTCTGGATGTTGCCCTTGTGCACGAGGGTCACGTTGCGGCGCCCGTTCTCCACCGCGTAGCGCATCGCGGCCCGGATCAGCCGCTCGGATCCCTCCTTGGAGACCGGCTTGACGCCGATCGAGGAGGTGTTGGGGAAGCGGATCTTCTTGACCCCCATCTCCTTCTGGAGGAAGTCGATCACCTTCTTCGCCTCCGGCGTTCCCTGCTCCCACTCGATGCCCGCATAGATGTCCTCGGTGTTCTCCCGGAAGATCACCATGTCGATCTTCTCGGGGTGCTTCACCGGGGAGGGCACGCCCTTGAACCAGCGCACCGGCCGCAGGCACACGTAGAGGTCCAGCTCCTGGCGCAGGGTCACGTTGAGCGAGCGGAAGCCCTCACCCACCGGAGTGGTGAGCGGGCCCTTGATCGCCACCAGGTACTGACGGATCACGTCGAGGGTCTCGGGGGGTAGCAGGTTCGGCGGGCAGTCCGTTCCGTACACCGTCGCCGCCTTCTCGCCCGCGTAGACTTCGGCCCACGCGATCTTGCGCTTGCCCTTGTAGGCCTGGGCCACCGCGGCGTCCAGCACGCGCACCGACGCGGCCCAGATGTCCGGGCCGGTGCCGTCGCCCTCGATGAAGGCGACGATCGGATGGTCGGGAACCTGCAGCTTGCCGTGGCCGATGGTGATCTTCTCGCCCGCCGGGATCTTGACTCTCGCTGCCGCCATTGGACCGTCTCCCTTGCTCTGAGTTATGTGAGGGCGTTCAGGGCTGAGCCCGCCTTGAACCACCCGATCTGCTCGTCGGTCATCGTGTGCAGGCACTGGATGCTGACCGTCTTGCCGTCCGGCTTGTGAATGACCACCTCCACCGGCGTGCCCGGCGTCAGCGTGGCGAGGCCGCGCACGGACACGCGGTCGGCCTGCTCGAAGAGGTCGTAGTCGCCGGCCTTGGCGAACGTCAGCGGCAGGATGCCCTGCTTCTTGAGATTCGTCTCGTGAATGCGCGCGAAGCTCCGCACGATCACCACCTTGCACCCGAGGTAGCGCGGGGACATGGCGGCGTGCTCGCGGCTCGATCCTTCGCCGTAGTTCTCGTCGCCGATCACGACCCAGCTGACGCCGCGCGCTTTCAGGTCCCGCGCGTTGGCGGTGAAGGTGGCCACCTGGCCGGTGACCGGATTGGCGCCCTTGCCGGCTTCCCCGGTGAAGGCGTTGACCGCGCCCAGGAACATGTTGTCGCTGATCCGGTCGAGGTGGCCGCGGAAGCGGAGCCAGGCGCCGGCGGGCGAGATGTGGTCGGTGGTGGTCTTGCCCTTAGTCTTCACTAAGATGGGAAGTTCACCGAAATCCCGGCGATCCCAGCGCGGGAACGGCTGCAGGAGCTGCAGGCGCTCGCTCGTCGGCGAGATGGCCACCTGGATCTTGTCGCCGTCGGTGGCGGGCGCCTCGAAGCCCTCCTCGCCCTTCACGAAGCCCTGCGCGGGCAGCTCCTCGCCCTCCGGCGCGGTGAAGCGGAACGGCTTGCCGTCGGGACCGGGAATCGTCCCGTGCACCGGATCGAACTCGAGCGTGCCCCCGAAGGCCAGCGCGGTGACGATCTCGGGGCTGGTCAGGAACGACAGCGTCGACGCGCTGCCGTCGTTGCGCCCCGGGAAGTTGCGGTTGAACGAGGAGACGATGGTGTTGGTCTCCTCCTTGCCCACATCGCTCCGCTTCCACTGGCCGATGCAGGGCCCGCACGCGTTGGCGAGCACGGTGCCCCCGATCCGCTGGAAGGTCTCCATGATGCCGTCGCGCTTGATCGTCTGATAGATGCGCTCGGAGCCCGGCGTGACCAGGAACGGGGTCTTGGCCTTGATGCCCGCCTTCAACGCCTGCATGGCGATGTGGGCGGCCCGCCGCATGTCCTCGTAGGAGGAGTTGGTGCACGAGCCGATCAGGGCCTGCTTGATGGTGGCCGGCCAGCCTTCCTTCTTTACTTCCGCGGCCAGCTTGGAGACGGGCCGCGCCCGGTCCGGCGAGTGCGGACCGACGATGTGGGGCTCGAGCTCGGAGAGATCGATCTCCACTACCTCGTCGTAGAACTTCCGCGGATCGCGGATCGCCTCGGGATCGGCCACCAGGTGCTGGCGGTGCTGCTCGGCCAGCCGCGCGATGTCGGCCCGATCGGTGGCGCGCAGGTAGGCGGCCATGCGGTCGTCGAAGTGGAAGAGCGAGGTGGTGGCCCCCAGCTCCGCGCCCATGTTGCAGATGGTGCCCTTGCCGGTGGCGCTGATCGATTCGGCGCCCGGCCCGAAGTACTCGATGATCTTGTTGGTGCCACCCTTCACGGTCAGCAGCCCGCACAGATAGGTGATGACGTCCTTGGGCGAGCTCCAGCCCGAGAGCTTGCCGGTGAGGTGCACGCCGATCAGCTTCGGATCGAGCACCTCCCAGGCGAGCCCGGCCATCGCCTCGCCGCAGTCGGCGCCGCCGACGCCGATGGCGGCCATGCCGAGGCCGCCCGCGTTCGGGGTGTGGGAATCCGCGCCGATCATGAGCCCGCCCGGGAAGGCGTAGTTCTCGAGCACGACCTGATGGATGATGCCGGCGCCGGGCTTCCAGAAGCCGATGCCGTACTTCCTCGAGGTCGAGTGGAGGAAGTCGTAGACCTCGCGGTTCTCGTCGATCGCGCGCTGCATGTCCTCGGCGGCGCCGCTCTCCGCGCGGATCAAATGGTCGCAGTGCACCGTGCTCGGCACCGCCACCTGCTTCTTGCCCGCCTGCATGAACTGCAGCAGCGCCATCTGGCCGGTCGCGTCCTGCAGGGCGACACGGTCCACGCGCAGCCGCAGCTGGGCTCGGCCGCGGCTCCACTCCTGCCTGGCGAAATCGTCGGCGTGGGCGACCAGGATCTTCTCGGCCAGGGTGAGCGGGCGGCCGAAGCGCCGGCGGGCCTCCTCCAGCTTGCCGGGCATGGATTCGTACAGCCGCTTGATCTGGTCAACCGCCATGGTGGGCCTCCTCCGATGCGTCTCGGTGGGCGGCGTCTGCCGGCCCTCACCGGTCGGCGGACCGCACACATACGTATCGCCTCCCACCCGGTGAGAGGCAGGAGGCGACTAGATAAAATCCGGAGTTACGCTAACATGACGCCCCTGGGAGGTCAAGGGACGGCCCGTTCCTGACACGGAAATGTCGGACCGAATCGAGGACTACGCGCTCATCGGCGACGGCGAGACGGCGGCGCTCGTCTCCCGCTCGGGCTCCATCGACTGGCTCTGCATGCCGCGCTTCGACTCCGGCGCGTGCTTCGCGGCGCTGGTGGGCACGGCCGATCACGGATTCTGGCGGCTCGCGCCGGCCGGCGGCCGCTCGGTCGCGCGACGGTACCGCGACACCACTCTGGTGCTCGAGACCGACTTCGAGCACGACGCCGGCGCGGTGACCGTCGTCGACTGCATGCCGCCGCGTGACGGCCCGCCGATGGTGGTGCGGCAGGTCGTCGGCCGGCGCGGCACGGTGCCGATGCGGATGGATCTGGTGATCCGCACCGATTACGGCTCGGTGGTGCCGTGGGTGCGCCGCACGAAGCACGGCATCCGCGCGGTGGGCGGTCCCGACGCGCTGTCGCTCCACACCGACCTCCCGCTTCACGGCGAGGCCCTCACGACGGTGTCCGAGTTCTCGGTGCGCGCCGGCGAGCGCCGAACGATCACGCTGTCCTGGAATCCCTCCAACGTGCCCGCGCCCGAGCCCATCGATGCCGAGGCCGCGATCCGCGACACCGAGACGTGGTGGCGGCGCTGGTCGGGGCGAGCCACCTACGAGGGCCCCGACCGCGACGCGGTGCTGCGCTCGCTGATCACGATCAAAGCCCTGATCTACGAGCCCACCGGCGGCATCGTCGCCGCGCCCACCACCTCCCTGCCCGAGTGGATCGGCGGGGTGCGCAACTGGGACTACCGCATCTGCTGGGTCCGCGACGCCACCTTCGCGCTGTACGCCATGATCGCGGGCGGCTATCTCGACGAGGCGCGGGCCTGGCAACGATGGCTGACGCGCGCGGTCGCGGGCACGCCCGAGCAATTGCAGATCATGTACGGGCTTGGCGGCGAGCGCCGCCTCACCGAGCTGGAGCTGCGGTGGCTACCCGGCTACGAGGGCTCGGCGCCGGTGCGGATCGGCAACGCGGCACATTCCCAGTTTCAATTGGACGTGTGGGGCGAGCTGCTGGACGCCACCTACGCGGCCGAGCGCGCCGGCCTCGAGCCGGATCCGGAAGGCCGTCGCATCATCGCGGGAGTCATGCGGCGCCTGGAGGAGGTCTGGACGCAGCCGGACGAGGGCATCTGGGAGGTGCGCGGACCGCGCCAGCACTTCACCCACTCCAAGGTCATGGCATGGGTGGCGGCGGACCGGATGACGAAGCTCTCGGATCACGCACCGCACGCCCCGCCGCGCGAGCACTGGGGCGCGCTCCGTGACGCCATCCACGCCGACGTCTGCCGCCGCGGCTTCGACACGGGCCGCAACACGTTCGTGCAGGCCTACGGCTCGAAGCACCTCGACGCGAGCCTGCTCATGATCCCGCTGGTGGGCTTCCTGCCCCCCACCGACTCGCGGGTGCGGGGGACGCTGGCCGCGATCGAGCGCCACCTCGTCCGTGACGGCTTCGTGAGCCGCTACACCACCGAGACCGGCGTGGACGGCCTGCCGCCCGGCGAGGGCGCGTTCCTCGCCTGCTCGTTCTGGCTGGTGGACAACCTGGTCCTGCAGGGCCGCCACGACGAGGCGCGCCGGCTGTTCGACCGGCTCCTCTCCCTGCGCAACGACGTGGGCCTGCTCTCCGAGCAGTACGATCCGCGCGCGGGCCGGCAGATCGGCAACTTCCCGCAGGCCCTCTCGCACATCGGGCTCATCAACAGCGCCTGCAATCTGTCGGCGGCGCTGAAGCCCGCCGAGCACCGCGCGGCCGGCTGAGCCTCAGGCGGAGCGGGCGACCGCCTCGGCGAGCCGGCGCCGGGTCGCCTCGCGCTCCGCGTCCGAGGCGTAGTGGCCGCGGGGCCAGAAGAAGCCGCGCAGCCCGTCGCCCTTGCGCCGGGGCACCACGTGCACGTGCAGGTGGGGCACGCTCTGGCTCACCCGGTTGTTCACCGCCACGAAGGAGCCCTCGGCCTCGAGCGCCGGCTCGATCGCGCGCGCCACCGCCGCGGCGGTGTCGAACAGCGGCGCGGTCAGCGCCGGAGGCAGATCGCCGAGCGTGTCGACGTGCCGGCGCGGCACGACCAGGCAGTGACCGGGGAACAGGGGGCGGTGATCGAGGAACACCACCACCTCGGGCGCCTCCAGCACCATCGCGGCCGGCTCCTCGCCGCCCGCGATCCGGCAGAACAGGCAGCCCGCGACGGGGCTCACGACGGGACGATCAGCGGAACAACCCGCGCACCGCGAGGCGGCGCAGGGCCAGGATCGATGCGGTGGGCGAGATGCCCATCGGGCACACGTCGGTGCAGTTCATCTCGGTGTGGCAGCGCGTCAGCGTGTCTTCCGACAGCATGACCGCCGAGCGGTCCTCGTGGGCTCCGTCCCGGCTGTCCGCCTGCAGCGTGTAGAGCCGGTTGAGCGCGGCCGGCCCCGGAAAGCGCTCGTCGTTGGCGACCATGGTGCAGGCCGACACGCACATCCCGCAGCCGATGCATTCGATGGCCGGGTCGATGCGCCCACGCTCCGGGGCGCCGGCCGGGATGCGCGCGGCGGCGGGCGTCGCCTCTTTCGGCACGAAGGCGCCGCCCACCCGCGCGTTCTGCTCGGCCAGCGGGGCCATGTCCACCACCAGGTCCCGGATCAGCGGGAAGTGGTAGAGGGGCCGCACCGTGACGATGCCGGTGCGCAGGCTCTTGAGCAGCGTGCGGCACGCCCAGCGCTCCCGGCCGTTCACCACCATCGCGCAGGAGCCGCACATGCCGACGCGGCAGGCGTAGCGGAAGGCCAGCGTCGGGTCGAGCCGTCGCTGCGCGTCGACGAGCGCGTCGAGGACGGTCATGCCCTCGCGAGCGGGCACCCAGAAGCGCTGGATCCGCTCGCGAAAGCCCGGCGTCCAGCGGAAGACCTTCAGGACCACCGCCACCCCCAGAACGCGGCGAAGATGGCCGCGCCGACCACGACGGCCAGCACCAGCAGGCTGCGATGCCATCGCACCGGCAGGCCGAAGTCGAGCAGGATCGCGCGTACCCCGAGCAGGGCGTGCAGCAGCACCAGGCCGAGCAGCACCGCCTGCACCGGCCGGATGAACGGGTTGCGGAGGTGCAGCGCGATCACCAGCAGCAGCGCCACCGCGGCGCCGCGCTGGACCAGCCACGCCCACATGCCGGCCCGGGTCCCGCGCCACCCTTCCGTGGTGGCCCACCGGCGCCGCAGGATCCGTCGCGGCCGCTTCGCCATCAGTCGCCGACGTCGACGGTGGCGGAGACGCGCCCGGCCGCCGGCTTCATCCGGGTGTAGCGCACCGGCTCGGTCCAGACCTTGGGCCCGGCGCCGTCCTCGTAGCCGGCGAGCACCGTCACCGCGTCGCTCGCGGTGTCCGGGAAGTCGCGGCGATAGTGCGACCCTCGGCTCTCGGTGCGCTCCAGCGCGCTGCGGGCGATCAGCCAGGCGGTGGTGGCCTGGTTCTGGAGGTTGAGCCAGTCCTGCCACGCGACGTTGTAGGCGCCGCCGCCGCGGATCGCGATGCCGTCGAGCCGCTGGCCGATGTCCTCGATCTCGCTCAGCGCGAGCTTCAGCCCTTCGCCGGTGCGGATGAGCCCCACGTGCTCCCACATGACCTGGCGTAGCCGCGCCTGCAGCGGGTAGACGCTCTCGCCCTCGGAGCGCTCGAGCGGCGCGGTGGTGGCCCCGCAGGCCTCCTCCACCATCGGGCCCGGAATCTGGGGCAGCAGGCGGCCCACCACGTAGTCGGCCATCACGTCGCCCGCGATGCCGCCGAACACGGTGGACTCGGCGACCCCGTTGCCGCCCAGGCGATTGGCGCCGTGCACGCCGCCCGAGTCCTCGCCGGCCGCGAAGAGCCCTTCGGTGTCGGTGCGGCAGGCGCGGTCGATCACGACCCCGCCCATCATGAAGTGCGCGGTGGGGCCGACCTCCACCGGCTCGCGGGCCAGATCGCGCCCGAAGTCGCGGCAGCGCCGGACCATCCCGCGGAAATTTCGCTCCACCACCTCGGCGCCCAGGTGCGAAACGTCGATCCACACGCCGCCGTTGGGCGTGCCCCGGCCCTGCTGCACCTCGGTGTAGCAGGCGCGCGCGACCAGGTCGCGCGTGGAGCGCTCCAGCCGCGCCCCGTCGTAGCGCTGCATGAACCGCTCGCCGCGGCCGTTCAGGAGCCGGCCTCCCGCCCCGCGCAGCCCTTCCTCGAGCAGCGCGCCGGTCATGAGGGAGTTCGGCACGATGAGGCCGGTGGGATGGAACTGGACCATCTCCATGTCGCGCAGCCGCACGCCCACCCGCAGGGCCAGCGCGATGCCGTCCGAAGACTTGTCGGCCGAGCACGCGACGACCTTGTACATGGTGGGCCCGCCCCCCATCGCGAGCAGGATGGCGCGGGCGCGCACGAGCAGGAAGGTGCCGCGGCGCACGTCGAGCAGCAGGGCGCCCCCCACCTGTCCGCCCTCACCCCGCAGCAGCTCGACCGCGCGATGCTCCTCGAGCGGGCGGATCGACGGCCGTCGCCATACCTGCTCGGCGAGCCGATTCATGATCTCGATGCCGGTGAGATCACCCTTGTGGATGGTGCGGTCGTGGCTCTGCCCCGCGAACGGCTTCTGGTGGATCCGGCCCTCCGGATCGCGGTCGAAGAAGCAGCCGTAGCGTCCCTCCAGCTCGAGCAGCCGTCCCGGCGCCTCGTTCACCAGCGTCCACACCAGCTCCTGGTCGTTGATCCAGGCGCCGCCCTGCAGGGTGTCGACGAGATGCGCGTCGATGGAGTCGGGGCCCCGCAGCACCGCGTTGTACCCGCCCTGCACCATGCGGGTGCAGCCGGCGCGGCCGAGCAGGCCCTTCACCGCCACCGTGATGGTCAGGCGCGGCGAGCGATCGGCGGCGTGCAGGGCCGCGCAGAGGCCGGCGCCGCCGGCGCCCAGCACCAGGATGTCGGTGGCGAGCGTCTCGACGGTGGATTCGGTGGCCATCGGGCGGCGCGGCGCGCGGCTACTTGGCGGGCGCGGCCACCAGCGCGTCGAGGAGGGCGCGGCCGGCCGGGCCGTCCCATTCGCGGGTGCCGGCGGCCCGCGCGACGAGGCGCCCGTCGCGCCCGATCAGATAGGTCGTCGGCGTGGCGGTCACGCGATACGCGCGCGCGACCGCGCCGGAGGTGTCGAGCAGAACCGGCGGCGTGATCCCGGCTTCGCGGACGTAGCCGGCCACCAGGTCGCGCGGCTCCTCGATGTTCACGGCCAGCACGGTGAACGGCTGGCCCTTCCGCTGGCGCACGACCTTCTCGACGCCGGCCGGCAGCTCGCGTCGGCAGTAGCCGCACCACGTGGCCCAGAAGTAGACGAGCACGACCTTGCCCTGCTGCTCGGCCAGCGTGGCCTTGCCGCCGTCCACCCGCGACAGCGCGATGGCGGGCGGACGCTCGCCGGGCACCGCCACCAGCTTCATCTCCCGCAGCAGCCGGTCGATGTCGTCGGCCGAGCCGGCCGGGCCGGCGAGCCCGAGCACCACCAGCAGTGCGAGCAACCCACGTGCGATCACGTGCTTTTCACCTCCGCCACCCCGTCGAACGTTGCCCCGTCGGGTTCTCTCTCACCGCGGTCGAGGGCTCGATCTCCGCCACGTCGCGGCCGGGGTAACTTACCACGATGCGACTCGGGTCGGGCTCATGGCCCTCAGCATGCCCCGCTTCCCGTCGAAGTCAACGGGCTCGCTATAGCTAGGCGCCGTCGATCCGGTAGGCCGAGGCGTCCGGCTTGAACGCCCGCGGCAGCCACAGCGGCCGGCGGAGGCCGCCGGGGCCGGGCGCGGGGCGCGCCAGCGCCAGCCACTTGCGGTACACCTCGAACGACTTGTTGGTGTCCACCACCACGTCGCCGTAGCGATCGTCGGGGCCGGGACGGCCGACCGTGACCTTCTGGTGCCAGCAGTGCTGCCCGCTCACCGGATCCGGATGCACCGGGAAGGTCAGGTTCTGGTGCACGCCCGCGTCCTCCCACCACACGCGCCCGGAGTCCGGATCGGCGCTCTCGAACGGGCGGATGCCGTGCACGTGGCGGAGGCGCCACTGCCCGGGGGCGGGCCGCTCGAGCGACGCCAGCGCGGTGGACCAGCGCTCGCCTCCGGTGTGCTCGGAGAGCCGCCACCGCCCGAGATGGTGCGAGCAGGCCAGCACGCCCGGGCGGATCGCCTCGGTCACCCACACCCGGTCGACGAAGTGCCCGATCTCGGTGGTGACCTTGAGGAGGTCCCCGGTCTGCACGTCGAAGCGCGCCGCGTCCTCCGGATGGAGCCACAGCGGGTTGGTGTGGGAGATCTCGTAGAGCCACTTGGCGTTGCCCGAGCGCGAGTGGATGAGGGTGGGGAGCCGGAACGTGGGCAGCAGCGCCATCTCCCCGCGGCTGCGGTCCATCTCCTGCCAGTGCACGTGGCTCCGCGCGTAGGTCGGTACCGCGTGCTCCGGCCACTTCCAGTCCTTCAGCGTGCGCGAGTAGAACTCGAGCTTGCGCGAAGGCGTGGGGAAGCCGCCGGCCCACTGCCCGTCGACGTCCACGCCCACCGACGCGCCGTTCTTCATCACCAGGTGCGAGGTCGCGTCGACGGTGGCTCCCTCGCGCTCCTTGTCGGTGAGCGGGGTCTCGTGGGTCCCGTACACCTCGCTCTGGACCAGGAACGCGCCGTACTTGCGCATGTACTCGAGGGGGCCGAGGCCCTCGCGCGTCGCGGCTTCGGGCAGGCCGGGCACGCTGTGCTCGAAGATCCAGCGGTAGAACTCCTCGATGCGCAGCTTCTCGCCGGGGCGGTAGGGCGACTCGAAGTACTTGCGGATCCCGAGGGCGCCGTCCGGATCGATGCGCCAGGACAACTCGATCCAGAACTCGTCCTCCTCCCAGACCTGCCCGAGGCCGGCCGCCTCGTGGGCCTGCCAGGTGAGGTCGAAGCGTCGGCCCTGCTTCTCGAGCGCCACCCGCAGCACCGGCTGGCGGAAGCCGATCCAGCGCGCGGCGTGGGTCTCCTGGCTCATCAGGTCGTGGCGCTCCGAGGCGTGGCCCATCGGCAGCACGTAGTCGGCGAACCACGCGGTCTCGCTCCAGGTGGGCGTGAGGCAGGCGTGGCGCTCCACCTTGGCCTCGTCGGTCAGCATCTCGATCCACGACATGCCGTCCGGGTTGGTCCACACCGGGTTGTAGACACGCGTGAAGTACATCGCGAGCTTGCCGCGGCCCTCCTTGAGGAAGTGCGGCAGCAGGAAGCTCATCTCGAAGAAGGCCAGCGGGTACTCCCGCGGCATCAGCAATTCGCTCCAGATCTTGCCGGGCGGTGGCATCATCGGCGGGTTCGGCACCGTCTTGTTCCAGCCGCTGGGCGCCGTCCCGCCCGGCGTGGCCACCGCGCCGGCCAGCACCACCACCAGCTCGAGCGCGCGGGCCACCTGCCAGCCGTAGAGATTGCCGGCGGCCGCGTTGCGCCAGATGTGGGTGGACAGGGCGCTGCCCGCACGGCCGACCTCGCCCGCGACCTCCTCGATACGGGCCGCGGGCACGCCCGACTCGCGCTCCGCGAACTCGGGGGTGAAGTCGGCGTAGAGGGCCTTCAGCGCCTCCTCGAACGCGGCCATCGTCACCGGCAGGTCGGGCCGCTCCGCGCGCAGGTATTCCTCCCAGTTCACCCACCGGCGCACGAACTCGCGGTCCCAGGTGCCGTCGCGCAGCATGCAGTGGACGATGGCCAGGAGCAGCGCGGCCTCCGTCCCCGGCCACGGCGACAGCCAGTAGTCGGCCATCGACGCGGTGTTGCTCAGCCGCGTGTCGAGCACGCACACCTTGGTGCCGGCCATCTTGGCCTCGACGATGCGCTGGGCGTGGGGATTGAAGTAGTGCCCGGCCTCGAGGTGGGAGGAGAGCAGCAGGATGAAGCGCGCCTTGCTGTGATCCGGCGAGGGCCGGTCGAGCCCGTGCCAGAGCGCGTAGCCGGCGCGCGCGGAGGCGGAGCAGACGTTGGTGTGGCTGTTGTGGCCGTCGATGCCCCACGCGTGGAAGACGCGCTGCAGGTAGACCAGCTCGTGACCCGGCCGCCCGAGGTGGTACATCACCTCCTTCTGTCGGCCTTCCACCAGCGCCCGGCGGATGCGCCCGCCGATGTCGTCGAGCACCTCGTCCCAGGTCACGCGCTCCCACTGGCCCGCGCCGCGCTGGCCCGCACGGCGCAGCGGGTAGAGGATCCGCTCGGGGTCGGTGATCTGGTTGAGCGTGGCGGGGCCCTTCGCGCAGTTGCGGCCGCGGCTGCCCGGATGCGCCGGGTTGCCCTCGAACTTGTGGATCTTCATCGCCTGCGGATCCACGTAGGCCAGGAGCCCGCAGGCCGCCTCGCAGTTGAAGCAGATGGTGGGGATGAGCTGGAAGCGCCGCTTGACCTTCCGCGGCCACGCCTTCGGGTCGAATTCCTCCCAGTCGTCCCAGCGCGAGGCGGGCGGAAACCGCTCGAGCCCGGACGCCCGCGGCGCCAGCGTCCGCGCCATCGGATGCAGCGGCTCGGATGGGGTCAGGTCTTGCATTACGACATTTGCTCCTTGGCGGCCAGGTCTCGCCGGACCGCGGCCTAGCTGAGCGGGATCATCTGGCCGGCGCGGATCCATAGCTCCTCCCAGAGCCAGAGGCCGCCCAGCGCGAGCGCGGCGGCCAGCTCGGAGCCGAACGGCACCGACGCGCTCATCAAGAGGACCAGCGGCAGCACGATGCCGCCGCCCACGACGCCCGCCCAGAGCGGCCGGCGCAGCGGGCCGCGGGTGAGCAGCCGGGCCGCGCGCGCCGCGTCCTGAGTGGCGTGTGAGGTGAGCAGCTCGGCGAAGAGCACCAGCGCGCTCACCAGCAGCGAGGCCCAGAGCACGAGCCCGAGCCCGCCCACCACGATCTGCGCGCTGCCGAGCGCACGCGCGACGAGCAGCAGGCTCGCGGAGCCCGCGACGAGCGCGGCCACCAGCAGGTGCGGCAGCAGCAGCGGGCTCTGCCAGAAATCACGGCCCTCCGCCTGCCCGAACAGGAACGCGCTGTACCCGGCGGTCGCGGCGGCCACGATGGCCACCGGCCCCGAAAGCACGCGCAGCGCGGGGAGGCTGGCCACGACGCCGGCGAGGAGCCACAGCGTGCCGAGCCCGCCCGCCGCGAACAGGATGAAGCCGCCCAGAGCCAGCCACGAGCGCGGATTGGGCTTGAAGATCACGTAGAGGAATCGCTCCGGGCGCTTGAGATCGAGCACGAGCAGCAGGCTCGTGAGCAGCAGGAAGAGCAACCCGATCGCCGGCGCGGCGAGGCCGGTGAGGGTGTCGGCGGTGAGGAATCCGCCGGCGACCCCGAGCGCCGCCACCAGGAACGCGCCCGCCGCGATGGACTTCGTCCAGAGATAGGCCGCCACCTTCGCGCCCCACGGGCGCTCCGGATGCGCCACGTCGTAGACGGTGCGCGCCAGCCCGAGCAGGTCGACGCGGTCGTCCGTCGGCATCGGCGGCGTCACGACCGCGTGGTTGCGCTGGCCCGGCTCCGGGATGCGCGAGACCTGCGAGAACACGAAGCCGCCGCGCCGCTCCTGGCGGTCGGGCGTGAGCGACGCCGACTCCGCCCCCAGGTAGTAGAGCTTCGGGCGCGTCCCCTGCTCCGGCTTGCGCACCTGCGTCTGCTGCGAGGCCACCAGCCGAGCGATCGGGCTGTGCGGGTCGTCGAGATCACCGGGCACGATCGCCTGCACCGGGCACACCACCACGCAGGCCGGCTCGAGCCCGGCTTCCACCCGGTGGGCGCAGTAGTGGCACTTCGCCGCGGTCTTCGTCTCCGGGTCGATGTAGAGCGCGTCGTAGGGGCACGCCTGCATGCACGACTTGCAGCCGATGCAGCGCGCGCCGTCGAAGTCCACGATGCCGTCGGGCCGCCGGTACAGCGCGACCGTCGGGCAGATCGTCACGCAGGGCGCGTCGTCGCAGTGGTTGCAGCGCATCACCGAGAAGTAGCGCCGGGTGTCCGGGAACACGCCCTTCTCGATGTACTTCACCCAGGTCCGATTCACTCCGAGCGGGACCTGGTTCTCCTCCTTGCACGCGACGGTGCAGGCGTGGCAGCCGATGCACTTGCGCTGGTCGATGACGAACCCGTAGCGCATCTACCGACCGCTCCGTGCCTGCCCCGTCGCCAGAGCCCGTTCTGATCGCTCGGCTCGCGCCCAACCGCGGCGCTCACCTCGCCCCGCCACGCAGGCGTGGCAGCCGATGCACTTGCGCTGGTCGATGACGAACCCGTAGCGCATCTACCCGCCGCTCCGTGCGATGACGAACCCGCCGCGCATGGCTAGCCGGTCGCCAGGTCGACCCAGACGCGCAGCATGACCAGCGTGATGATCCCGGCGAGCACCGCGCGCAGCACGGTCACCGGCACGCGCCGGCTCACCCGCCCGCCGAGCGGGGCGCCGCTCAGCGAGCCCAGGACCACGGTGGCCGCGGGCCAGAGCGGCACCTGCCCGGTCACCGCCTTGCCGATGAAGCCCGCGATCGCCGACATCCCGACCATGGCCAGCGACGTGCCGATGCTCAGCCGCATCGGGATCCGCATCACCCCGACCATGACCGGCACCAGCAGGAAGGCCCCGCCCGCGCCCACGATTCCGGCCACCAGGCCGATGAGGCCGGGCAGTCCCGCCGCGGTCGCGCGATGAAACGGGACCGCGGCCGGATCGTCGGGCGCGGAGGTCGGCTCGGCCGGCGAGACCAACATGAGCGGCAGCGCCAGCGTCGCCATCATCGCGAAGGTCACCAGGAGGACGCGGCCCGAGACGTGCGAGGAGAGCAGCGCGCCCAGCAGCGCGCCTCCGGCCATGGCCGATCCACCGACCAGGGCCAGGCGCCGGTGCACGAAGGCGTGACGGCCGTGGCTCCAGGTGCCGACCACCGCCGCGGCGAGGACCTGCGTCATGCTGAGCCCGGCCACCTCCTTGATGGTCAGCTCCCCGGCGCCGAGCAGCGGCGGCACATAGTAGAGGAGCGGGATCATCACGATGGCGCCGCCGACGCCGACCAGTCCCGAGAGGAACGCCCCGCCGAACGCGAGCGCGAAGAGGACGAGGGGCAGGGCCACCGTCACGCGGGCGACTCCGCCGTTCCTCCTGGCCGGTGGCTCATGGGAGCCATCATGATAGCGCGAGTCGGGCTCGCGGAGGCTGCCGTCGTAGGCGGCCAAGTCGCCCGGACTGCCGCGCTCCCGCCCGCTGGCTACAGATCGACGCGCGATGGGATCAAGAGGCTGGGGAGCGGATCGCCTCGATCAGGCGCCCGGCCATCTGCTCTCGGCTTCCTCCCAGATCGATCGGAGGGGCCGACGACGGCGGCGGGTACTTGATGCCCGCTCCGGTCAGGATCAGCACGACGCGAGTGGACGCGCTCACCTCCCCGTCGTCCTTCATGCGGATGAGCGCGGCGAGCGTGGCCGCCGCCTCCGGCGCGGTCCAGATGCCTTCCACCTTCGCGAGCAGCCGCTGCGCATCCACGATCGCCGATTCGCTCACCCCCAGCGGAAAACCCCCGGTGTCGCGCAGGATGCGCAGCATCTGGCGCCCCGCGAAGGGCCCCGGCACGCGAAGGCCCGGCGCGTTGGTGAAGGGCTGCTCGATGGGCGTGGTGGTCTCGGCCTTGTCCTCCCAGGCGCGCACCAGCGGGGCGCAGCCTTCGGCCTGCACCGCGATGAAGCGCGGCGGCGCCGCGGTCACCCAGCCCATTCCGGTCAGCTCCTCGTACGCCTTGGCGATGCCGACCAGCCCGGTGCCGCCGCCGGTCGGGTACACGAGCACGTCGGGCGCGTCCCAGCCGAGCTGCTCGGCCAGCTCGAGGCCCATCGTCTTCTTGCCCTCGAGCCGGTACGGCTCCTTCAGCGTGGCCAGATCGAACCAGCCCACCGGGCCGGCCGCCGCGGCGATGACGCGGCCCGCGTCGGCGATGGTGCCTTCCACCGTGAAGACGCGGGCGCCCGCCAGCGCGGCCTCGGCCACCGCGGCCTCCGGCGTGTCGCGGGGCACGACCACCGCCACCGGGACCCCGGCGCGCGCGCCGTACACCGCGGCGGCCCCGCCCGCGTTGCCCGCCGACGGGATCATCAACCCCTTCACCCCGAGCGTGCGCGCGCGGGTGATGGCCATGCCGAGCCCGCGCGCCTTGAAGGTGCCGGTCGGGTTCTGGCCCTCGTCCTTGGCCCACAGATGGCGCAGGCCCAGATGCGCGGCGAGGCGTGGCAGCGGCAGCAGCGGCGTGCCGCCTTCTCCGAGAGTGACCGGCTCCTCGTCCGCGCCCAGCGGAACCAGCTCGCGGAAGCGGTACATGCCGGGCGGCCGGCGGGCGAGCGCGTCCTTGGTGACGGCGGCGGCAACGCGGGCCAGGTCGTAGCGCACCGCCAGCATCTGGCCGCACTTCGCGCACACCGTCAGCAGGCCGTCCGGCCGGTGGCGGTGGCCGCACACCGTGCATTCGACGTGGGTCACGAACATGGGGGCGAGCGCGCCCCCGCCGCGCGGGCGGGGCTAGTGCGCCTTGTCCTTCTCGGCGCGATGGGCCGCGACCACCTTCTCGGCGAGCTGGCTCGGCAGCTCCTCGTAGTGCGAGAACTCCATCGAGTAGCCGCCGCGTCCGCCGGTCATGGAGCGGAGGGTGGATTCGTAGGTGAGCATCTCGGACATCGGCACCTGGGCGCGCACCGACACCACGTCGCCGTCGGGCTCCATGCCCACGATGCGGCCGCGCCGGCCGTTCATGTCGCCGATGACGTCGCCGGCGCCCTCGGCGGGCGCGGTGATCTCGACGTTCACCACCGGCTCCAGCAGGCACGGCTTGGCCTCCATGAAGCCCTTCTGCAGGCCCATGGACGCGGCGATCTGGAAGGCCATGTCCGAGGAGTCCACGTCGTGATAGGAGCCGTCGTAGAGCGTGACCTTCAGGTCCACCACCGGGTAGCCGGCCAGGATGCCGCGCTTCATGCAGTCGCGGACGCCCTTCTCCACCGAGGGGATGAAGTTCCGGGGAATGGCGCCGCCGAAGATGTCGTCCACGAACTCGAAGCCGCCGCCACGGGTGAGCGGCTCGATGCGCAGCCAGGTGTCCCCGTACTGCCCGCGCCCACCGGTCTGCTTCTTGTACTTGCCCTGCACCTCGGCGCGGCCCTTCACCGTCTCCTTGTAGGGGATGCGCGGGGGCAGGAGCGAGACGTCCACGTTGTACTTGCGCTTCATCCGCTCGACCACCACCTCCACGTGGAGCTGGCCGATGCCCGAGACGAGCAATTGCTTCGTCTCCGGGTCGTAGTGGTGGTGCAGGGTGGGATCCTCGTCGGCCATCCGGTGCAGCGCGGTCGAGATCTTGTCCTCGTCGCCGCGGGTCTTGGGCTGGATCGCGAACGAGATGGCCGGCTCCGGGAACACGATGCCGGGCAGGCCCACCGGATGGCCCTCCTCGCATAGAGTGTCGCCGGTGAGCGTGTCCTTGAGCTTGGCCACGACGCCGATCTCGCCGGGGCCGAGGGACTCCACCGGCTTCTGGGTCTTGCCGGAGAGCCAGCCCAGGTGGCCGATGCGCTCGCGGCCCTCGCGGGTGGCGTTGTAGATCTGGCTGTCCGCGCGCAGGGTCCCCGAATAGACGCGAAACACCGAGAGCTTGCCCACGTGCGGATCCGAGATGGTCTTGAACACCAGCACCGACAGCGGCGCCTTCGGATCGGGGGCGCGCTGCACCGTCGCCTTCGCGCGCGGATCGGTGCCCTCGACCGCCCCCTGCTCGAGCGGGGACGGCAGCTCCTTGGCGATCAGGTCGAGCAGCGGGGCGATCCCGATGCCGCGGGTCGCCGACGCGCACAGCACCGGCACCACGTCACCCGAGGTGATGGCCCGGCGGAGCGCCTCCAGCATCTCGGCCTCGCCGATCGAGCCCTCTTCCAGATACTTGGCGAGCAGGTCGTCGTCGGTCTCCGCGGCGGCCTCGGCCAGCTTCTCGCGGTACGACCGCGCCGCCTCCGCGAGATCGCCGGGGATCTCGCCCTCCTTCATCTTGCCGTCGGCCCAGACGAGGGCCTTCATCGTGATCAGGTCCACCACGCCGTGGAACGAGGCCTCGCTGCCGATCGGCAGCTGCAGCGGAACCAGGCGGCCCTTCAGGCGCTTCTGCAGCGACTCGAGTGTGCGGAAGAAGTCGGCGCGCTCGCGGTCGAGGCGGTTGATCACGATCGCGCGCGGGAGGTTGTACTCGTTGGCGAACTTCCAGACCTTCTCGGTCTGCACCTGCACCCCCGCGATCGCGTCCACCACGACCACCGCGGCACTGGCCACGCGCAGGCCGGCGCGGGCGTCGGCGACGAAGTCGCCGTATCCGGGCGTGTCGATCAGGTTCAGGCGATAGCCGTGGTGATCGCAGAAGGCCACCGCGGTGTTGAGCGAGATCTTGCGCTTGATCTCGTCGGGATCGAAGTCGGTGGTGGTCGTGCCGTCGTCGACCCGCCCGAGCCGCGTGGTCGCGCCGCAGCTGAACAGAATGGCTTCGACCAGGGAGGTCTTCCCCACCCCGCCATGGCCGACGAATGCCACGTTGCGAATCTTGCCGGTGTCTAGAGCCATGCCCGCCTCCGGCGAAGGAGATGGTGTGGCGGGGATGCTACCACAGCGCTCCGAGCGCTTCCAGACCCTAGGACGCGCCGTCCCGAAGCGCCGCGCCGACCGCGTGCATCAAGCGCGCCGGCGTGTCCGGATTGACCGAGCAGTCGGGCCCGAGGAGCAGCCAGCGGCCGCCCATCTCGCGCGTGGCCGCGCCCGCGCGGGCGACGAGGGTCGCTTCGGTCATACCGGCGATCTCCGGCTTCGCGGGCAGCCCGCCCACGATCGCGCGTCCGGTGCGGGCGTGCGCGGCGGCGAGCGTGGGATTGCCCGGAACGGCGGCGAAGCTCAGGGCGGTGACCGGGTAGTCCGCGAACTCGTCGACGTGAATGCCCGCCCCGCACACGTGGAGCAGATTGAACGGGGCGCGCTCGGCCGATCTCAGGATGCGCAGGTCCCACCGCCGCTGCCACCGCCGGCACTCCTCCGCGCTCATCAGCGCCCGGGTCGCCACGTTGGTGGCGTAGAAGAGACCGTCGGCGCCCTCGGCCAGGCAGAGCCGCGCGTACTCGGCGAGGGTCTCGGCCATCACGTCGAAGGCACGGGCGCTCTCGCGCGGCGCGTCGCGCAGGAGCCCGAGGGCCTGCTCGCGGCCGCCCCGCGTCAGCATGGGCAGGATCATGGGGGGCGCGAACACCGTCCAGATGATGGGCACGTCCGGACCGACCGCGGCGCGGATGAGCCGCAGGGCCTCGAGCTGCTCGCCGAGCGCGCCCTCGCGCGGATCCGCCACCGGCAGCCGGGCCAGGTCCTCGGCGTCGACCACCGGCGTGTGGGTCACCGTACACGGCGTCGCCGTCTCGCGAGAGGGCCGGTAGGTCAGCCCCCACATCTCGGCGAAGCACTGCGCGCGCGACTGCGGCTTGAGGAAGTCCCAGTCGAAGGTGCGCGCCAGCCGGAGCGTCTCGTCGGCCAGGCCCCGCGCCGAGTTCTCGGTGTTGAAATTGTGGAGCCAGAACGCGAGCGGGATCCGGTCGACCGGCTGCCCGCGCAGCGCGGCCATCACCCGCTGCCGCTTCGTCACGAGCGGGCGGCCCGGCGGATCGGGAAGGCGGGCGGGACGATCTGGTCCACGCCGGCGCCGTCCCAGCGCCACGCCGGCACGCGGCTCCAGTAGTGCTCGGTGGCCGCCCGCGCCTTCGCCAGGACCGCGTCCTCGTCGACCCGCGTGGCGCGGCCGCCCTGCACCAGCACCTGCCCGTCCACGATGACGGTGTCGACGTCGCGCCCGGACGCCGAGTCCACCAGAGCCTTGATCGGATCCGCGTAGACCGGCCCGCCCAGATGGTCGAGGTCGATGAGGAGGATGTCGGCGCGAGCGCCGGGCGCGAGGCGCCCCAGATCCTCCCGGGCGAGGAAGCGGCAGCCCCCGATGGTGGCCGCGTTGAACACGTCGCGCGCGAGCCCGGCCTGATAGTTGCCGTCGGTGACCTTGGCCAGGATCGAGGCCCACCGCAATTCGGAGACGATGTCGAGCGGATAGGTGTCGGTGCCGATCGCGAGCGTGACGCCGGCCTCGAGGTAGCGCTGGAAGGAGCGCAGCGTCATCGCCATCTTCGCGTACTTGTACGGGCAGTGGCCGACGGTGGCCCCGCGCTCGACGAGCAGCCGCAGGTCGTCCCCGAAGGGGTAGCGCGTCCACTCGTGCGCGGTGGTGAACACCACGTGACCCAGCAGGGTGCGCTCGTCGAGGAAGCCGATGTCGGCGAGGAAGCGCACCGGGGTCTTGCGGTACTCGTCCATGATGCGCTGGAACTCGATGAGGTTGCCGCCCGCGTGGGTGTGGATGGGCGCGCTCATCTCCGCGGCCGCCTCCTTGCCCGCGCGCAGCAGCGGCTCGCTGCACGTCTCCACCTGGGCCGCGTTGAAGAGAGCGCGCAGCCGTCCGCCCGCCGCGCCGTCGAACTTGCGGGCGAAGTCCACCGCCTCCTTCAAGCGCTCGCGCCCGACCGCGGTGTCCTCCTCGTAGGTGAGCCGCCCCTGCGCGTCCATGTAGGTGTCGCGGTCGCGGAAAGGCGGGCCGCCGTAGACCCGCACCCCGAGATCGTCGACCAGCCGCGCGTAGCCGTCCCAGTCGCCGCGCAGGCCGCCCACGTCGATGACGGTGGTGGTGCCGTTCCTCAGCGCGTGCAGGAGCACGAAGGCGCGGATGGCCGCGGTGGCCTCGGGGGGCGGCGGCGTCATCTTGCCCTTGAGCGGGGCCGCGAAGGCCATGTAGTTCGACGTGCGGTAGTCGTTCCTGGCCATGTCGAGCAGCAGGTAGTCGCCGCCGTTGCCCGCGGTGTGCACGTGGGTGTTGATGAAGCCGGGCGAGACCAGCTTGCCGCGCGCCGCGATGCGCGTGTCCGCCGCCCCGGGGTACGGCCCGCCCGCGTGCACGATGCGCTCGCCCTCGAAGACGACGCTGCCCTGCTCGTGCACCTCGTGACTCCGGCCGTTCCACGCCACGACCCAGCCGCCCTCGATCACCGTGCGCATGCCATCGATCCTTTCCGCGACCCGCGAGGCGCCGGTCGCCGCCACCACCGGCCGCATGCTAGCCCGATGACATCCGGCCCGCAATCGGCTAGCCTCTCCGCGTGCGCACGTGGGCCGAGTTCGCCACCGTCGAGCCGGAGATGGCCGCGACGGGCGGCGCGCTGCTGAATCAGTTCGGGGTCGGCCTGGCGTTCCTGGCCACGGTGGACGGCCGCGGGGCGCCGCGCCTGCACCCGGTGTGCCCGGTGCTCTCGGCGCACGGCCTGCACGTGCTGATCACGGCCACGTCGCCCAAGTGTGGCGACCTCGCACGAGACGGCCGCTACGCGCTGCAGACGTTCCCGCAGCCGAAGCCGGGCAGCGACGAGTTCTACGTGGCCGGCCGCGCCCGGCCCGTGAACGACGAGGCCACCCGCGCGAGCATCCTCGCCGCCGCCAAGCACATGGCCGACACCTCCGAGGCGGTGTTCGAATTGCTCGTCGAGCGCGTGATGCACACCCGCTGGGAGGAGCCCCTGACGCCACGGATGCGGCCGGTGCGCCGCGTCTGGCGCACCGACCTCCGCCACGGGGCACCCGAGTAGCCACGTTCGAGCGCAGGCTCCGCCTGCGCAATCCCGTTTTGGGGGGAGGTTCGGAAGGGGGGCGGGAGCCCCCCTCCGAGTTATTTAGGGGCGGACGACCTTGCTGTGCAGAATGCCGATCTGCTCGACCTCGGCCTCGATGCGATCGCCCGCCTTCAGGAAGTTGCCGGTGGCCGCCCCCACGCCTTCCGGGGTGCCGGTCGCGATCACGTCGCCGGGCAGCAGCGTCATGCCCTGCGAGAGCACCTCGATGCACTGGGCCACCGGGAAGATCATCTTCGAGGTGTGGCTCGACTGCCGCAACTGCCCGTTCACCCGGAGCGAGATGGCGAGACCCTGCGGATCGGGCAGCTCGTCGGCGGTGACCAGCACCGGGCCCATCGGGCAGAAGGTGTCGAGCGACTTGCCCTTGAACCACTGCTGGTGGCGCTTCTGCAGATCGCGCGCGGTCACGTCGTTGACGATGGTGTAGCCGAAGACGTGCTTCAGCGCGTCGGCGCGCGGGATGTCCCGTCCGCCGACGCCGATGACCACCGCCAGCTCGACCTCGTGGTCCAGCTCCTTGGTGATCGCGTGGTGGACCACGTCGTCGCCCGGGCCCACCACCGAGGTGGCCGGCTTGGTGAAATACACCGGATGATCCGGCGCCGCCGCCCCGCGCTCGGCCGCGTGATCGGCGTAGTTGCGCCCCAGGCAGAAGATGTTCCGCGAGGGCGACGGGATCGGCGCGAGCAGCCGCACTCGCTTCTGCGGGTAGGCCAGCCGCCGCTGGGCCAGGTCCTCGGCCGCGGTCTGGCCGACGAGCCGCTGGCCGTACTCCCACGCCTCGCGGGTGAGCGACATGGCCGCCTCGCCGCCTTGCACGATGTCGAGCACGGTCCGCGGGAATCCGCCGCGGCCGCGGCGCACCGTCCCGCGCTGGGTGGCCAGGTCCTTGGCGAGACCGGCCAGATCGAAGACGTGCTCCTGCCAGAGCGCGCCGGGCTTGGGCTCCCCGCGGCCACGGCGAAAGGTGACGAGCCGCATGGCTAGCTCACCGTCATCGCGCCACCGCGAGGCGGCAAGGTCTTGCCGGCCGCCCGCGCGATGTCCTCCAGCTCGCGGGGCAGGCCGAAACGCACGTCCTCCTCGACCACGTGGACCTCGCGGACGTTCGAGCCGCGCTCGCGCCGCAGCGCCTCGACCACCTCGGTCACCAGGAACTCGGGCGTGGAGGCGCCCGCGGTGACGCCCACCCGGCCGGCCCCCTCCAGCCACTCGGGCCGGATGTCGTTCTTGTCGTTGATGAGATAGGACGGCGTTCCCATCACGGTCGACACCTCGACGAGCCGATTCGCGTTCGAGCTGTTGGCCGCGCCGATGACCAGCAGCACGTCCACCGCCCCCGCCACCGTCTTCACCGCGGCCTGGCGGTTCTGGGTCGCGTAGCAGATGTCGTCCTTGGCCGGTCCGGCGATCTTGGGAAAGCGCCGGCGCAGCGCCGCGATGCAGTCGCGCGTATCGTCCACCGAGAGCGTGGTCTGGGTTAGGTAGGCGACCTTGTCCGGGTCTGGCACGTCCAGCTTGTCGACGTCCTCGGGATGCGCGATGAGGAACATGCGTTCCGGCGCCTCGCCCATGGTGCCCACCACCTCGTCGTGATCGGCGTGCCCGACCAGGATGATCGAGTATCCCTCACGGGCGTAGCGCACCGCCTCCAGGTGCACCTTGGTGACGAGCGGGCACGTGGCGTCGATGACCCGCAGGCCGCGCCGCTGGGCCTCCGCGCGGACCGCGGGCGAGATGCCGTGGGCGCTGAAGATCACGGTGGCGTCGTCCGGGACCTCGTCCAGCTCGTCGACGAAGTGGGCCCCCTTGGCCCGGAGGGCCTCCACCACGTGGCGGTTGTGCACGATCTCCTTGCGGACGTAGATCGGGGGCGGACAGACCTGCAGGGCGAGCTCGACGATGTCGATCGCGCGGTCCACGCCGGCGCAGAAGCCGCGCGGCCCGGCCAGGACGATCTGCTGCAACGCCGGCGTGGTCATGAGGCCCTCACTTGAAGAAGTACGAGACGCCGAGCACGCCCGAGTCGGAGTTGAACCCCCGATTCGGCTGCGACGTGTTCCCGTTCGAGATGTGCTGGAAGCGATAGCCGAAGTTCACCGCGACCCTGTCGGTCACGAAGTAGGCCAGCCCGGCCCCGCCCTCGAGCACGAAGGTGAACGACGAGTCGATCTCCGGCACCCGGAGACTGGTGCCGCCCGCGCCCGCGGTGACCTCGAGGTAGGGCACCAGCCGGCCGAGCCCGATGAAGTGGTAGCGGAAGGCTACCTTCAGTCCCTCGGCGGTGGACTCCTTCGGCGACAGGTAGTACTGGAACCATCCTTCGAGCCCGGGCTCGAAGGCACTGCGCAGCAGCCCGGATCCGAAGGGCGAGAAGAACAGGTGCGACACCCGCGGAGTGAAGTTGACGAACGAGATGTCGCTGACCGTCCCGTGCTCCTCGATGTTGTTGTGCACGCCCCCACCCACCTGCAGGCCGAAGATCGTCGTGCCCTTGGCGAAGGCGGTCTCGGGGTCGTAGGCGGCCGCCGGCCGCACCACCGCCAGCGCCGCCAGCACCACGACGGCCCACCGTGTCAGGTTCCCGATCGCGCTCATCGTTGTGGGTCCACCAGCACCTTCATGGTCTCACCCCGTTCCATCGATGCCAGCGCTTCTCGAACCTGCCCCAGCCCCACGCGACGGCTGAGCAGGGCGCCGGGGTCGATCGCTTTCGATTCGAGGAGTTCCACCGCGCGTCGAATCATCGGCGGCGTGTGGTGGAACGCCCCCACCAGCATGAGCTCTTCGTAGTGGGCGCGACGCGTATCCACCCGCACCGAAGTGCCCGGGGCGCAACCCCCAAACAATACCACGGCCCCCCCGCGGCCCACCCCATCTATGGCCTGCTCCCACACCTCGGGACGGCCCGTGGCGTCCACCGTGACCTCGGGGCCGCGGCCGCCCGTCAGCCCGCGCAGATGGGCGGCGACGTCGCCCACCGCCGGCCCGTCCAGACAATCTCCGAGGCCCATCCCTCGGACCTGCTCGAGCCGCCACCCCGGCTTGCCGACGATGATCACCCGGGCCCCGCGCTGGCGGGCCGCCATGGCGAGGAGACACCCCAGCGGGCCGTGGCCGAAGACGGCCACCGTCATGCCCGGCCCGACGCCGCCGCGCTCGATGCCCAGCAGGGCACACGCGAGGGGCTCGGTGAAGGCGGCGATCGGCGCGGGGAGCCCCGGGCCGATCGGCACCACGTTGCGCTGCACGAGCCGCGGCGGCAGCGCGATGTGCTCGCCGTAGGCGCCGTTGACGAAGAGCAGGTCCTCGCAGAGATTGGGCCGGCCGCCCGCGCAGAACCGGCAGCTCCCGCAGGGAGCCGAGTTGGCCGCGACGATCCGGTCGCCCTCTTTCACGCCCCGCACCTGGTGCCCGACCGCGGTGACCACGCCGGCGAGCTCGTGACCGAAGACGGTGGGCACGCGGGGGATCATCACGGGATGGCCCCGGCGCAGGGTCTTGACGTCGGTGCCGCAGGTCAGCGCCGCGTCGACCCGCGCGACGAGCCCGCCGGGCTCGGGATCCGGGAGCGGGATCTCCTCGAAGCGCAGGTCGCCCGGACCGTGGAAGACCTGGGCCCGCATGACTAGCGGGCGATCATCCCCACCGGGCGCCGGCCCAGCAGCGCAGCGCGATGCCCACACGCCGGTGGGCCGGCAGGGTCACGCGTCCGTTGAAGACGTCGAAGCGCCGCGCCTCGATGGCGCGCAGCAGGGCGAAGTAGGTGCGCCCCATGATCTCGGCCGCGAAGAGGCTCCGCGCGTCGCCTGGCGGCAGCGCGGCCCACGCGCGCTCGTAGTACTCGCGGGCGCGCGCGGCCTCGAACGTCATGAGCTCCACGAACTGCGGCGTGTAGCGGCCCTGGGCCAGGTCCTCGGCGGTCACCCCGAAGCGGCGGAGGTCGGACTGGGGCAGGTACACGCGCCCGATCCGCGCGTCGGCGTGCACGTCGCGCAGGATGTTGGTGAGCTGCAGGGCGACGCCCAGGTTCACCGCGTACTCCCGTGCGCGTGGATCGGTGTAACCGAAGATCTCGATGCAGCAGAGGCCGACCGCGGAGGCGACCCGATAGCAGTAGGGATAGAGCGTCTCGAACGTCTCGTAGGTCGGATGGTCCATGTCCATCTCGACCCCCGCGATGATCTCCTCGAGCGCCACGCGCGGGATCGGGAACTGGCGGACCGCCACCTGCAGCCGCTGGCCGGCGGGATGCTCGGGCTGCCCCTCGTAGACGCGGGCGATCTCGTCGCGCCAGCGCCGCAGCTCGGCGCGCTGGGCCGCGCGGTCCTGGCCCAGATCCACCGCGTCGTCGACGATGCGGCAGAACGCATAGCAGGCGTAGATGGCCTCGCGCTGGGCGCGGGGCAGGCAGAGGAACGCATAGAAGAAGTTCGAGCGGCTCTTGCGGGTCAGCCGGGAGACGAACTGGCCGGCGTTCACGCGGCCCTCGGCGGCCGGACGCGGACGTACCCGTGATCCGTGAACCAGCGGACCGCGTCGGCCAGGGCGGTCTCGGCCGGGGTCTGCGGCAGGCCCAGCTCGCGGACGGCTTTCTCCGCCGAGAAGTACATGCGCTTGCGCGCCATGCGCACCGCGGTGAGCGCCACCGCGGGAGGCCGGCGCGTGACGCGCGCGACGCCTTCCATCGCGGCCGCGGCCATCCAGGCCACCGCGTAGGGCACCCGGAATCGCGGGGCCGGCACCCCGGTGAGCGCGGAGAGCATGCGGAAGATCTCGAGCAGCGACAGGTTGCGGTGGCCCAGGATGTAGCGCTCCCCCACCCGTCCCTTCCGGGCGGCCAGGATGTGACCGCGCGCGACGTCCCGCACGTCGACCACGTTGAGCCCGGTGTCCACCGAGCCGATCATCTTGCCGTTCATGAAGTCCACGAGCATCTGCCCGGTGGGCGTGGGCTTCACGTCCCAGGGGCCGATGGGCGCCGACGGGTTCACGATCACCACCGGGGCGCCGCGCGCGGCCCATTCGTCGGCCACGCGCTCGGCGAGAAACTTGGAGGCCTTGTACGCGCCCACCATGTCGGCGAGCGACACCGGCGTGGCCTCGTCGCCGGGCGTGCCGTCCTTCGGAATGCCGACCGCCCCCACCGTGGAGGTGTAGACGATCCGCTCCGCGCCCGCGTCGGCGGCGGCCTGCAGCAGGTGCCGGGTGCCGTCGACGTTCGCGCGATAGATGACGCGCAGGTCCGGCGCCCAGAGCCGGTAGTCGGCGGCCGCGTGGTAGACGTGGCGGGCCCCCGAGACCGCGCGCCGCAAGGAGGCGGCGTCGAGCAGATCGCCCTCGACGATCTCCACCGCGCAGCCGTCGAGCGCGCGACGATCGCCACCGGGCCGCGCGAGCACCCGCACCGCGTGGCCGTCCGCCAGCAGCTCGCGCACCAGGTTCGCTCCCACGAACCCGGTGCCGCCGGTGACGAGCGCGTCCATGACCGGCCTCAGGCCGCGAACGCGGCGAGCAGGCGGGCCACCGCGACGAGGCCGCGCTGGGTGGCGCGTCGCAAGGCCACCGCCCGCGGCAGCACCCGAGGCCGCGTCACCGCGAGGGCGAGCGCGCGCGACGTCCGCAGCTTGCCCTCCTCGGTCAGCAGGCCGATCAGCTCTGGGGGCAGGCTCTCGCTCGCCACGTCGGACACCGCGCGCACCACGAGGGTGGGACACCCGGCGCGGCCGGCGTGCGCGAGGATGAGCGCGGACTCCATGTCCACCGCGACCGCGCCGGTCTGGGAGTACAGGGCCGCCTTGGCCTCGGGGGTCGCGACCACGTCGCGCGAGGTGGTGAGGGTGCCGCGCCGAGCCCCGGAGGCCAGCCCGGTCGCGCGGCCGTACGGCGTCGGGGTCACGTTGAGCCGCTCCGCCGCGGGCCCGATCACGCTCTCGGGCAGGACCAGATCGCCGGCGCGCAGGTCGGGGGAGAGCGCGCCGCACACCCCGGCCGAGATCACCAGCGGCTGCTCGAGCCCGACGCGGAGGGAGGGCCAGCGCGCGGCGAGCTGCCCGGCGCGCAGGCCCACCGGGGCGAGCCTCACGGTGCCGCGGCCGAAGACGGGAAACGGAAAGGACGGGATCGCGGGCAGCTCGAGATGGCGGGCCATGGCCCGCGCCTCGAGCTCAACCGCGGTGAGGATCAGGATCCGGAACACTCCGCGCCGCGGCCCGTTCGGCCTTCTCCCGCTCCTTGCGCTCGAGCCAGGCCTTCCAGCTGTTCCCGGCCGCGGTGTCCTTGCCGGTGAACTTGATGTTGGCGAGCTCGGAGTAGCGGAGCGAGAACGGGCCCTCACCGCTCTCGTCGAAGTATTCGATGAAGGGCTCCGGAGCATAGGTGTTTCGATTGAAGATATAGCCGACGATCTCGGTCCCGTCCCGCTTGACGATCGTGGTGTTGCCCCGGTAGTCGAACGCGAACTCGACGACCTCCTCCAGCGTGAGGTACTGGCCGACGTCCGGCACCCAGCCTTCGAGGCTCACCGGCGTGGACCTACAGCTTGCCGGTCAGGGTGACTCCGACCGTCTCGACGAAGCCGCGCACCGAGCTGAAGGTGTAGTCGACCGCGGTGGCCTCGTACCCGCAGTGCACCATGCAGTCGCGGCACTTCTCGTTGCCGCTCTTCTTGCCGTAGTTCTCCCAGGGCGTGGTCTCCATCAGCTCCCGGAAGGTGCGCGCGTAGCCCTCCTGCAGCAGGTAGCAGGGCCGCTGCCATCCGAACATGTTGTAGGTCGGATTGCCCCAGGGCGTGCACTCGAAGTCCTTCTTGCCCATCAGGAAGCGCAGGAACAGCGGCGACTGGTTGAAGCGCCAGCGCTTCTTCGGCGCAGAGAGCATCCGCGAGAACAGCTCGTGGGTGCGCGACTGCAGCAGGAAGTGCTCCTGGTCGGGCGCCTTCGAGTAGCTGTAGCCCGGGGAGACCATCATGCCCTCGACGCCCAGGTTCATCATCTCGTCGAAGAACTCGCGCATCCGCAGCGGCGAGGCTCCGTCGAAGAGGGTGCTGTTGGTGGTCACCCGGAAGCCCCGCGCCACCGCTTCCCGGATCGCGGGCACCGCCTGGTCGTAGACCCCGTCGCGGCAAACCGCCTCGTCATGCTCGTCCCGCAACCCGTCCATGTGCACGCTGAACGACAGGTACTTGGACGGGGTGAACAGGTCGAGCTTTTCCTTGAGCAGGATGGCGTTTGTGCAGAGATACACGTACTTTTTCCGCCGCACCAGCTCGACCACCAGACGGTCGATGTCCGGGTACATCAGCGGCTCGCCGCCCGGGATGCTGACGATGGGCGCCCCGCACTCCTCCACCGCGGCGAGGCACTTCTCGACGCTGAGGTTCTTGCGGAGGATCTGGGCCGGATACTGGATCTTGCCGCAGCCGGCGCAGGCCAGGTTGCAGCGGAACAGAGGCTCCAGCATCAGCACGAACGGATAGCGCTGGCGCCGCGCGAGCTTCTGGCGCAGCACGTACGTCGCGACCGTCCACATCTGAGACAGCGGAACGCTCATGCTCGACGACCCCTCTCCGGTTAGGACGCCCGACCCCCGCCGGACGCCGCGGACACCCCCAGGGCCCCGGACGACCACCGACCGACCGCAGCCCGGCTGACGGCATACAGTAGCAGAAACGTCGTCAGATGAACCACTATTCCCACCCCGGCGAGGCCCGATTCGCCGATCCAGAAGGTCATGCTCAAGTTGAAGACGAGCACCAGGCCATAGAGCACGACCCCGAGGAGGGGCGGCCCCGCCCCGGACTGGCCCGTCGCGACCAGGCCGCCGACCATGGCCCAGCCGACCAGCAGCCACCCGATGAAGTTCGACAGCGGCACGCCGAAATAGATGCCGCCGGCCGGGTAGTAGAAGACCCGGCCGAGGAACCATCGGTCGCCGAGGACGGCCAGCGGATCGATCACCACGTCGAGCAGGGTCATCAGCACGCCCGCCAGCAGCACCATGCGCACCCGGCCGCCGCAGCTGGCCGCCCACGTGCGCGGCAGCACCAGGCGCGCGAGGCAGAAGGAGGCGTAGGCGAGGAAGGGGAAGGACAGCGGCGAGAAGAACGGGACGTTGGAGACGAACAGCTCGAGGCCGCGCGTGTCGCCGGTGTAGTGGTACAGGCCGAACGGGAAGCCGACGCGCGTCGAGGCCAGCTCGGCGGCCAATGCGACACCCAGGGCCCAGCCCAGATAGCACACGGTACGCCGCGTGCCGAGGTCGCGGGTCGCCGCGATGAGGAAGAGGACGAGGAAGCCGATCACGTAGGGGCGAAGGGTCGCGGTACCGACGAGCTGCGTCGCGATCAAACCGAGCATCGCCACGGATTCACCTTACGGAAATCACCGATTCTTTTCAAGAACCGCTCCGGGGTTGCCGCATCGCCATGCTAGTATCTACCGATGTTTTCGTCGTCTCCTCCCGACCCGTGGCCGCTTCCGCTGCGTCCGGTCGCGGCGCTGGGCCGGGTGACCCTCGACGTGATCGAGGCGCTCGGGCGCTTCGGCGTCTTCCTGGTACAGGCCGTCGCGGCCGCGTTCATCCCGCCCTTCAAGCTCGGCCGCTTGCTCGACCGCATCCACTTCATCGGGTTTCGCTCCCTGACCATCGTAATCCTGACCGGCGCATTCACCGGCATGGTGCTGGGCCTGCAGATCTTCCTGACCCTCTCGCGCTTCGGCTCCGAGGCCTACCTGGGGCCGGCGGTGGCCCTGTCGCTCATCCGCGAGCTGGGACCGGTGCTGTGTGCGGTGTTCGTGACCGGGCTGGCCGGCTCCGCGCTCACCGCCGAGATCGGCATCATGAAGATCACCGAGCAGATCGACGCCCTGCAGGTCATGGCGCTCAACCCGGTCCGCTACCTGGTGGTGCCGGCGTTGATCGCGGGGCTCATCACCTTTCCGCTCATGGTGTCGATCTTCGACGTGGTCGGCATCTTCGGCGGCTATCTGGTCGGCGTGAAATTGCTGGGCCTCTCCGCGGGCACCTACTTCGGTGAGATGCGGACCTTCGTGGACTGGTCCGATCTGATGACCGGATACTGGAAGGCGCTCTCCTTCGGCCTGATCGTCCCGTGGGTGTGCACCTACAAGGGCTTTCACTGCGGCCACGGCGCGGAGGGCGTCGCGCGGGCGACCACCCAGGCGGTGGTCCTGGCCTCGGTGCTCATCCTGGTGTGGGACTACTTCCTGGGCTCCGTGCTGCCGTGATCCGGGTGCGCGGGCTCCAGAAGCGCTTCGACGCCCAGGCGGTGCTCCGCGGTCTCGACCTCGACATCGCCACCGGCGAGATCATGGTGGTGATCGGGCGCAGCGGCGGCGGCAAGTCCGTTCTCCTCAAGCACCTGATCGGCCTGCTGCGCCCGGACGCGGGCACGGTGGTGGTGGACGGCGTCGAGATCACCCGCCTGCGCGGCCGCGATCTCGACCGCGTGCGTGACCGCTACGGCGTCGTCTTCCAGGGCGGGGCCCTCTTCGACTCCATGTCGGTCTACGACAACGTGGCCTTCCCGCTGCGGGAGAAGAGCCTGCTCGCCGCCGGTGAGATCCACGACCGCGTCCAGGAGAAGCTCGAGCAGGTCGGCCTCACCGGCATGGGGACCAAGAATCCCGCGGAGATCTCGGGCGGCATGCGCAAGCGGGTGGCGATCGCGCGGGCGCTGGTCACCGAGCCCGAGATCGTCTTCTTCGACGAGCCCACCACCGGCCTGGACCCGATCCTGGTCAATACCATTCACCACCTCATCGTGGAGCTGCATCGCAAGTTCCGCTTCACCGCGGTCATGGTGAGCCACGAGATCCCGGAGATCTTCGAGATCGCCGATCGCGTGGCCATGCTCCACGAGGGCGTGATCGTGGAGGTCGGCCCGCCCGACGCGGTGCGCACCTCCGCCAATCCGGTCGTCCAGCACTTCATTCGCGGGGAAATCGAGGCGGTGCCCGCCGAGCCGCGGCGGTAACCGGGGAGATCGAGCATGAGGCGATCGACACTGGAGCTGGGGGTGGGCATCTTCGTGCTCATCGGCCTGCTCGCGCTGGGCTGGATGTCCGTCAAGCTGGGGCGCGTGGACTTCCTGGGCAGCAAGGGCTACGTGGTCAACGCCGAGTTTCCGACGGTGGGCGGGCTCAAGGTCGGCTCCACCATCGAGATCGCGGGGGTCGAGGTCGGCCGCGTCGACCGCATCCAGCTCAAGGACTACCAGGCCCAGGTGGTCATGGTGATCCAGCCGCAGGTCAAGCTGCAGGAGGACGCCATCGCCTCCATCAAGACCAAGGGGCTCATCGGCGAGCGCTACGTCCGGATCAGTCCGGGCGGCTCTGACAAGCTGATCCCGCCGAACGGTCGGATCCGCGAGGTGGAGCCGCCGGTCGACATCGAGGAGCTGCTCTCCAAGTACATCTTCGGCAAGGTATAGAGTCCGCACCGGGAGGATCTATGAACTGGGTTCGGGTGAACGCGGTGATGCTGGCGGCGATGGTGGCCCTGATGGCGATCGCGGCGGCTCCCGCCTCGGCGGGAGTACCGACCGATCAGCTGCGCGGCGCGGTCGAGCGGGTGCTGAAGGCCCTGGACGATCCGTCGCTCAAGGGCCAGGGCAAGCTCGGGGAGCGCCGAGTCGCGGTCCGCAAGATCGCCAACGAGATCTTCGACTTCGCGGAGATCGCCAAGCGCTCGCTCGCCCAGCACTGGCAGCCGCTCTCCGAGGCGCAGCGCAACGAGTTCGTGGGCCTCTTCGCCGATCTGCTCGAGCGCTCCTACATCTCCAAGATCGAGACCTACGGCGGCGAGAAGATCCAGTACACCGCGGAGCGGATGGACGGCGACTACGCCACCGTGTCCACCAAGATCGTCACCAAGAACGGCACCGAGGTCCCGGTCGACTACCGCATGGTCAAGCGCGCCGACCACTGGCTCGTCTACGACGTCAGCATCGAGGGCGTGAGCCTGGTGTCGAGCTACCGCACCCAGTTCAACAAGATCATCCAGACGTCCTCCTACAACGAGCTCGTCACCAAGCTGCGCACCAAGCAGGACGAGCTGATGGCGGAGGACAAGGCGCAGAAGAAGAAGCTGTGACCGGCGGGGAGCTCGCCGACCTCCTCGAGGCGCACGGCTACGACTTCTTCACCGGCGTGCCCTGCTCGCTGATCGAGAGCCTCATCGCCGCGCTCGAGACCCATCCCCGGCTGCCCTACGTGCCCGCGGTGCGCGAGGACGTCTCGGTGGGCATCGCGGCCGGCGCGTGGCTCGCGGGACGCCGGCCCATGGTCCTCATGCAGAACTCCGGGCTCGGCACCAGCATGAACGCGCTGGTCTCGCTCTCCCTGATGTACCGGCTGCCCGCGCTGCTCCTGGTGACCTGGCGCGGCTACGCGGGCAAGGACGCGCCGGAGCATCTGCTGATGGGTGAGATCTCGCCCGGCCTGCTCGACATGATGCGCATCCCCTACCGCGTGCTCTCCACGGGCACGATGGCCGAGGACGTCGCGTGGGGCCGGGCGGAGTCCGAGCGGCTCAGCCAGCCGGTGGCGCTGCTGCTGCCGCCGGGCATTCTTGCTTCAGACCCGATGCGAACCGCCGGCCGAAGCGCAGCCGATTCGGCCGGCCAGGCTGACCGCGGTGGTTCAAATGCGCTCGGCTCGCCTTCGGCTGCGCCTCGCCCTTTGTCTTCAAATGCGCTCGGCTCGCCTTCGGCTGCGCCTCGCCCTGCCATCTCCCGCTTCGAAGCCCTCCGCGCCGCGGTGTCCGCCCTGCGCACGGAGCCGGTGGTGCACGCCAACGGCTACATCTGCCGCGAGTCGTTCGCGGTGAAGGACCGCCTCGAGAACTTCTACATGATCGGCTCGATGGGCATGGCATCGGCCATCGGCCTCGGCATCGCGCTCGCCGAACCCGACCGCCCCATCGTGGTGTTCGACGGCGACGGCAACCTGCTCATGAGCCTCGGCATCCTGCCCATGATCGGCGGCGGCCCCCTCCTGGGCCGCGGGCGTCCCGGCAACCTGGTGCACGTGGTCTTCGACAATGCCCTCTACGGCTCGACCGGCAATCAGGCCTCGCCGTCGCGGACGGTCGGCTTGCATCACCTGGCATCGGCGGCCGGTTACGAGCGGGTCGCCGCGGTGACCGGCGCCGACGAGATCCGCGCCGCCGTCGCCACCGCGATGGACGGCGGCGGGCCGAGCTTCATCCTGGCGCGGGTCACCGGCGAGGAGCGGCCCGCGCCCCGCATCCCGTACCGACCGGAAGAGATCCGCGACCGCTTCCGCTCCTCCCTCGGTCCGGGCTCGCGGCCCTGACCGGCCCGATCTCCCGCGTCGCCAGGATCGTCTAGTGTCACGCTTCGTTCGCCCGCTGCTCGTGCTGGGCGGCCTGGCGGTCGTCGGCTATTTGATCGCCCGGATCGGCCCCGCCGCGATCTGGTCCTCGTTCGTCACGCTGGGCTGGCGCCTGCCGCTGGTCCTGCTCTTCCCCTACATGCTCGCGGCCGCGCTGGACACCCTCGCCTGGCGCGTGCTGGTGCCAGGCGCGGTGCCCTTCGGCGTGATCTTCCGTGCGCGGCTGGCCGGCGAGGCGGTCAATTTGGCCACTCCGACGATGGCGGTGGGCGGCGAGCCGCTCAAGGCGTACCTGCTGCGCCCGCACGTGCCCCTGGTCGACGGCTTCGTGTCGGTCATCGCCGACAAGACCACCATCGTCGTCGGTCAGATCTTCTTCCTCGCCGCCGGCCTGCTCGCCGCCCACGCGGTGGCGCCCACCGGCCGGCTCATGCCGATCATGACCGGCCTGCTCGGCGTGGAGATCCTCGCCATCGGGGGATTCGTGGTCGTCCAGGCGAGCGGGGGACTCGGCGGCGGCGGCCGGCTGCTCGGCCGCATCGGGTCGCGAATCGGTTGGGCCGGCGGCGCGCGATACCTCCGGGGACTCGGCGACCTCGACCGCGCCCTCGCCGCCCTCTACCGCGACGACCGCCGCCGGCTGCTCGTCTCCGCGGTGGTCCACGCGGTGGCGTGGGCCACCGGCGGCCTCGAGATCTACATCGTCATGCGGCTGCTGGGAACCGACGTGCCGCTCCTGACGTCCATGATCATCGAGGCCTTCGCGGGCGGAGTGAAGTTCGCCAGCTTCATGGTGCCGGCCTCGCTGGGAGCCCTCGAGGGCGGCTATGTGGCCTTCTTCGAAGCATTCGGCCTCACCGCCACCGGCGGCCTCTCGTTCGTGCTGGTTCGCCGGCTGCGCGAGATGGTGTGGGCCGGCATCGGCTTCCTGGCCATGGGGGTATCCGGGCGGACCGCGGCGCGGTCGGCCGCCGACGAGACATCAGGCCCAGTCTGAGGCGGGCGTGCGGATGCTGTGCTAGACTCAATCATTCTTGCCGCGAACTATTTTGCGCCGTCGCGTGAACCGACGGTGATGTGAGGAGGCACTCGTGGGCTCAGTACGCGTCGCCGTGGTCGGGGTTGGAAACTGCGCCTCCGCGCTCGTCCAGGGCGTCCACTACTACCGAGGCGTCGCCGACGACGGGTTCATCCCGGGCCTCATGCGTCCGCGGCTCGGGGGCTACCATGTCTCCGACATCGAATTCTCCGCCGCGTTCGACATCGACGCGCGCAAGGTGGGCAAGGACCTCGGCGAGGCCATCTGGTCCGAGCCGAACAACACGGTGCGGTTCGCGGAGGTCCCGAGCCTCGGCGTGCCGGTGCAGCGGGGCATGACCCACGACGGCCTCGGCCACTACCTCTCCCAGGTCATCACCAAGGCGCCTGGCACCACCGCGGACATCAAGGGCATCCTGCGCGAGACCCGCACCGACGTCGTGGTGAACTTCCTGCCGGTGGGTAGCGAGATGGCGACCAAGTGGTACGTCGAGCAGGTGCTCGACGCCGGCTGCGGCTTCGTCAACTGCATCCCGGTCTTCATCGCCCGCGAGGACTACTGGCGGCGCCGCTTCGAGGACCGCGGGCTGCCGATCGTGGGCGACGACGTGAAGTCGCAGGTGGGCGCCACCATCGTGCACCGCATCCTCACCAAGCTCTTCATGGACCGCGGGGTGCGGCTCGAGCGCACCAGCCAGCTCAACGTGGGCGGCAACACCGACTTCTACAACATGCTGGAGCGCCAGCGCCTGGCCTCCAAGAAGATCTCCAAGACCGACTCGGTGCGCTCGCAGCTCGCCCACGACATGGCCGACGACGACATCCACATCGGCCCGAGCGACTACGTGCCGTGGCTGCAGGACCGCAAGTGGGCCCACATCCGACTGGAAGGCCGCAGCTTCGGCGACCAGCCGATCAACGTGGAGCTGAAGCTCGAGGTGTGGGACTCGCCCAACTCGGCGGGCGTGGTGATCGACGCGATCCGCTCCTGCAAGATCGCGATGGACCGCGGCATCAAGGGCGCGCTCCTGGCCCCGTCGGCGTACCTGATGAAGTCGCCGCCCGAGCAGTGGTCGGACGAGGTGGCGCACACCCGGCTGGAAGAGTTCATCGGCGGCGCGGACTAGCGTCGCTCGCAGCACCGTATCGCTTCCCGGCGCATCATGATCGCCATTTCCCGAACCGGTCGCCTGCTGAGGCGACTGGTGCGCCTGTCCACCCGCCGCCCCACGGTGACGGTGGCGCTGTCGCTGCTCCTCGCGGCGGCCGCGATCCTGTACACCATGCACGCGCTCACCTTCAAGACCTCGACGCGCGCGCTCCTGCCCCAGAACGCGGGTTACGTGCAGCGCTACGGGGAGTACGCGGCCGAGTTCGGCGAGCTCGAAGACATCGTGGTGGTCGTGGAGGCCGGGTCCTTCGAGGGCGCCCGCGCCTACGCGGCGCGGCTGACCGAGGAGCTCCGGCAGAGCCCGGTGAAGTTCCATCGCATCGCCTACCGCATCGACCCCAAGCGGTTCGAGGGCCGGCAGCTCCTCTACCTGCCCACCGACGAGCTCCGCGAGATCCGCGACAAGATCTTCGACCACCAGGAGTTCATGGAGAGCTTCGCGGGCGATCCGAGCCTGGCCCGCCTGCTGGAGGGCGTGAACACCCAGATGGCGGCCGCCTTCGTGTCGAACCTCTTCGACATCGGGCTGCAAGACAAGGACCTGCCGGTGGACACGCGCTTCCTGCGCGTGCTCCTCGATCAGATGGCCTCCCGCCTCGAGCACCCCGGCCCCTACCGCTCCCCGTGGGGCACCCTCTTCTCCTTCGGAGAGGACCCGCCCGACGACGCCGGCTACTTCCTCTCCGACGACAAGAGCCTGCTGTTCATCCTGGTGGAGACGCCGCCCAGCGAGAAGGGCAGCTTCACCGGCGACCAGGTGGCGATCGAGACGATCCGCGGCGCCATCGCCAAGCTCCGTCCGTCGTTCCCGAACGTGCAGGCGGGCGTGACCGGCCCGCCCGCCCTGTCCAACGACGAGATGACCACCGCCTTTCACGACAGCGGCATTTCCGACGTGCTCGCCTTCGCGCTGACCCTGGTGGTGATGACGCTGGCCTTCATGCGGGTGGGCAAGCCGGTGCTGCTGCTGGGCGTACTGGCGGTGACGCTGGCCTGGTCGATGGGCGTGGTCACCCTGGTGGTCGGCCATCTCACCCTGTTCTCGGTGATGTTCATCTCGATCGTGGTCGGCATCGGCATCGACTACGGGATCTACTACCTGTTCCGCTACGAGGAGGAGATCTTCCTCGGCCGCAACCTGCGCGAGGCCCTCGAGCTGACCGCGGCCCGCACCGGTCCCGGCATGCTCATCGGCGCGCTGACCGCGGCCGGCACCTTCTTCGTGCTGATGCTCACCGATTTCCGGGGCATCCAGGAGCTGGGTCTCATCGCGGGCCTCGCCATCCTGATCGCCTGGGTCGGGATGATGACGATGTTCCCGGCCGTCCTCATGCTGGTGGACCGCCACTACGCGGACCGCCCGCGGCAGCGTCGGCCGCGCGCCCACCAGCTCGAGCGCATCCGGGTGCCGCTGCTCGACCGGCTCGTGACCTTCCCCCGCACCGTCCTGATCGGGGCCGGGATCGCCACCGCGCTGTCCATCTGGGCCGTCCCGCGCGCCGGGTTCGACTACAACGTGCTGAACCTCCAGGCCAAGGGCACCGAGTCGGTGGCGTGGGAGCGGCGCATCCTGGCCGGGACCGGCCGCTCCGGGTCCAACGGCTTGTCTTCCGCCACCACGCTGGACGAGCTGCGCCGGAAACAGGCCGCCTTCGGGAAGCTGCCGTCGGTCGCCGACGTGGATTCGGTCCTGCGGGTCATCCCCGACGATCAGGCCGAGAAGATCTCGCTGATCAAGAGCTTCGCCCCGCTGGTCGCCCCCATCCGGGTGGGCCGCTCGAGTCCGGTGGAGCTGGAGCGGCTGAAGAAGGCCCTCAGCGACATCCGGCGCCGCTTCGACGTGGTGGCCGCGGAGGCGGGCAGCAAGCTACCGCCCGAGGTGCGGGTCGTCCGGGAGAAGACGGCGGCGGTGATCCGCCTGCTCGAGAAGGGCAACCGCGACTCCTCGGAGGCCGCGCTGAACTACCTGCAGGCCCAGCTCTACCGCGACTTCGTCAACAAGTTCTACGGGCTGCAGCGGAACCTGAACCCGAGCACGATCACCATCAAGGACGTGCCGGACGAGCTCCGCCGGAAGTTCATCGGCGAGAACGGGAAGTTCCTCATCCAGATCCACCCGAAGGTCGACATCTGGGAGAAGGCGGGCGCCGCCGAGTTCGTGCGCGAGATCCGCACGGTGGATCCCGACGTGACGGGGCCGCCCGTCATCACCTACGAGGCGACCGTGCTGATGGAGCGCGCCTACCTGACCGGCACCCTGTACGCGTTCGTGCTGGTGGGGGGACTGAGCGTGCTGATGATCCGGCGCCTGCGCGAGAGCGCGCTGGCCCTCATCCCGATGGCGCTGGCCCTGCTGTGGACGATCGGGCTCATGCAGGTCTCCGGCATCAAGTTCAACCTCGCCAACATCTGGGGTCTGCCCCTGATCATCGGCACCGCGGCCGAGTTCGGCTTGAACGTGATCGTCAGCCACCTCGAGGTGCGCTCGCTCAACGGCCCGCTCATCGCACGCAGCGCGGTGATGGGCGTGCTGCTCAACGGGATCACCACGATGGTGGGCTTCGGCAGCCTCATGATCGCCTCGCACCAGGGCATCTTCAGCCTGGGCCTGCTGCTCACCCTCGGCTCGTTCTGCGGGATGGTGGCGGCGCTCGTGGTGCTGCCGGTGATCTTGCAGCTGCTCCGGGCCAAACCGGCCGAGAACGTGGTGCAGCTGGAGAAGTCGTCCGCGGCGTAGTTCGCGTCGCACCCCTCACCCTTCACCACCCCTCACCCTTCCCTCTCCCCGGGGGGAGAGGGCACTGCCCTTTTAGAGGGCGGCGGGGGCGGCGGCGATCTTCTCGAGGTCGGCGCGCGTGTAGGAGCCGAGGCTGCGGTAGTCGAGCTGGGTGTAGTTCTTGATCCACTGCAGCGCGATCTTCACCGCCTTCCGGTAGCGCGCTTCGGTCTCCGCGTCGCGGGTCTTCAGCAGCCGCAGGATGTCGTCGCACTCCTCCTGCAGCAGCCGCTTCACGAGAGCCGCGTCGTGCGTGACCGGAGTGCCGTCGGTGGTTCTCGCCGCGTGACGAATGCGTTGCGCGATCTGCGCGACCGACATGCGCCCGGTGGCGAGATCCTCCATGAGCGCCGGGTGCACGCCGGGCTTGCCGGCCAGGCTGTCGATGCCCTTGGCGCCGCGGCCCTGCAGCCATCCCTCCACGTACTCGATCAGCATGCGCGCGTTGCGCCGCGTGCCCTCCACCGTGATCGGGCCGACCGGCACCTCGATGCGCACCGGATAGGTGTCGGGGTTCAGCATCTCGGGCCGGGGCTTCCAGGTGCCGGAGCCGTGCACGCGCTTGAAAGGCTCGGCCGCGGCCTTCATGTGGAAGATGTGGGCGACCCACGCGCGGATGAACCCCTGCTCGGCCTCCCAGACCTTGTCGTTGCGGATCGATTCCGCGGCGACCCGGTTCACCTCGGGGTCCGGATTTGGCAGCGCGGTGGCCATGCCCCCGATGGGCACGGCGCCGCGCTTGAGACACACCGCGACCAGGCGCCGGAAGATGTTGGCCAGGAACGGGGTGGTCTTGATGTCCACCCCGAAGCGGTCCGGCCACACCGCCTTGGGATCGGCCATCACGAACTCGAAGATGCTGGCCTTGAGATCCCAGCGCGCCGCGTTCAGACCCGCCGCATACGGTCCGAGGGCGTGCAGCATCTCCTCCATCTCGTACACCGCGGGCAGCGCCTCCACCAGCGGGATGGCCCGGATGGTGGCGTCCTTCAGGAACGGCAGCAGCGCGCGGCTGTGATCGAAGAGGTCGCGGTACCAGGCGCACTCCTCGGCTCCGTCCACCTTCGGCAGGTAGAAGTAGATGCCCTGCCCGCGCGTGGCCTGGGCGCGGCCCGGATAGAAGAGGGTCAGCGCGGTGCCCAGGATGGCCGCGGAGACCGGGCGGCCGTCGATGGTGACGTCGGGCTCGTCCAGGTGCAGCCCGCGCTCGCGATGCATGAAGAACGGCAGCTCGCCCGGGGCGATCCGGTACTCGCGCTTGCGCTCGGTGTCGACGTGCTGCAGCTCGTGGTTGACCGCGGCGAGTCGGTTGTGGCAGGCGCGCACCGTGTCGACGAGCCGGTGGCCCGCGGAGTCCTCGTCATCGTCCAGGTCGCCCTCGGCCCGCTCGCCCTCGGGCCCCGGGTTCAGGGCGTTGATGAACATGCTGGTGATCGAGCACGGCCCCGAGATCTCGATGCCCGGCGTGGCCAGGTCCTTGGGGACCGGCGGCACCTTCCAGTCCCCGGTCGTCGCGGCGCTCGGCGGAGGCGTCGTGGGCAGCCGTCCGTGCGTGAGGGCCTGGGCGAGGCGCTCGTCGCGGCGGGCGCGCAGGGCGACCCCGCGGGGGCCCAATTCATCGTGCAGGCGCAGCAGGTACTCCTGGAACTCGGGGGTGAAGAGAGCGGCCGCGCCCTCCACGGGCGCGAACTGCATCCGCTGGGCGGTGGAGGCTCCGGGGTTCGCCGGCATCGGCATCGCTCCGTTCTGTTCGGGTGGGGGGGCCTCAGGCGATCATGAGCCGAGGCGCTCGATCTGGACCAGGTTGGAATGCAGCGCGGGCCCGCCACCCATGTCGGCGGTGCGGTCGTCGGTGAGCGCGTTCACCCCGCGGCCGCCGGGCTGGTGCTTGCTCCACCAGATCCCCTCCACCACCGCGACGCCCGGCCGGGTGTCCTCGGTCAGCTCGGCGACGAACCTGGCCTGGCCGCGCGCGCTGCGCACCAGCACCGCGTCGCCCTCGCCGATCGAGCGCGCGGCCGCGTCGGCGGGATGCAGCAGCACCGCGGGCCCGCGCTGGCGGCGCCGCGCGCGCTCCGACTCGCTGAACGACGAGTTCAGGAAGAAGCGGTTGGGCGGCACGATGCACTGGAGCGGATAGCGCCGCACCAGCTCCGCGTGCTCGGGCCCCTCCACCAGCGGCACGTAGGTGGGCAGCGCGGGATGCCCGCGTCGCGCCAGCGTCTCCGACACGAACTCGATCCGGCCCGACGGAGTCGGCGCCCCGTCCGCGAACGGCCGGTAGGGCCGGCCCACCGAGAGCCGCACCGAATGCTCGCGCTCGAGCCGCTCCAGCGTGATGCCGGCGACCGACGCGTCGCCCGAGGCGAGCATCTCGCGGATGAGGTCGTCCTCGCCCTTCGCGAAATGCGCATCGCGCAGGCCCATGGCCCGCGCGAGCAGCCGCGTCACCGTCCAGTTCGAGCGCGACTCGCCCCGGGGGGCGATCACCGGACGGGCCAGCTGCAGGTAGAAGTGCCCGTACGACTTGTAGAGATCGGTGTGCTCCATCGAGGTGGTCGCGGGCAGCACGAGGTCGGCGTAGTCGGTGGTGTCGGTCAGATGTTGCTCGTGCACCACCGTGAACAGGTCCTCGCGCCGCAGTCCCTGCAGCACCAGCTCCTGATTCGGCACCACCGTGGCCGGGTTGGCGTTGTAGACGTAGAGCGCCTTCACCGGCGGAGCCAGGTCGGGATCGGTCAAGGCGCGTCCGAGCTGGATCATGTTGATCGCGCGCGGAGCGGGGCGCGGCATCAGGTCCGGCCGCTCGAGGACCGAGTGCCGGAAGCCGAACGCGCTGGTGGATGAGAGGAGGGCGCCGCCCGCCGGATGGGCGTAGGCCCCGGTGAGCGCGGGCAGGCACGCGATGGTCCGGCAGGTCATGCCCCCGTTGTCGTGGCGGGAGAGTCCGATGCCGACCCGGATGAAGGCGGCCGCGGTCGAGCCGTAGCGGCGCGCGAACGCGACGATGTCGGGGGCGGCGAGGCCGGTGAGGGCGGCCACGCGATCGGGATCGTACGCCTTCACGTGGTGGGCGAGCGCGGTGAACCCGAGCGTCGCGCGCTGGAGGTAGTCGTGGTCGACCAGGTCCTCGCCGATGAGCACGTGCATCACGCCCAGGGCGAGGGCGCCGTCGGTGCCCGGCCGCGGCATCAGGTGCCAGTCGGCCTGACGGGCGGTGCGGGTGCGGTACGGATCGATGCAGACGATGCGCGCGCCGCGCCGGCGCGCCTCCTTGACCAGGCTCATCGCGTTGATGTGCGTGTGCGAGGCGTTGATCCCCCACAGCACCACCAGGTCGGCGTCCACCATCTGCTCGGAGTCGCTGCCGGTCACGGTGCCGAGGGTGGCCATCCAGCCCGCGTAGGCGGTGCTCACGCAGATGGTGCGCTCGAGGCGCGAGGCGCCGAGCGCGTGGAACAGCGGGTGCCCCGCCGAGTACTGCAGGAGCCCCAGCGTGCCTCCGTACGAGAAGGGCAGGATCGCCGGGGCGCCCCACTGCGCGATGATCCGCTGCCAGTGGTGGGCGATCAGGTCGACCGCGTCGTCCCAGCCGATGGGCGCGAAGCGGCCCTCGCCCTTGGCCCCCACCCGGCGCAGCGGGGTCAGGACCCGCGTGGGGCCGTAGACGCGGTCGGCGTAGTCGTGCACCTTGCCGCAGATGACCCCGCGGGTGAACGGATGGCGCGGGTCGCCGGTCACGTCGGTGATGCGCCCGGCTTCCACCGTGACCTCCAGCGCGCACTGCGACGGACAGTCGTGTGGACAGACCGACGAACGGGTCGCTCGCATGAGTCGCTAGAGTAGCATGCCGCGCCGCGCGTGGAGGCGCGCTACTATTGGCCATGCTCGAGGGGGCCGCGCCGCAGGGGACCGAGCGCCGCGGCGTCGCGCGCTGGTCTCCGCTCCGCCGTCCCGAGGCCCGCCGCCTCGCGGGGCTGTTCGCGATCGTCTACTTCTCGCAGGGCATGATCTACCTGCCGGATCAGGTCGTCGCCATCGTGTTCAAGGAGCGTGGCCTCACCGCGGGGCAGCTCGCCGCCTTCGCGTGGATCATCACGATTCCCTGGTTCATCAAGCCGCTCTACGGCCTGCTCTCGGACTTCGTGCCGCTCTTCGGCACGCGGCGGCGCAGCTACTTCCTGATCATGTCGTCGATGGCGGCGCTCAGCGCGGTGGCGGTGAGCCTGATGGCCGAAGCGCCCTACGCGGCGCTCGCGCTCGTGATCACGCTGCTCTGGCTCGGCGTCGGCTTCACCGACGTCCTCACCGACGCCTTGATGGTGGAGCACGGCAAGCCGCTCGGCCTGACCGGCGTCTTCCAGTCCGTGCAGTGGGGCGCCCTCGGGGCCGCCTCGATCCTCTCCGGGCTGGTCGGCGGCTACCTGGCCGAGCGCCGCGCGTTCGCGGCCGCCTTCGCGCTGGTCGCGTGCTTTCCGGTGGTGTCGTTCCTCATGGCCGCCCTCGTGGTGCGCGAGCCGCCCGCCCGGCCGAATCTCGAGGGATTCGGCGAGACCTGGGCGTCGATCCGCCGCGCGCTCGGTCACCGAGAACTGTGGGCGGTGGCCGCCTTCATCTTCTTCTGGGCCTTCAGCCCCTCGTTCGGCCCCGCGTTCTTCTATTACGAGACCGACACCCTCGGCTTCTCGCAGACCTTCATCGGCGTGCTCTCCTCGCTGGGCGCCGCCGCCAGCATCGTGGGCGCGTGGGTCTACGCCCGCCTCGGCCGCGCGTTCTCGCTGAAGCGACTGATCGTGTGGTCGATCGGCGTCGGCGCGGTGAGCACGCTCGCCTATCTCCTCTACCGCGGCCGCGTGTCCGCGGTGATCATCACGCTCGTCTTCGGCGCGGTCGCCATGACCACCCAGCTCGCGTTCCTGGATCTGGCCGCCAAGGCGTGCCCGCGCCACGCGGAGGCCACCTTCTTCGCGCTGCTGATGTCGATCTACAACTTCGGCACGCGGAGCGCGGAGTGGGCCGGAGCCAATCTGTACGACCGGGTGGGCTACACGCCGCTGGTGCTGATCTCCACCGTCTTCACCGCGGCGGCCTGGATCCTGGTACCGCTCGTGCCGATCGACGATATCGAGGCGGCCGCCCGAGAGCCGGGCGACTAGAAACCGGACCGGCGCCGCCGCCGGCCGCGCGTCAGGGCTCCGCGCGCTCCTCGCGCTCGACGATCTGCTTCGCGCCCTCGTAGGCGCGGCGCAGCCAGCGGAGCGCGCGGCCCACGTCGCGCGGCGCCTCCACCCGACATTCCACCCATCCGCTCGCGCTCAGCCGCCGGTGCGGCGAGCAGCCCGCGGCGAGCGCCCGGCGCTGATCCTCGGGGCCAAGGCGGATCCAGAGATCGGCGTCCTTGGGACGCAGGGGAAAGCACGCGAAGAGGCGCGGCCCCACGAAGTACCCCCAGCGCCCGAACATCGGCGTGATCTTCACGCGGGGCCAGTTGCCGAGCGTCTGATTGAGCTCGGCGGCCGGGCCGACGCCCCCGCGCTCGAGGGTGCGCCGGGTCTTGCGCGCCGAGCCGATGCCGCGAAACGGCCGGCGAGGGCTCACCGCCGTCTAGCGCCGCGGGTCCGTCGGGCCCAGCGCGCAGAGCCCGCCGTCCACGACCGAGGTGTAGCCGGTCATCGCGGGGTGGGCCAGCAGGAACACCACCGCGTCCGCCACCTCCTCCGCGGTGGGAGTGCGCCCGATCGGCGTCACCTGCGCCGCCTGGTCCAGGAGCTCGTCGGTGATGAAGCCATCGCCGAAGCCGGTGCGCAGCAGCCCCGGCGCCACCGCGTTGACCCGGATCTTCGACGGAGCGAGCACGCGGGCCAGCGACTTGGTCAGGGCGGTGAGCCCCGCCTTGGAGGCCGCGTAGGCCATCGAGGAGCCGGTCCCGGTGAAGCCCGCCACCGAGGTGATGTTGACGACGGCCCCGCCGCCGCGTTTCTCGAGATGCGGCACCGCGGCGCGCACGCAGTAGAACGGCGCGCGCAGGTTGGTGGCGAACACGCGGTCCCAGATCTCGTCGGTGAGGTCGTCCAGCTGGCGGTGGGGCACCCGCGCGGTCCAGCCCGCGTTGTTCACGAGCCCGTCGAGCCCGCCCATCTCGCGCGCGACGCGGCTCATCATCGCGCGCACCTGCGCGTCCAGCGTGACGTCGGCCTGCACGGTCAGGGCGCGGCCGCCCGCCTGCGCGGCGAGCCGCGCCGACTCCTCGGCCTCCGCGGCCGACTTCGAGTAGTTGATCGCGACGTGGGCGCCCGCGCGGGCCAGGGCGATCACGGTGGCGCGACCGATGCCGGTGGCGCCTCCCGTGACCAGCACGACCTTGCCCTCGAGGGTCATCGGCTCCCGACGCTTCCGCCGGCCGGGATCAGGGGAAGTGATACCGCGAGATGTGGAGGTGGACTCCGTGAGAGGAAGCGGGCTCGACCGTCAGCTCGGCGGCTCCCAGCAGGACCGACGCCTTCGCCTTCTCGAGGCGCGCCACCAGCGGCGGCAGCTCCGGAGCCACCATCGACAGCGCGACCAGGCCTTCCAACCCGCGCGCCTCCCCGGCCGGGACCATGAGGAGCGTGGCCCCGCCGGCCCAGCCGAGCATGGTTCGCGGACCGCCGTTGACCTCGACCTCGGGCAGGCCGAACAGGTCCTGGTACGTCTTGGCCGCGTCGTCCGGAGCCGGCGAGCCGATCACGAGCCGCTTGAAGCGCACCGGCGACTCGGCGTGGGTCTCGCCGTTCGACGGGGTGGCCAGCTCGACCAGGACCCCGTGGCAGGCCTTGGGATGGAGGAATCCGATCCGGCCGGCGAGCCCTTGACGGGGCTCGCTGTCGATCAGCGGCACGCCCCGCGCCCGCAGCGCGGTGAGATCGGAGGCCACGTCGGCGGTCTTGAAGCAGATGTGGTGGAGCCCTTCCCCGCGCTTGGCCAGGAAGCGCCCCACCGCGCTCTCCGCCGACAGCGGCTCCAGCAGCTCGATCTCGCTCTCGCCCGCCGCGAGGAGCGCGGCCCGCACGCCCTGCTCGGCCACCACCGCCTCGCGCGACAGCGGTAGCCCCAGCGTATCCCGCCAGAATCGATAGGCCTGCGACAGGCTCTTCACCGCGATTCCGACGTGATGGACGTTGGTCACCATCGCTCGATCGACCCGACGATCACGCTAGCCGACGAGGCCCGGATTTTCAACTTCTTTCGCCGCTCGTCGGCCACGCGCGAACGCTCAGCCGCGCGTGAAGAGGGAGCCGGCGGGCGGCACCTTCACCAGGACCGCGTTCTCCTCGACGTGGGCCACGCTCTGCATCCCGCAGAGCGCGGTGCCGACGCCGGGGGTCGAGCGCACGAACTGGAGCGCGCGCTGCGCGTCGGTGCTGAGGTCGCCCAGCACCTGGCCGAGCTCGGCGGGCAGGTTCTTGGCGAGCTGCCCCCGCAGCATGGAGGCCGACGCGGTGACGTAGACGCCGAGGTGCGCGGCCGCCTGCACGACGGACAGCGGCGCCGTGTCCACCGTCTGGTTGGGCAGGGTGAGGGCCTCGGTCATGCGGAGGTTGTACGGGAGCTGGATCATCGCGAAATGATGCCGGTCGCCCGCGACGTCGCGGGCCAGGCCCACCAGCTCGGGCAGCGAGAGGTAGTCGCGCGCGGTGGACGCCTCGCGGTAGCCGTTCCAGGTGGCGGTGCCGTAGCAGCGGATGCGGCCGTCGCCGACCGCGCTCTCCAGGAACTCGAAGGCGGCGCGCATGCGCGCCGCGAACACCGACCGCTCCACCACCTGCAGCTGCGTCTCCGGATTGTGCAGGTAGTACACGTCGATGGTGTCCACGCCCAGGTTCGCGCGGCTGCGGTCGAGCTGATCGCCGAGATAGCGGGGCGTCATGCAGTGCTGGCCGGCCACCACGTCGGACAGGGTCAGCACGCCCGGCCGCACGTAGGTCTCCGTGAAATAGGCGACCGGGTTCGCGGGCTTGCTTCCGTCGAAGGCGATGACGCCGCCCTTGGTGGTCAGCACCACCTCCTCCCGCGCGATGGTGCCGTCGCTCAGGAGCGAGCGCAGCGCCGCGCCGATGCTGCGCTCGCTGCGCTGGTGACGGTAGTTGATCGCGGTGTCCACCATGTTGAAGCCCAGCTCGAGGGCGCGCCGCACCGAGTCCTCGTAGGCGTGATCGGTGGCCTCGTCGTCGTTGCCCAGGTGAGTGCCGATGCCCAGGGAGGAGACGCTCAGCCCGCGCCACGCCCGGAAGTGTCCCTTGCCCGCCCGCGCGCCGAGGCGCTTCCGGTAGCCCGCGGTCCCTTCGGCCGTCGCGAATCCGCGCACGCCCATGATGGCCCTCGGCTCCCGCCCTACGGCTCGACCGTGAAGCGCAGCGCGCCCTCGGTGATGTGACCGTCGACCGCGAGGACCCGATAGCGCAGGGTGTAGTCACCGGGCGCGAGCGAGCGGATCGGGATCACGAGGCGGTCGGGAGCGGCCGGCTCGTCGCGCGCGGCGGTCACCGGCGCGGGAGGCTGGTTGCCGGTGGCGAGAGTCAGCCGCGTGAAGCGCTTCTCGATCTTGCTGTTGAAGCGGAGGGTGATCTGCGCGGGCGGCCGGGCGAGCACCGCGCCGGGCCGCGGGGAGGATTCCAGGACGATCGCGTGGGCGTACGCCGCCGCCGGGATCAGCCCGGCCAGGACGCTCCCGAGAAGCCAGGCCGGCGTCCGGACCGGCCGCAGAGCACGGATCACCGGACTCTCAGCGCCAGTCGTCCAGCACCAGGTCGCTGGCGTCTTCGTAGTCCTCCTGCTTGCCCCGCTTCATGCGCACCATCGTGAAGTCGACGTGGTAGCCGCGCTGGAGCAGCGTCTGGTAGGCGGTCCAGTAGTACGTGTAGGCCGGCACCACCACCCGCTGCAGCTGTCCCGCCGCGGCGAGATCCTCCACCCCGGCGAGCAGGCTGTCCAGGTGCTCGGGCTTGCGGTGACGACTGTCGATGGCGAGCAGCTTGACGTAGGCGCTGCCGTGCGGCGCCTCGCTGTTGGGCGGGAGATGGCAGACCGCGAAGCCGATGACCTCGCGCCCCTTCTCGAGCAACAGGGTGTCGCCCAGGGTGAGGCCCTCGACGATCTCGATCTCCTTGGCCAGGTCGAAGCCGCGCCAGAGCGCGTTGGTGATGCGCCGGATCTTCTGCATCACCTGCTTCTTGCGCGCCTCCTCCAGCGTCGAGTAGCGGCGCACCGCGAGCCCCGGGCGCGGCGCCGTCTTCGCGGCGGCGAGGTCGTTCCGATCGACCGTCTTGCTCGTGACCACCACGAGCCCCTTCGGCTTGTAGCCGAACTTCTGGTAGAGGATCAGATGCTTGGGGCTGTACGGATACGTGGCGAGCCCCTGCAGCGTCGCCTTGTTCTCGTCGAAGAACTCCTGGCAGGCGGTGAGCAGCTGCTGGCCGATGTCCTGGTTCTGGTAGTTGGTGAGGACCGCCACCGGGCCGATGACGCCGATCGTGCCCCACATCACCGCCACCGCGGCGCCGACGATCTTGCCGTCGCCCTCCTCGGCCACGAAGCAGCCCCACGGCTCCATCAGCCACCGGTGGTGCACGTACTGGGCGCCGCCGAACACCTGGCGCGGCCGCGTGCCGACCTGGCGCTCGAAGAAATCGCCGAAGGCCTGCTCGATGACGTCGCGGACCTTCGAGAGATCGCCCTTGCGAACGCGGCGGATCTTGATCAGCGGGGAGCGGCCCTGCGAGTCGAGACCAGGTCGGTCGACGGTCGCCCTCATGCCTTCTCCGGCACGCCCGCGAGCTCTTCGAGCAGCGTGATGACGCCGGAATGATCGAGGCCGCCCTTGCCCTTCACCCGCATCGCGTTGAACAGCTCCTGCACCACCGCGGTGCACGGCAGGGGCACCCCGAGGGCGCGCGAGGACTCCATGATCAGCCCCAGGTCCTTGAAGTGCAGATCGATCTTGAAGCCGGGGTTGTAGGTGCCCGCGGTGTAGTTGGGCGTCTTCTGCTCGAGGCACTTCGAGCCGGCGAGCCCGCCGCCGAGCGCCTTGAGGGTGAGCGCCCGATCGAGGCCGGCCTTGCGGGCCAGCGTCAGCGCCTCCCCCAGCGCGGTGAGGTTGACCGCCACGATGATCTGATTCGCGAGCTTGGTGAAGCCGCCCGCCCCGAGGGGGCCCAGATGGGTGATGGTCTTGCCCATCGCCTGGAACACCGGCAGCGCCGCGTCGAAGTCCGCCTTCTCGCCGCCCACCATGATGGACAGCGCGCCGTCGATCGCGCCCTTCTCGCCACCCGAGACCGGCGCGTCCAGCATGCGCACACCCTTCGCGGCCAGGGCCTTGCCCACCTTCTGGGACACCAGCGGGGAGATGGTCGACATGTCGAGGAAGAGCAGGTCGCGCCTGGCGCCCTCGATGATGCCGTCCTTACCCAGGGCCACCAGCTCCACGTCGGGCGAGTTCGGCAGCATGGTGATCAGGACGTCACACTGGGCCGCGACATCCCGGGGCCAGGTCGCCGGCTTGGCCCCGGCCCCGACCACCTCCTGGACCGGCCCCTGGCTCCGACTGTGGACAATTAGTGGATAGCCGGCCTTGAGCAAATTCTTGGCCATGGGACGGCCCATGATTCCGAGCCCAATGAATCCGATGACTTGCGCCATGGTAGCCTCGCGGGGACCAGAGTGGGAGGAGCGAGAGCGGCCCGGACAGTGGAGTAACACAAGGCGGCGCGGCGAGTCAAGCCATTCCCCAGGCCCTTGACAGTCGGCCGCCCACCTGCGAGGCTCTCGGCCGTGAGCCGCACGCGCTCGGCTGCGACCTGGATGTGGTGGTGGCCCCTCCCCTGAGGGGTGGTCCCGCCGACCAGCGCACGCACGAGCACCTGAATGCGAGATCGGAGCCGCCCCCGCGGGCGGCTCTTCTGCTGAGAAGGCCCCGCGCGGACCGGCTCCTCGACGAGAGGAGATGGGCACCATGACGACCGACCGCTACACGACGCGTCGGGGCATCCACGTTCACCGCACGGTCGAGGCCATCCCGGTCAAGGACGCGATCGAGCCCGTGATCGAGGCGCTCGACTCGCGCCGCGGGATCCTGCTCGCCTCGAGCTACGAGTACCCCGGCCGCTATACGCGGTGGGACATGGGCTTCGTGGATCCGCCGCTCGTGCTGGTGGCCCGCGGCCGCGGGCTGCGCGTGGAGACGCTGAACGCACGCGGCGCGGTGCTGCTGCCCGCCATCGCAGACGCCCTCGGCGGCCTCGACGCCATCGAGACGCTCGACCGCGCGGAGAGCTCGCTCACCCTGACGGTGCGCCGGCCCGCGGCCGGCTTCACCGAGGAGGCGCGCAGCCGCCAGCCGTCGGTCTTCTCGGCGATCCGCGTGCTCGTCGATCTCTTCCACCACGGCGACGAGCCGCACCTCGGCCTCTACGGCGCGTTCGGCTACGATCTGGCCTTCCAGTTCGAGCCCATCCGTCCCCGGCTCCCGCGCCCGGCCGACCAGCGGGATCTGGTGCTCTACCTCCCGGACGAGCTCGTCATCGTCGACCATCGCCGTGAAGTCGCCCAGCGTCGCCGCTACGACTTCGAGGCGGGCGGGCTCACCACGGTGGGCCGGCCGCGCGCGGGGAGCACGACCCCCTACGCGGGCGCCGCCGAGGTCGCCCGTCGCGCCGACCACGAGCCGGGCGAATACGCGGCGGTCGTCCGCGTCGCCCGCGAGGCGTTCAAGCGCGGCGACCTGTTCGAGGTGGTGCCGGGCCAGACGTTCTTCGAGGCGTGCCCCTCGCCGCCCTCCGAGCTATTCCTCCGCCTGCGCGAGCGCAACCCGGCGCCCTACGGGTTCCTCATGAACCTGGGCGACGCGGAATATCTGGTGGGCGCCTCGCCCGAGATGTACGTGCGGGTCGACGACGACCGCGTGGAGACCTGTCCCATCTCGGGCACGATCGCGCGCGGCCGCGATCCCATGGGCGACGCCGCGCAGATCCTGGCCCTGCTCACCTCGTCCAAGGACGAGTCGGAGCTGACCATGTGCACCGACGTGGACCGCAACGACAAGTCGCGGATCTGCGTGCCGGGCAGCGTGCGGGTGATCGGCCGTCGCCAGATCGAGATGTACGCGCGCCTCATCCACACCGTCGATCACGTGGAAGGCCGGCTGCGTCCGGAGTTCGACGCCCTCGACGCCTTCCTGGCGCATGCGTGGGCGGTCACGGTCACCGGGGCGCCGAAGGCGTGGGCCATGCAGTTCATCGAGGACCACGAGCGCTCCTCTCGCGCCTGGTACGGCGGCGCGGTCGGCCTCATCGGCTTCGACGGCAGCCTCAACACCGGCCTCACGCTGCGCACCATCCGGATCAAGAACGGGGCGGCGGAGATCCGCGCGGGCGCCACGTTGCTCTACGATTCGGATCCCGACGCGGAGGAGGAGGAGACGCGGCTGAAGGCCTCCGCATTCCTCGACGCCATCCGGCGGCCGCGCGGCAACGAGGCCGTGCCACGGGTCGATCCGCCGCGGCCCGGCGCCGGCCGTCGCGTGCTGCTGGTCGACCATCAGGACTCGTTCGTGCACACCCTGGCGAACTACCTGCGCCAGACCGGCGCCGAGGTGATCACGCTCCGCGCCGGCTTTCCCGCGCGGGCGCTCGACGATCTCTCACCCGATCTGGTGGTGCTCTCGCCGGGACCGGGAACGCCCGCCGACTTCGACGTCTCCGGCACGCTGCGCGCCCTGCTCGACCGCGGTCTGCCCACCTTCGGGGTCTGCCTGGGGCTTCAGGGCATGGTCGAGCACTGGGGCGGCACGCTCGGCGTGCTCGACTACCCGGTCCACGGCAAGGCGTCGCGCATCCACGTTCGCGGCGGCCGGCTCTTCGAGGGACTGCCCAAGGAGTTCACCGCCGGCCGCTATCATTCGCTCTTCGCGATTCGCGAGAAGCTTCCGGCGGCCCTCGAGGTGACCGCGGAGAGCGAGGACGGCGTCGTGATGGCGATCGAGCACGCGAGCCTGCCGGTGGCCGCGGTGCAGTTCCATCCCGAGTCCATCATGTCGGTCGATGACGATCTGGGGCTCCGCCTGCTCCGCAACGTGGTGGACCGGCTGATCGCGTCGCGCTGAGCCGGGCGGCGGGCGGCTACCGGATCCGGATCGGCTCCTCCCGGGCCCGGCGCCGCACCCACTCCGGATCGAACTCGCTGATGCGCCAGGGCTGGCCGGCCTGCCGGCTCATCCGGAACCGGATCGGGCCCTCGTGGGGATCCTGGTACGTCACCCAGGCATCGCCGCCCTGCCTCGCGACGTGAAACGCGCGCAGCACCGCCACCACCCCGACCGGTAGCGCGACCGCGGCGGGCTGCACGCCGGCGCGCTCCACGCTGCGGCGAATCTCCGCGCGCACGCGCGCGATGAGCTGCGGACGTACCCGGCGCTTGATGAGCGTCACCACGAGTCGCCGCCCGTTGGCCTCGGCCTCGGTGGTGGGCGCGGGCTGCCGGCTCAGGTAGTCCGCCGCGATGACGTCGGCCGCGGTATCGGCGATGCGCTCGACATCGAAGTAGCGCTCGGCCTCGGCCACGTCGTGCCGCTGCATCGCGGCGCCCAGGTGATAGAGCGCGTAGCGAGGGGTGGTGGACGCGTAGCGGCCGCCCAGGGCCATCAGCACGAGCAGGACCGCCGGCACCGCCCATCCCCACCCGCGCCGCGCCATCACCCGGTCACGCTACCCCATCGCCCGGCGGAGACGCAAATCTCGCCGGGCTCGTGACCGGCTTGACAACCCCGGGCGGGTTGGCGTATTAATATTCACCAAGATGAATATATATCCAGCGCACGACCGGGGCCGCCGGCGTCGGGCCATTCTGGCCCTCGTGGACGAGGGCGGGGTGCGCTCCCAGGAAGATCTGCAGCGGCGGCTCAAGCGCCGGGGCATCGAGGTCGCGCAGCCGACCCTGTCCCGCGATCTGAAGGCGCTCGGGCTCGCCAAGACCCCGTCCGGCTACGTCAGCGCCACCGCCGGCACGTTCGTGCCCGCCGAGGCCCGCGAGGGCGCGCTCGCCCGCGCGGTCGGCGAGTTCGTCCTGTCCGTGCGCGCCGCCGCCTCGCTGGTCGTCGTGCGCACGCCGCCCGCCGGCGCCCAGCCCCTCGCCCGCACCCTGGACGAGGCCGACCTGCCCGACGTGGTCGGCACCATCGCGGGTGACGACACCGTGTTCGTCGCCACCCCCGGCCCCGCCGCCGCCCTGCGGCTCGAGCGACGGCTTCGCACTGAGCGGACGCCCGCCCGCGCCGGCGGCGGCCGCCGCGGCTGATCCCGCCCCGCCCCATCTCGTCCGACTCGAAGAGGAGAGCCGATGATCCACGAGCAGCGCCACGGCAACATCCTGGTCTCGACCGACCAGGGACGTCTCGACATCGAGACGATCCACGGGTTCCTGTCCGAATCCTATTGGGCCCAGGGCGTCCCGCGCGCGGTCGTGGAGCGCTCCATTCGCCACTCCATCTGCTTCGGCGCCTTCGACGGGGACGTCCAGGTGGGATTCGCCCGGGTCATCACCGACCGGGCCACGTTCGCCTACGTGGCCGACGTGTTCGTCCTGCCGAGCCATCGCGGACGCGACATCGGCAAGCATCTGATGGCCGGCATCACCAGCCATCCCGAGCTCCAGAACCTGCGCCTGTGGGCTCTCTTCACGCGGGACGCCCACGGGCTCTACCGGCAATACGGGTTCCGCGAGGCGCGCTACCCGGACCGCCTCATGGAGCGGCGGACGCCGGATCCCTACGGGCCGGCAGCGGCTCCCCGCCTCGTCGATCCCGCGATCGCCGAAAGGACCACGACATGAGCACCGATCTGGGCGCGATCATGAAGGTGGCGGACCGGCCACCCGTCGTCATCGTGGAGGGCCACGGCTCCTGGCTCGAGGACGAGGAGGGCAAGACCTATCTCGACTTCGTCCAGGGCTGGGCCGTGAACTGCCTGGGCCACTGCCCGTCGGTGATCATGGAGACGATCGCCTTCCAGGCCTCCCGCCTGATCAACTGCAGCCCGGCCTACTACAACGCGGAGATGGCCCGCCTCGCGCGCCTGCTCGCCGACGCGTCGGGCCTGGGCCAGGTCTTCTTCTGCAACAGCGGCGCCGAGGCCAACGAGGGCGCCATCAAGCTGGCCCGCAAGTGGGGCGCCCGCCATCGGGCCGGCGCCTTCCACATCATCACGATGGACCACGGCTTCCACGGGCGCACGCTCGCCACCATGGCCGCCTCCGGCAAGCCCGCGTGGGAGGCCCTCTTCGAGCCCAAGGTCTCGGGCTTCACCAAGGTGCCGCTGGGCGATCTGGACGCGGTCAAGCGGGCGATCACCCCCCGGAGCGTCGCGGTGATGCTGGAGCCCATCCAGGGCGAGGCCGGGGTCTACGAAGCCGGCGACGACTTCCTGCGTGGACTGCGCGCGCTCACCCGGGACGAGGGCCTGCTGCTGATCCTCGACGAGATCCAGACCGGCATCGGGCGCACCGGCCGGCTCTTCGCGTTCGAGCACGCGGGCATCGCGCCCGACATCGTGACCCTGGGCAAGGGCCTGGGCGGTGGCGTGCCCCTGGCCGCCCTGCTGGCCACCGACGCCGCTTCATGCTTCCAGTACGGCGACCAGGGCGGCACCTTCAACGGCTCCGCCCTCATGACTGCCATCGGCGCCGCGGTGGTCGAGACGGTGGCCCGCCCAGAATTCCTCGCCGAGGTGACCGCCACCGGCGACTATCTCGCCGATCGCCTCCGGCAGCTTTCCTCCACCCTGGGGCATGGCGAGGTGCGCGGACGCGGCCTGTTGCTCGCGCTCCAGCTGAACGGGCTCGACGCGGCCAAGGTCGCCCGGAGCGCCCTCGACCGCGGCCTGCTGATCAACGCCCCGCGGCCGGACACGCTCCGCTTCATGCCGGCGCTCGACGTCACCCGCGACGAGATCGACCGGATGCTGGAGCTGCTGGAGGGGGTGTTGCGAGAGACGTAGACGTGGACGTGGACGCGGCGGGCCTCACTCCACCACGCCGTCCGCGCGCAGCATGACGGATCGGGGAATCGTCAGCCCGAGTCGGCGCGCCGTCTTGCGATTGACGATCAGCTCGAACTTCGTCGCCTGCTCCACCGGAATGCTCGCCGGGCGCGATCCTCTCAGGATCTTGTCCACGTACGCGGCGGAGCGGCGGTAGAGATCCGCCAGATCGGCTCCGTAGGACATGAGCCCGCCCCCCTCCACGAAGTCCTTCGTGTCGAACATCTGCGGCACACGGTGCCGGTTGGCCAGCTCCTCCGTGGAGTGAGAGTGTCTTCGTCGCGCGCTCCGATGCCATCGGCGTCCTGGTCCGCCTCCTGGTGAGCGAGCCCTACCCGCCCATGAACTGCCCGAGCAGGGTGATCCGCTCGCCCCCGGTCAGCGGGGTGTCCAGATCGTAGGCGACGCCGAGGACCGCGTCGTTGACCAGGACCTCGATGTGGGAGCCCAGCTCGGCGTGGTCGGGACTCCAGAGGGCGGCGTCCAGCTCCGGGAAGCGCGCGGTGAAGCGGCGGAGGAGAGTGCGTGGGGTGTCGCCGCTCCGAAGGTCCTCGTCGAAGACGCGCGAGCCGGTGCCGTCACCCCCGACGTGCTTCGTGACCCAGGTGGTGACTTCGATATTCGCTCGGCTCGCCTTCGGCTGCGCCTCGCCAGGCAACTGCAGCGGTCTCCCGTCTACTTCGCCCCGTAGAGGTCCTTCTCGAGCCAGCCGAGATCGAGCGCGCGCAGCAGCTCGCGCTTCGGCTTGCCGGTCCTGCGGTCGTAGTTGACCGTCTCGTACCAGACGTCCAGCATGCGGTCCCACTGCTTGCGGATGTCGTGGTCCTTGGCCGGGCCGTCCACCGGCTGCGAGCCGTAGCGCGCCGACGGGTACTCGACCGCGGTGCCGATGCCGCAGCGCAGGTTGAACGCGCGCAGGATCGCGGCGGTGCGATTGCCGAAGCGCACCGCATCCTCCAGACGATAGTCCCACCCGGTCGCCGCGGACAGGGCTCGCGCCAGGTTGGCCATCTTCGTCCGGAACGTGAAGGTGCAGCCGCCGAGCGAGTCCTCGAAATGGCGCCGGCCGCGGATCATGCCGACCAGCTTCGCCACCTGCTCGCCGTCGAACGGGTTGATGCGGCCGGGCGCGCCCACCTCGGTCTGGAAGGTCGGGTTGGCGCTTTCCATGGTCCCGTTGGACGAGGTGCAGGTGTCGAGCATCTCCTCCCATCGGCCGCGATGGTCGTGCCCGCGCGGAGACGCGCCCTTCTGGGTGTAGATCGCGCACTCCGCGGCGGGGCCGCCGATCTTCTCGGAGGCGCGCTTGACGCCCTCGGCGAGGACGTCGCCGAAGCCCTGGCGATGGCTGATCATCTGCAGCAGCTTGTAGGCGCCCTCCGTGTCGCCCCACGTGAGGCGGAAGCCCACCTGCTTTTCGGTGAGGTAGCCCTTCTCCATGCACTCCATCACCCAGCCGCACACCCAGCCGAACTCGTTGACGTCCACGCACGCGCGGTCGATGCGGGTGTTCAGCCAGGACACCGAGTACTTGTCGGTGAGGCCGATCGTCCAGCCCGCTCCCGACCAGCCCTCGTACTCGGGCTCGTCCACCCGCTCGCCCGCGTAGCGGCCCTTCGGAATGACCTGGATGTGGCAGTGGCGCATCCCGCAGGCATTGCACTGATGCCCGCGGTGGTCGAAGTCGCCGCGGAGCGCGGGTGCCTCCCAGTCCTTCATGTTCACGTCGCCGGTCAGGTTCGTCGTGTAGTTCTTGATCGGCAGCACGCCGAGCTTCGAGAGGTTCACCACCCCGGGCAGCGTGCCGTAGTTGTAGAGCGTCGAGGTGGAGGGATCGGTCTTGAGGTCGTGCGCGATATCGTCGGCCGCCTGGATGAGCCCACGCGTGTCGTGCGCGGCCAGCGCCTTCGTCCCGCGCACGATGCACACCGCCTTCAGCTTCTTCTTGCCCATCACCGCGCCGCAGCCGTTCTTCGAGGCCACGTGCCCGTAGTCGCCGTGGATGGCCGCGAAGCGCACCAGGTTCTCGCCCGCCGGCCCGATCGCGTAGACCGACAGCCGGTGGCCGGAGAGGCCGTGCTCGGCCTCGAGGGCCTGCTGGGTCTCCCACGTGTCCTTGCCGCGGAGGTGCGCCGCGTCCCGCACCTCGACGACGTCGTCGTTGATGTAGAGGTACGAGAGCTTCCTGGCCTGCCCCTCCATCACGATGGCGTCGTAACCCGAGTACTTCAGCGCCGCGCCGAAGAAGCCGTTGGCCTGCGTCGACGTCGCGCCGCCGGTGAGGACCCCGCGCGTGACGACGGTGAGCCCGCCCGTCCCCCACACCGGCAGGCCGGCCAGCGGGCCGGTGGCGAAGATCAGCCGGTTGTCGGGATGATCCCATTGCACCTTCGGCCCCACCTCGTCGTAGAGGATCTTGGCGCCGAGGCCGATGCCGCCCAGGTACTCACGCCGGTCGGGCTCGCTCCAGGCCTCGGTCCGGACCTTCCCGGTCGAGAGGTTCACACGAAGCAGCTTGCCGGCGTAGGCGTAGACCGGCGTCGGCGCCGGCTTGGCCGCGCCCCGCGTGATGGTCGGCATCGGGCTCATAGGGCCACCGTCTGGGGTAGCGAGGGGGATTGAGAGGGCCGGCCGAGAATGGTCTCGGGCAGCAGCCGCGAGGTCGTGTGCGAGGCGATGAACGCGGGCTTGATGTCGAACGGGTTCGCCTGCAGATGCGCCTTCCAGCGCGAGAGATCCACGCCCGAGGAGACGAGCCCCTTCAGCATGCCGACGTCGTTGGTGGTCCACACCGCCTCGGCGGGCCCGCAGATGACCGCGCCGGTGAGCCGGCCGCCGTGGAAGAGCAGCTTGCGGTACTCGGAGCGGCCGGCGCGCAGCGCGGTGTAGACCTCGGCCTGGGGATCCTCCCACTGGCCGAACGAGGCCACGTCGAGATGCGCGACCTCCACGATGTTCATGAGCAGGCTGCCGCGATAGGCCACGTCGCGGCCCGACATGTTGGCGCCGACCACCCGCCCGTGCTCCTGCGCGGTCGGCTCGATGGCGTGCACCTCGGCCGCGCCGGTGATCAGGTTGCGCCCGCACGCCACGTCGCCCGCCGCGTAGACCGTCTTCACGCTCGAGCGCAAGTGATCGTCCACGACGATGCCGCCCGGGGCGTCCTGGCCCATCTCGACGCCCGAGCCCTGCAGCCACTCGAGGTTGGTGCGGATGCCGGTGGCCATGATCACCACGTCGGCGGCGAGCGGCGCGCCCCGTTTGAAGGAGAGCTTTCGCCGGCCGCCCGCCTGCTCGATCTTCGTCACCGTCGCGCCGACGCGCACCTCCACGTCGTGCGCCTCGAGCCAGCGCTGCACGATGCCGGCGCAGGCGTCGTCCACCATTCGAGGCAGGATGCGCGGCGCCACTTCCACGATCGTGAGCCGGGCGCCCCGGGCCAGGATCGCGTTCAGGATCGTGAACGCGATGAAGCCGGCCCCGATCATCACCACCCGACTCCCCGGTGCGATGGCCGCAATCACGTCCGTGGCCTCGTCGAGGGTCCAGAAGCAGTGCACCCCCGGCCCGTCCGCGCCCGGGATCGGGGCCTTCGCGGCGCGCGAGCCGGTGGCGATCAGGCAGTCGTCGAACTCGACCGTCGCGTCGTCGTCCAGGGTGAGCGTCCGAGCGGCGGCATCGAGCGCCTTCGCCTTGCGCCCGACGAGGGCCTTCACCTTCCACGCGGTCAGGGCCGCCGGGGTCGCCGTATACACGTGGCTCTCGGAGATGGTCCCCCAGAGGTAGTAGGGCAGGACCATGCGGGAATAGCAGCGTTCCGCCGAGACCAGGGTGATCTCGGACGGATCCAGGCCCCGCATCCGCTCTTCTTCGCGTACCGTCCGGATGGCGTTCAGCCCGGCGGTGCCACCGCCCACGATCAGGTGACGGGCCGGCATCAGCGGGCCTCCACCGCGAGCACGCGGGCGGTGCGGTCGGCCGCGAAGTCGCCGATCCAGTCGGCGGTCTCCGCCTCCTCGAACGTGATCGCCTCGGTCGGGCAGGCGCTCGCGCACGCGGGGGCGCCGCCGCAGAGGTTGCACTTGTAGGCCTTCTGGGTGTCGCCGTCGTAGAAGATCGTCCCGTAGGGGCACGCGATCGTACAGAGCTTGCAGCCCACGCACGTGTCGTCGATCACGTCCTTCGCGCCGGCCGTGTTGATCTGGATGGCGCCGACCGGGCACGCGGTCATGCACCAGCCCTCCGCGCACTGCGTGCACGTGTAGGGGGCGTAGGACGTGTAGCCCTCGAACGGGGAGACTCGGATCACCGACTTGGACGGCTGGAACTGACCGGTCTGCATGTAGGAGCAGGCGAGCTCGCACCGGAGACAGCCGGTGCACTTGGCCGGATGGAGCGCGAGAACTTTCATCGGTCGGTCAGCGCCGCTTCCCCTTCCGCCCCGTCCCGGCCCGGCCGCGCTCGAGGCGATTGATGAAGGTGTCGAGTGGGATCGCCGGCATCGTCATCATCTGCACCGAGCCGCGGGCGCCCATCTCGATGGAGATCGACGACACCGTCTCGTTGTCGGGGGCCTCCAGGATCGTCACGAAGTCGTAGGGGCCGAGCACGGCGTACTGCGCGAGCACCTTGGCGCCCCGCCGCGACAGCTCCCGGTTGACCTTGCGGATCCAGCCCGGCCGGGCGTGCAGGACCTTCCGGCCGGATTCGCTCAGCGTGCTCAGCATCACATAGTGGGCCACGTGCGCCTCCTCGTACGCGCGAACGTCGCGCGTAGTATAGCAAAGCGCTCAGTCGCTCTCGCCAACGATGCCGAATTCGACCCGGCCGCCCGCCTGGCCCTTCGCCCCGGACTCCGCCGCGCCGGTCGTGCCGCTTGCCGCCTCGCCCGACGACGGCGCCCCCGGCGCCGCGGCCACCGCGGACTGCGCGCTGCCTTCTGCGGGGGCGTTGCCCGAGGCTGGAGCACCGCCGGCGGCCGGTGCCGCGCCAGTCGGCGGCGCGGCGCCCGGCGCGGGCGCGCTCGGCGCGGGAGCACTGTACGTCGACGCACCTCCCGACGGTGGAGCCGCCGGCGAGGGCGTGCCGCCGGCCGCCTCCCCCGGGGTGGCGGCGCCCGATGCGCTGCCGATTCCCGGCGGCGCGCCCGCCGGCGGCGCTCCGGCCTCCTGGGTCTGTAGCCGCGCCTCGGGAATCCCCTCGACCTTGGCCAGGCGGTCGCGGGTCACCTCGAGCCGCCGCCGGCGCAGATCCTCGAGCGGTCCGATCGGCTCCGGCTCGCGCTGGCGCAGCCACGCGATCTGCTCGCTCTCGGTGGGCGGGATCGGCACGTCCTTGAAGTTGGCTTCGTAGTAGCGGCGAATGGCTCGCGCCCGATCGCCGATCTTCTTCTCCTTCTGGAAGAGGTCGAGCTTGGCCGTCACCTCGCGGGTCTTCAGCGCCTCCACGTCCTCGGGCGTGGTCACCGAGGTGAGGGTGAGGCCGACGTAGGGCGAGCGCCGCAGGAAGTCGGCCACCCGGACGGTCTGCCGCTCCATCTCCGGGCTCAGCGCACCATCTCCGGCGGCGAAGATGATCGGATCCACCTTGAGCTCTGCGATCTTGTCGCCGCTCGTGAAGAGGCCGCCGATGGCGCGGAACGGCGCCTTCAGCACGTTGACGATCACGTTCCGGACCGCGGTCCAGATCGCGTCGCTCCAGTCGAACTGCTTGTCGTTCAGGGCGCCGGTGATCGGGATCTTGACGTGGATGTTGCCGTCGCCATCCTTGATGAGGGCGACCACGAGCCCGAGCGGCAGCCCGAGCCGGTTCTTGACCTCCTCGGACGGGCGGGAGCGGGCGACCTTGAGATTGCCGATCAGGATGTCGTTCTTCGCGTCGAGCTTCTCGCCGTCGATGGTGGTCTCGAGCTTGGCGGTCAGCTCGCCGCGTCGGATGATCCAGGCGATCGCCCCGTCCACGTACGGGTTCGCCGACGGCAGCGCGAACTTGTTCAGCTGGGTGTTCATGCTGACGTAGGTCGGCGCCCCGATTGCCGAGAGCTGCCCGCGGACATCCAGCGTCGAGTCCCCGCCGATCACCGCCTTCATGTCCACCGACGCGCGCTGGCTCGCCTTGTTGGAGAGATTCTTCACCGACAGGTTGAGCTTCGAGATGTCGTTGGAGAAGGGCGGCGTGGTCGAGTGGTCGAGGAAGCGGATGTAGCCGTCCTCGATCACGATCTCCTTGAACGAGAGATCCATCGTCTTGAGCAGGTCGGGCTCCGGGGCTCCGCCCGGCGCGGGAGCCGGCGCCTTGGCCTTCGCCGGTCCGGTCGAGCCGGAGGCCCCCTGCTTGGGAGCCGGGGCGAACAGCTCCTGCACGTTCAGCGAGCCGTCCGTCGCGCGGTCGATCTCGTTCGACGGCTTCCGGAGCAGCACCTTGGCGACCCGCGCGTGGGTGGGCCAGCCGAAGTCGATCCCGGTGAGCTCCATCCGCTCGAGCTTCAACGGCGCGTCCCGGTCGTCGGGCCCCTTCACCGCCAGGTTGGTGGCCCAGCTGTTGCCGCGGGAGAGCGCGGAGAGCTGACCCTTGACCATCCGGATGCGGTTCTGGCTGTCGGCATTGAACTTGCCCGAGAAGCTGGCCGGGAACGGGAAGTACGCGCGATAGGGCTCGATGGGCGCGTCGCGCGTGGTGACCGCGAGGGTGACGTCGAGCGGCTCGATCTGCACGGGCCCCTTCGCCCCGAACTTGCCGCCCCCGGGCAGCCCCATCGTCAGGGCCAGGTTCAGCGGGCGAATCGCGGGCCACGTGACGTCGTCGACCTTCACGTCCAGGTCCGTGACCTTCAGCACGGTCGGCGGCGTCGACACCGACTCGTCCGTGAACGTGACGACGCCCTTCACGCCGATCTTCTCGATCGTGATCTTGTAGTCCGGCGACTCACGCTTCGCCGCCGCGGCCGGCGCATTCGTCGCGGCCGGATCGGACTTGGGAGCCGGCCTGGGCGAAGGCTTCGGCGCCGGCGCGGGGGGGCTCGCCGGCTTGCTCTCCCCCGGCGTCTTCGTCAGGTCCATCAGGTCGATCTGCTCCTGCTTGTCGCGGACCGCGCGCAGATCCAGGCCCTCGACGTCCACCGTGGAGAGCGTGACCACGTGGGAGACGAGGTTCACCTCCTTGAGCGCGACCCCGACGCGCGGCACGCTCAGGAAGGGCGCGGCTTTCCCGGGCTGGCTCAGCGCGAGCGAGGTCAGCGCGACGTCGCCGGTCACGAGCCCGGTGGCGAGCCCTCCCGGCCCCTTGCCCAGCTCGAGCTTGACCGCCATGTTCACGCCCGCCACGCCGGCCTCCAGCGCGACGGGCAGCGGCGGCAGGTACGGCCGCACCTGGAGCAGGTTGAAGTTCTGGATGGAGAACTTCCCCGCGAAGGAGGTCGGCGTGAGGTCGATGTCCTGCGCGGAGAACTCGACCGGGGACTCGTTGAGGGCGCCGTGCACGGCCAGGGTGCCGAGCGGCCCCGACGGCGAGGTGGTGAGGTTGCCGGCCTCGATGGTCAGATCGCGGATCTTCCACTCGCTCGCGGGCGTCACCGCCCGGTCGGTCGCCGCGATGCTGGCCCGGATCAGGGCGAACTGGTCGAGCGCGACGACCCACCGCGACGGAGCGTCGGGCTCGGTCGACCGGGCCTTGGGCGCGGCGGGTGCGGCGGCCACCCGCTGCAGGATGTCGGAGAAGTTGAACTCGGTCGGCGACAGCCGCACCAGGTTGACGGTCGGGCCGGTGAGCCGCAGCTCGGCGATGCGGATCGTGCGCCGCACGAGCGACCACGGGACGACCCGAACGTCGAGGCGCTCGAATCCGACGAAGGTCTGCGCGGGGTCCGGCTCGGCGAGGCGGAAGTTCTTGATCGCGATCCGTCCCGTGAAGACGTTGGCGTCGATGTCCTCGATGCCGACCTGCCGCCCGGTGAGCGCCGCGATCTGCTTGACCGCCTGCCACTTGACGATCTCGGGCAGCGCCCAGAGAAACGCCGCACCGGCCACCAGCAGGGCGGCCAGGACGATCAGCGCGCGCTTCAGCCGGCGGCTCATGACGTCTGATCCGTGAGCCTACACGGGAGCCTGACCCGAGGAGGGCTTGAGGAAGGCATACACGCTCGTGAAGTCGCGCCGGCCGAGCCCGTGAGACGACGCGAGCCGGTAGACCTGCTGGGCGGCCGGGGTCACGAAGAGCGGCACTCTCAGATTTCGCGCCGCGTCCACCGCCAGGCCCAGGTCCTTGCACATGAGATCGGTCATGAAGCCCGGCGCGTAATCGTGGCTGGAGGCCGCGCTCGGCATGATGCCGGGCACCGGGTGCATGAAGCCCATGAGGAACGTGTTGCCGGAGGACTTCGAGATCACGTCGGTGACGACCTTGGGATCCATGCCGAAGCCTTCCGCGATCCGGAACGCCTCGCTCACCGCCACCCCGCACACGCCCGCGATCAGGTTGTTGCAGAGCTTGACGACCTCCCCGCTGCCCACCGGCCCCACGTGGATGACGTTGGCGCCCATGGCCGAGAGCGCGGGCTGCGCCTCCTCGAAATCGGCGGCGGCCCCACCCACCATGATGGCCAGCGTGCCGTCGGTGGCGCGCGGCGTGCCGCCCGACACCGGGGCGTCCATGAAGCGCACGCCCCGCTCCTGGGCGGCCCGGGCCACCCGCTGGGACACGGCGGGGTCGATGGTGGACATGTCCACGCAGAGCGTACCCTTCCGGGCCGCCGCGAGCACGCCGCCGTCGCCCGTATACACGGCCTCCACGTGCGGCGACGAGGGCAGCATGGTCACCACGAGATCCGCGGTGGCCACCGCCTCCGCCGCGCTGGCCGCCGCGGTCATGCCCGCCGCGGCCGCCGCTTTCACCGCGTCGGGATTGGCATCGAAGGCGGTGACCGTGAAGCCCTTCTTCACGAGGTTCTTCGCCATGGGCAGCCCCATGGTTCCGACGCCGATGAAGCCGATGCGCGTCATGCCGTGCCTCCCTCGGCGCGGAGTGTCACCCTCGCCGCCTCCTCGATGATCCGGGCGATGGCGGTATGATCCTCCTCTCCCATGCCTCGCGCCATCGCCAGCCGATAGACCTCGGCGGCGGCGCGGGCCACCGGCGACGGCACGCCCGCCTCCTGCGCGAGACGGCCGTAGCCGTCGAGGTCCTTCATCATCAGCCGGATCGCGAAGCCCGCGTCGAAGCCGCCGGACAGGATGAAGCGCGGGAACTTGTAGTCGCTCGCGTTGGAGCGGCCGCTGGAGGCCTGGATGATCTCCACCGCGCGCGCGGGATCGACGCCGGCGCGGGCCGCGACCGCGACCGCCTCGATGGTGAGGGCCAGGATGCCGCCCGAGCACATGTTGTTGACCAGCTTGATCGCGTGGCCGGCGCCCACCGGCCCGGCGTGGAAGATGTGCTGGCCCATGCGCGAGAGCACCGGGCGCGCGCGCTCGAGCAGCGCGGGATCGCCGCCCACCATGATGGCGAGCGTGCCCTCGGTCGCTCCGCGCACGCCGCCCGAGACCGGCGCATCGATGAGGACCGAGCCGCGCGCGGTCACCTCCGGCTCCAGGTCGCGGGTGGCCGACGGATCGGCCGAGGTCATCTCGAGCACGAGGCTGCCGGGCCGTAGCGCGTCGAGCAGGCCCTTGGGGCCCATCAGCACCTGACGCACCTCGCGCGAGGTGGGCAGGATCGTGATGACGGTCTGGGCGGCCGCCGCGACCTCCGCAGGCGAGGCGGCCCAGTGGGCCCCGCGCGACAGCAGCGGGCGCGCCGCCGACTCCCGCGCGTCGTGGACGGTCAACGCGTAGCCTCCATCCAGCAGGCGCCCCGCCATCGGCGCGCCCATGTTGCCCAGCCCGATGAAGCCGATCATCTCGCTCATGTGTGGTCTACTCCTCGCATGCTGCTGGGCCTGCTGCTCATCGCCATCGCGGCCGCCTCGTGGGGAACCACCGGCGCCACCATGACGCTGCTCTCGCGTGAGGTCGCCGCCTCGCCCCTCCTCGTCGGCTGGTGCCGGCTCGCGGTGGCCGCGCCGTTCCTGGTGCTCGCCGCCGTCTACGTCGCGCGCCGCCGCGCGCCCTCGAGCCGTCGGCCGTGGCCGTCCGCCGCCGATCTGCCGCTCTGCGCCGCGCTCGGCCTGGCCATGGCCGCATACCAGGTCTGCTACTTCCGCGCGGTCACCCTCGTCGGCGTGGCGGTGGCCGCGCTGCTCGCCATCTGCTCCGCGCCGCTCCTGATCGCGGTGCTGGCCGCCGTCTTCCTCGGCGAGCGACTCACCGCGATGGTGAGGCTCTCCCTCGGAATGGCGGTGGCCGGGACCGCGCTGCTCGTGGTCGGCCCGCGCGGGCTCGACGACGTCGCGGGCCACTTCGGGCTGGGGGCACTACTGGCGCTCGGCGCGGGGGTATCTTACGCCGTGTACGCGGTGGCCGCCAAGGGGCTTCTGGCGCGCGTCACGCCGCTCGCGGTCGCCGCGATCACCTTCGCGCTCGCCGCGGTGCTCCTCGCGCCCGCGCTGCTCGCGGAGGCAGCCCCGATGCGCGCGATGAGCGCGGGATGGCCGCTGCTGCTCTACCTGGGCGTGGGGCCCACCGCGATCGCGTACGCGCTGTTCACCGCGGGGCTGGGGCGCGTGCCCGCGACGGCGGCGGGCATCGTCTCGCTGCTCGAGCCCCTCACCGCCACCACCCTCGGCCTCGCGGTCTTCGGCGAGCGCCTGGGCGCGGCCGGCGCGATCGGCGCGCTGCTGCTCCTCGCCGCCCTCGTCGTGCTCACGCGGGGTCAGGTCAGAGGCGATCGAGCGGGCGGGACACCGCACGGCTGAACGTGCAGTTGGGCACGACGCAGGAGTGCTTGCCCGACCCGCCGCCGACCATCACGTAGACGTCGTCCGCGGTCGGCACGCGGGGCAGCCGGACCGACTCGTCGGTGACCTTGTTCATCCAGTGCGGCCAGTCGTGCATGCCCCACATGCCACCGAGCTTCATTCGCCCGAGGGGCATCCGCGCGTGCTCGAAGACGAAGCGCTGCACGTCGGCCCGCGTGAATCCGTCCGCCGCCACCGTCGCCGCGTGCTCGGGCCCCAGCACCACCAGGAGCTGGCTCTGCGACAGGTACCAGCCCACGTTGGAGCCGAGGCTGGTCGCCACGTCGGCCACGTTGTTCAGGATGCCCGCCGCGGTCGTGGACACGTGGTCGTTGACGTTGTGCGGCCCCTCGCCGCCGAACACGGTGACCACGTTCTGCTCCGGCTTGAACCCGAGCGCCACGTGCAGCGGCTCCCACGGCGAGTCCTCGCGCTCCGCGACGGCGTAGGCGAACTTGGCCGGGCTGCCCTGCGTCGCCATGTCCCCGCGTCCCGGCCAGCCGCCGCCCACGTTCATCAGGATCAGGCGGATGGCGCGGCCGATGGTGGCGTTGGCCCGGAAGCCGGGCCCGAAGAGCCCGGACCCGGTGTGCATGCCGATCGTCTGCGCGTAGGACCCGCTGACCACCACCAGCGGCGCCACCGGATGCGTGGTGGCCTGCACGCCATAGAGGTTGAACGCCGGGTCGAGCATCGCCTGGACCGCGGCGACGACCACCGGGAAGTACGCGGGCTCACAGCCGGCCATCACCGCGTTGACCGCCAGCTTCTCCACCGTGCAATCCCGCCAGAGCGGTGGCATCACCCCGAGCGTCTCGGCGGGCTTGGTGCGCGCCCCCGCCAGCATCGCGCGCACCCGCTCGGGGGTCGGGGGGATGAACGGCAACCCGTCGCACCACTCCCGCTTGCAGAATTCCGAGTAGACGTCGTCTTCCGGGAGGGTCAGGGTCGCGCCGGCGGCCTCGCTCATGACGGCTCAGCGGCCGCCGAGCATCGCGTCGAGCTGCTCCACCGCCTGCTGCACGCGCCGGCCGACGCCCTCGGGCGCCTCGCCCCCGAGCGGGTGCTGGATGACCAGCAGCGGCAGCCCGGTGGCGCCGAGCGCGGCCATCTCACCCAGCGCCAGGCGCTGGAACACGGTGGTGGTGATCAGTCCCGCGGGGGTTCCCGCCTTCGCCAGCTCCAGCGAGTCGTGGAGACTCCACGACGTGCAGGAGCCTCAGTCCGCGGAGCCCGCGAAGACGACATCGCACTCCTTGGACAGGGCCTCGACGATGTCGTGCGCGGCGCCGGTGGCCGCGTTGGCCTTGCGGCGGATCACCACCCGGGCCACCCCGTGGCGCTCCTTCAGCAGCTCGCCGATACCGGTCACGAGGCGGTCGAAGTTGTGCTTGGTGTTGTCGAGGAACCCGACGGTCAGCCCACGGAGATCGGCGGGCAACGGCGGAATCGCCGTGGTCGCCGTCCGCAGCTCGCCCACCGGGCTCAGCACGGTGACAAGGGACATGGCTCGCTCTCCTGCAGTCAGCGGTCAGCAGCGCTCCGGGTCCATCGGGGCGCGACGCTCCGAGCCCGGTCCACGAAGTCGTATAGTACCGTACATGCTCGTCCTCGCGCTCGACGTCGGCACCAGCTCCACCCGCGCGCGTATCTACGACGAGCGCGGCCGCGCGCGGCCCGACGCGGAGGGGCACGTGGCGTACGAGCCGCGCACCACGCCCGATGGGGGCGTCGAGCTGGACGCCGACGCGCTGCTCGACGCGGTCGTCCGCGCCCTCGACGAGTGCCTGGCCGGCTGCGGCGGGGCCGCGCGCGACATCGCCGGCGTCGGCGCCTCGGTCTTCTGGCACAGCCTGATCGGGCTCGATCGGTCGGGGAGCGCCCTCACCCCCGTCTTCACCTGGGCGGATACGCGCAGCGCGGCCGCCGCGCGGGCGCTGCGCCGCGACCTGGACGCGCGCGCGGTCCTGCAGCGCACCGGCACGCCGATCCATTCCACGTTCTTTCCCGCCAAGCTGCGCTGGCTGCGCGAGACCCGGCCCGAGGTGTTCGCCCGTGCCGCGCGCTGGGGCGGCTTCGCCGAAGTCCTGCACGCGCGGCTCACCGGCTCGTGGCAATGCAGCCTCTCGATGGCCTCGGGCACCGGCCTGCTCGACCAGGAGAGAGGCGGCTGGGACCGCGTGATGCTGGAGGCCGCGGGCATCGCGGCGGACGCGCTGCCGTCGATCGACGATGAGCCGCGGGTCGGGCTGATCGCGCCGTGGGCGGAGCGCTGGCCCGCGGTCGCGCGCGTGCCCTGGTATCCGGCTCACGGCGACGGGGCCTGCTCGAACATGGGATCGGGCTGCGCGGGACCGGACCGGATCGCGCTCAACGTCGGGACGTCGGCGGCCCTGCGCGTGGTCCGGCCCGAGGGCCTCGGCGCGCACCGCGCGACGCCGTCGGGGCTCTGGCGCTATCGCGTGGACGGCCGGCGCGCGCTGGTCGGCGGGGCCACGTCCGAGGGCGGCAACGTGTTCGCGTGGTGCCGCAAGACGCTCGCGCTGCCCGCGGACGACGCGGCGCTGGAACAGGCGCTGGCCGCGGTGCCGCCCGACGGCCACGGGCTCACCGCGCTGCCGTTCCTCGCGGGCGAGCGCAGCCCGGGCTGGCGCCCCGAGGCCCGCGCCGCGCTGGCCGAGATGTCGCTGGCCACGGATGCCGTCGAGATCACCCGGGCGCTGCTGGAAGCCGTCGCGCTCCGGCTGGCCGAGATCTACGACCGGCTGCGACCCCTCGCTGCGGAGCATCGGGTGATCGGCTCGGGCGGGGCGATCGGGCACTCCCCGACCTGGGCGCAGATCATCGCGGATGCCCTGGGCGTGCCGATCGGGCTGAGTCCCGACACGGAGGCGTCCGCCCGAGGCGCCGCCATCCTCACGCTCGAAGCGCTCGGGGTGCAGACCCCACCGCCCGCGGATCCGGTCCGGATCTTGCGTCCCGACCCGGGCATTCATGCGAAGTATCAGGTGGCCCGCCGGCGACAGCGACGGCTCTACGACAACATTGTCGGCTTTCAGGACTCCTGAGAGAATAGACGCCGCGGGCCCATGCGAATCGCGATCGGCTGCGACGACACCGGCTTTCCGCTCAAAGAACCCCTGGTGAGCGCCCTCGAGGCCGAGGGACACGATGTCCTCGACCTGGGCACGTTCTCGTCCGAGCCCGTGGACTATCCGGACTTCGCGCGCGCGGTCGGCCAGGCCGTGCTCCGGGGGTTCGTGGACGCCAGCGTGCTGCTCTGCGGCTCGGGTGCGGGGGGAGTGATCGCGGCCAACAAGATGCGGGGCGTCCGCGCCGCGCTCTGCCACGACGCCGCCTCGGCGCGCCGCAGCCGCGAGGAGGTCGACGCCAACGTGCTCTGCCTCGCCGCGGCCGACCTGGACTCCAAGACCGCGGTCGAGATTGCCCGGACGTTCATCACGACCCCGTACGAGCCCGGCGATCAGCAGACGCGGCAGATGACCAAGATCGGGCAGCTGGAGGCCGGGCTCCTCGGCGCCGACAAGGCCCCGCTCAAGCCCGGGACCGACGCGAAGGTCAGCCCGGAGCCCGGGATGCCGCGCCCGGCCCCGACGCGGCGTGAGGCGCCGACAGCGGCGGCGCCGCCACCGGTCGTCGTCGCTCCCGAGCCCATCCCGGCTCCGGCCGCCCCCGCGGTCACCGCGCCGCCGCTCGTCCTGCCGGATCCGCTCAAGCTGCCCGCGGTGGAGGAGACGCTGCGGTTCCTCGAGGCCCGCGAGTTCCTCGACCGACTCTGGGTGAAGGACGCCACGCTCTGGAAGGGCGACGCCGCCACCGTGCGCAATCGGCTCGGCTGGCTCACCTCGCCCACGATCATGCGCGGCCACTCCGAGGACATCCGGGGCTTCGCGGACGAGGTGCGCCGCCTGCAGTACTCGCACGTGGTGCTGCTCGGCATGGGCGGATCGTCGTCGACCGGCGAGGTCTTCAACGACACGTTCGGCTCGAAGATGGGCTTCCCGGACATGCTCGTGCTGGACTCGACCGATCCGGGCGCGGTCAAGCACGTGGCCGATTCCATCAACCTGAGCCGCACCCTGTTCGTGGTCGCGAGCAAGTCGGGCACCTCCGCCGAGACCATGGCCGCGTACGCGTTCTTCCGCGGCCAGGTGGAGGCCGCCTCCTCGCCGCGGCCCGGCATGCAGTTCGTGGCCATCACCGATCCGGGCCGGCCGCTGGACAAGCTGGCCACCGAGACCGGCTTCCGGCGCACCTTCCTGAACCCCGCCTCCATCGGCGGGCGCTACTCGGCGCTGTCCCTCTTCGGCCTCGTGCCGGCGGCCCTGATCGGCGTGGACATCAAGGTGCTGCTCGAGCGCGCCAACACCATGGTGGAGACCTGCGGCAACGAGGTGGGCGTGCGCGGCAATCCGGCGGTGCAGCTGGGCGCGGTGCTGGCCGGGCTGGCGCGGGCCGGCCGCGACAAGGTCACCCTGGTGCTGTCCGAGAAGATCCGCGGCCTCGGCCGCTGGATCGAGCAGCTGCTCGCCGAGTCGCTCGGCAAGGACGGCACCGGCCTCGTGCCGGTGGTGGACGAGCCGCTCGGCCCGCCGACCGTCTACGGCGACGACCGCGTCTTCGTGGCCCTCGTGCTGGAAGGCGACGACGCGCACGACGGCGCACTGGCCAAGCTGGCCGACGCGGGACATCCGGTGCTGCGTCTCGTGCTGCGCGATCCGATGGACCTGGGCGCCGAGTTCTTCCGGTGGGCGCTGGCCACCGCCACCGCGGGGGCGGTCCTCGGGGTCAATCCCTTCGACGAGCCGGACGTGGCGCGGGCCAAGGAGAACGCGGCCGCGCTGCTCACCGAGTGGCGGCGCTCCCACCGGCTGCCCGAGTGGCCCGCCGACGTCGAGGAAGACGGCATCGTGCTGATGACGAAGTCGAACAAGAAGCCGGGCTCGGTGAGCCGCGGGCTGGCCGCCCACCTGGCCATGGCCGCCCCCGGCGACTATCTCGCGATCCAGGCCTATCTCACCCCGACCGCGGAGGCCGGGCGCGCGCTGCAGGAGATGCGGGTGGCCCTGCGCGATCGGCTACGCGTCGCCACCACGGTGGGCTGGGGCCCCCGGTATCTCCACTCCACGGGCCAGCTACACAAGGGCGGCCCGACCAGCGGCCTGTTCATCCAGATCACCGGCGACGATCGCGAGGACCTGGCGATCCCGGGCGCGGGCTACGGCTTCTCGACGCTGAAGTCGGCCCAGGCCCTGGGCGATCTCCAGAGCCTGCGCGACGGCGCGCGCCGGGTCATCCGGCTCCATCTGACCGGCAAGCAGTCGCCGGCCCTGCAGCAGCTGCTGCAGATGGTCGCGGGGCTGACCAAGAGGCTGTGAGCATGACGGTTCCCACCGGCGACGAATCCTGCGCCCTCGTCATCTTCGGCGCGTCGGGCGATCTCACCCGGCGCAAGCTGATCCCCGCGCTGTGGTCCATGTTCCAGAGCCGCGTGCTGCCCGAGCCGTTCGCGGTGGTCGGAGTGGCGCGCTCCGAGATGACCAACGAGGAGTTCCGCACGCGCATGCGCGAGGCCATCGCCGACTTCGCGCGCGTGCAGCCGCCGTCCGCGCGGGTCTGGGACCGCTTCGCCCAGGCCCTGTTCTACTACTCGGGCGATCCCTCGGACGCGGCCACCTACCCGGGGCTCGCCGCCTACATCACGCAGGTGGAGCAGGAGCGCGGGATCGGCGGCAACCGCCTCTTCTACGTCTCGACGCCGCCGTCGGTATACCCGCATCTGGTGATGCGGCTCGGCGAGGCCTCGCTCAACCGCCCGCCCGAGAACAGCGCGGGGTGGGTGCGCATCGTCATCGAGAAGCCGTTCGGCCGCGATCGGGAGTCGGCCAGCTCGCTGAACCAGGTGGTTGCCTCGGTGTTCAGCGAGGATCAGGTCTACCGCATCGATCACTACCTGGGCAAGGAGACGGTCCAGAACATCCTCGTGTTCCGGTGGGCCAACGGCATCTTCGAGCCCTTGTGGAACCGCAACCACGTCGACCACGTGCAGATCACGGTGGGCGAGTCGATCGGCGTCGAGGGGCGCGGGGCCTACTACGAGGAGTCGGGCGCGCTGCGCGACATGATCCAGAACCACATCCTCCAGCTGCTCTGCCTGGTGGCCATGGAGCCGCCGGTCACCTTCGACGCCGATCCGGTGCGCGACGAGAAGACGAAGGTGATGCAGGCGATCCGGCCGGTGGCCGCCGACGAGGTCGACCGGGTCGCGGTGCGCGGGCAGTACGGGCCCGGGTTCGTGGGCGGGCAGCGCGTGGTGGGCTATCGCGAGGAGAAGGGCGTCTCGTCCGAGTCGATCACCGAGACCTTCGCGGCGCTGCGGCTCGAGGTCGAGAACTGGCGCTGGGCCGGCGTGCCCTTCTACCTGCGCACCGGCAAGCGCCTGCCCAAGCGCGCGAGCGAGATCGCGGTGCAGTTCAAGCGGACTCCGCACCTGGTGTTTCGGCGCAATCCCGAGATCCTCGCCGAGCCCAATCGGCTGGTGCTGCGGATCCAGCCCGACGAGGGCATGTCGCTCTCGTTCGGGGCCAAGCTGCCTGGGCAGGACCTGCGGATCAAGCCGGTGGAGATGGAGTTCGACTATGGACAGGCCTTCGGGGGCGAGCCGCCCGAGGCCTACGAGCGGCTCCTGCTGGACGCCATGAAGGGCGACACCACGCTCTACGCGCGCGGTGACTGGGTCATGATGGCCTGGGAGCTGCTGCAGCCCATCCTCGACGCGTGGACGAGCGGAGACCCCCGCAAGTTCCCCAACTACGAGGCGGGCACCTGGGGCCCGGCCGAGGCCGACACCTTGATCGAGCGCAGCGGACGGCGCTGGCGGCGCCCCTGAGGGCGCCGCCGCCGTGACGCGCTACCTATTGCCGGAGCTGCGCCGACGCCGACCCCACCATCCGGGTCGCCGACATCTCGACCCAGGTGTAGTACCAGCTCTCGTAGATCATCACCTGCAGCGAGCTGCCCGACTTCTCGTAGATCTGGGTCGTGCCCTTGCCGGACGCGGTCGTCGAGGAGAGGTGCTTCCAGCCGTTCGCCTCGAGCGTGGTGCGGAACGCGACGGACAGGCTGTCCGGCTCGATGCGTCCCTTGTAGAAGAGCCGCGCCGCCTTCACGTTCGGCGACTCGATGATGGTGGAGCGGTCCAGGTCCACCGCCAGGCCCTTCGGCACCGGGATGTCCTCGAACTCGCTGCGCTGCGCTCTGGGCGGCGTCGAGGCGCACGCGGTCAGGGCGAGCACGGTGGCCGACAGGACGAGCAAACGTCGCATGAGTAGTACCTCCTGCCGGCCATCCTACCGTCCGTGAGAGAGCCCACCAAAGTTTTTGGATGGTCCAACGCGCGCATGAGACGGTCGTGGATCGTCGTCCTGGTCGCCCTGCTGGTGGTGGCCCTCGTCGCGGTCGTCGCACACCGGCCCCTGCTGCGCGCGGCCGGCCGGATCCTCGTGGTCGAGCCGTCGGACGGCCCCGCCGACGCCATCGTGGTGGTGGCCGGAAGCACGCCCACCCGCGAGGCCCTGGCCGCCACGCTGTTCCGCGAGCGCCGCGCCCCCGTCGTGGTGGTCTCGCGCCAGACGATGCCGGTGCGCGTGCAGCAGCTCCTCGACCTGGGCATCCGTCCGCTGGACTTCCAGGGCGAATCGGTGGCCGCGCTCGAGAAGTACGGGGTCCCCCGCGCGGCGATCGTCACGCTGACGAAGCCGGTCGAGATCACCGAGATGGAGCTGCGGGCGGTGGCCGCCGAGGCCCACACGCGGGGGTGGCGCCGGGTGCTCCTGGTGACCACCCCCAATCACTCGCGGCGGGTGCGGCTGATCTGGCATCGCGAGGCCGGCCCCGGCATCGAGGCCGGCATCGCGATGATCGACGACGAGTGCTCGGCCGACCGCACCTGGTGGAGGCGCCGGCGCTGCGGCGAGGCCGTGCTGCACGAGTATCTCGGCCTCATCGCGGTCTACCTGCACGTCTCGAGCCTGATGCGCTGAGCCAGCTCCGCTCCGCCGTGAGCGTCTACGGGGTGATGCGCTTGTAGAGCATGTGCTGGCGATTGCGCGTGTGGGGTCGCACCTGGGCCGGCCAGCGCCCCACCTCGACCGCCTTGGCCCACGCATCGCCGACCAGCACGTCCGGGCTCTCGATCTCGTAAAGGGCGCCGTACTTTGGCGCGTGCTCGATGACGATGCTCTTGAGCTGGCCGCCGATGCTCATGGTGAGCGGCTGCAGCTCGTAGCGCGAGACCGCGATCACCCCCGGCACCGTGAGCAGGCTCGGCACGTGCTCGCGGTCGTAGACCTCGTTGAAGAGGCGCTCCTGGGCCGGGTCGACGTCCATGGCGGCGCTGAAGAGATACCGGGTCTGGATGGGCATGGGCGGGGTCCTTTCGTGGGGGGCGTGAGGTTGATCGGGTTGGGGCTCGCCGTTGCGGTTTTGGTTGGGGTTGGTCGGGTCGGGGCTAGCCGGTGCGGTTTTGGGTTGGGTTGATCGGGTCGGGGCCACCGGCTTGGGCTGCTACCGGACGCTTCATTATTTATCCGCTCGGCTCGCCTTCGGCTGCGCCTCGCCAAGCCGCGGCGGCGCGGCGGAAGGGCAGCCAGCGAGAGCGGACGCTCGGGGCGGTCTACCGTTGTGGTTTTCTGGATTTTGGCTTGTCCCCCGGTGCGGCGCGGCCGTAGTCGTCGTGGCGGCGGATGATGTCGTCCTCGCCGAGATAGGGGCCGTGCTGGACCTCGATCAGCACGACGGGCACCCGCCCGGGGTTCTCGATGCGGTGCCAGGCGCCGCGCGGGACGTCCACCGACCCTCGCGGCTTGAGCCGTCGCGCGCGGCCGGAGATGATCACCCGCGGGGAGCCGGTGACCACCACCCAGTGCTCGGCCCGGAAGCGGTGCCGCTGCAGGCTCAGGCGCTGGCCCGGCTGCACGAGCAGGCGCTTGACCTTGTAGCCACGTCCCTCCTCGATGGTCTGAAACCCGCCCCACGGGCGGGCCTCGAAGGCGACCGCCTCGCCACCACGACGCATCGCGCTCATAGCCGGATCATCCTCGCGAAATCGGCCTCCACGCTCTTGGTCACCTCGTCCATGACCTCGCCCGGCACGTCGTCGTCCAGGAGCAGCACCACGATGGCGCGGCCCCGGCGGGTGCGCCGGCCCACGTGCATGGACGCGATGTTGACGTTGTGTCGTCCAAGAATCGAGCCGATCCGACCCACCATGCCGGGCCGATCTTCGTACGCTAGCACGAGGATGTAGCCCTCCGGAATGAACTCGATGTGCAGGTCGCGCAGCCGCACGATCCGGGGCACCCCGTCGAAGACGGTGCCCGCGATGATCTTGCGCCCGGCCCCCGCCTGAGTGGTGACGGTGATCAGGTTCGTGTAGCCCGAGACCGACTCGGGATCCGTGCGGATCTCCATGGACAGGCCGCGCTCCTCCGCGATCAGGTGCGCGTTGACCAGGTTCACCGCCTGCGCGGTCACCCGCCCGAGCAGCCCCTTCAGCACCGCGCGCCCCACCAGCGCGGGATCCCAGCGCGCCACGTGGCCCGCCACCTCGATCTCGACCCGCTCGACGTTCTCGGGCTCGAGCTGCACGCAGAAGCGCCCGAGCAGCTCGGCGAGGTGCAGGTACGGCCGCTGCTCGGCCAGCGTCTCGCGGTCGCCCACCGGGATGTTCACCGCGTGCTCCACCAGCTCGCCCTCCCGGAAGGCCACGAGCTGCCGGGCCACGTCCACCGCCACGTTGACCTGGGCCTCCTGGGTGTTCGCGCCCAGATGCGGGGTCACCACCACGCGCGGATGCTGGATGAGGCGCCTCACCAGCGGGGACGCCGGCGGCTCTTCGCTCCACACGTCCACCGCGGCGCCCGCGACCTGCCCCGATTCGAGCGCGGCGAGCAGGGCCGGCTCGTTGACGATCCCGCCCCGGGCGCAGTTGACGATGCGGGCCCCCGACTTCATGGCCGCCAGCTCGCGCGCGCCGATCATGTTCTCGGTGTCGTCGCTCAGCGGGACGTGGACGGTGAGGATGTCGGCGCGGCTCAGCACCGTCTGTAGATCGGTCAGGCGCACGCCCAGATCGCGGGCTCGGCTCTCCGGGATGAAGGGGTCGTAGACGAGCACCTCCATGTCGAACGCGCGCAGGCGCGCGGCCACCCGGGAGCCGACCTTGCCGAGGCCCAGCACTCCGGCGGTCTTGCGGAACAGCTCCGAGCCGTAGATGCCGCGGTCCCACTGCAGATGCTTGAGCGCCTCGTGGGCCGTCGGGATCTTGCGCACCAGCGCCAGCAGCATGCCCACGGTGTGCTCGGCCGCGGAGACGACATTGCCATAGGGCGCATTGACGACCACCACGCCGTGGCGCGAGCACGCGTCCACGTCGATGTTGTCCACTCCGACGCCGGCCCGGCCCAGGATGCGCAGCCGCCGCGCCCGGGCGAGGAACTCGGAGGTCACCGCGGTGGAGGAGCGGGTGACGATCGCCTCGTACTCGCCCACTCGCGCCAGCAGCTCGTCGCGGGGCACCGTGCTCGAGACCTGGTCCACCGTGAACCCGCGCTCGGTCAGGTACGCGATGCCCTCGGCGGCGATCGTGTCGATGACGAGGACGTTCATCTCACCGGCCCACGGTCTAGCGATGGGTGCGCAGGAACCGGAGGAACTCGCGCCCCTCCGCGAGCCGGCGACGCATCACCTGCCGGTCGCGGACCATCTCCGCGGCCAGGGAGAGCATCTTCCGCGGGCGGAAGTAGAAGCGGCGGTAGAAGTGGTCCACCGAGCGGAAGATCTCGGTGCGCGCGAGATGCGGGTAGCCGAGGGCGCTCACCTGCACCCCCGAGCCGTCCACCAGCGTGTCGGACTCGAGCCATCCGTTCCGCTGCGCTTCCTCGTGGAGCGCAGTGCCCGGATACGGCGCGGCCAGCGAGACCTGGATGGTGTCGGGATCGATCTCGGCCGCGAAGCGGATGGTCTCGGCGATGGTCTCGCGCGTCTCACCGGGCAGCCCCAGGATGAACGTGCCGTGGATGGCGATGCCGAGCGATTTCGCGTCGCGGGTGAACCGACGCGCCACGTCGAGGCGCACGCCCTTCTTGATGTTGTTGAGGATGGCCTGGTTGCCCGACTCGTAGCCGACCAGGAGCAGCCGCAACCCGTTGTCCTTGAGCACCTTCAAGGTCGCGTACGGCACGTTGGCCTTGGCGTTGACCGACCAGGTGATCCCCAGGCGCCCGAGACGTCGGGCGATGGCCTCGGCCCGCGGTAGATCGTCGGTGAAGGTGTCGTCGTCGAAGAAGAACTCGCGGACCTGCGGGAACATCCGGGCGGCCAGGGCCATCTCCTCGGCCACGTGCTCGGGGCTGCGGGTGCGGTAGCGCTGGCCGCCCACCGTCTGCGGCCACAGGCAGAACGTGCACTTCGAGCGGCAGCCCCGCCCGGTGTAGAGCGAGACGTAGGGATGGCGGAGATAGCCGATCGCGTAGTGCTCCACCGTGAGGTCGCGCTGGTAGATCGGGGTCACGAAGGGCAGCGCGTCCATGTTCTCGAGGGTCGGGCGATCGGGGGTGTGGGCCACGTGCCCGTTCATCCGGTAGGACAGCCCGCGGACGTCCGCGAGCCGCCGGCCCTGCGCGACTTCCTGGATGGTGAAGTCGAACTCGCTCCGCGCCACGAACGCGAGCGCGCAGCTGGCCCGCAGCGAGGCCTCCGGCGCCACCGCCACCGCGGCGCCCACCATGCCGACGATCAGATCGGGATTCTCGGCCTTGAGCGCCTCGGCCACTCGCACGTCGGACGCGAACGACGGCGTGCTCGTGTGCATCACGCAGAGATCGTAGCCGCGCGCCAGCGGGAGCACGTCCTCGAGGGTGAGGCCGTCGGGCGGCGCGTCCACGAGGCGGGATCCGGGCACCAGCGCGGCGGGCTGGGCCAGCCACGTCGGGTACCAGAACGAGCGGATCTCGCGCCGCGCCTGGTACCGGGACCCCGCGCCGCCATCGAAGCCGGCCACCGCGGGCGGGTGCAGAAAGAGCGTGCGCAGGTAGTCGGTCACGATGGCCTCACGATACCATAGCGGCCGTCGCGCCCTCCCGCGCCTAGACCTGCCGGTGGCGCCGCACCACGACGACGATCCAGATCGCCGCGATCAGCAGCACGAAGCCGCCGATCCAGAATTGCAGCTCGCGCACCCAGACGAGCGCCGCCGCCACCGAGTCCGCGACCAGGTAGGCCACTCCGAACCAGAGCGGCACGCTGATCAGCACCGCCGCGACGTCGACCAGCAAGAAGCGCGGAAACGGCACGCGTACCAGTCCCGCGGTCAGGAACGCGGCGGCCCGCAGGCCCATCACCAGCCGGGCCATCACCACGAACTTCAGCCCGTGGCGGTGATAGGCGTCCATCACCCGCGCCTCGCGCGCCGGGGTGAGGATCCGCCGCACCGTCGACCACTTCAAGATCTGCCGGCCGAAGTGACGCCCGACCCAGTACAGCAGCATGTCGCCCGCGAGCACGCCGGCCACGCACGACAAGAGCGCCCCCGCCCAGTGCATCAGCTGCCAGCGCGCCATCAGCGCCGCGATGGCGATCGGCAGCTCCTCGGGGATCGGCAGACCGAGGCCGGTCGAGAGCAGGATCAGGAAGACGCCCGGGTACGTGAAGTGGACGATCAGATCGAACAGCATCACTCGCCCGCCCGCGCGTAGAGCCAGCGGCCGTTGTGCGCGACAAGCAGCCGCACGCGGCCCGGGGGCAGCGACGAGACGATGCTCCGGCCGGCTTCGCGCCCGGTCAGCAGATACGGCGGCCGCGGCGAGGCCCACGCGGCGCGGAAAGTCTCGGCGCTCCAGAACGAGGCGGACGCGTCGGGGAACGTGGCGCCGATGCCGAGCACGCTGCGGGTGCCGTCGAGGAGGACCGGCCGGTGCCCCGAGTACAGCTCGATCGCGGCCGCGTTCTCGATCGGGCCCTCCAGGACCAGAACGTCGTCGGGCGCGAGCCGCGCGCGGATCTCTGCGGCCATCGGGGCGACCGTCCGGACCGACGACGTCGCGGCGAGGCTCTGCCCGACCAGCGGCACCAGCAGGAGCGTCACGACCGCCACCGTCGCCGCCCCCGCCGGCGCCGAGCGGCGGGCCCCGGCCCACGCGAGACCCCCCGCACCCGCGAGCATCACCGCGGCGGCCTGCACGAGCATGGGCTGCATGGTCGACCACGGCGGATAGGGCGACGCCTGGCCGAGCGCGGCTTCCTTTCGCGAGTAGACGTCCGAGATCCCGAACACCGCCGCGGTGAAATCGCGCCCGTCGCTGATCGCGGCCCACGCGAAGACCGCCCCGAGCAGCGCGAACAGCACGAGATGCACGGTGATGAGCCCGCGCGGCCGTGCCGTCGCGTCGCGCCACCCGCGGGCCGCGAGCAGCGCGATCGCCGGATAGGCCGGCAGGCCATAGTGCGGCAGCTTGAAGGGCGACAGCGTGAAGAGGGCCAGCACGCCGACGGCCCAGAGCGCCAGCGCCACCCAGGGCAGCTCGGCGGGATCGCGCCAGGCGCGGGAGCGGATCAGCGCCGCCACCGCCGCCGCGGCGGCCAGGATCCACGGGAAGGCCCCGAAGCCGGCCGCGGCCAGGAACTCGAGCGCGGACAGCGGCACGTCCTCGTCGGGGTAGACGCGCATGCGCGCCACGTTGAGGAGATGGTTGTCGACGACCGTGTACCAGAGGAACGAGGGCTCGGTCGCGGCGGCCACCGCGTACCAGCCGAGGCCGATCACGAGCAGCGATACCACGCCGAGCGCGGGCATCCAGGCGCGCACCGGCCGCAGCCGCCCCGCCAGCGCCAGCGCCACCGCGACCGCGGCAAGCGGCCCCAGCATGCCGAGCGGATCCTTCGCGAGCGCGGCCACCCCCAGCGTCCCGCATCCGAGAATCGCCCACCACGGGTTGCTCGCCGACTGGGGGAGTGCGGGGGCCATGTCCGGGCCCCCGCATATAAAAGAGGGGCGGGTCCGAGCGTCCGCCCCCAGCGGGCTGCCCGGCGTGAATTCTCCCGCCGCGGATCTGCCCGGCGGCAAGTCGCCCGCCGAGGACTCGCCCGCCGGAGTGCGCGTGTCACCTGCGCGCTCCCGCGGCTGGCAGGCTCCGAGCAGCAGGCCGGTGAAGCCCCACTGGATCGCGGCCACGAACAGCGTCTCGGGCCGCACGTAGCGCGCGAACGCGGCGAAGAGCGCGCACGAGAGCAGCGCGGCGCCGGCGAGCAGGCCGCCGGCCGACCCCAGCAGGCGCGCGCCGAGCAGCGCGGTGCCGGCCACCGCGAGCAGCGCCCCGAGCAACGACGGCAGGCGGGCCGCCCACTCGTCGATCCCGAACACCGTGAACGACGTCGCGGTCAGCCAGTAGAGCAGCGGCGGCTTGTCCCAGTAGCGCACGCCGTTCAGCCGCAGGGCGATCCAGCTGCTGCCCAGCATCTCGCGGGCGATCTCGGCGTGCTGGCCCTCGCCCGGATCGTCGAACGGCGCCTGCCCGAGCCCGGGGGCGAGCAGGAGCACGGCCAGCAGCCCGGTGACCACGACGGCGGCGCCGGCGCCGCGGCGAGCCACCACTAGCGGGCGCGGTCGGTCTCGAGCCGTCCCGCGCGCAGGCGCAGGGTGCGGTCCGCGAGGGCGGCCGCGTCAGCCCGGTGGGTGACCAGGATCACCGAGGCCCCGCGCTCCTGGCACAGCGAGCGCAGCGCGGCCAGGATCACCGCGGCGTGGCCCTCGTCGAGATTGCCGGTGGGCTCGTCGGCCAGCACCAGGGGCGGCGTGTTCAGCACCGCGCGGCAGTACGCGACGCGCTGCTGCTCGCCCCCCGAGAGCTGGGCCGGATAGTGGCCGCTCCGGTGGGCCACCCCGAGCCGCTCCATCAGGGCTCGCGCCTCGGGCAGCGCCTCGCGCCGCGAGCGGCCCACGTAGCGCGCGGCGAGCAGGACGTTGTCGAGGGCGGTGAGAGCCGAGATCAGCAGGAACGACTGGAAGACGTAGCCGATCGAGCGGCCCCGCACCGGGCACTGCGCCCGCCGCGGCAGCGCGCTCACCTGGGTTTGATCGAACCAGATCTCGCCCGCGTCGAGCGGCTCCAGCAGACCGAGCAGGTTGAGCAGGGTGGACTTGCCGGAGCCCGACGGGCCGGCCACCGCCACGAATTCCCCGGCCCCCACCTCGACGTCCACGCCCTCGAGCACCGGCACCGGCCGGCCGTCGGGACCGCGGAACGTCTTGCTCAATCCGCTCGCGCGCACGACCACGGTCAGGCTCCGCGCCGGATGGCCTCGGCGGGCGACAGGCGCACGATGCGCAGCGTGGCGTAGCTCGCCGCGAGCGCGCCCAGGACCACCGAGAAGACCAGCGCGAACCCGAGCAGCCGCGGGGAGAACAGGAAGAGCTGCTGCCCCTGGCGCAGCACGCGGGCGTCCACCAGCGCGCCCACCGCGAGGGCCAGCCCGATCCCGATGGCCCCGCCCGAGACCGAGACGGCGAGGGCCTCGCCCAGGATCTCGCGGAGCAATTGCCCATCGGTGGCCCCGAGCGCGCGCTTGATGCCGAAGTCGCGGATGCGCTCGAACACCGCGGCGGTCACCGTGTTGGCGAGCGAGAGGCCGCCGATCACGAGGCCCAGCACGCCGATGCCGAAGAGCAGCGCCGAGAAGAACGCGGTGGACTGGCGGAGGAGCCGGCTCAGCTCGCCCGGGATCGTGACGTTGAGCCCCGGCACGTCGGCCTGGAGGCGCCGGGCAAGCGCGTCCGGATCGACACCGTCCGCCCACGCCACCGCCGCCCCGCTGTTCAGATCGGCGCGGGTCATGCCTCCGCCCGCGAAGACCTGCACCAGCAGCGGATCGCGGCGCAGCCAGAGATCGCGCGCGTCCTCGAGGGGCACGATGGCGAAGCGGTCCGGCGCGGTGAGCGTCTTGTCCAGCACGCCCACCACCTCGAAGGCGCGACCGCTCAGCTCGAGCCGCGAGCCCGCGCGCAGGCCGCGGGCCGTCGCGAAGTCCGCCCCCACCACCGCCACGCCCCGGTCCCCCGCCCGCAGGGGCCGCCCGTCGCGCACCGGCAGGTCGCGGAACTCGCGATTGGGCATCCGCACGCCGGGATCCACGCCCAGGACCAGCTCCTGGGTGAGCGTGAGGAACTGAGAGGTGGACGGGTTGAGTGGCAGCATGACCTGCGGTTGAACCGCGGCCACGCCGGGCACCCGGGCGATCTCCGCGATCTTGGCCGCGCGCAGCAGGCCGCCCGCGGTGAAGCCGGTGCCCATGCCCATCCCCTCGCCGGCCACCGAGATCTGGCCGAGCACGAAACGATCGCCGCCGTCGATGAAGCGGGTGATGCGCTCGGCCATGGCCCCGAGGGCCACCAGGCCGCCCACTCCCACCGCGATGCCGAGGATCGTGAACAGGTAGTTCCTCGGCAGGAGCCGGCGCATCCCTACCACGTGAAGCGAGACTCGGTGGGCAGACCCCGGCGCCGGCGCGTCCAGCGGTTGATGCGAACGATCGTGAAGAACACTTCCAGCGACAGCTTCATGCGGAGCGATTGCCGGAGGAACGCCCCGCCCGCGAGCACGCCGGTCACCCCGTCCACCATGCCCGCGAACTCGCGCGGCTTGAGGAACATCTCGACGAACGAGGGATCGTAGAAGTAGCGGATGAAGCGCTGAAATGGCTCCGTGCCTTTCCGGATGGTCCGGTCGTAGGCCCGGAATCGGCTCGCCTCGAAGCGGTTCTCCCGGAACGCCTTCAGGATCTCGATCGAGGACAGCTCGGCGGACTGGGTGGCGATGTACACGCCCGACGAGAAGATCGGATCCAGGAAGGCGATCGCGTCGCCCACGCACACGTAGCGGTCCCCGATCGCGGGATCGGTCCGATACGAGAAATTGGCCGCGCGGTGGACCGGAGTGATGCGGGGCGCGCCCTCCAGCGCGTCGGTCAGCTGGCGGCAGCGCGCGATCAGCGACTCGTAGAGCTCGTCGAGGCCGCCCTCCCGGCCCTGCACGGTGCGCGCGTGCAGCACGCAGCCCACGCTGGTGGTGCCGTCGGCGAACGGAATGTACCAGAACCAGCCGGGCTCGAAGCTGAAGATGCGGATGTTGCCCACCTCCTTGCCGGGCCAGCGCTTGCCCCCCTGGAAGTGGGCGAACAGGGCGACCTTGCCCAGCCCCTCGATCGGGCGACGGCGCCCGTGCCGCGTGGCGATGAGAGCGTCGCGTCCGCTCGCGTCCACCAGGAAGCGCGCGCGCAGCTGCCGCGAGCCGGCGGCGTCCGATACGGTCGCGGTCACTCCGTCGTCGTCGAAGGCCACCCGCTCCACGGTGGTCGGCTGCAGCAGCGTGACGTTCGGCTGGCGGGCCGCGTGATCGAGCAGGATCTTGTCGAACTCGGCGCGCTGGACCTCGTAGGTGTAGGCCGGCCACGGCTTGCCCTCGCGGAAGAGGAACTGGTAGTCGAGCTCCTGGTCCTGGTCGTGGAAGTAGGCCCCGTACTTCACGAGGAATCCGCGAGACTTCACCTCGTCGAGCACGCCCAGCCGCTCCAGCACCGGCATGTTGGCGGGCAGCAGCGATTCGCCGACGTGGAAGCGGGGAAACGCCTCGCGCTCGGCCAGGGCCACCCGGAGCCCGCCCCGCGCGAGGAAGGTGGCCGCGCTCGAGCCGCCCGGTCCGCCGCCCACCACCAGCACGTCGTAGTCGGCGGCCCGCGACGCGGCGGCCGCGGGCCGGGCCGGCGCCTCGAGGGTGCGCGCCAGCTCGTCTTGCGGATAGAGGCGCCGAACCGCCGGGCTGATCCAATCCACGTCGGCCGTGGCGAGGGCGCGGCGGCTGAGGGCCAGGGCCAGCATGAGCGGCGTCGCCACGGTGGCCACCGCGGCCATCCGCAGGCCCTGGCTGTGCGGTGAGCGCCATCCCCGCTCCATCGAGCGCATCGCCCGGTTGGCGATGAAGGTGCCGACGGCCAGCGCCCAGTCCGGCGGGTTGCCGCGGTGGGGCGCGGCCACCTGGTACATCTCGCGATGTCGCGCCCGCAGGCGCGACGCGCTGAAGATGCCGACCAGGTAGGCGGCGAGCGCGGTCGCCTCGCGCCCCCAGCGCCGCGCGATGTGGCCGGCCAGGAACGAGCCGACCGCGAGACCGTCGCGAGCGGGGCGGAAACGGCTGCGCCGGTCTTCGAAGTGCAGCGGGGCGATCGGCACCTCGACGATGTCGAAGCCGTGCTCGGCCGCGCGCAGGAGCATCTCGCTCTCCAGCACGAAGCCACCCCGCCGCGGCGGCGCCGCCGTGAGCAGCGCGGCCGGGTAGACGCGAAAGCCGGACTGGGTATCCGCCACCGCCATGCCGGTGAGCCAGTTGATGAAGAAGCCGGCCACCCGGAGCGCGGCCAGCCGATCGGTCGGCATCGCGCGCTCCGGATACGCGGCGAGGCCGCCGAGCCGTCCGCCGATGACGAGGCTCCGCGGCTCCTCCACCGCCACCTTCAGCAGGCGCGGGATGTCGTCGGGGTCGTGCTGGCCGTCGCCGTCGAGCGTCACCACCCGCGACACGCCGCGACGGAGGGCCTCGGCGAAGCCGGCCCGCAGCGCCGCGCCCTTGCCGCGCCGGCCGGCGAGGGTCATCACCTCGGCGCCCGCGACGACGGCCCGCGCCGCGCTGTCGTCGGTGGAGCCGTCGTCGATCACGAGCACCGGGCCGTGCAGCCGGGCCCGCTCGACGATGTCGCCGATGGTCGCGGCCTCGTTGAACACCGGGACGAGTATCAGATGCTCGCGCATGGCCGGGATGTGCTCGCTCACGGCGGCGGGCCCACCAGCACCGCGGTGCGGCAGCCGCCCCGCGCGATGCCGTGCACGAGCACGGACCCGATGCCGCGCTCGGCGTCGAGCGCGGCCGCGCCCATCCGCAGCGCCCCCAGCCCGCCGTGCTGGCCGAAGAGCGCGGCCAGCGACCGGGGCGGCAGCAGGTCCGCGCGGGCCGGCAGGTCGTGACCGAGCAGCGCGCGCTCCCAGTCGTCCACCGCGGGGTCGCCGTTGCCCGCGCCGTAGCAGCGCGCCACGCCCTCCGGACGCGATCGGATCAGCCGTCCCGCCGGGGAGCGGTCGTCGATCCGCGTCGGGCGGCCGGTGTGCGGGGCAGTCGGGACGTTGCCCCACGCGGCCTCCACGATCTCGGCCATGATGCGGGCGCCCCGCGCGCGGGCGGTTTCCAGATCCTCGAGCACGACGAAGGTGGCGCCCTCTCCGAGCACGGGACCGTTGTGGTCGGCCGCGTACGGCCGGCAGCCTTCCGGCGCGCGGCTCTGCATCGGGGAGAGCGCGCCCATCTCGGCCAGGCGCTGGTAGACCTCCTGGAACAGCTCGTCGACGCCCCCGGCCACCACCGCGGTGGCGCGGCCGTCGGCGATGAGGCGCGCGCCGCGCGCCACCGCGAGATCGCCCGCGAGCGTCGACTGGTTCACGGTGACCGACGGCGCCTTGGCCCCGACGGCGATCGCGGCGATCGACGCCATCGTGTTCATCACCGTGTTGGGGAAGATCATCGGGGAGAGCCCGCCCGGGCCGCGGGTCAGGAAGCCGTGCGCGAAGTCGCGGCTCGAGGTGAAGTCGCCGAACTCGGTGCCGACCACGATGCCGAGCCCGGGCCCGCTGGGCACCCCCGCGTCGCGCACCGCGAGCACGCAGGCGCCGAGAGCGAGCCGGCAGATGCGCGACAGGCGACGGGCCGCGTCCCGGTCGATGAGCGACGCCAGGATGGCGTCGTCCACCTCGGCGGCGAGCCGGCTCGTGAACGCGGCGGCATCGAAGCCGCGCACCGGGCCGATCGCAGAGCGATTCAGGGCGAGCGCGCCGGCCAGGGCGTCCCGGCCGCCGGCGGTGGAGGCGTTGATCGTCCCCACGCCGGTCACCACCACGCGGCGATCAGGCACCGGCGTCGGCTCGGGTGAAGACGAGGCTCACGTTCTGGCCGCCGAACCCGAAGGAGTTGGACAGCGCGGCCTCGATCTCGGCCGGACGCGCCGTACCGGGCAGGCAGTCGAACGCGACCTCGGGATCGGTCTGCTCCAGGTTGGCGGTGGGCGGGAGCAGCCCGTGCTGGAGCGCCAGCACGGTGGCCATGGCCTCGACGCTGCCCGCGGCCGCCATGGTGTGGCCGACCAGCGACTTGGTCGAGCTCAGCAGGACGCCGCCCTCGCCGAACACCGCGCGCAGCGCGAGGGCTTCCGCGCGGTCGTTCTGGACCGTGCCGGTGCCGTGGGCGTTGACGTAGCCCACCGCGGCCGCGGGCAGCCCCGCGTCGTCGAGGGCCTGGCGCATGGCGTGGATCATCCCCTCGCCCTCGGGGTGCGGCGCGGTCACGTGGTGCGCGTCGGTGGACATGCCGTAGCCGGCGAGCCGCGCGTGGACGCGTCCGCCGCGCGCCCGGCAGTGCTCGGCGTCCTCCAGCACGAAGAACGCGGCGCCCTCCCCGATGGACATCCCGCGGCGCTCCCGGTCGAACGGCCGGCACGGGCTCGGGTCGAGCAGCTTCAACGCGTTGAAGCCCATGAAGCAGATGTGCGTGAGCGCGTCGACGCCGCCCACCACCGCGGCCGCGATCGTCCCGGCCCGGACCAGATCGGCACCCAGGGCGATGGAGGCGGCGCCGGACGCGCACGCCATCACGATCGTCTCCTTGGGGCCGGTCAGGCCGAGACGCCAGGCGAGGGTCTCCGCGTGCGAGTACGGCAGGATGGTGCGCAGGGCGCGCATCCGGGGAGACACCACGCCGCGCCGGCCCTCGTCCCAGTACCAGTCCTCGCCCTCGAGCATGCCGCCACCGACCGCGCCGACGAAGAGCCCGGCCTCGGCCCGCGCCCGGGCCGGCAGGCCGGCGTCGGCGAGAGCCTCGCGGGCCGCGGCGAGCGCGATGCGATCCGCCCGCGAGCGCCGACGCGAGACGCCGATCGTGCCGAACGCGTCGGCGGGGATCTCGGCGGCGATGCGCGAGCGGAAGCCCGCGGTGTCGATGACGGTGATCGGCCTGATCGCGCAGGCGCCGGCGGCGAGTCCCGACCAGAAGGCCTTGGTGCCGAGGCCGTACGGGCTCACGATGCCGAGCCCGCTCACCACCACCTCGCGCCGGCCGTGAGGGGCGCGGGCCCGGCTCATGCGGCGTCCATGACGGGAGGCTGCACCTCGGAGGCTCAGCCCTGGCCGGTCTTGGACAGGATGAACCGCGACAGGGAATCCAGTGAGAGAAACTCCTCGGTGAGGTCGTGCCCCTCGTCGATCACGATGCCGAAGCGCTCCTCGATGGCCACCGACAGCTCGATGAAGTCGAGCGAGTCCAGGCCCAGGGAGCCGTCGACCCCCTTGGGCAGGGTCGTCTCGAGCGTCATCTCGGCCGCGCGGCGCGGATCGAACTTGAGCCGCTCGACGACGAGCCCTTTCAGCTCGTCCAGGACTTCCTTCTGCGTCATCGGTCACGACCTCCTGTCACGCCGCGCTCCCGCGCGCGTGGGATTGCTCCGTGCTCCAGCGGAGCCGCGCGTGCTCGCCGCGCCAGGCTCCGGACAGCTCCAGCGGCTCCGTCCGCGCACCGTCGCGCCACTCCCGCAGATCCGCGAGCGGACCGGCCGCGAATCGCTCCCCCCCGCCCGGGGGATCGCCGGCCGCCCCCGCGCCGCGAGCGGACTCGAACCGGAGATCACCCACCCCGCGCTCGAGCCACAGACACGCGGCGGTCTCCACCAGCGGCCGGTGGTCGAATCGGCGGTGGCGCGCGTAGAGGTCCGCGCACTCCTCGAAGATCTCGACCACCAGCACCAGCGCACGGTCGCAGCGTCCTGCCTCCAGCAGCCGCGCCGACTGCTCGATCGCCCGCAGCGTCGCGGGCGCCCCTCCGATCAGGATGCCGTACGGCCCCGTGATGCCGAACTCGATCGCCACCTCGGCCGAGACCACCGCCGGCGCCGTATACGCGAAGTGCATCACGCCGCCCCGGCGCTCGATGAACGCGCGATTGGAGGCGCCATAGGCGGCCGCGGTCACGTACTGCAGCGCCGTCCGATCCCCCGCGATGGCGTCTCGGCCCGCCGTTCCATCTTCAAGCATCGCGTCCACTGCCGCAAGAGCGAGGAGGCATTCCCGGGTGGTCCGCCGGAATCGGTCGCCGGCCCGATTCGGGCGCGGGAGCGGCAGAATCCGCGCGGCCGGCCCGGCCTCGGCCGGCGATTGGCCGCTCAGCAGGCCCAGAGCCCGGATCGCGGGGGCCGCGGTCATGCCGCCTCGAGGACGAGCGCGCCGTTGCAGCCGCCGAATCCCATCGAGGTGGACAACATGAGGCGCGGGCGGCCGGGCCGGGCCTGGCCCGGCACGTAGTCCAGGTCGCACTCGGGATCCGGATCTTCCAGGTTCAGCGTCGGGGGAATGAGCGCCCGCTGCGCGGCGAGCAGGCACATGAAGGCCTCGAGCGCGGCGGCCGCGCCCATGGTGTGGCCGAGACCGGCCTTGATCGAGTTGACCGGCACCTGGTAGGCGCGCGCGCCGAGCGCGCGCTTGAGCGCCGCGGTCTCGATCCGGTCGTTGAGCGGGGTCGCGGTGCCGTGGGCGCTGACCAGATCGATGTCGCGGGCCGACACGCCCGCGTCGGCGAGCGCGGCGGTGATGGCCCGCTCGAGCCCGCGGCCCTGGGGCTCGGGCGCCGCGATGTGAAACCCGTCGCTGGCGCTGCCGTAGCCGAGCAGGGTCCCGAGCCGCGGCCCGCGGACGTCGCGCTCTCGCCGCAGGAGCGCGAGCGCGCCCGCCTCGCCCAGCAGCAATCCGGTGCGCCGGCGGTCGAACGGGCGCACCTCGTCGCGAGTCAGCGAGCGGAGCGCGTCGAAGCCGCGCAGCACGAAGCGGCAGAGCACGTCGTAGCCGCCCGCCACCACCGCGTCGGCCTCACCGCGACGCAGGAGATCGGCGCCCATCGCGAGCGCGGTGGCGCCGGAGGCGCACGCGGTCGAGACCGTGATCACCGGTCCCCGCGCCCCGAGCCAGCGGGCGAGACGGTCGCCCGGTCCGTCGTAGAGCGCGTCGCGCAGCCGCCGCGCGCTCTCGCCCGCGAGCGCCCGCTCGCCCTCTTCGACGCCGCCGAGCGCGGTGCCCACCACCACGCCCACGCGCGCGGGATCGAGCGGCAGCGGACGGAATCCGGTCTGCGTGCACAGGTCGTCGGCCGCCGCGACCAGGAGCCGGGTGGCCCGGCAGTCGGGCACCCCGCGCCAGTCCTTGATGCGGCCGACCTTCTTGACCTCGCCGCCGCGCTGCACGCGCAGGTCCGCCACCGCCACGCGCTCGATCTGCGAGATGCCGGAGGCCCCGGTGACGAGCGCCGACCAGAACGCTTCCAGATCCGCGCCGATCGGGGTGACCACTCCCGCGGCCACCACGGTCACGCGCTCAGGGGCGGCCATGAAACGGGCTCCAGGCGTCGAAGAAGTTGAACCACTGTGTGGGATGGGCGCGGATCACCCGCTCCAGCGTGGCCACCACGCTGCCCAGGGCGGCCTGCTCCTCGCCGGGCTTCACCCAGATCGCGGGGTCGATCTCGAGCCGGTAGCGCCCGCCCGGGACCATCGCGCAGAACGCGGGGATGACCGCGGCGCCGGCGGCCCGCGCGAGCACGAACGGGCCGAGCGGGAACGCGGCCGGCTCGCCGAAGAACGGAGCGAGCGCGTCCCCGCGCCCGCCGGTGGGACGATCGGCCTGCATCGCCACCAGCTCGCCACGCCGCAGCGCCGCGAGCAGCCCGAGGGTGGACGTGGCTTGGCGACGCGTCACGAAGCGCAGCTGCGGGCCGTCGAGGCGCAGGTACTGCTCGAGGGCCCGGTCCTGCTCGGCGGAGAGGACGACGTGGGCGGTGCGGCCGCCGCGGGTCGACAGCAGCCGGCCCGCGAACTCCCAGTTGCCGAGGTGCGCGGTCAGCAGCACCACCCCGCGTCCCACCGCGAGCGCGGCGTCGAGGTGGTGCTCGCCGTCGGCGCGCGCCACGTAGGCGCCCAGGTCGGCCCCGGGCCGACGGTTGAGCGTGAGCAGATCGGCGAAGAACGCCCCGAAGTTGGCGAAGGTTTGAGCGACCGCCGCCTCGATCCGATCGGGCGGCGCCCCCGCGAGCACGCGCGAGAGATTCGCGCGGACCGCGCGCCGCTCCGCCGGCACCGCGCGGGCGAGCAGCCGGCCCAGCCCTCGGGCCACCCGCAGGCGCGCGGGACGCGGCAGGGCGCGGGCCGCCGCGGCGGCGAGCCGGTAGTAGGCGATGCGGTTGAGACCGTGCGAATAGTAGTCGGGCGCCGCGGGCGCGCCGTCGGCGGATGCGTGCCCGGCGGGTCGGGACGTCGGGTCGGCCGGCTCGCGAGCGGCCATGGGCCTAGAGCAGCGCCCAGTAGTACATGCGAAAGGCGCGGATGGGGCCCACGTGGGTGTCGTAGAGGCGGCTCGCCTGGAACTCGCGCTCGGCGCGATCGAAGGTCACACGCCCGGGCTCGCGTGGATCGTTGGGATCGTAGACCGTGAAGAGCACATTCCCGCTCGGATCGAGCCGGTAGGCATACGCGACCACGGTGTGATTCAGCTCCCAGGTCGGGAAGTTCGTCACCAGCAGCTGCACCGGCCGCCCGTCCCCGACCTCGGTCAGCGCCTCCCGGGCGACCCGCTCCTGCTGCCAGCGCGGCATCGGGAACACCACGCGCCAGTTCGTCCAGTGCACGAGGGTCCAGAAGCGCCCGACCAGCCCCGCCTTCACCGCGGCCTCCTGATCGTGCGAGAACTCGTAGAGCGAGGCGTAGCCCGGGATCACGATCCGATCGTCGGGCGGCAGCGGATCGCGCCACGGGGCGTGCGCGACCACCCGCTTCACCCGCTCGGCGTACTCGTCGCCGGGGAGCCGCGGGGCCAGCGGATCGAAGCGGGCGAAGCGCTGGAACTGGATGACCCCGCGGGCCATCACGAAGCAGTAGTTGGCGTAGAGATCCGGCTTGCCCGGGTTGTTGGTGCGGCTCTCGTTGGGGAACGCGAAGGTATCCACCCCGAAGCGCAGGACGTCCGGCGGCGACGGGCGCCGCACGGCCACGTCGATGGGCGCAACCGACGCGCATCCGGACACCGCCACGGCCAGCAGAAGGAGTCGTGCCGACGGCCGCATCACGCGTGGTCGAGTGTATCGCACTTCAGCCCTGGATCGAATAGCCTCCGTCCACCGGAATGGCGGTGCCGGTCACGAAATCCGAGGCGGGACCGCCGAGGAACACCGCGACGCCGGACAGATCGTCGGGCACGCCCCAGCGGTCCGCGGGCGTGCGGGCCAGCACCCGGTCGTGCAGGCCCGCCACCTCGCGCCGCGCGTTGGTGGTGAGCTCCGTGTCGATCCACCCGGGCAGCACCGCGTTCACCTGGATGTTGTCGCGGGCCCATCCGCTCGCCATCGCCTTCGTGAGCTGCACGATGCCGCCCTTCGACGCCGCGTAGGCGGGGGCGAAGGAGGCGCCGAAGATCGACATCATCGAGCCGATGTTGATGATCTTGCCGCCCCCGTTCTTCTTCATGATCGGATAGGCGGCGCGGCTCGCGAGGAACGCGCTGGTGAGATTGGTGTCGATCACCCGGCGCCACTCCGCGAGCGTCAGCTCGTGCACCGGCTTCCGGATGTTCATGCCCGCGTTGTTCACCAGGATGTCGAGGCGCCCGAAGCGGTCCACAGTTTCCTGCACGAGCGCGTTGACCGCGGCTTCGTCGGCGACGTCGGCTTCGATCGCCACCGCGGCAGCCCCGAGCCCGCCCAGCTCGTCGACCGCACGCCGGCTCTTGTCGGCGTTGCGGCCCGACACCACGATGGCGGCCCCGGCCCGGGCGAGCCCGCGCGCCATGCCGAGGCCGATGCCTCCGTTGCCCCCCGTCACCACCGCCACCCGCCCCTTCAGCTCCCGGTCTGCCACGCGCGCGTCCTCCCGGTTCGTCCCCGCGCCCGGGGCGCGTGGCCGTCGATGAATGGTGGCAGAAGTCTACTCGCTCCGCCCGGGAGGGAAAAGCCCGGAGCGGAGGAGCGGCCGGCCGCGCGCGAGGACCCTCGCTAGCGCCGCGCGTGCAGGAACTCGCGCCAGGTCACGCGATGCTCCCGGAAGAAGAAGCCGAGCATGACGATGGCCGCGAGGAGATTGCCGCCGAGGATGGTCCACCACGGGATGGCCTCGAGGAGCCACTCGGCGAGGATCGTGAGCAGGGCGGCGAAGAACACCTCGAAGCAGCAGAAGAGCATCACCAGGCCGAAGAGGAGCCGTGGATCGCGATCGGCGAGGGTGAGCAGGCCGGCCGCCGCGATGCCGAAGGCCACGAAGGCGGCGCCGTGCACGACGGTGTACTGCAGCACCAGGGGCAGCGTGATCTGCACCGCGCTCGGCTCGCGCAGGCCCTGGAAGAGCGCGGCGCCGAGCAGCGCGGGGGTGCGCAGCGGCACGCCCGCCGCGGTGTCGTACACGAGGAACCAGACCGCCACGGCGGCGGCGCCCAGCAGGCCGGCCCAGATCCCTTCGCGCACCGTGCGGCTCCAGAGCGGGCTCAGCAGCGCCCGCCCGAGCGCGCGGTGGCCGAGCACCAGATAGGCGAGCATGCCGAAGGCGGCCAGCGCGTTGCCCACCAGGATGGCCCACCACGCCAGCTCGTTGAGCACCGGGTGGGCGAGCCACGTCACCACTGCGAGGAAGAAGATCTCGAAGCACATGAGGGCGATGAACAACGTCAGGAACCGGCTCGGCTCGCGCTGCACCGTGACGATGAGGTAGGCGATCAGCACGCCGATCATCGCGAAGACCACCCCGTGCAGCACGGTGTACGGCAGGACGAGATGCGCGGCGGTGGGCACCGCGGAGGGGTCCTTCACTCCCTCGAAGGTGGCCGCGCCCAGCAGGGACGGGGTGCGGAACGGCCGGCCACGGGCCGCGTCGTAGATGAGGAACCAGACGGCGACCAGGGCGGCCCCGATGAGGCCGGCGATGACGCCTTCACGGAAGTAGCGGGAGTTGGAGGCCATGGTGACCCTCCCTTCCAATCAACCCAATCCGGTCAGACGGCGTAAGGTCAGGGGTACCACCAACGGGTGGTCAGGGCAAGATTCGCGCGGGCGACCGGACCGCGGCTCAGGCCGAGGCGATCGCGCTCAGGACCGCCGGGCCGAACAGCTCGACGCGCCAGTCCCGCACCCCCTCGATCTGCCGCAGCGCGGTAAGGTCGCCCGGCGGCGACGCGGCCAGGCGGTCGATCAGCCGCTGCGGGAAGAGCACGCCGGGGTCCAGGCCGATCTCCTTCGAGGCCCGCGTCCGCCACGCCCGCAGGGCCTCGGCGCGGCGCCGCACGGCAGCGGGCACGTGCGGGCGCGGCGCGGGCCGGTAGGCCGGCAGATCGGCCTCGGGCAAGGCCAGGCCGCGGGCCACCGCCTCCAGGATGGCGGGGCCGGCGCGCCGCACCACCGGCGGAGTGCAGCCCGGCACCGACAGGATCGCCTCGGCGTCGGCGGGCAGCCGCGTGGCCAGGCCGACCAGGCTCTCGTTGCCGATGATCATGAACGGCGGGCGATCGAGCCGCAGCGCGAGTGCCTCGCGGGCCGCGAACAGCTCGCGCAGCACGGCGAGCCCGCGCGGGGTGAGCTCGCGCGCGCCCTTCAGCTTCATGTAGGCGTCGGGATCCGGTGCCTTCTCGGGGACGATGAGGGCGGCCAGCCCGGCGCACTCCTGCTCGACCCACCGCTCGCGCCCCAGCGTCCGCAGGGCTTCCAGCAGCCTCTCGCGCAGCGGGATCAGGTGCAGCACGTCGTCGAGGGCGTAGGCCTCCTGCTCCGCGGTCAGCGGGCGGCGCGACCAGTCGTCCTTCTGACGCGACTTCACCGGGGTGATGCCGAGGAACTGGGTGAGCAGCCCTTCGAGCCCGAGGGCCGGGGCGCCCAGGAAGCGCGCGGCCACCGCAGTGTCGAAGAGCGACGAGACGGTCGCCCCGTACAGCCGCTTGAGATACGCGAGGTCGTTGTCGGCGGCGTGCAGGATCTTGAGCGTGCCCGGGTCGGCCAGGACCGGGCCGAGCGGCGAGAGGTCACGCAGGGCGAGCGGATCGACGAGGTGGGCCTGGCCCCGCGCGTCGGCCAGCTGCACCAGGCAGAGCTTGCCGGGATAGTGGTGCAGGCTGTCGGCCTCGGTGTCGATGGCTAGGGCAGGCGTGCCCTCGAGCTCGGAGGCCAGGGCACGCAGGTCGTCGGGGGTCCGGATCCACCGGGGGAGCGGCATGGCGCGCCCGGTTATACTACACCGTCGGCGACACCACGTTTCCCGGGAGGACGGCATGCAGATCGCGGGCTCGACCACGGTGATCACGGGCGGAGCCTCGGGCCTCGGGCGCGCGACCGCGGAGCGCCTCCACGCGGGCGGCGGCCACGTGGTCCTGCTCGATCTGCCGCGATCGCCCGGCAAGGAGGTGGCCGGCGGCCTCGGCGACCGCGCGCTCTTCGTGCCCGCGGACGTCACGAGCCCGGACGAGGTGACCGCCGCCCTGGAGGGAGCCGTCGCGCGGTTCGGCGCCGTGCACGTCCTCGTGAACTGCGCGGGCATCGGCACCGCGGACAAGACCTTCGGCAAGCGCGGGCCGGCCGACCTGGCCGGGTTCGCGCGCACCATCCAGATCAACCTGATCGGCACGTTCAATTGCATCCGTCTCGCGGCGGCCCAGATGGCCAAGAACGCGCCGAACGGCGAGGGCGAGCGCGGCGTCGTCATCAACACCGCGTCGGTGGCCGCCTTCGACGGCCAGATCGGTCAGGCCGCCTACTCGGCGTCCAAGGGCGGCGTGGTCGGCATGACGCTGCCGATCGCGCGCGATCTCGCCGAGCTGGGCATCCGCGTCTGCACGATCGCTCCTGGCATCTTCGAGACGCCGATGCTCGCCGGGCTGCCCGAGCCGGCGCGACTCTCGCTCGGCAAGCAGGTGCCCTTCCCGCCCCGCCTCGGCCGTCCGGCCGAGTACGGAGCCCTGGCCGCCCACATCATCGAGAACTCGATGCTGAACGGCGAGACCATCCGGCTCGACGGGGCCATCCGGTTACCTTGGGAAGCGCGGCCGCGACCGCAGTCGTGATCGCGTTCAATCCAGCTTCCTCCAGGTGCAGGTAAGGACCCGCCGGAGAAGCACACTTCGACGACATCGTGAGGATCAGCTTAGCAATACATTCCGGGCGTGCTTCTCGTACCCGAGAGCGTACCGGGAAGCCGCAATCGCATGTCGGTGAGCCTGTGCCGCCTTCGAGGAAACCGCCTCCTTCAGACGGATGGCAAGTGCACGACCCAGGTCCGCAGCGCTTGTTTATTGCACTCGACGGCCGGCTCGCCGCATGCGCGCAACGTTCCGTCCTACAAACCGCCGCCGCCCAGTAGCGACCGTCCCGCGTGTTCTGAGCGTGCGAGGTTGACTACGAGAGCGCCGAGCACTACGAGCACCGCGATGACCATAATCTCGAGTGCAACGGCGAGCCGGCGAAGCTTAGCGTCATTGATCGTGTAGTTCTTCGCCGTGTGCGCCGCAAGTTGGGTGTGAATCTCGTCGAGAGATAAGTTACTCTGGTCGATCCACAGGGACTGGAGCTCGTCCGTCTTATTCTTGAACAGCCACGTTCTTGGCCACAAGATGTAGCCGAGAAGAAGCGCGTTGAGGGTGAAGGCACCGGCGGCTAGCCATGCCCAGACATTCAGTCCTTCGGGCGCCTTGAACACCTCCGCTCCAAGAAAACCGCCTGAGATGCTCGCGGCAGTGAAGATGTTGGCGGCCCGCTTCCGGACCTCGTCAAGCCTGACCTGCTGCCGGTCGATGGCGTGGACGGCGTCGTCGTAAACGAGTTTTCGGCGAGGGTCCCCGTCTCGGGAGGGATCGCCCGGGAGCATTCATCTCCGCTCCCGATGGCGCCTCATGATGAACTCGACAAGTACATCAAGCTCACTAGCCAGCGTGAGCGGGTCGGTTGTGTACGCGTGCAACCGCCAGTCCCAGATATTATTCGTGGCCGGTCCGTATCTGATAGCCGCCCATGGTTCACCCCATCTGTCTATGTCGACCTTCCGAGCCGCCCAGACCCGGGCGATCTGGCGTGCGGCGTCAAGGGTAGGCGAAGCATTCTCCACGTCATCAGCGTCGATAATAATCATGGGCCCAGTCTCGTGGAGCACCATGTCCCCCGGGTTCGGCATCATCGGAGCCCTCGGGTGAATCGGGTCGTCGAGCCGCAGATTTGCTGAGCCACCGATCGACCGATGTATGTGATCGTCGACCTCATCTCCGTAGTGATGGTCGGCAGGTGTGCGGTCGTTGCGACCGAAGATGATGCTCAAGGCGTTGCTCATCGGAGTCACCCCTCTCCTTGCTCGACTTGCGTGTGCAAAGTATGAATAGTTCTTTAAAGGGTATACGCCGCCCGCCGTCTCGTCGCAGCCGCCCGCATCGCCTACGACTTCCGGACTAATTTAGCCCTCTGGGGGGAAGGCAGCAGCACCTACGAATCTGTTGATCTGAGGATGCTCCCTCCACATCAAGCCTTCTGTCACAGTGCGGGACGGCTCGGGTGCGCTTGGCTGGGAAAGTCTTCGAGATTCCGCCACGCTCAGGGATGCTTCCCCGCCTTGAGCAGGCTCTGCAGCTCCTCGGCGGCCCAGCATTTGAGCGCGGACACCAGGGTGCGGTGCAGCGAGCCAGTGACGTACACGATCGTCTTGAGGTTGTCGGGGTCGTCGGTCTCGATCTGGAGCTCGCAGCACTTCGGTCCCGAACAGGTCGGAGTGAAGCGGATCAGGATCGGCAAGCACGAACCGGGTCGCACGGTCGCCGGGAACGGGTTGCTGACGATCTTGAAGGTCGCGCAGCATTGATCGCGGTCGTCCTTGTGGTGGTGGCCATGCCCGTGCTGCCCGTGATCGCCCTGGTCGTGGTGCGGCGGCTCGTGGCGGTGGTGGTGATCACAACCGCATCCACATACACACTCGCAGCCGCATCCGCAGCAGTCGCAGTCGTGGCAGCCGGGCTTCCACGGATCCGGCAGGAATGCGACCTTCAGCACGTGCAGGTCGCACTTGCCGACGTTGCAGATCGAGATGGTGCGCTCGGCGCGCCGGCCGAAATCGACCGGGCCGAAGTGCCCGGTGCCCGTAACCGTGAGCTTGCCGCTCGGCGTGAAACCCGAGACGAGGAGCGTCCGTGGCCCGCCCGGGTCGTCGCTGACGACGGTGAGCGTGGCCGACTTCGGTCCGAAGCTGGTCGGCTGGAAGCGGACCTGGACGTCGACGGAGTCTCCAGCCGCGACGACGAGCGGGTACACGTTGACCCCGGGTGGAATGAACTCCGGCGAGGACGAGGTGATGCTGGTCACGGTCAGCGCGCAGCCGCCGCTGTTGCTCAGCGTCAGCTCCTCATCCCTGAACGAGCCGACGCAAACCTCTCCGAACTCGCCGGCGTTCGCGATCGAAAGGGCGAGCCGCGGGGCGGGCGTGTTGCCGGTGACGCGGACGGTCTCCGGGCTGTTCGGGTCGTTGCTCGTGATCGTCAGCGTTGCCGACGCGGGGCCGAGGTGATTGGGCTGGAACCGGATCGGTAGCTCGACAGAGTCGCCCGCCGCCACGACGAGCGGGAAGAAGGAGACGCGGGGTGGGATGAAATCGGTCGAGGACGACGTCAGGCTGGTCACCCGCAGTGGACAGGGCCCGCGATTGTTGAGGACGAGCCCGCGATCCACGAACGAGCCGAGGCAGACGTCGCCGAAGCGTCCGCCGTCAGGGATGGCCACCTCGAGGGACGCGCGGCCGCCGGTTCCCGTAGCGGCGAGATCGACGATGGGCGCGCCCGGATCGTTGCTGATGATGCGGATCGTCGCGGTCTCGGGCGTCCCCGGAGTCGTCGGTGTGAACTGGACGGTGAAATCGATCTCCTCTCCGGCAGCTAGGACGACCGGCGTCCCGGGCGACGGCAGCACGCTTACCCCCGATGACCCCATGAGACGCTGGACGCTCGTGATCACGAGCTCCTTGGTGCCGACGTTGAAGATCTGAAGGGTGAGGTACTCCGGTCCGTCGCAGACGGTGCCGAAGCTGAGGCCGTTCTCGAGGTTGACGGCGATCGACGGCCAGTCCGGCCGGCGGAACTCGAAGACGCCGCGCCCGTACGTGGCGGCGCGCAGGATCCCGCCCTGGCGCGACAGCACCAGATCCGTCACCGGCGCGCGCGGGAGATGGATGTCGTCGAGGACCGTCCAGGTCGCGCCGTCGTCGACGGAGCGCAGCACGCCGAGATCGGTTCCGACGTAGATGCTCGTCGGCGTGTCGGTGCCGTCGAGGGCCAGCCCGCCGAACGGGACGTCGAGGACCGGAGAGATATCCTGCCAGGCCGTGCCGGCGACGGTCGTGCGGAAGACGTGCCCGGTCTGCCCGGGCCCCCCATTGAACCCGCCGAGCACTGCGTAGATCACGGAAGGGTCGTTGGGGTCGAACTCGACGCGCTGGACGCTGCGGTTCGGAAGGTTCCGCGTGATGTTTGTGAAGGTCACGCCGGTGGGTGGCCCCACCGTGGTCGCGAGCGCGTTCGTGGTCAGGAACACCTGGGTGCCGGAGGCGACTACGACGTTGTTGCCGTTGGAAAGCGCGACCGCCGGGTTGCCGGGAACGACACCGATGTTGCGCCAGGTGCCGCCGCCATTCTGGCTCTGCCACAGGTTCTGGTTGCCGCTCGCGTAAACGATGCCCGCCGCGCTCGGGTCGCAGGCGATCGATGCCAGGTAGCAGCCCTGATCGGTCGCAGTGCCCCACGGCGTGATGTCCTGAGCCGATGGAACGGTTGGAGGGAAGTCCGTCCCGTCCGCGGTGGAAACGAACACCCGGGTGCACGGATTCGGCCAGAATCCGCTCGTCCCGTACAGGCGGCCGGCCGTCACCCCGTCGTACGCCGCGTCCCAGCCATCGCCGCCCTGCGAAGTTTGCCAGCCGGGGCTCGCCACTCCGGACGTTGTCTGCAGTCCGTTATCCTGCAGGGCGCCGACCGTGACGCTGGCGGTGGCATCGGGTCGCACCGTGATGTTGTAGAACAGGCCGGTCTGAAGACCGCCGCCATTGCGCGACGTCCAGGTCGCTCCGTTGTCGGTCGAACGATAGATGCCGCCGTCGTTGCCGCAGTAGACCACCGACGGGGTGGGGCTCGGTTGCGGGAAGAACGCCCAGGCGTGCGTGTCCGCGTGCAGGCCGGTGAGCCCGGTGAAGTTGGCGCCGGAGTCGTTGGAACGGCCCTGGCCGACACAGCCGACGTAGACGGTGTCATTGGCCCCGTTTCCGGGCGACGCGGGGTCTACCGCGATGTGGAAGCTGTAGCCACCTTGCGTGTTGGTCGGCATACCCGCCGCGCCGCGCTGCGCCCAGTTCGCTCCCTGATCGGTGCTGAGGAACAGTCCGACCGGATCAGGTGCCCCGCCCTGTCCGGACAGCGCGACGTAGATAACCTGGATGCCGGCGGCGTTCGGCGGCGACGTGGGCGGCGCCAGGTCGACGACGACCTTGCTGAACGCTGCGCCGGGCGCGCCGCCGAGTGCCGCCACCACCTGCGGCGTGGCCGGACCGAGGATCTGCAGCCAGTTCTGTCCACCGTCGGTGGATTGGAAGAGCCCGCGATTGGTGATACCCGCGTAGAGGATCCGGGCGCTGGCCGGGGAGCTGCGGTCGAGAACGAGCGAGCGCGCGTCGCCGTTGCTGCCGACGCCCAGCGTCCAGTTCTGCCCGCTGTCGGTGGATCGAAAGACGCCGCTCGACGAGCTCAGGTAGAGCGTCTGCGAGTTCGCCGGATCGACGATGATGACGTTGATGTTCTGGTTGACGAACTGGGTCGCGTTGCCGACGTTGCCGGCCGGATAGCCGGAGCCGAGCCGGATGCTGCTGGCGCCGCCGTCGGTCGACTTATAGAGTCCCGCTTGGGCCTGCGGAGTGACCCGGCTGCTCGTCCCCACATAGATGATGCTCGTGTCGTTGGGGTCGATCGCGATGCCGGCCGGCTCGCCGATGCCGAGCGCGATCTGCCGGTCGAAGATGGGCGTCCAGGCTGCGCCTCCGTCGAGCGTGCGCCACACGCCGCCGCCGGCCGTGCCCTGGTAGATGATGTTGCCATTGTTGGGGTTGATCGCGATGGCCGAGGTCAGGCCATTGTCCTGCCGGCCGCCCTGGGTGATCGGGCTCGGTCCGATAGCCGTCCAGACCGTTCCCGTGAGAGTTATGGCCGTCTCTCCTTGTCGGCGCCGCCATCCTGCGCGCCGCCTTCTTCCTCGGGCGGGTTCTTCGAGTTGTCGGGTTTGATTTCGGAGGCGGGCGTGCTGACCGCCCCCGGCAACTTATGCCACTGCTCGAGCGCACGGGCGTAGGCGTCGGAAGTTGCCGTGGCGCCGCCACCGAGGCGACGCTCGACGTACTCGCGATGGATCTTGACTGGGTCTGCGTCCGGGTTGCCCGGCGGTGATGGCTTTTGCTTGCCGTCGTCCTCGCGAGGCTTCTCGTCGCCCTTCCGGGACTCCTCGTCGCCCTTCCTTACTCTCGGCATGGGGTCCTCCAATCTACCCGGCGACCGCGACCGCTTTCGTCTCAGCTAACGCGCGGGTCCGTCGCCCTCTCAGGACCGCAAGCGCCATGCCCGGCGGCGCCAGAACGCGGCCAGCACGGCAGTCAGGCTGGCGGCGACGAAGACCTGAGCGGCATCGATCACCAGATAGACCCAACTGACGGCCAGCTCTCCGCTCACGAAACTGGCGACCGCCCCGAAGACGAGGCTGGACGCGGCGACTATCAGAATGCGCAGCCGGGTGGACGTGATGTGATGAATTGCCAAGCCGACGACGACGCCAGCGAGCACCGGGAAGACCTCATCCATGTCCATACCTCCCTGGTGTGGTCGCGAAGAAACCTTGTGAGAAATGGCTACGCCCTGGGCGAGGTCTTGTCAAGACCGTAGCTCTGGTCAACCCCGTTGGTCGCGGGCTCGAGACGCCGACGCACCGGACGCGATCCCGGCGCCGACGCCGAGCGCGACGGCGGCCTGCGCGGCCGGGCTCCTATTGTCCTTAATGAGCAGGAAGCACAACTACAGATGGTGCCGACTGCGTCGGGCGGCTGCTCTGGGCCTGCGCCGCCCGCCGCCGGCGCCGCGGCGCGCCAAGCCGATCCGGGCGGTACTCGCCAGTTGACAGCGGAAGGGACGCACCCCAGGAAAGCGCTCGGTGTCTGGGGAGTAGCTCTGAAGCTGACGTGTCCTCGCGCCAATTTCAGTTGGACTGATCTCAAGTCGGTCATCTTTGAGCCAGATCCGGACTCTGTAGCTTCAACGCGCGGGATTGAACTTGCGAATAACCTTGAATTCTTGACTTACTCGTCCACGCCAACATCGCTGATGGTGCTGCGCGAGCGCTTCGCCAAAACTGGTTTCCGGGAACTCCAGGGCAAGCTCGACGTTCGAATGCTCGACCGCCTGGAGCGCGCGGGCCAGAGCCTTCACCAGGGCTGGCTCGCGGTGGCGGGCCTCAGCCTGGTCCTGGGGTCATGTGGGTGGAGCTGACCTCGCCCAGGGCAGCAGCCTTCTCGCTCAGGGTGAGCGTGGGCCCCGTGACGAGCACGTCGTACAGCAGAGCGGCGAGGGTGTTGCGTTGGGTTTGGGTCGTCATGATACTTGGCTCTCCTGCCCCTCAATTGGCGCTATGATGCGGGAACCAAAGTATCCGATCGGCGGGGCCATCCGCATGCAGCCACGCTGATCACAGGAGCGACCATGCACCCCACGATCTTCTTCGATCCCGTCTTCACGGTCAGCGTGATGGCGGGCTGGATCCTCACCATTGCCGGCGCGGTCCTCCTGCTCCTGGGCGCCGTGTGGTTCTCGCTGGCCGGCGAGTGGCGTCAGGGGGCCGCGCGGCCGCCCTCCTCGTTCCGCGCCCTCATCGGCCTCGGATTCGTCTTCTGGCTGGGCGGGCTGCTGTGGCAGTTCATCGGCTACTTCACGACCGGCTCGGTTACCTGGTGAGGCAGTCGCGCACCTTCGCCAGCATCTCGTCGGGGCTGAAGGGCTTCTCCAGCCAGCCGTTCCAGCCTTTCTCACCCCCGGCGCGGCGGTCGACGCTCTCCGGATAGCCCGACATGCAGAGCACGCGCAGCGCGGGCCGGCGCGCTCGCAGCCGGCGGGCCAGCTCGGGGCCGGTCATGCCGGGCATCAGCACGTCGGTGACCAGCAGGTCGATCGCGACGGTGTGCGCCTCGCCGATCTCGAGCGCGCGCGCGGCGCTCGGCGCCTCCAGGACCGCGTAGCCGCCCATCTCGAGGACGTCGCGAGCGAACGCGCGCACCTCGTCTTCGTCTTCCACGATCAGGACGGTGGCGGGCGACGCGGGATCAGCCACGGGGGGCCGGGGCGCGAGGGCGGGATCGAGCTACGTCGGGTCAGCCGTCGACCGTGAGGATCCCGCGCCCCACCGCGTAGCGCACGAGATCGCTCTGTCCGCGCAGCCCGAGCTTGCGCATGAAATTCGCGCGGTGGACCTCCACCGTGCGCGGGCTGATGTTGAGGCGGGCGCCGATCTGCCCGCTTGTCTGCCCTTCCGCGGCCAGGTGGAGCACCTCGCGCTCGCGCTGGGTGAGCGTGCGGTAGAGATCGAGACCGGTGGGCACCGCGCGCTTCGAGTACGCTTCCACCATCTCCTCGGACAGCGGCGGGCTCAGGTGCCGGGCGCCCTCCGCGACGGCCCGGATCGCCCGGACCAGCTCGGCCGCGCTCGAGCCCTTCAGCACGTAGCCGGCGGCCCCGCTCTGCATCGCCTCCACCACGTAGGCGGGATTGGCGTGCATGGACAGCACCAGGGCCCGCGTGTGCGGGGAGACGCGCAGGACCCGGCGCACGATGTCGGGGGCATTGAGCCCGGGCATCACGAAGTCGAGCACGAGCACGTCCGGCTTCACGCGCTCCACCAGGTCCGCGACCTCGAGGCCGCTCGCCGACTCGCCGACCACCGTGAAGTCGGGCTCGGCGGTGAGCAGGGCCCGCAGCCCCTGCCGCACCACGTGGTGGTCCTCGGCCAGCACGATGCTGATCGTCTTCACTCGGCGCTCCGTCGCAGCGAGCCGTGCAGCGGCACCTCCGCGGTGAGCCGCACCCCGCGGCCGGGCCGGGTCTCGACGGTGAGATGTCCGTTCAGCAGCGCGGCGCGCTCGCGGAGGCCGGCGAGCCCGCCGGTTCGCCCCGCGCTCACCGTCTCCGGATCGAAGCCGGCGCCGTGGTCCTCCACCTGCACGCCCAGCACGTCGTCGGTGGCCCACAGACGCACCGTCACCTCTTCCACGCGGCCGTGGCGGGCGACGTTGGTCAGAGCCTCCTGCACGATGCGGTACACCGCGGTCTCGGTCTCGGCGGCGAAGCGCCGGTCGAGGCCACTGTGCTCGAGGTGCACCCGCATCTTGGTCTGGCTCGTGTAGCGCTCGACGTGACCGAGCAGGGCTGGCAGCAGCCCCAGGTCGTCCAGGATGCTCGGCCGGAGGTCGAGCGACAGCGCGCGGATGCGGTCGAGCAGCTCGGCCACCAGGCTCTGGGCCAGGGCCAGGCGCTCGGCCACCACCGGCGACGGCGGCTCCGGCACCTCGAGGGTGAGCCGGAGGCCGGTCAGGAGCTGGCCGATCTCGTCGTGGAGCTCGCGGGCCAGGTGACGGCGCTCCGCCTCCTGCACCTCCATCAGGCGGCCCGAGAGACCCTGGAGCCGGCTGAAGAGGGTGGCGTTCTGGATCGCGATCGCCGCGTGGTCGGCGAGGCGGATCAGGACCGCCTCGTCGCGCTCGGTGAAGACGCGCGCGGAGCGGTTCGACACGTAGAGCAGCCCCTCGACCTGGCCGGTGATCCAGATCGGCACGACCAGGGTGGCGATCACGCCTTCCCGCTCCACCGCGTCGGAGTACGCGTCGCGCACGCGGGGATCCCCGAGCCGGTCCGAGGTCTGGAACGGACGGCCGGTGGCCCACGCGATCCCGCCCGCGCCCCGGCCGCGCTGGATGCGCGGATGCTCGGCCCCCCCGCTCGTGAAGCCGACCCCGAAGCGCGCGAACATGGTGTCGGACTCGGGATCGCGCAGCAGGATGTGGGCGAGGTCGCTGCCGCACAGCTCGCGGGCCGCCGCGGCCACGTGGCGCAGGACGGATTCGAGATCGAGGGTCGCGCTGATGGTGCGCACCAGCCCGGCGAGCGTGTCGGACTCGGCTCGTCTCCGCTCCGCGTCGGTGTAGAGGCGCGCGTTCTCCAGCGCCACCGCGGCCTGATCGGCGAAGGCCTGGGCGAGCCGGGCGTCCTCGGCGGTGAAGGCCCGGCCGTCTCCGTCGAAGAGGGCGAGCGCTCCGATCACCTGCGCCTTCACGGTGAGCGGGACCGCGAGCACCGCGCGGATCGGGGAGCCCTCGAGGACCGCGCGGGCCTCGGGCGCGAGGGTCAACCGCGGGTCACTCAGCACATCGCGCGACACCACCGCGCGCCGCTCGGCCACCGCGAGGCCGACCGCGCCGGTGCCGGCGGGGTGACGAAGCGGGCGATCGAGACGCGGCCACTGGCCGGAGCGCGCCGTCTCCTCGAGCGCCCCGGTGGCAGGCGCCACCCGGTAGACGAAGGCCGACATCACGCCCAGCAGCTCGCGCACCGAATCCACCACCCGCTGCGCCACCACCACCGGGTGCAGCGACTGGGCCAGGGTCTGGCTCACTCGCCCCAGGGCCACGGTCTCCCGCCGCCGCGCCTCCGCCTCCTGCAGCAGGCGCGCGTTCTCGAGGGCGACCGCGGCCTGGTCCGCGAAGGTCTCAGCCAGCCGCAGATCCTCGTCGGGGTAGACGCGTCCCAGCACGTCGCACACCGAGAAGCCGCCCACCACCTGCCCCTTCACCACCAGCGGCAGCGACAGCGTCGCCGGGCAGCGGGCCTGCGCCACGCGCATCACCGGCGTCGAGTCCACACGCGGATCGGCGAGGGCGTCCGGCGTGATCACCGGCTGGCGCCGGGTGACCGCCAGCCCGACCACCCCGCGCCCCGACGGAAGCACGGTGCCGGGGGCGAGAAACCGCACCAACTCGCCGGCGCGTCCGATCACCTCGAGATCGCCCGATCCCGGCACCAGCCGGAACAGGGCCGCGCCCCGCACCCGCATGGCCCGGAGCATGACGTCGGCGATGCGCTGGCCGAGGGCGGCCACGTCGAACGTCTCGGAGAGGAAGCGCCACACCTCGGCGAGCGCCTCCGCGGTGAGCCGGCGCGCCTCGCTCTCTGCGAAGAGCCGCGCGTTGCCGATGGCCACCGCGGCGTGGCTGGCGAGCAGATCGACGATCTCGCGCTCCTCCTCGGTCGGCTCGGCCGCGTCGGCGAGGGCCACGCTCAGCACGCCCATCAGGTCGTCGCCCGCGCTGATCGGCACCCCGTAGTAGACCTTCAGCCCGTGGTCCTCGCGCCACATCGCGGAGAAGAGGCGCGGGTCGCCGATGGCATCGGCCAGCAGCATGGGCTGGTTGCTCTGGGCCACCGCGTGCGTCATGCCGTGGCCGAAGGGAATCACGTCAGCGAGCCCGTGGTGATCGTCGCCCCCCATGGCGGCGAGCCGGTAGCCCCCCTGCTCCGCGTCCACCAGGCGCACCGCGCAGAACACGCCCGGACGCAGCGACGTGACGGCCTCGACCACCTGATGGAGCACCCGATCGAGATCGAGGGTGCTGGCGACGGAGCGGGCGAGGCTCGCCACCTGACGGAGGCGGGCGAGCGAGACATCCGGCATGACGCGGAAACCCCCTTACCGAGCCGAGGCGGCGGGGCTCAGGCCTGCGACGTTAGCGACCGGATGCGACGGTGTCAAGGCGGGGGAACCGGTCGAGACGCAGGTCGGAGAGGTCGTCGGCGCACCGGCCGTCCAGCAGCAGCGAGGCCACCACCTCGCCGACCGCGGGCGAGTGCTGGAAACCGTGGCCGCAGAACCCGACGGCCAGGAACAGGCCCTCGACGCCGGGGGCCCAGTCGAGGATCGCGCGGCCGTCCGGGGTGAGCGGACGCAGACCGGCCCACGCGTGGCGCACCTGGGCGCCCTCGAGGGCGGGAATGCGGCGCACCGCCTTCTCCACCGCCGTCTCGAGCACGCTCCAGTCCACCTGCGCTTCGTAGGCGGTCGCGCTGCCGATGTCGCCGGGGCTCATCAGCACCGCGCCCTGCTCGCTCCGGCAGTAGAAGCCGCTGCCGCAGTCGGTGACCAGGGGCAACGGATGGCGAACGCCGTCGAACGCGTCGGTGACGAAGATGTGGCGGCGCCGCGGATCCACCGGCAGGTCGAGGCCGGCCATGCGCCCGACCAGCGGAGCCCAGGGCCCGGCCGCGTTGACAACCAGAGGCGTGGCGATCGCGCCGGTCGGCGTCTCCACCCCGACCACGCGTCCGCCCTCGAGGCGGATGCCGGTGACCGGCGTCTCCTCCACGATGCGCACCCCGAGGGCGCGCGCCCGGGCCGCGTAGGCCTGCACCACGTCGTTGGGCGAGGCGTAGCCGTCGGTCGGCCCCCACACCGCGGCGAGCGCGTCGTCCACGTTGAGCGAGGGCACGAGAGCGCGGGCGTCGTCCGGCGCGATCACCCGCACGTCGGCGCCCAGGCTCCGCTGGAGCGCGACGCTGGCGCGGAACCGGGCGAGGGTCGGCTCGTCGGTGACCACGAAGAGGTAACCCTCCTGGTGGAAATCGCACGGCACCCCCATCTCGTCCTCGAAGCGCTTGAAGAACGCGATGCCGCGCTGGGAGAACTCGATCTCGACGCGGGTGGAGAATTGCACGCGGATGCCGCCGGCCGCCTTGCTGGTGGAGCCCGCGCCCACCGTGTCGCGCTCGAGCACGACCACGTCGCGCGCGCCGCGCCGGCCGAGCTGGTAGGCGATGCTGGCGCCGATGGCGCCGGCCCCGATGACCACGACGCCGGCGGTGCGCGGGAGCGAATCGCTCACGTCGGGATCAGTAGAGGGTCCGGCGCAGGCCCTCCTGCTGCGCGCGCTCGTAGTCCTCGACGCAGGCGTGGCCGGCCGGCTTGGCCTCGATCTGGTCCCACAGCATGCGCGCCATCGAGGGCAGCGCGCTCACGTCCGGCCAGCGCTCCCGCTCCCACAGGCCGGAGCGCTTGAAGGCCTTCGCGCAGTGGAGGAAGCACTCCTCGACTTCCACTCCGATCGCCACCTTCGGCCGCTTGCCCTGCACCGCGAGCCGATCCAGGATCTCCCCGTCGCGCACGATGCAGGCGCGTCCATTGACCCGAAGCGTGTCCTCGCGGCCCGGGATCAGGAAGATCATCCCCACGTGAGGGTTCTCCACGATGTTGGTGAAGCCGTCGATGCGGTTGTTGCCCGGCCGGTCCGGGATCACCAGGTGATGGTCGTCGAGCACCTGCACGAAGCCGGGAGCGTCACCCTTGGGCGACACGTCGCAGCGTCCCGCCGCGCCCGACGTCGCGAGGAGCACGAACGGCGCCCTCGCGATGAAGGCGCGGCAGTGCTGGTCGAGGCTCGCCCGCTCCTTCAGCCGGGCCCGCTCCATGGGCGCCCCGAAGATGGCGCGCAGCTCCTCGCGACTCGTCACCGTGTCCTTGAACATGTCCGTTCTCCCGGCGCAATCCGGCTCATCCGCGGGTCAGCGGCTTGTAGCGGATGCGATGCGGCGTGTCGGCGGCCGCGCCCAGGCGCTTGCGGCGATCGGCCTCGTAGTCCTCGTAGTTGCCCTCGAACCACACCACGCGGCTGTCGCCCTCGAAGGCGAGCATGTGGGTGGCCACCCGGTTCAGGAACCAGCGGTCGTGGCTGATCACCACCGCGCAGCCCGCGAACGACAGCAGCGCGTCCTCGAGCGCGCGCAGCGTATCGACGTCGAGATCGTTGGTGGGCTCGTCGAGCAGCAGCAGGTTGCCGCCGCTCTTGAGCATGGTGGCGAGGTGCACGCGGTTGCGCTCGCCGCCCGAGAGATCGCCCACCCGCTTCTGCTGGTCGGCGCCCTTGAAGTTGAACGAGGCCACGTAGGCGCGGGAGGCGATCTGGCGCGAGCCCAGCTGTAGCTGCTCGGCTCCGCCCGAGATCTCCTCCCACACGTTCTTGGCCGGATCGAGCGTGTCGCGGCTCTGGTCCACGTAGGCCAGGCGGACACTCTCGCCCACCTGCAGCGAGCCCCGCTCCGGCTTCTCCTGGCCGGTGATCATGCGGAACAGGGTGGTCTTGCCCGCGCCGTTCGGGCCGATCACCCCGACGATGCCGCCGCGGGGCAGGCTGAACGAGAGGTCCTCGATCAGGAGCCGGTCGCCGTACCCCTTGGCCAGATGCTCGGCCTGCACCACGAGATCGCCCAGGCGCGGCGGCGTGGGGATGACGATCTCGGCCTGGCCCTCGCGGTCGCGCCCGCCCTCGGCCAGCAGCTCCTCGTAGGCCTGCAGACGGGATTTGGATTTGGCCTGCCGCGCGCGGGGGGACATGCGCACCCACTCCAGCTCGCGCTCGAGGGTGCGCTGCCGCGCGCTCTCCTGCTTCTCCTCGACGGCGAGACGCTGCTTCTTCTGGTCGAGCCACGAGGAGTAGTTACCTTCCCACGGGATGCCCGCGCCGCGGTCCAGCTCGAGGATCCAGCCCGCCACGTTGTCGAGGAAGTAGCGGTCGTGGGTGATCGCCACCACCGTGCCCGGGTATTCCTTGAGGAAGCGCTCGAGCCAGGCCACGCTCTCGGCGTCCAGGTGGTTCGTGGGCTCGTCGAGGAGGAGCAGGTCGGGCTTCTGCAGCAGCAGACGGCAGAGGGCCACGCGGCGCACCTCTCCGCCGGACAGGGTCGCCACGTCGGCGTCGCCGGGCGGGCAGCGCAGGGCGTCCATGGCGATCTCGACCGTGCGGTCGAGGTCCCAACCGTTGGCCGACTCGATCGCGTCCTGCACCCGGCCCTGCTCGGCCAGGACCTTGTCCATCTCGTCGGCGTCGAGCGGCTCGCCGAGGCGGGCGTTGATCTCGTCGAATCGGGTGAGGAGCGAGCGGACATCCGCCACGCCGTCCTCCACGTTGCCGCGCACATCCTTTGCGGCATCCAGGCGGGGCTCCTGGGGCAGGTAGCCGACCCGGACGCCGTCGGCGGGCCAGGCCTCGCCGAGGAAGTCCCGGTCGACCCCGGCCATGATCCGCAGCAGGCTGCTCTTGCCGGCCCCGTTGGCGCCGATGACCCCGATCTTGGCGCCCGGATAGAACGACAGCCAGATGCCCTTCAGGATTTCCCGCTTGGGCGGGACGATCTTCTTCAGGTCCTTCATCACGAAGATGAACTGATGAGCCATAGACCCGGAATTATACCGGCGAAGTCCAGTTGAGGATTGACAAAAGCAGGCCCCGCCCCTATAAGTACCATCCGTGACGCCGGCCGTGGGAGCCGACCTCCTGTCCGTCCGAAACATCTCCATGCGCTTCGGGGGAATCATCGCCCTGGACGACGTGTCGTTCGACATGGCGGCGGGCCACATCGTCGGGCTCATCGGCCCGAACGGGGCGGGAAAGACCACGCTGTTCAACTGCGTCAGCCGGCTCTACACCCCGAACAGCGGCGACCTGGTCTTCGAGGGACGGTCGATCATCAAGCACACGCCCGACCGCGTGGCCGCGCTCGGTATCGGCCGCACCTTCCAGAACCTCGCCTTGTTCCCATCCATGACCGTGCTGCAGAACGTGATGGTGGGCGTGCACGCACGCACCCGGAGCGATTTCTTGAGCAACGCGCTCGGCTTGCCCTGGGTGAGACGCGAGGAGCGCACGATGCGCGAGGCCGCGATGGAGGCCATTTCCTTTCTCGGCCTCGATGCGTTCGCGGGGCATCCCGCCGCCGGGCTTCCGTTCGGAACGCTCAAGCGGGTGGAGCTGGCGCGCGCGCTGGCCGGTGACCCCAAGCTGCTGCTGGTGGACGAGCCGGCCGGCGGCCTGAATCACGAGGAGGTCGCGAGGCTCGGCGAGATCCTCCGGTCGATCCGGGATCGGCGCGGCGTGACCGTCCTCCTCGTCGAGCATCACATGAGCCTGGTCATGCAGGTCTCCGACCGGGTGGTGGTGCTCGACTTCGGCCGGCGAATCGCGGACGGTCCGCCGGCGGCGGTCCAGCGTGATCCCGAGGTCATCCGAGCCTATCTGGGAAGCGAAATCTGATGCCGGCCCTGCTCGAGGCGCAAGACCTGGCGGCTCAGTACGGATGGACTCAGGTCCTCCACGGGCTGTCGTTCGCGGTGGAGGCGGGCGGCATCACCACGATCCTCGGCGCCAACGGAGCCGGCAAGACCACCACCTTGCGGGCGGTCTGCCGCATGGTGAAGACCAGCGGCCAGGTGCGCTTCGATGGCCAGCGGATCGACGGCAAGGCCACCGAGGAGATCGTGCGCCTGGGCATCGCCCACACGCCGGAGGGCCGCGGGACATTCGTGGACCTGACCGTGGAGGAGAACCTGCGCCTCGGGGCCTACGCGAGGCGGGAGAAGTCCGGCGTCCGTCAAGACTACGAGAAGGTGTTCGCGTATTTCCCGGTGCTGGCGCAGCGGCGCCGACAGCAAGCCGGCACGCTCTCCGGCGGCGAGCAGCAGATGCTCGCGGTGGCCCGGGCCCTCATGTCACGCCCTCGGCTGCTCCTGCTGGACGAGCCGTCGCTCGGGCTGGCGCCGCTGGTGGTCCGGGAAATCTTCCATATCGTGCGGACCGTCAACCAGCAAGAACGCGTGAGCGTCCTGCTCGTGGAGCAGAATGCCGCGATGGCACTCGACCTCGCCGATCACGCCTACCTCCTCGAGACCGGACGGGTCGTGATGTCGGGTCCCGCCGCCGAGCTGAAAAAGAACGATGCCATCCGCCGCTCCTATCTCGGATACTGAGGACCCCCGGCCAACCCATGAGCCCACGAACCTCGACCGCGACGACCAGTCTGAGCCGACCGATCACACGCCAAGAGCGGTGGGGGGGCTTGGGGGCGGAGCGGCGCTCGCTCCCCCCCAATCAGAAGGACCATGAGCCCACGAACCTCGACCGCGACGACCAGTCTGAGCCGACCGCAGACCCGACCGATCACGCGCCAAGAGCGGTGGGGGGGCTTGGGGGCGGAGCGGCGCTCGCTCCCCCCCAATTAAAATGGACATCCTGATCCAGCAGATCGTATCCGGCCTCGCGACCGGGGGCATCTACGCCAGCCTGGCCCTCGCCCTCGTGATGATCTATCAGGCCACCGACGTGGTGAACTTCGCCCAGGGCAACATGGCCATGTTCAGCACGTATCTGGCCTGGTCCCTCCTGCAGGCGGGCCTGCCCTACTGGGTGACCTTCGCGATCACCGTGGTGGTGGCCTTCGTGGGCGGCCTCCTGATCGAGCGGATCATCATCCGCCCGGTGGAGGGCGCGCCGATCCTCACCATCGTGATCGTCACGCTGGGCCTGCTCGTGATCTTCACCAGCGTGGCCGGCTGGATCTACTCGTACATCCAGAAGCCGTTCCCCAGCCCCTTCCCGGACAAGCCCATTCGGATCGGCCAGATCGTCTTCGGCGCGCACGATCTGGGCGCCATCGGCGTGACCCTCGTCATGCTGGTGCTGCTCTTCTTGTTCTTCCGCTTCACCACGCTCGGCCTGGCCATGCGCGCGGCCGCCCAGAACCCGGTCTCGAGCCGACTCTGCGGCATCCGGGTGAGCTGGATGCTCGGCCTCGGCTGGGGGCTGGCCGCCGCGTTCGGCGCGGTGGCGGGCATGATGGTGGCTCCGGTGGTGTTCCTCGATCCCAACATGATGGGCGGGATCCAGCTCTATGCCTTCGCCGCCGCGACGGTGGGCGGCTTCACGAGCCCGTTCGGCGCGGTCGTGGGCGGGCTCCTGGTGGGCGTCACCGAGAACCTGGTCGGAACCTACGTCTCCTTCATCGGCACCGAGCTCAAGCTGACGGTCGCTCTCGCCATGATCATCATCGTGCTGCTCGTCCGGCCGACCGGCCTCTTCGGCCGCACCATCGTGCGACGGGTCTAGCGATGGCCGCGGACTCCGGCACCGGGGCGGCCGCGAGGGCCGCGGAAGGCCGTCCGCAGTCGGCGGCCGCGCCGCGGTCGCGGGTGACTTCCCGCGCCATGCAGGTGACGGTTCTGCTCGTGGTGCTGGCGCTCGCGGCGGCGCTGCCGCTCTTCGTGAGCGGGTTCCGGCTGTTCCAGTTCACCCAGGTCCTGATCTACGCCATCGCGCTCCTCGGACTGAACCTGCTCACCGGTTACAACGGGCAGTTCTCCCTCGGTCACGGGGCCTTCTACGGGATCGGCGCCTACACCAGCGCCATCATGATCGATCGATGGGGCATCGGTTACGGGTGGACCATCCCCGCGGCGGGGATCGTGTGCCTGATCGTCGGCTTTCTGTTCGGCCGGCCCGCCCTGCGCCTCGAGGGCCTCTACCTGGCCCTGGCCACGTTCTCCCTGGCCCTGGCCGTCCCGCAGATCCTGAAGTACTTCGAGGAATGGACCGGCGGCTCCCAGGGCATCGTCCTCAGCAAGCCCAAGGCTCCGTTCCACCTGCGCCTCACCGAGGATCAGTGGCTCTATTTCCTGACCCTCGCGGTGACCATCGTGCTCTTCGTCCTGGCCGCGAACCTGCTCGGCGGTCGGACGGGACGGGCTCTCGTCGCCATCCGTGACAACCACATCGCGGCCGAAGCGATGGGGGTCAACAACGCGCTCTACAAGTCGGTCACCTTCGGGGTGAGCGCGGCCTACACCGGCGTCGCGGGCGCGCTCAGCGCCATCGTGATTGCCTTCGTCGCTCCCGACTCGTTCGACGTCTTCCTGTCGATCACGCTCCTGACCGGGATCGTCATCGGCGGCTTCGGCACGATCTCCGGCCCCATCTACGGGGCCCTCTTCATCCAGTTCGTTCCCAACTGGGCCCAGGACATCTCCAAGGCGGCGCCCTGGGCCATCTTCGGCGCATTCCTGATCGGTTTCATGTACGTGATGCCGCGAGGCATCGCCGGATTCCTGCAGATCCTGTGGATCCGGCTGACCAGGCCAGCGGTTTCAAAGGGCGAGGGCCGGTGACGCGGGCGGTCCTGGCCCGGCCTGGGTGTTCCACACTCAACCTGAACGGGAGGAGCTCATGAGTTTGCTGACGCGGTTCATCGCAGGTGTCCTGCTGGCTGGCCTGACGGCCCTGGTGCCCGCGGCTGCGGTCACGGCCCAGACGGTCGTCGGGGTCACCGCCACCGAGATCAAGATCGGCAACACCAATCCGTATAGCGGCAACGCCTCCGCCTACGGAACCATCGGCAAGACCATCGCCGCCTACTTCAAGAAGGTCAACGACGAGGGCGGAGTCAACGGCCGCAAGATCAACTTCATCAGCTACGACGACGGCTACAGCCCGCCCAAGACGGTGGAGATGATTCGCAAGCTGGTCGAGCAAGACCAGGTGGCGCTCCTCTTCCAGACCCTGGGCACGCCGCCGAACAGCGCCATCCACAAGTACGTGAACCAGCAGAAGGTGCCGCACCTCTTCGTGGCCACCGGCGCCACCAAGTGGAACGACCCGAAGAACTTCCCGTGGACGATGGGATACCAGCCCAACTACCAGACCGAGGGCCGGGTCTACGCGGCCTACGCGCTCAGCCACGTCAAGGACGCCAAGATCGGCATCCTGTACCAGAACGACGACTACGGGAAGGACTACCTGAAGGGCTTCGAGGACGGGCTCGGCGACGCCAAGAAGCAGATCGTGCTGAAGCAGACCTACGAGGTGACCGATCCCACCATCGACTCCCAGATCGTCAATCTCAAGAACAGCGGCGCCAACGTCTTCTTCAACATCACGATCCCGAAGTACGCGGTGCAGGCGATCAAGAAGGCCCACGAGATCGGGTGGAAGCCGCTGCACTTCCTCAACAACGTGTCGAGCTCGCTCGGTACGGTGCTGAAGCCGGCGGGACTCGACGCCTCCAAGGATCTGATCACCGCGCTGTACATGAAGGAAGTGACCGATCCCCAGTGGCGGAACGACAAGGGCTTCACCGACTGGGTGGCCTTCATGAAGAAGTACTATCCGGAAGGAGCGCTGGACGACCAGGCCAACGGCTTCGGCTACAACGTGGCGATCCTCATGACCCAGGTCCTGAAGCAGTGCGGGAACGACTTCTCCCGCGAGAACATCATGAAGCAGGCGGCGAGCGTGAAGAACTTCGAGCTGCCGCTGCTGTTGCCCGGCATCAAGGTCAATACGAGCCCGACCGACTTCGCGCCCATCGAGCAGGAGCAGCTCGCCAAGTTCGACGGCGAGAAGTGGGCGCTCTTCGGCGAGGTCATCGAGGCGGTTCGCAAGTAGACGCGCGAAACGCGGACGCGGAGCAAGAGAGCCGGCGGAGACCCCGCCGGCTCTCTTGTTTCAGGTGCACCCTTCGCGAGCGGACGGATTGCGCAGCGGGGCGCTGCGTGAGCGGGAGAACCGGCCTCGGCTGGGGCTACTGGCCCAGGTAGGGCGAGGACGTCGACGCGGGAGCGGAGGCGCTGGACCCCCGCGTGGAGTGGCCCGCGGCCGGGGCCATCGCGCCGTCGCAGCCCATCGGGCCGGCCGCCTGGCCACCCGGGCACACGAGGCTCCGACCCGAGCGCAGCTCGGCCGCCCGGCGACCGTCGGCGAACATCGGAGACGCCGCGCTCTGAAGCGCCGCATCGGCGGCGGTCGGCATCGGACCGACCGAGGCCATCGGCCCTGCGGTCGGCATCAGACCGACCGAGGCCATGGGCCCTTCGGTCGACATCGGCACCCCGCCCGCTCCAGCGTGACTCTCCGCGCCCATCGGGCCCTCCGCGATGGCCGACGCGCCGGGGACCGGCCGCGAGGGCCCGGCACAGCCCATCGGTCCGGAAGACTCCGGCTCGCGGCAGTTGTAGATGCCGTTCATCGAGGCGGCCCGATCCTTCTCGCGCGAGTTGGAGACGATCAGGTAGACGGTGATCATGGTGATCGCGCCGGCCGCGGAGGCCAGGGCCAGCGCGAGCTGCGGATCGAAGGCCTGGGCGGGAGCCGGCGCGGCCAGCGTGACAAGGCCGACGACGATCAGCATGACGGCCACCACGGGGACCCAGGAGGCGTGCCGCTCCATGCCCCCGAGTATAAGTCAGCGAGATTTTGGCCCGGGAGCGAATTCGGCTGCCGCGCTGCGTCTCGGTTCGCTAGAAGACCGCGATGGGATTGACCGGAGAGCCCGTCACGTTGTGTAGACGCAGGGGCGCGACGGTCAGCAGGAACTCCCAGCGGCCCAGGCGGGCCGCCACGCGGGCCAGGTCCTCGAGATTGGCGTTGTCGATGAGCCAGAGGCCCATCGCGACCAGGCAGACCACGTGGAAGGAGTTGCCCATCGACGGGTACGGCAACGGGTTCACGTCGTTGTGGGTGTCCGTGCCGATCATGGCCACGCCCCGGTCGCGCAGCCACGGGCAGCAGGCGGCGTGGAGCGCCGGGTTGCCGGCCTTGAGCGGATTCACCGGCCCTTCCGCGAGCCGCCGCCCGTAGTAGCCGGTGCGCACCAGGAGGATGTCGCCCGACTCCACCCGCACGCCCTGGGCCTCCTCGGCGGCTTCGAGGTCCTCGGGCATGACGCCGACTCCCGCCTCGAGCCACGGGACGCCGCGGGCCCGCGCCACGTCGAGCAGCACCCCGCGGCTCACCACGCCGTCGCGCAGCACCTCGACCGAGCTCACGGTGGCCCCTTCTCGCGAGGTCACCGTGTTGCAGGAGCGGCCGTTGTAGAGCTTGCCGTCCCAGAAGTAGTGCGACGGCGCGTCCACGTGGGTGATCGTGTAGCCGTGGAACACCATGCCGATGAACTCGGCCGCCCCGCGCCGCTGCAGGGCGCGCTCGGCCGAGACGGTGTCGCGCCCTTCGCCCGAGTCCACCATGAAGCGCAGGGGCTGCACGGTGGTGTCGGCGGTGATCTCGGTGCTGATCGGACGCGCGCAGGACACGCTCTCGCCGTGGGTCACGAGGCGAGCCGCGGCCTGACGCTTGGCGGGGGTGATGAGGTTGATCGTGCCCAGCTCGTCCTCGCGGCCCCAGCGGCCCCAGTTGGAGAGCGTCGTCAGGTACTCGCGGACCTGAGCCTCCGACGGGACCGCCGGGCGAGCGGGCACGGTGCAGCGGGCCGGGGCTACTTCTTCTCGCCCGAGTAGATCTTCATCACGGTGTCCAGGAACCGCAGCGCGTGATCGCGCGGCCGCTGGAACGAGTTGCGTCCGATGATCGAGCCGAAGCCGCCGCCGTCCCGGATGCCGCGGCACTCGTCGAAGATCGCCTCGTCGTTCTCCTTGGTGGCGCCGCCCGAGAAGATCACGATGCGCCGTCCGTCGAAGGAGGATTGCACCACGTGACGCACCCGCTCGCTCAGCGTGGCCATCGGGACCCTGGCCTTCTCGTAGGCCTTCTTGGCCTCGGCCTGCTCGATGTGCTCGGTGGGCGGCTTCACCTTGATGACGTGGGCACCCAGCTGGGCCGCGATCTGCGCGGCGTAGGCGACGACGTCGAGGCCGGTCTCCCCCGCCTTGCTCACGTCGGAGCCGCGCGGGTAGGACCACACCACCGCGGCGAGACCGTTGGCCTTGGCCTCCTGGATCATCTCGCGGCACTGCTGGTACATGATCTGGGCCTGCGAGGAGCCGGGGTAGATCGTGAAGCCCACCGCCACGCAGCCGAGCCGGAGCGCGTCCTTGACCGAGCCGGTCACCGCGGAGAGCGGATCCTTCTCGTCGTGGAGCACGTCGTGGTTGTTCATCTTGAGGATCAGCGGCACCTCGCCCGCGAACTCGGCCGCGCCCGCCTCCAGGAAGCCGAGCGGCGCCGCGTAGGCGTTGCAGCCGGCGTCGATGGCCAGGCGGAAATGATACGAAGGGTCGTAGCCGGCCGGGTTGACCGCGAAGCTACGGGCCGGGCCGTGCTCGAAGCCCTGGTCCACCGGCAGGATCACCAGCTTGCCGGTGCCGGCCAGGCGGCCGTGATTCAGGAGCCGGGCGATGTTGGTGCGGGTGCCGGGGCTGTCGCTGCCGTACCAGCTCAGGATCTCCTTCACTCGCGATTCCATGATAGCCGTCCTTTCCTGGGTCGGTGGTTACCGACGGTAGAACTCCTCGGCCATCGCGACGTCCTCGGGGCTGCCGAGGATGACGGCCGATCGCTGGTGATAGTCCGCCGCGACCAGGTCGAGCACGCGCTCGAGTCCGGTGGTCGCGCCGCCGCCCGCCTGCTCGACGATCATACCCATCGGGGCGACCTCGTAGAGCAGGCGCAGCTTGGCCTTGGGCTTCTGTGGATCGCTCCAGTCGGCCGGGTACATGAACAGCCCCCCGTCCAGGAGCGTGCGGTGCACGTCGGCCACCATCGCGCCCGAGTAGCGCAGCGAGTAGGGCCGGCCGCTCGCCTTGTCCTTCCCCTTCAGGTGCGCCACGAAGGCCTGCTGACCGGGATGCCACGTGTGCACGTTGCCCTCGTTGATCCCGTAGATCTTGCCGCGCCGAGGAATGCGAATGTCGGGATGGGTGAGGAAGAACTCGCCGGTCTCCGGGTTGAGCGTGAAGCCGTGGGTCCCCGTTCCCACCGTGTAGACCAGCGTGGTGGCAGGCCCGTACATGACGTAGCCCGCCGCGATCTGCTCGGAGCCGCGGCCGAGCGCGGCGGGCGCCGCCGGGGTCTTCCCACCGGACGGCCGCAACGAGAAGATCGTCCCCACCGCGCCATTGACGTCGAGGTTGGACGAGCCGTCGACGGGATCCGCGCAGACCACCAGGGCGTTGGGCCCGCCCGCCTCGCTCATCTCGATCGGATCGGGCGATTCCTCGGAGACCAGGGCCGCGCAGGCGCGTGTCTCGCGAAGCGCGGACGTCATGACGTCGTGGCCCCAGACGTCCAGCTTCTTGACCTGGTCGCCGGTGACGTTGGTCCCGCCGACGTAGCCGAGCCGGTCACGCAGGGCCGCGTGCGCCAGCTCCTGCGCGATGACCGCGGCCACGCGCCCGATGCGGCCGACGACGGTGGCGACCCCTGGGGCGTGCGAGGCGGGCAGCGAGGCGGACTGGCCGGCGAGGTGTTCCGATAGCGTCATCGGCGAATCGGCCATGGAATCCTCTCGTCGGTGATCGGATGGCGCCATGCACGAGCGCCTCATCGGATGCTAGACGATCGACCTTGCTCAGTCAACCGACCGAGGCGTCCGACATGTGATTAGATGCACGAGTCATGACCGACGGATCGGCGCGCTGGCGCGCCCTCGTCCTGCTTTCTCTCGCCGAGATGCTGGCGCTGTCGCTCTGGTTCAGCGCCTCCGCGGTCCTGCCCGCGCTGTCGCGTGAGTGGGCGCTCGGCGACGGCGGACGCGCCGGGCTCACCATCGCGGTGCAGGCCGGCTTCATCGTCGGGACTCTGCTCGCCGCGCTCGCCAATCTGCCCGACGTGCTGCCCTCGCGCTCGCTCATGCGGTGGGGCGCGCTGGCCGCCGCCGCGGTGAACGCGGCGCTGGCGCTCTGGGCCGACCACCTCGGCTCCGCCCTGGCGCTCCGCTTCCTCACCGGCGTGTTCCTCGCCGGCACCTATCCGCCCGCGATGAAGATCGCGGCCACGTGGTTCCGCGAGGGCCGCGGGCTCGCCATCGGGCTGCTGGTCGCCGCGCTCACCGTCGGCTCGGCCACGCCGCATCTCATCCGCGGCCTCACCGAGCTGCCGTGGCGGCACACCCTGCTCGCGGCCTCGGCGCTGGGCGTCCTGGCCGCGCTGGTCGTCACCCGCGTGACCGAGGGCCCCTACCGCTTCCCGCCCGCCCGCTTCGACGTGCGCATGGCCACGGCCGTGCTGCGCGAGCGGGGCGCGCGCCTGGCCTGCCTCGGCTACTTCGGCCACATGTGGGAGCTGTACGCGATGTGGACGTGGCTGGCCGCGTTCCTGGCCGCGAGCGTGGAGGCCCGCGGCGGCGGTGGGTACGCGGGTCTCAATGCCAGCGAGGCCACCTTCGTGTGTGTCGGCCTGGCGGGCGGCCTCGGCGCCTACGCGGGGGGCGCCCTCGCCGACCGCTGGGGCCGGACCACGCTGACCATCGCCGCGATGGCCTTCTCCGGGCTCTGCGCGGTCCTCATCGGCTTCACCTTCGGCGGGCCGCCCGTGATCACCCTGGTCGTCGCGATCGTCTGGGGCGTCACCGTCATCGCGGACTCCGCCCAGTTCTCGACCGCGGTGACCGAGCTGGCGCCCGCCGCCTACGTGGGCACCGCGCTCACCACGCAGACCTGCCTCGGCTTCGCGCTCACCATGGCCTCGATCTGGGCCATTCCGCCGGCGGTGAGTCTGGTAGGCTGGCGCTGGGCCTTCGCGATGCTCGCGGTCGGTCCCGCCCTGGGCGTGCTGGCCATGGCCCGGCTCCGGGCGCTGCCCGAGGCCAGCCTCATGGCCGGAGGCCGCCGCTGATGGCCGGCGCGTCGCGGGAGGAGACGACGATGAAGACGACGAGAGGCTCGGTTCTGCTTGCGGCCATCCTGGCGCTGGCCACGCTCGGGCCGTCCGGCCCAGCGGCGGCGCTCAGCGCCACCGCCACGGTCGACTCGCGGATCCGTCTCGACTGGCAGGTCGGCACCGGACGCGGCGGGCGGCCGCTCATCCTGGGCTACGTCTACAACGACTACGGTCGGCCGGCCAGTGACGTGGTCCTCTACGTGGAGAGCCTCGACGGCTCCGGGGCCGTCGTCGGCCACACCTACGGCTTCATCCGTGGCGTGGTGCAGATCACGGATCGCGCGTACTTCGAGATACCGGTGAGGGCGGCCGGCGCGTCCTACCGCGTGTCGGTGACCGCGCTGGACTGGAAGGGCGGCGGCGGGGCCGGGATGTAGCTAGGTGACCTTGCTGTAAACGCCCGGCGGGATCACCCGATATACCGGGAGCGGCTGCGAGACGTTCTTGAACGTTCGCTCCCCGAGCGACTCCAGGACGAACAGGCTCGCGATCCGCTCCGCGGTCACCGCGCCCACCACGATGTCGCCGCCCTCCGCCGCTCCCGCGAAGCGCGCGGCCAGGTTGGTGGTGGGCCCGGTGGCGGTGAAGGTCCAGCGCTGGGAGCCGGCCCCGCTCAGCTTGGTCGCGCCCACCAGCGCGGTGCCGGTGTTGATCCCCATGTGCAGCGCGATGGCCGGGAACACCCCCGCGTACTCGTCGTTGAGCGCGGCGGTCCTCTGGCGGATGGCGAAGGCGGCCCGGGTGGCGTTCAGCGCGTGGTCCTCGTCGCCGCTCTGCTCCCCGCGCCGCTGCCGCTGGAAGATCACCATCAGCCCGTCGCCCGCGGTCTCGTTCACGTCGCCGTGGTGCTGGCGGATGATCTCGAGGAAGCTCGAGAAGTAGGTCTGCACGAGCTGGTTCAGCCGCTTGGCCTCGAGCTGCTCGCTGAGCCGGGTGTAGCCTGCGATGTCGAGGAAGAGCACCGAGACCTCCTCGTTGCGCTTCTCGAGGCTGGTGGCGGTGGGGTCGCGCTCGAGCAGCTCCTTCACCGCGTCCGGCACGAACTTGGACAGCTCGCCCTTGAGCTGCTCCAGCACCTCGAGCCGCTGGCGAGAGGCCTGCAGGTTCTCCAGCGCGGTGGCCAGCTCGGTGTTGCGGGAGGCCAGGTCCTGCTGCGCCTTGGCCAGGTGCGAGGTCATGTCGTTCAAGGCCTGGCCCAGCTCGGCTACCTCGTCGCCCGAGCGGGTCGGGGCCCGCACCGCGAAGTCGCCCTCGCCGATGCGCCGGGCCACCGTGGCCAGCTCGTGGATCGGGCGCACCACCACCTGGCGCATGGCCACCGCGAGCACCGCGGCCGCGGCCACGATGGTGAGGAGCCCGATCATGATCTGGCGGTTGCGCTGCATGCGCACCTCGGCCATGACCGGCTCCATCGAGGTGGCGGCCTGGATCACCGCCCGCACCTTGTGGTCGGAGCCGTGGCAGCCCTGGCAGCGCTCCTGGTTCGGGATGGGCTGGTAGACCGTGAAGACGGTGGCCCCGTCGTGCGATTCGAGCGCCTCCTGGGTCTGCAGGGTCTCGAGCGCGCGGGTGAAGAGCGGACCGGCCATGGTGCGGCCGGGCTCGCGCTTCATTTTCATGATCGAGGCCATCACCCCCTGGGGCAGCTCGGCCTCCTTGGAGACCTCGCGCAGGGTGGCGAGGTCGGTGAACGCCTCGACGCCGTTGCGGCGATAGACCACGAGCCCCTGCACCAGCTTCGAGCCCCGCAGGTCGTCGATGAGGCCGCGGGTGATGTCCGGCCGCTCCGAGAGCATCGCGGTCTCGATGCTCGATACCAGGGTGCCGATGAGCTGGCGCGCCGCCATCTTGTTCTGCTCGACCAGGAGCGCGCTCTCGCGCTGGATGGTGAGGATGGTGGACACGCCGAAGCCGATGACCAGGACCAGGATGATGAGGACGGTGATCCGCGCGGTGAGGCGCACCCGCACGGCCGGGCCCGTCACACCCGCGAGACGCGGCCGGCCCAGTAGGGCTCGCGCAGCTGCCGCTTCAGCAGCTTGCCCGCCGCGTCGCGCGGGAACACTTCGTGGAAGGACACCTCGCGCGGCACCTTGTAGCCGGCCATGTGCAGCCGGCAGAACGCGGCGATCTCGTCCGCGGTGAGGGTCTCGTCGGGCCGCACGTGCAGCGCGGCGTGCACGCGCTCGCCCCATTCCTCGTCGGGCACGCCGAAGACCGCGGCGTCCAGGACCTTGGGATGGCGATGCAGCACGTCCTCGATCTCGGCCGGATAGATGTTGACGCCCGCCGAGATGATCATGTCGCGCTTGCGGTCGCAGATGTAGTAGAAGCCGTCGGCGTCCACGTAGGCCACGTCGCCGACGCTGTACCACTCGCCACGGTGCATCCGCGCGGTCGCCTCCGGATCGCGGTAGTACTCGTCGAGGATCCCCGGGCCGCGGCGCACGAACAGCTCGCCGGGCTGGCCCGGCGGCACCGGCCGGCCGTCGTCGTCGAGCAGCGCGATCTCCTTGCCCGGCGCGGCCCGGCCGCACGAGCCCGGCTTGCGCAGCACGTCCTCGGGCTTGAGGATCGTGTTCACCCCCAGCTCGCTCGAGCCGTAGAACTCGTAGAGGGCGGGCCCGAAGCAGGCCACCACCGCCTCCTTGACGCTCATCGGGCACGGGGCCGCCGCCATGATGATGGCGCGCATCGAGGAGACGTCGTAGCGCGCCCGGATCTCCGTGGGCAGCTCGACGATCCGCTTGAGCAGCGTGGGCGCCATGAAGGTGCTGCTGCAGCGATGGCGGGCGATCTGGGCGAGCGCCTGCTCGGGATCGAACTTCGGCATGATGACGACGGTGGCCCCGACCAGGTGCGCGTAGAGGGCCAGCCCGCCGGGCGCCGAGTGGTACATGGGCCCGGCCACCAGGTGGACGTGCCCGGGATCCAGCAGGTCGAGCGCCCGCAGCGTGTCCATCAGATCTTGCGGGTTCACGCCGCGCCGGAGGGCGCCCTTCGGCCGGCCGGTGGTGCCCCCGGTGTAGATGATGGACGCGCCGAAGCCCGGACCGCCGGGCGGCTCGACGTGATCCGGCCGGCCCGACGCGATCAGGTCGTCGACGTGGCTGGCCCACGGCCGGCGCTCCGCGCCGAGGAGAATCCACTGCCGCACCTTCTTCGCCTCGCTCCGCACCGCCTCGACCATCGGCACGAAACGGTCGCTCACCAGCACCGCCAGCGCGTCGGAATGATCGAGGATGTAGAGGACCTCCTCGGCCACCAGCCGATGATTCATCGGGGCGGGGATCAGCCCGGCGGCCCGCGCGGCCGCGCTGGCCAGATAGTGCTCGAGGGAGTTCTCGGCGTATACGATGACGTGGCCGCCGGTGGGCAGCCCGAGGCCGACCAGCCCGTGGCCGAGCCGGTTCCGCCGGGAGACGAGCTCGGCCCAGCTCCAGACACGCTCGCCTTCGATGAGCGCGGGCTTGTCGGGGTGCCGGGCGGCGTGCGCGGCGAGGACATCCATCGCGATGCGTGTGTAACATGAATCGGGCGGGGGCGGCAACGGCCGCGCGTTTCACGGGCGCGGGCCCGCCGGGGTCAGAGGGTCAACCCGATCGACGCGAGGAGGCGAACCATGGCGGCGGACCGATCGTACGTGACGGAGAACCAGGCACAGCTCACGCGGCTCGAGACGCTGGTGGCCCGGCTGAGCGATCAGGACCTGGCGCGCCCGATGGACGCGGGCTGGACGGTGTCGGGCGTGCTGGCCCATCTCGCCTTCTGGGACTACCGTATCGTGGTGCTGCTGGACGGCTGGGGCACCGACGGACACGGAACCGCGCCGCCCGCCTTCGGCGAGAGCTCGGTGGACTGGGTCAACGACGCGGGCAAGCCGCTCTGCCTGGCCCTGCCCCCGCGCGAGGCCGCCCGCCTCGCCGTCGCGGCGGGGAAGGCCGCGGATCAGCGCGTGGCCGGCCTCTCCGAGGCCCTGATCGCCGCGAACGCGGCCGCCGGCAATCCAATCAACGTGCACCGGGCCGAGCACCGGCGCGAGCACCTCGACGAGATCGACCGGGCGCTGTCGCGGCGCTAGTCGAAGCGGGCGCGTGTCCATCCGGCTGGTCGCCTTCGATCTCGATGGGACGCTGATCCGCGGGCCGAATGCCCTGGCGGTGATGGGCGCGGCCCTCGGCCATCCGGAATGGGAACAACAGATGGAGATCCTGTCGATGCGCGGCGTGTCGGCCGCCGTGATGGCCGAGCGCGTCGCCCCCTGGCGACGGTTGTCGCGCACCGAGCTCGGCCGTGCCTCGGCAGGCGCGCTCCTCGCTCCGGGCGTCGAGCAGGCATTTGTCCTCCTGCACCGTCGAGGCGTGAGCACCGCGATCGTCTCGCTCGCGTGGGATTTCCACGTCGAATGGTTCGCGAACCGCTTCGGCGCCGCTCACTGGGGAGCCACGCGTCTGGAGCCCGACGGGACGGTCGTCCCGTTGTGGCCCGAGGACAAGGGTCCGTGGCTCGAGCGATTGATGGCCGCCGAGGGCGTGGGCCGGCACGAGGTCACCGCGGTCGGTGATAGTCCTCGCGACGCCTCGCTGCTCCAGGCGGCCGGTCACGCGTTCTACGTCGGTCTCGACCGCCCGCCGGACCTCGGTCACGTCCGGCACTGTCCGCACGGCGATCTTTCCGCCATCGCGCGTGCGATCCTCGCGCTGTGAGGCGGATCGGCCAACCGCTACCAGCCGGTGTAGATCCCCTCGCGGGTGGTGGGCTGGTCGCCGGTGGCGCGGTCCCACTGCTTCTGCATCACGATCTGGTAGAGCCCGATGGACCCGCTGGTGAAGGCGACCGACGAGCACGTGAGGTAGAGGAGCCAGGTCCGGTAGATCTGCTCGCCCACGATGGCGCGCGCCTCGTCGGCCCGGGCCTTCAAGCGCTCGGCCCAGTGGCGGCAGGTTCGCGCGTAGTGCTTGCGCAGGTTCTCCAGGTCGAGCAGCTCCCACCCCGCGCGCTCCATCTCGGTGAGCGTCTCGGTCACCCCGGAGAGGTCACCGTTGGGGAACACGTGACGGTACAGGAAGTCGGTCTGGCTCGTGCGCTCCCAGTGGAACTCGTGGTGGATGCCGTGGTTGAGGTAGAGGCCGCCGTCCACCAGCATCTCCTTCACGCGTCCGAAGAACGCGGGATAGTTCGGGATGCCGACGTGCTCGATCACCCCGATCGCCGCGATCTTGTCGTAGCGGGCGTCGGGGGGCAGGTCGCGCACGTCCCGGTACTCGACGAGGCAGCGGCCCTCGAGTCCCTCGCGCTTGATCCGCGCCGCGGCCCACTCCGCCTGCCGGCGCGACAGTGTCACCCCGTGGGCCCGGACGCCGTAGTGCTGGGCGGCCCAGATGCTGAAGCCGCCCCAGCCGCAGCCGATGTCGAGCACGCGCTCGCCCGGCTGCAGGCGCAGCTTGCGGCAGACCAGGTCGAGCTTGTCGGCCTGCGCCTGCTCGAGCTTGCCGTCCGGATCGCGATAGTAGGCGCAGGTGTAGACCATCAGCGGGTCGAGGAAGAGGGCGTAGAAGTCGTTGGAGACGTCGTAGTGGTGCGCGATGGACCTGGCGTCGTACTCCTTGGACCGGGGGCGTCGCGTCATGAGGCGACCTCTCGCATGCCGAAGATGGAGTCGAAGACGATGCGCCGCCGCGCCGCCTCGGAGCCGACGATCACCCGCACCCCGAGGCGCGCCAGCGAGTCGGGCAGGCCCGAGAGCTTGCGGGAGAGCCAGCCGAGCTCGCCGGGACCATAGCGCTCCACGATCTGCCGCGCGTAGCCGTCGAGCGGCGTGCCGAGCCGGATCAGCCCGGCCACCGCCTCCGCGGCCAGCCGTCCGCTGCGGATCGCGGGGCCGATCCCCTCGCCCGACATGTCGCGCGCCAGCCCCGCCGCGTCGCCGATGAGACAGAAACGGGCGCCGTGCAGGCGCCGCGGGGCCCGGCGGCGCACCACGTAGGAATGCCCCTTGAATGGCTCGATCGCCAGCCCGTCGGGCAGGCGGCCGGAGGCGCGCAGCGCGGTCAGCAGCGCCTCGCGCCGGCGCGGCAGGCTGCCGTCGCTGCCCCGGGTGCAGCCCACCCCGATGTTGACGAAGTCGCGCTTCGGGAAGTACCAGCCGTAGCCGCGCAGGTCGGGCTCCAGGTACAGCTCCGGCGCGCGCAGGAACGGCTCGAGGCGCTCGGTCCACCGAGGCGACAGGCGCGTCTCGCTCTCCTGCGCCACCACCACCTCCTCGCGCTCGTCCACCTCACCGAGCGCGCGGGCCACCGGACAGCGGTGGCCGCCCGCGCCGATCACCGCGGACGCCTCGAAGGCGGCGCGGTCGGTCTCGACCCGTACCCGGTCGGCCCGCTCGCTGACGCCGGTGACCCGGATGCCCCAGCGCACGTCGGCCCCCGCGGCGGCGGCGCGCTCGAGCAGGTAGTGGTCGAACTCGCGCCGGATGATGCCGTAGCTGGTCGGACGCCGCCAGCCCGTCTCGTGGCGCGAGCCCGCGAACTCGAGCACGCAGCGGTCGAAGGGCTGGATGGTCAGCGGGTACTTGTCGGGGTCCACCTCGAGGTCGGCGAGCGCTTCCGGCGTCACCCACCCGGCGCAGATCTTCACGCGGGGGAAGACCGCCGCGTCGAGCACGAGGGGCCGGAGCCCCGCGCCGGCAAGCCGCCAGGCCGCGGTGCTGCCGCCGGGCCCTCCGCCGACCACGATCACGTCGTGATCCATCACCGCCTCCACAGCGACAGGAAGATGGACAGCTTCCGGAGCGGCGTGACCTGGAGGCTCTCCACCGCGTTCGCCACCTCCATCGTGGCGAAGAGGTCGCCCTCGAGATCGAGCCGGCTCTGCACGTACGCCTCCGCGAAATTGTACGGCGAGGGATCGCGGATCAGCGAGAGGAAGGTTTCCGGGCTCTTGATGACCGCGGTGCACACCGGGGCGCGGGCGCCGAAGCGCACCTCCTGGCCGTCCCACAGCCGGAAGGCGAACGACGCGGGCAGTCCGCCGAAGACCTCTCGGAGGATGGCGGCGGCGCGCCCGGGGGTCGGCGTCGGTAGGAGCGAGCCCAGCATCAGCCGCGGATGGTCTTCATGACGTCGGGGTTCTCGAAGGCACGCCTGGGCTCCCCTTCGAAGATGATCTCGCCGCGGTCGATCGCGTACAGCCGGTCGGCGACCCGCGAGGCGGTCATCAGGTTGGACTCCGCGATCAGCAGCGAGATGCCCATCGCCTTGATCTGCTTCACCGCGTCGATGAACCGGCTGACCACCACCGGGGCCAGGCCCTCGAAGGGCTCGTCCAGGAGCAGGATCGACGGCGACAGGGTCATGGCACGGCCGATGGCCACCATCTTCTTCTGCCCGCCCGAGAGGTAGAGACCCCGACGGCCGGTGAACTGGGCGATCTCCGGGAAGAGCGCGAGCACCCGCTCGTCGATGCCGTTGTCGCCCCGCACCGGCTTGCCGGCCGCGCGGGCCAGCGACTGGCTGATCAGGAAGTTCTCGGCCACCGTGAGGTCCGGGAAGATCCCGGCGTCCTCCGGGGAGTAGCCAATCCCGGAGAGCGCGCGCCGGTGCGTGGCGAGCTTCGTGATGTCGCGTCCGCCGAAGACGATGCGCCCGCTCCGGATGGCCAGGAGTCCCATGATGCTGTCGATGGTGGTGGTCTTGCCCGCGCCGTTGCGGCCGACCAGGCAGACCGACTCGCGATCGGCGACCGCCATCGACAGATTGCGGAGCACCTGGGCGGGGCCGCGGAAGACGTTCAGCCGCTCGAGCTCGAGCATGCGGGTCAGGTCGCCTGGGTGCCGAGCAGGTTGGCGGTGACCTGCGGGTTGTTGCGGATCTCGTCGGGGGTGCCGTCGGCCAGGATGCCGCCCTGGTGCATCGCGACGATCCGCGGACAGTAGGTGAAGACCACGTCCATGTCGTGCTCGACGATCACCGCGGTGATGCCGCCCGAGCGCACCACCTGGCTGATGATGTCCATGATCGGAGTCTTCTCGCGCGTGCTGACTCCGCTGGTCGGCTCGTCCAGGAAGAGCAGCTTGGGCCGCAGCGCATAGGCCACCGCCACGTCCAGCAGCTTGCGCTCGCCCTGGGACAGCCCGCCCGCGGACATCCCGGCCCGGCTCACCAGCCCGAAGTCCCGGAGCACCGCGGCGGATTCGTCGCGGACCTCTCGGTCAGAAGCCGCGAGGGAAAGCAGCCGCCGCGTGCGGCCCTGCCGCGAGAAGATGGCCAGGGCCACGTTGTCCTGCACGCTCAGCTGGTCGAACAGGTTGACCAGCTGGAAGCTCCGCGCGATGCCCAGCTCGATCTTCCGGTGGATGGACGCGCGCGTGATGTCGTGCCCCTCGAACTCGACCACCCCCGAGTCGGGTGGGATGAGGCCGCTGATCAAGTTGATGAGGGTCGTCTTGCCCGCCCCGTTGGAACCGATGAGGGCCAGCACCTCGCCCGCGCTGACCCGGAAGTCCACGTGGTCGACCGCGTGGGTGTCCCCGAAGGACTTGGCGAGCCCGCTCGTCTTGAGGATGTCCACGCTCAGGCCGCCTCCACCTTGGCCGGCCGCAGGGCCAGCCGTCGCAGGGTGCCGACGATGCCCGCGGGGAGCGCCAGCACGAGGACCACCAGCACGATGCCCAGGACCATCTGCCAGTACACGGTGTGGCCCACCGCGTAGGTCTCGAGGTAGTTGTAGATGACCGCGCCCACGATGGGGCCGAAGAAGGTCTGGAAGCCGCCCAGCACCGTGAAGAACACCATCTTGCCCGAGAAGGTCCAGTGCAGGATGTCGGGCGTGGTGAGCCCGTTGAGCGGCACCCACAGCGCCCCCGCGATGCCGGTGAAGACGCCGGAGATGACGAAGGCCACCCAGCGATAGTGCCAGACCTGCACGCCGACGAACTCGGCGCGCGTCTCGTTGTCGCGAATGGCCTGGAGCGCCTTGCCGAAGGGGGAGTGCACGATGACCCACATCACGGCCACGCAGATCACGAACATCGCGAGCACGTAATAGTAGTAGCGGTGCGAGAGGAACTCGAACTTGTCGTTGCCGGCCCGGACGTAGCCGCCGAGCAGCGTGGGGGTGGGCACCCGCAGGCCGTCGCTGCCGCCGGTCACCCAGAAGAACTTGAAGGCGAGGCTCCACAGCACCTGGGACAGCGCCATGGTCAGGATGCCGAAGAAGATCCGAGTGTAGCGGACGCAGAGCAGCCCGAAGAGCGCGGCGATCGCGCCCGAGGCCACGATGCCGCCCAGCACGAAGGCCTCCATCGAGTCGAGCTTGGCGTACTTCACGATGAAGGCGACCGCGTAGGCTCCCGCGCCGAAATAGGCGGAGTGGCCGAACGAGAGCAGGCCGGTGTAGCCCAGGAGCAGATTGAAGCCGAGGGCGGCGATCGCGAAGACGAGGCCGTAGGAGAGCAGCACGGTCTGGTACGGCGGGACCACGAACGGCAGCACGATCAGGGCGAGGAGAACCGGGGCGGACCAGGCGGCGACGCGAGCCGGCTGCGTGCCCACCGCGGTCACGCGCGTCCCAGGATGCCCGCGGGTCGCACCAGCAGCACGACCGCGGCCATCAGGTAGAGCACCGCCAGCTCGATCTCCGGGAAGAAGGTGATGCCCGCCTCGCGCACGATGCCGACCATCAGGGCCCCGATCAGCGCCCCCTCCAGGCTGCCCAGGCCGCCGATGACCACGACCACGAAGGCGAGGATCAGGGCGTCGACGCCCATGCCGAGCACCGCGCCCTGCTGCGGCACGATCACCGCGCCGCCGAGACCGGCCATGAAGCAGCCCAGCGTGAAGGCCTGCACGTAGACGCGGTTGACGTTGACGCCGAGGGCGGAGGCCATGCGCATGTTCTGGGAGGTCGCGCGCAGCACCACCCCGAACTGGGTCCGGTAGACGAAGGCCCAGAGCCCGGCCGCCGCGATGCCGCCGACCACGATGACGAGCAGGTTGTACGTCGGGTAGATCGACTCGCCGATGGTGAGGCTGCCGAGCGCCTCGTAGAGCGCGCTCACCTGCAGCGGGTACGGGCCCCACAGGAGCCGCATGAGGTCTTCCAGGATCAGGAGCAGGCCGAAGGTGATCAGCAGCTGATACTCCTCGGCGCGGCGGTACAGCGGCCGCAGCAGCGTCGGCTCGAGCAGGGCGCCCAGCGCCGCCGCCCCGAGCGCGCCCACCGGCAGCAACAGGTACAGCCACAGGCTCGCCTCGGTGGCGCCGCCGAGCGCGCGGCCGACCGCCCACGCGGTGACGTAGGCGCCGAAGGCGTAGAGGTTGCCGTGGGCCATGTTCACGATGCGCATGACCCCGTAGATGAGGCTCAGCCCGCCCGCGATCAGGAACATCACCGACGCGTACAGCAGCGCGTTGAGGAGGTGGACGACCAGGGTGTCCATCGGCCGATAAGATGCCCTACTTCATGGCGCGCCATCAACCCGGAACTGGGCCGTCGCGATCTCCGGCCCCACCAGGTTGTCGCCCAGGGCCAGCGCCACCAGCGCGGTGTAGCGGCCCGGCTTGAGCCGGCCCTTCAGGTCGATGATGAGGCGGGAGGCCTGGACCTCGCGCGAGACCCCCGCCGCCACCACCCCGCCGTCCGGGCCCAGGATCACGTAGCGGCAGACCGGCACGTCGACCTTGTCCTCGTCGGGGGAGCCCAGGGGCTCGCGGACGAGGCGGAAGTCCCGCAGGAACTTCTCGGTGCGCTCGATCTCCGCGCTCACCTCCAGCCGGTCGCCGCGCGCGGTGATGCGCGAGACGTAGGCACGCCGCGGGATCGCGAAGCGGTCGTAGCTCCCCACCCCGAGCGGATTGTTCATGTCGCGGAAGACCTGCAGGACCACCGCGCCCTCGGTCCACTTCTCGAGCTGATAGGGGCCGTTGGTGACCAGGTAGTGCCCCCGCCGCTGGGCGAACTGGCGGAGCGCCGCCCAGCGTGTCTGCGCCTCGTCGGCGCCCACCAGCCGCCGGAGCGGCTCCGGGATGTGGTTGGCACCGGCGAGGCCGTCCAGCACGCGCCCCAGCTCCTCCCGCGTGCGGGCATCGCGCGCGAGGTCGAGCCAGCGCACCCTGCGGCGCCTGGCCTCGGCGGCCGAGAAGGCGCCGACCCCGCGCCGCACCGCCTCCTCCATCAGCGCGGTCACGTGCCAGGGCACCGCGCTCCAGGGCGGAGCCAGCGCCGCGAGCTCCTGCGGATCGGTCGACCCGGTCTTGAGATAGACCTCGATCACCGGGATCACGTAGGTGAATGTGATGTCGCTGTAGCGCCGAACCTCGCTCTCCACGCCGACCAGGCGGACGGCGGCCAGCGCCGCGCGGGAGACCGCGGTGGCCGCGTCCACCGCCGGGTCGTAGTCGGCGGCGCCGGCGCGCCGCGTGCCCCAGCGCGCCGCGAAGCTGTACGGATAGAGCGCGTCCGCCGGCGTGACCCGCGTGTTGTCGTGAGCGGCCGAGCCCCAGAGCCGGTACGTGACCCGGGCGCGCGCCGTCTTGCCCTTGCCTACCGGCTGCAGCAGGCCCGTGCCCGGCTCGGGCAGCAGCGCGTCCTCGGGAATCTCGAGGCCGGCCGGTCCGGCGACCTGCACTCCGGCGGGCACCGCGCGATGCGGGACGGCGGAGGCCGCGTAGGGGGCGGGCAGCAGCGCGGGATCGCCCATCGCGGCCCAGATGAGGCGCCCGGCCGGGTCGGTGAAGCCCGCGACCGGGTTCCACGCCGCAACGGGCCGCGAGCCGATGGCGACTTTGAGCCAGCCGTTCCAGGGGAAGTCCTTGAGCTTCACCGTGCGCACGAAGATCTCGGAGTCGAAGCCGGCCTGGGAGTCCCAGGCGATGTTCTCCACGCCCTGGGAGAACTCGGAGTTGAACGGCTCGCGTCGGAGGGTGTAGCCGAGCACCGCGCGCTCGCAGCCGGCGGTCAGATGGGAGACGAGGCGTCGCTCGAGATCGGCGCGCTCGGCGGCGCCCGCGTAGGCCCCGGTCGTCAGCCGGCGATAGAGATCATCCGCGACCTGTCGGGCGGCGGGGTCGGCCATCGACGGCGACAGCAGGAGGTAGGCGTGGAACCATCCCTCCTTCGCCCACGGCGGGCCCGGGAACTCACCGGTCCCGATTCCCTGTGCGGCGAGCAGGGTCCGGAGATCGACCTCCTCGACGGCGACGGCGGGCTCTTTCGCCTCGGTCTTCTCCTTCGACTGCGCCAGCAGACGTTCGGCTACAACTCCGCGTAGGGACAGGCGTGGGGGCGGTCCGGCCGGCACGCCCTCGACGGCCTTCTTGGCAGCCTGGGCCAGGTCGTATTGCTGGAGGTAGTCGGCGTGATGGGGCGTGACCGGATACGGGTGCGCCACGAAGCCGGCTCGCGCGGCGCCGAGACGCTTGCCGATACGCTGGGCGGCCAGGCAGCGCGACTCGCCGGATGAGCCGGCCGCGGGCGTGGCGACCAGGTAGCCCTGGAGCGACTCGACTCCCGTCACGTTGGAGGGCAGACGCGAACCGGCGAAGGGATCGGCGCCGATGTAGGCGTGCAGGGTGCTGTTGCGGAGCTGGGCGGCCGCCGCGGCGGGCGTCAGCGTCTCGAGGCGGATCTCCTGCGGGTAGTAGCCCGGGTAGAACGGCAGCTCGTGCCCCGCATGCGCGGGTCGGGCGAGCAGCACGAGCAGGAGGAGGAGGCCGAGCGGGAGATGGAGGCGCTTGGCGATCTCGGCACCAGCCTCACCGCCTGCCCTGTCGCCGCCGGCCCCCTCCCGGCCCGCCGCCTCAGCACCCGCCCCCTCACCCTGCCCTCTCCCCCTCGCGGGGGAGAGGGAGAGGGGGGAGCGGCTCAGGCCTTGACCGTGGGCCAGGTCTTGTCGATCCAGGTGTAGGTCGAGGTCGGCTCACCCTTGGGCCAGCCGGGAGGCGCCGTGATGTTGCGGATCGGGATCGTGATGATGCGGGTCGGATCCAGGATCTGGAACGGATAGTCGGGCGAGTTGATGCTGAAGCCCGTCATCGCGTCCTTGTAGCCCTGGTGGGTGTCGGGACGGATGTAGACGTAGCCCGCCGGCCCGGGATGCATCATGCCCTCGAGCTGGCTGATGAGCGCGTCGTCGTCGGGCCAGCCGCCGGTCAGCCGGTTGGCCTTCTCCACCGCGGTCTTCAGCATGTACAGGGTGGAGTACGCGCCCTCGGACTGGAAGTTCGGGTACTCCTTCCACCGGTCGAAGTACTTCTTCACGAACTCGGTGTTGAGCGGCCAGCGATTGTTGGGCGGATAGTTGAAGTAGTAGTTGGAGTGCACGCCCGCGATGGCGCCCTCCGGATGATCCTTGCCGATCGCGTGGGGAGCGACCCCGAAGGCGATCGTGCTCGCGAACTTCATCTTCTTGAACATGTCGTAGCGGAGGGCCTGCTTGTAGAGCGCCACGTAGTCGCCACCCCACACCGACGACACCAGCAGATCCGGCTTCGAGGCGATGGCCTTCGTGATGTGCGAAGTGAAGTCGGTCGTCCCGAGCTTGGGCCAGCCCTCCGAGACGGTCTGGGCGCCCGGCACCATCTTCTTCATGACGATGTTGAAGTGGTCGAAGGCGTTGCGCCCGTAGGAGTAGTCGGGATGGATGTGGGCCATCCGCTTGATCGACTTGCCCCAGGTCATGGCCGCGGCCAGGGCGCAGGTCACGCCGTCGGCCGACTGGATGTTGGTGATGCGGAAGATGTAGTGCGGATTCGGCACCGCCTTGTCGAACAGGAAGTCGGTGCAGCCGTCGACGAAGATCGTGAGCATCTTCAGCTCTTCGGCCACCGGCCCGAGCGCGGGGGTGTTGCCGCTCGAGATGACGCCGGTGAAGAGGTCGGCTTTCTCGGAGAGCTTGAGCCGCCGCATCTCCTTCACGTTGGCGTCGGTGCCCGCGTTCTCGTCGGCCTTCAGCGTCTCGATCTTCCGCTTGCCGAGCAGGCCGCCCTGCGCGTTGATCTCCTCGGCGGCGAGCGTGTGCCCCTTGAAGGACGGCTCGCCCAGGACCGCGGCGGCGCCGGTGAAGAAGGTCATGTGGGCAATCTTGTACGGGGTGTCCGGGATGTTGCCCTTCGGCTGTGCGTGCGCCTGCGAGACGAGCGGCACCGCGGCCAGCGGCACGCCGGCGGCCGCCGCCGCGCCGGCGGCGGCCGTGCCGACGGTCACACCCAGACGGGCCAGGAAATCGCGCCGACTCACTTCTTGCGTCATGTGTCTGCCCTCCTCGTTGGGGGGACGGTAGGGAACCCCAGGTGCGGAACCGCTCCGATCATCCGCCGCCATACTGCCCCACACTCCGAGCCGATCGCAAGGAGTTCCGGCGCGGCCGGAGGCCCGCTATAATCGGCCCGGCAGGCCGAATGGGCAGCCTCGGACGCGTGTCGACAGGCATCGGGTGGGCGCTCCGGGCGCACTGGGGCATCTTCGCCGCCGTCACCTCGGTCGTCCTGGCCCTGGACGTCCTGGTCCCGGTCGTCGTGCTCTCCCTGGCCCGCAAGCCGGTCGACTACTTCACGTTCAATCCCTGGCTGCCGAGTCTGCCGGGGTACCTGGCCTCGGGGAAGGGCCCGCTCTCCGAGCGCCTGGACAAGGCGTGGGGCCTGGCCCTCTTCTGGTTCTCGGCCGACGGCGTCTTCGGCATCGACTGGGGCTTCGCGGTGACCACGGCCGACCTGGCCCGCTTCGCCCTGATGGCGCTCCTGATCGGGGCCTACTTCGCCCTGTGGCGCTACCGCCGCGACCAGACGGGCGCCGCCGGCTGGGGCCTCCGTCTCGGCCGGCAAGGCGGGGCGCTGGGCGCGGCGGGCAGCGTCTGCGGGCTGGCCACGGGCGGCTGCACCGTCATGGGTTGCGGGGCGCCGGTGATCCCGGTGGTCGGCCTGGCATTCGTCGGGCTGTCCAGCGGAACGCTGGTGTGGCTGTCTCAGCTCTCCGTGGTGGCGACCACCGCCGTCATCGTGGGGATGACGGCGGGAATGGTGTATCTCGCGTGGAAGGTCGGGGCCCGGCGGGCCCTCACCCTGCCCACTCCCCTGGGGGGACCGGGCATGAGTCGGGGAGAGGGAGTGACACGGCTCAGCGGCCCTTGAACTGGGGCTCGCGCTTCTCCACGAAGGCGCGGGCGGCTTCCCGGTGGTCCTCGGTCATGCCGGTGCGCGTATGGTGCCAGGCCTCGAGGTCGAGCATGTCCTTCAGCGAGGCGCTCTCCGCCGCGTTCATGTTCCGCTTCATGTAGCGATAGGCCACGCGCGGCCCGCGGGCCAGCCGGGAGGCCAGCGCCATGGTCTCCTCCTCGAGCCGCGCGTCGGGCACGACGCGATTGACGAGCCCGAGGCCGAGGGCCTCCTGCGCATCCAGCAGGTCCGCGGTGAAGTACAGCTCGCGCGCCTTCGCGGTGCCCACGAGCTGCGTGAGGTAGTAGCTGCCGCCGAAGTCGCCAGAGTAGCCGACCCGCGCGAAGGCGGTGCCGAGCCGCACCGTGTCGCTGGCGATCCGCATGTCGCAGGCCATCGCGAGCGAGAGGCCCGCGCCCGCCGCCGGCCCGCGCATCATCGCGATGGTCGGCTTCGGCAGCTCGTGGAGCCAGCGCGAGGCCTCCATGCGCGACCGCAGCGCCTGGGCCTTCTCCTCCATGGTCTGCCCACCCAGCTCGGTACCCTCGGCCATTGCCTTGACGTCACCGCCGGCGCAGAAGCCGCGCCCGGCGCCGGTCAGGACGATGACGCCGACCGACGCGTCGTCCGCGAGCCGCGGCAGAGCTTCCAGCAGCGCGTCGAGCATGGGACGCGACATCGCGTTGAGGCGCTCGGGACGGTTCAGGGTGAGCACGGCCACTCCATCCTTCACGTTCTCGAGCAGGTCGGTGGTCATCGGCGCCCCTCCTCTCGGAGCAGCGGCGATTGTACCCCGAGTCCGCCGAGAGGGGCCGGCGATCAGCCGCGCGCGGCGGGGACGCGCTCGGGCTCGGGCGCCGCCGCGGGCGGGGTGTACGGGCGGGGCCGGAAGTCGGCCGGCGAGAAGCCGAGCGGGAGAATGCCGCGCTCGAGCCAGGCGTGCCCGCCCTCCATGACCGACGCGGCCAGCCGGTTCTTGAGCGCGTCGTCGTTGCGCCAGAGATCGGCGAAGAGCCGCCGCACCTTGCGCTCCGCGTTCCGGCAGAACAGATCGGCCAGCTCGCGCGCGCGCTCGGCCTCCGGATACCGGCCGTCGGCCAGCCGGGCCGCGTGGGTGACCGCGGCGGCCATCGCGAACAGTTCCATGACGATGTCCACGCTGCGGAAGAGGAACGCCTGCTTGCGCTCCATGCGGGCGCGGTAGAGCAGCATGCCGTGGAAGCTGGCCCGGGCGAGGCGCCGGGCGCTGCGCTCCACGAAGCGCAGGTGGCGCGCCAGCGCTCCGAACTCGCCGAAGCGACCGGGCGCGGCCAGGCCGCGCAGCCAGAGCATGGGGTACCAGCGGGCGTAGAAGGCGGCCACCCCGGGCAGCGCCGCGCGCTTCTCCGCCGCGGCGCGACGGGGATCGATGAGGGCGCCCGCGACCTCCAGGTGCTTGTCCACCGCCTCGCGGGCCATGAACAGATGCATGATCTCGCTCGAGCCCTCGAAGATCAGGTTGATGCGCAGGTCGCGCATCATGCGCTCGACGCCGATCGGGGCCTCGCCGCGGCCGGCCAGCGACGACTCGGTCTCGTAGCCGCGCCCGCCGCGAATCTGCAGGGTCTGGTCGGCCAGCTCCCAGGCGCGCACCGTGTTCCACTCCTTGGCCGCGGCCGCCTCCAGCCGGATGTCGTAGCCGCCGCGGTCGGCCATCGCGGCGGCGAGGCGCGCCACCGAGTCCATCGCGAAGCCGGTGGCCGCCATGTCGGCGATGCGCTGGCCGATCACCTCGTGCTTCCAGATCGGCGCCCCCCACTGCACGCGGGCGGCCGCCCAGCCACGGCAGATCTCGAGGCAGCGCTTGGCCACGCCCGCGCACACCGCGGGCAGTGTGAGCCGGCCGGTGTTGAGCGTGACCAGCGCGATCTTCAGCCCCTGCCCCTCGCGGCCGATGAGATTCTCGCGCGGCACCCGCACGTTGCGGAAGGTGATGATCCCGTTGGCGAGGGCGCGGAGCCCCATGAAGCGGCAGCGGTACTCGACCTGCACGCCCTCCCACCCGGTCTCGACGATGAACGCGCTGATCCGGCGCGTCTGGGGATCGCGCGCCATCACCACCAGCAGCTCGGCGATGGTGCCGTTGGTGCACCAGAGCTTCTCGCCGTTGAGCACGTAGTGATCGCCCTGGCGCTCCGCGGTGGTCGAGAGGCTCGCCGGGTCGGAGCCCACGCCGGGCTCGGTCAAGGCGAACGCCGAGATCGCCCCGGCCGCGCAGCGGGGCAGATAGCGCGCCTTCTGGGCGTCGGTGCCGAAGAGCTTCAGCGGCTGGGGCACTCCGATCGACTGGTGCGCCGAGAGCACCGCGGCGATGTTGCCGTCGTAGCTGCCGACCAGCTCCATGGCCCGACAGTACTCGGAGACGGTGAAGCCGAGGCCGCCGTACTCCTTCGAAATCTTCATGCCGAAGGCGCCGAGGCGGCGCAGCCCGTCCAGCACCGGCGGCGGGTACTCGCCGCTCCGGTCGATCACGACCGGATCGACCTCCTCCCGGAGAAACGTGCGCAGGCCGTCGACGAAGCGCGCGAACTCCGGTCGCTCCTTGCCCGCGTCCGGGAACGGATGGATGAGATCGAGGGCCAGGCGGCCCAGGAAGAGCTCGCGCAGGAAGCCGCGGCCCTCCCAGGCCTCCTGACGCGACTGCTCGGCTACCCGTCGGGACTCCGACTCGCTCGCCGCCTGCGTCTCGTGTGTCTCCATCCTTCCATTCTAGCGGATGCGCCCAGCCGGCGGTATTCTCCCTTCGGAGGATCCATCATCGCCGACGATCTGATCGAGCAGCGCGTTCGCCAGACACTCGCGGGCCTCGGCCTGGCTCACGAGATGGTCGAGATCGACCCCCAGTACGCCGACACCGCGGCCTTCTGCGCGCAGTACGGCTATCCGATGGAGCAGTCGGCCAACACCATCATCGTCGGCTCCAAGAAGGAGCCGAAGCGCTACTGCGCCTGCGTGGTGCGGGCCACGAAGCGGGTGGACGTCAATCACACCGTGCGCAAGCTGCTGGGCGTCTCCCGCCTATCCTTCGCCGATCCGGAGGAGACGCGCGCCCTCACCGGCATGATGCTGGGCGGGGTGACCGTGTTCGCGCTGCCCCCGGACCTGCCGATCTACGTCGACGAGGGCCTGATGCCCCTGCCCTGGATCATCCTGGGCGGAGGCAGCCGGTCGCTCAAGGTGAAGATCGCGCCCGAGGTCTTTCGCGCGCTGCCCAACGCCTCGGTGGTCGCGGGGCTGGCTCCCGAGCCGTAGCCGCAGCCCGGGGTGACCTGGGTCCGGCCGTCGTCACCGAGCTCGGTCTCGCCACCGAGCTACTCCCGGAGCGCGCCCGCGAGGAGGCCGCGTACCAGGTAGCGCTGGAAGGCGACCACGATGACGATCGGCGGCAGGCTGGCCAGCAGTGACGCAGCCGCGATGTCGCCCCAGGGCACCTCGAACACGCCCGGGAAGAGCGCCAGCGCCACCGGCACGGTCCGGCTCGCCTCGCTGGCCGTGAAGCTGTAGGCGAAGAGGAACTCGTTCCAGGAGAACAGGAAGGCCAGTAGCCCCGCCGAGGCCATGCCCGGCGCGACCAGGGGCAGCACGACCCAGCGCAGGACGCCGAGCCGGCCGGCGCCGTCCACCGCGCCCGCCTCCTCGAGGGCCCGCGGAATCTCCCGGATGAACCCGGCGAGCAGCCAGATCACCAGCGGCAGGGTGAACGACGCGTCGGCCAGCACCAGCGCGAGCCACGTATCGCGGAGACCGAGGGCGCGCAGCAGCAGGTAGAGCGGGCTCACGGTGGCGATCTGCGGAAACGCGGTGGCCGCGATCATGCCGAGCAGGATGACGCGGCGGCCCGGCACCGGCAGCCGGGCCAGCGCGTAGGCGGCGAGCGCGCCGAGCCCCACCGCGAGCGCGGTGCTGAGCAGGGCGATGCCGAAGCTGTTCAGCAGCGCGCGCGGCATCATGCTCTGGCGCAGCACCGCGTCGTAATGGACGAGGGTGAGCCGACTCGGCCAGAGGTGCGTCAGCGGCAGCAGCTCGGCGTCCGGGCGCAGCGAGGTCAAGGCCTGCCAGAAGAAGGGCGCGGCATAGAGGGCGAGGGCGACCAGCACGAGGCCGTCGCGCCGGCGGCCCGACCTCACGCGGGACGCTCCTCGGCGTCGATCAGCCGCAGGTAGGCCACCGCCACCAGCATGACCAGCGCGAACACGACGACCCCGATCGCCGAGCCGAAGCCCACCTGCAGCGTCTGGAAGAGCGAGCGGTAGGCGTAGACCGTGAGGGTCTCGGTGCTCCCGGCGGGCCCGCCGCCGGTGAGCACGAACATGATGTCGAAGGCCCGCAGGGCGTCGAGCGTCCGGAAGAGCAACGCAACCAGCAGGAGGGGGCGCACCAGCGGCCACGTGATCCGCGCGAACGATTGCCAGCCCGCCGCGCCGTCCACGTGGGCCGCCTCGTACAGCTCGCCGGGGATGGTGAGCAGGCGCGCGTAGCAGAGCAGCGCCACGAACGGGCTGGAGCGCCACACGTCGGCCCCGATCAGCGCCGGCAGGGCCAGGGCGGGGTCGCCCAGCCAGTTGATGAGCCGGCCGCCGAGCATGAAGTTCACGAGGCCGCCCGCCGGATGGTAGAGCCACTCGAACATCTTTGCGGTCACCACCGACGGCAGGGCCCAGGCCAGGAGCAGGAGCCCGAGCGCGACCCGGCGCGCGCGGCGCTGGCCGCGCAGGCCGAGCGCGATGGCCAGGCCGAGCGCGCACTCCAACGCGACCGAGACCACCGCGAAGACCGCGGTCACCCACGCCGCGCTCCAGAAGCGGGGGTCCACCGCGAGGAACGCGTAGTGATCGAGGCCGGCCCAGCGCGAGATCGAGAACACCGGAATGCGGTAGTGCAGCGAGAGCCAGATCACCCAGAGCGCCGGATACACGGTGAGCCCGCCCAGGACCGCCAGCGCGGGCGCGAGCAGGAGCCAGCCGAGGCGGCGATCGGTCACGGGCGGATGGCCCGCCGCAGGTGATCGATCTGGACCGACGCGTCCGCGATGGCCCGCTCGGGCGACTTGCGGCCCACCAGCACCGCGGAGAACTCGGGCTGCAGCGTGGTCGACAGCATCAGGTAGTACGGCGTGATCGGGCGTGGGTGCCCCCGCTCGGTCAGGCCGAGCAGCGCGGGCAGGCTCGGGTCGCGCGCGACCAGCGCGGGGTCGTGATAGAGGGCCGGGCGCGAGGGCCGCAGCGCCGCCCCCTCGGTCATCGCGCGCTGGGCGGCCTCGCTCGTGAGGAAGCGGACCAGCTCCACCGCGAGGGCCGGATGCCGACTCCCCGCGCTCACCGCGAGATGGGCCCCGCCGGTCGAGGCGGCGCCCACCGGGCCGTGGGCGAGGCGCGGCAGCGCGGTCACCCCGACCTTGCCGCGCACCCGCGAGTCCGGCAGCTCGAAGAGGTCGAGCGCGTACGGCCAGCTCCGGAGGAAGATGGCCCGGCCGTCGCCGAAGGGGCGGCGCGTCAGCTCCTCGTCGGCCGCGGTCACCCACGCGGGGCTGATCCCGCTCTCGATGAGCCCGCGCAGGAACGCGAGCGACTCGCGCGCGCGCTCCCGGTCCGGGAAGGGGCGGCCCGCGTCGTCCAGGAGCCGCGCCCCGTTGGCCCACAGCGCTTCCAGCACGTTGACCATGCCGCCTTCGTATTGCTTGCCCTGCCAGAGATAGCCGTCGAGGCGCGCGTCGCTCTCCCGCGCGCGGATGTGGCGGACCTGCTCGACGAGCGCGTCGTAGGTGCGGGGCGGCGCGAAGCCGTAGCGGGCGAGCAGATCGCTCCGGTAGTAGAGCAAGCCCACGTTCATGAACCACGGCAGGGCCCAGAGGCGACCGTTCTCCCGCGCGGGCTCGATGGCCGAGGGAAAATGCGCGTCGATCTCGGCCGGCGGGACGAAGGGCGTGAGCTCCAGGATCCAGCCCGCCCGCGCGAACTCGGGCACCCAGATCACGTCGAGCATCATCACGTCGAAGGGCGGCGTGCCACCTTCGAGGTTGATCACGTAGAACTGGTGCTGCTCGTCGCTGCTCCAGGTCAGCGCCTCGCTGACCACGCGCACGCCCGGATGCTCCGCCTCGAAGCGCCGCAGCAGACCGGGCACCGGATCGCTCGGGCCGAGGATCTTGGCGTGCTTGAAGACCAGGGTCACCGGGGCCCCGGCGGCCGGGCGCTCGCCGCAGCCGCTCGACAGCAGGCCGAGGGCGAGCAGGAGCAGGAGGGTCGGGCGGCCGAGCGAGACGACGGAGCGCCCCGGGCCGGGGATCATGGTCGGGTGGCCCGGCGGGTCAGCCCGCGCCGAGCAGATCGCGCAGGGCGCGGCCCTCGCTCCTGAGCCAGTCGAACAGGATGCTCACGTCCCAGCCCATGCAGAAGTGGCGGACGCCGAGGTCGAGATAGGCCTTCGCCTCGCTCGGATGCGAGATCTCCGCGCGCGGGGCGATGCCCATGGCCAGGGCCGTCTTGATCACGTGACGCTCCGCCTCGACGACGCGCGGATGATTCCACTGCCCGGCGAGGCCGATGCTCATCGAGTAGTCGGCGGGCCCGAACTGCACCATGTCCACGCCCGGGACCGACAGCAGCGCCTCTAGGTTGTCCACCGCGGAGGCCTTCTCGATCATGATCGCCACCACCGCGTCGTCGAGGGCCTGGACGAACGCGGGCGAGCCCACGTCGACCACGTAGCCGACGTCGCGGCGCATGCCGACGCCGTGGAGGCCGCCGGCCTCCGGCGTCTCCGCCCGCACGCTGCGCACGCATTCGCGCACATCCTCGGGGGTCCGCGGGTCTGCGAAGAGCAGGTTCTGGATCCCCGCCCCGATCGCGCGCACGGCCAGATACGTGCGCGGCTGCTGCTCGACCTTGAACATCGCGGTCATGTGGTCGAAGGTGTCCACCGCCCGCGCGAGGTTCTCGAGGGCGAAGAGATCGTAGGGCGCGTACTCGCCCACGAACTCCACGTAGTCGAAGAGGCCGGTGTGGCCGACCAGCTCCACCACCGCCGGCCACGCGGAGTGGACGTGCGTGCCGAGCGAGGGCCGGCCCGCCCGCAGCCGCTCACGCAGTCGATTGCGTCGCATGCGGCGAGTCTAGGGGGGCGGATGCGCCCCGTCAATCCGCGCGCTATACTCTGCCGGTGCCCGACGTCGCCGGTCCCCTCGCCGACCTCGTGATCCTCGATCTCACCCGCGTGCTCGCCGGTCCCTACTGCACGCGCCTGCTCGCCGACCTCGGCGCGCGCGTCGTCAAGATCGAGCGCCCTGGCGAGGGCGACGACATGCGGAAGAACCACCTGCAAGTCGAGCCCGGCCGCGCCGATCAGTCCACCTACTTCATCCGCATCAACGTGGGCAAGCAGAGCGTGGCGGTCGATCTGAGCCACCCGCAGGGCCGCGGGGTGATCGCGGATCTCTGCCGCGTGGCCGACGTCTTCGTGGAGAACTTCGCCCCCGGGGTGGCGGACAAGCTCGGCCTCGGCTACGGCGCGATGGCCGCGATCAAGCCCGACCTCGTCTACTGCTCGATCTCCGGCTTCGGTCAGACCGGCCCGTGGCGCGAGCGGCAGGCCTTCGCCCACATCATCAACGCGGCGTCCGGGATGATGCACCTCGACCAGGGCGATCTGGACGCCCCGCGCGCGTCGAACCTCCAGGCCGCCGACGTGCTGGCGGGCACCCACGCCTTCGGGGCCATCCTGGCCGCCCTGCGCCGCCGCGACCGCACCGGGCAGGGCGCGTACCTGGACGTCTCGATGCTGGAGGCGCTCATCGCGGCCGACGACGTCTCGTACGCCGCGGTGCTCAACGGCGGCGAGTCGCAGGGCTCGCCCCGGCCGGCCATGGGCGTCTTCGCGGTCGGCGGGCGTCACTTGGCGCTCCAGACCGGCGGGGCGGCCGCGCTGTGGCCGCGCCTGCAGGCGCTGCTCGACCGGCCCGACCTGGCCACCGACCCGCGCTTCGCGACGCCGGATCAGCGCCGGCGCCACTGGCCCGCGCTGCGCGACATCATCGGGGAGTGGCTCGCGCGGTTCGCCAGCGTGGACGAGGCGCTGGACGCGCTGCGCGGCGCGCGCATTCCCGCGGCGGCGGTGCTCATGCCGCAGGAGGTCGCCGAGCACGCGCACCTGAAGGCGCGCGGTGCCTTCCCCACCGTCCCGCACCCGGGGCGCGGCGAGGTGCGCGTGACCGCCACTCCGTTCCAGATCGACGGCCGGGCCACCGCGCCGGCCGGCGCCGCCCCGTATCGGGTCGGCGAGCACACCCGCACGGTGCTCACGCAGCTGCTGGGCTACAAGGACCGCGACATCGACGAGCTGGCCCAGGCCGGCGCCATCGAGGCGCCCTGAGGCGCAGCCGGGAGGAGGCAGCGACCATGGCGGCGACACCCATGACCGGCGGCGAGGCGCTCGTGCGCTCGCTCTACAACGAGGGCGTGCGGGTGGTCTTCGGGCTGCCCGGCGTCCAGCTCTACGGCGTGATGGCCGCGCTGCGGGACGAGCCGCGCATCCGCTTCATCACCACGCGCCACGAGCAGGCCACCAGCTTCATGGCGGACGGCTACGCGCGCGCGGGCGGCGACTTCGGCACCGCGCTGGTGGTGCCCGGACCAGGGCTTCTCAATACGTTGTCCGGCCTCTCCACCGCGTACTCCGCCTCCTCCCCGGTGCTGATGCTCTCCGGTCAGATCCCCCGCGACAGCATCGGCCGGGACATCGGCCTCCTCCACGAGGTCAACGATCAGCAGGACTGCATCGCCCCGGTCACCAAGTGGCGGCGGCGGATCCTCGCGGTGGCCGACGTGCCCGCCGCGGTTCGCGAGGCGGCGCGGCAGCTCCGCTCGGGACGGCCGCGCCCGGTCGAGATCGAGATGCCGCCCGAGACCATGGAGGACGAGGGCCTGGCCGAGCTGCTGCCGCCCGCCGAGATCGAGCGGCCCGCCGCGGCCGCGCGGGACATCGATCGGGCGGCCGAGCTGCTGCTCGCCGCGCGGGCTCCGCTGATCTACGCGGGCGGCGGCGTCCATCTCTCCGGAGCCCACGACGCCCTCGCCGCGGTGGCCGAGCACCTGCAGGCCGGAGTGGCCCAGTCCGCCGAGGGCAAAGGCGCGGTGAGCGATCACAACCCGCTCTCGCTGGGCGCCGCGTTCTGGCGCGAGTCGCCGCTGCGCGCGCACATCCACGAGGCCGACGTGGTGCTGGCGGTGGGCAGCCGTCTCGCGACCGTGTCGTTCAAGCCCGGCACCCGCATCGTCCAGATCGACGCCGACGAGCGTGAGATCGGCCGCAGCCACCCGGACACCCTGGGTTTGGTCGGCGACGCGCGGGCCACGCTCGAGGCGTTGCTCGAGCGGCTGCGCGCCGCGTCCTCGCCCCGCGCCTCGCGCAAGGCCGAGCACGAGGCGCTGCGCGCGCGCATCGCCGCCGACGACACGATGGAGCCCAACGCGTCGATCCTCCGGTCGCTGCGCGCGGGCATGCCCGAGCGCGCCATCCTGGTCGCGGGCATGACCCAGATCGGCTACTACTCGCGGCCGTTCTGGCCGGTGTACGAGCCGCGCACGTACCTGTCGTCGTCGTACTCCGGCAACCTGGGCTACGCCTACCCGGTGGCGCTCGGCGCCAAGGTGGCGCGCCCGGATCGGCCGGTGGTGTCGGTGTCGGGCGACGGGGGCTTTCTCTTCAACGCCCAGGAGCTGTCGACCGCGGTGCGCCACCGCATCAACGTGGTCGCGGTGGTCTTCAACGACGGCTCGTACGGCAACGTGGCGCGCGACCTCGACGAATCCTGGGGCGGACAGTACGGGGCCGAGCTGGCCAACCCCGACTTCATGAAGCTGGCCGACGCCTTCGGCGTGCTCGGCCTGCGCGCCACCGAGCCGACGCAGGTCGGACGGCTGGTCCGCGAGGCGATCGACCGAGACCGGCCGGCCCTGGTGGAGGTACCGGTGGGGCGGATGGATCGGCCGAAGTTCTTCACCCCGCGGCGGAGCCCGGTCAAGGTCCCGCGGTAACCGGAGCGGCTCGGACGAAGGAGCGGGAGCCATGGCGGCGCCGGCCCTCGTGGAGCGCGCCCCGGCGGAGCGTCTGCAGTTCCTGGACGCGGTGCGGGGCTTCGCGCTGGTGCTGATGATCGTCAACCACACCGGGCGCTGGTGGCAGGACGGCACCATGGGCTGGCCGCGCTACAACCTGATCTACACGAGCATGGCGGTCGGCGCGCCGCTCTTCCTGTTCCTGGTGGGCTTCTGCCTGCCGCTGTCCTACGCGCGGCGGGCCGCCGCGGGCGGCGGCGCGTCGATGGACCGCGGAGTCGCCGCCAAGTTCCTCCAGCGCGGGGCGCGGCTCGTGCTCGCCTCGTGGCTCCTGAACTTCCTGGTATTCCGCGACGAGCCTTTCTGGGAAGGCGGCGTGCTGCAGACCATCGGCCTCGGCATCATCTTCGGCTTCCCGCCGATGCGGCTGCTCCATCACCGGGTTGCCCGCTACGCGCTGCTCGCGGTGGCGATCGGGCTGTACGTGCTGTTCTCGGTCTCGTTCCCGGCGCTCGTCGGCTGGCTGCCCGCCCATCCGGTGATCGGTCGGACCCTCTTCTTCGAGTTCCCGCCGTGGCCGTGGATCTCGCTGGTCTGGGTCGGCCTCGTCCTCGGCTGGGCGTGGGCCCACCAGGAGACCGCGCAGCGGCGCGCGCGCTATCTCTGGCTCATGAGTGGCGCCGGCGTCGCGCTCCTGCTCGCCTTCGCGGCCTGGGACGCCGCGCACGGCACGCCGGTCCATCTCTCGCTCGCCTTCAAGCGCGATTTCATCTTGAACAATCACTGGACCCCGCGCGGGGTCACCAATCTGCTGGGCTTCGGGGCCGTGTTCTGCGCTCTCGGCCTCGCCTACTACCTGGTCGAGGTGCGCCGACTGCCCGCGGGCTGGCTCGTGATCCTCGGGCGCACCTCGCTCATGCTCTACTTCCTCCACCACTTCATCGTCTTCTCCCTCACCAGCGAATGGCTCGGCTGGAAGCTCAACGACTGGTGGCAGTACTCGCTGGCCAATGCGGTCCTCATGGTCCTCCTCGTGTTCCTGGGAAAGCTCTGGCTCGGCATCCGCGGCGCGGCCTCGCGCCGCCTGCAGCCGGCCTGGCGCTGAGTCGCTGCTCATTCCGGGACGAGGCGCTGACGATTTGTGTGCCGCGGGCGGGCGTCTGCCCGGCAAGCGGACGATTTCACGGCGAATGATGTCTGGCGCGGCTCTTGCTGACCACGAGAGCATGCCCGAGCGCCCGGCCCGTCGCCCGCAGGTTCTCGTCGTGGACGACGAGACGATCATCGCCCGGCTCATCGCCGACATGCTGGGCGGCGAAGGCTACGAGGTCGACACCGCCCCGAACGGCATCGTGGCCCTCGAGCGGATCGCCGGCCGGGACTACGATCTCATCCTGAGCGATCTGCGGATGCCCGAGCTCGACGGCTTCGGCTTCTATCACGAGCTCGAGCAGGAGCGGCCGGATCTGCTCCGGCGCCTCGTCTTCATCACCGGCGCGTCGGAGTACGCCGACGGCTCGGGCGTCATCGGCGACGTGCCAGTGCCGGTGCTCACCAAGCCGTTCGACCTGACCGAGCTGCAACGCGTCGCGCGGGAGACACTCTCCATCTCGCTCCCCTGAACCCCGTCGGGCTCCTGACGAACGTCCCGCCGCTGACGAATCCGCGTCGCGGCCGGTGCGCCGACCTTCACGAAATCTGACGCTTGGCGGCGGCACTGCGTGGCATGGGCCATGCTCCCCATGCGGCCATGCAGAAAGCCCTCGCGATGTGGCTCATGCTCGCGGCCGGCGGTGGCGCTACTCAGCCGGACGCGGCCCCGCTCCAGGTGGTGCAGAGCGCGACCGACCGGGTGCTGCAGATCGTGCAGGACTCACAGCTAGCTGCACCAATCAGCCAGGAGCGGCGACGCGCGGAGGTGCAGCGCATCGCCGACCGCCTCTTCGACTTCCCGGAGATGGCCCGCCGGGCGCTGGCCCTGCACTGGCGCGAGCGCTCCCCGCAGGAGCAGAGCGAGTTCGTGGCGGTGTTCAAGCAGCTGCTGGGCCGCGCCTACATCGGCCGGCTCGAAGGTTATACGGGCGAGCAGATCGTGTACCTGGGCGAGACGGTCGATGCCGAGTTCGCGACGGTCCGCTCCAAGATCGTCACCGGCCGCGGCACCGAGATCGGGGTGGACTACCGGCTGCACCTGGTCGGCTCGCGCTGGATGGTCTATGACGTCGCGGTTCAGGGCGTGAGCTTCGTGGCGAACTATCGCGGCCAGTTCGACAAGATCATTCGCGCCTCGTCGTACGCGGCGCTGGTGCGCGAGCTCAAGAGCAAGTACGCGGACGCGCCCCGGGCCGCCCGCCCGGCGCCCGCGCCGGCGCCCACCGCCGCCGCTCCCGCGATGCCCGCGTCCATCGCTCCCACGGCGCCGGCCGCCGACCCCGAACAGAGTCCCGCCGAGACGACGCCCTAGCCGTCGGGGTCTCCCCGAGCCGCGGGCCCGGACGGCCCCGCCTCGGTGCGCGCCCCCCCGCTCGCCCGCCGGTCGCTGACGCCGGCCCACCGCGTCCCTTCCTCTGCTCCTCCCCGAAGGCCCCCGGCCGGTTGCTGCCGCTCGTCACTCTGATAGACTCGGCGGGGCCCCGGCCCGACGACCGAGAGGAGCGCACGATGCGCGGCGTGATGACGGCGGTGCTGCTGTGGATGCTTGCGATGGGCCTCGTCACCGGCTGTAGCCGCAGCAAGGAAGATCTCCTCGACAAGTCGCGCGGGATCACCGCGCGCGCCGACCTCGAGCGGGCGCTGGGCAAGCCGAGCGAGGTCAACAAGCTGGGCCCGGTGGAGCAATGGACCTACCAGGCCTCGAACGGCACCGTGGTGTTCCTCATCGTGGGCGACACGGTCACGCTGCAGGCGGCGGTGCCGGACAAGAGGACAGACAAGAAGACCGACCAGAAGTAGGAGGAACAGGACCGTGAGCGACACCCGAAGCGAAGCGGTGACCGATGCCCTGACTCGCCGAATCGACCGACTCGAGCGCGAGAACCGGCGCCTGCGGCGGTACGGCACCCTGACCGTCGTCGGCCTGGCCGCGCTCCTCGTGATGGGCCAGACCGCTCCCGCCCCGGTGGGCAACGCCGTCGAGGCGGAGCGGTTCGTGCTGCGCGACAGCGCCGGCAACGTACGCGCCACCCTGGGGCTGCGGCCCGACGGCACCGCGGCCCTCGCGCTCGCAGACGACACGCAGCAGGAGCGCGCGCTCCTGAGCGTCAGCCGGGACGGACAGGCCGGCGTGGAGCTGTCCGAGCGCGCCAGCGGCCGCGTGCGCGCCGGGCTCACCGTGCGCGCCGACGGCACCGCGCAGCTCGCCCTGCTCGACCAGGCCGATCGGCCGCGCGTCGAGCTGCGCGCGTACGGCGACGGCCGCCCGAGCCTCACCCTGCTCGACCAGGCCGGGCGGCCGCGCTCGCTCCTGGCCCTCACCGCCGAGGGCGCGACCGGCCTCACCCTCTACGATCGCAACGGCCGTCGCCGCACCGCCATGGGGCTCGAGCCCGCAGGGCCGCCCGCGATCTGGCTGTACGACGGCGAGGGCAACGGCCGCGCGATGCTCGCGGTGACCGGCGACGGTCAGCCCACGCTGAACCTGACCGACAGCGGCGGCAAGGGACGTCTCTGGCTCCGGGTCAGCTCGGACTTCCAGCTGCCGTTCCTCAGCCTGCACGACCGGGACGGCAAGCAGCGTGTCGCGATGCTGCTGCGACAGGGCGGCGTGCCCACCGTGGCCCTCGGCGACGCCGCCGAGCGGGTGATCTGGAAGGCTCCCTAGACGCGCGCATGCCCGGCACCAACCTGCTGGTGTTGTTTGGCCTCCTGTTCTATCTCGGGGCCAGCCTGCTCCTGTGGAACCTGCTGCTGAAGGAGCCGCCCCGCCTGACCCCGAGGCCGGGGCGGAGCACGAGACCGCGCCACTGGCCCATCCGCCTGGCCAAGGGGGTCGCCAGCGCGCTCGGCGGCGCCGCGTCGGGCGGCGTGTCGCTGCTGCTGATCGCGGTCATCGTCAACGCGGGCAAGCCCGGCACGATGAGCGAGCCGATCAAGTGGGGCGTGTGGGCGATGGCCACGGTCCTGGCCATCCTCTTCATCGGCCGGGCGCCCCTGATCCGCCACGTGGTCGCCCGCACCTGCCTGGTGGTCGGTCTCCAGGGCGTGCTGCTCCCCCTGGCCGCGCTCGCGTCGTTCGTGGTGGCCGGCGCGCGGCTGGCCGGGTCCGCGGGCACCGGCGGAGAGCGCACCGTCGACTACATGGGCCTGCGGCTCGCCGGTCACCTCCCCACGGTCTGGATCGGGGTCGGCGGGTTCTGCGTGGGGCTCGCACTCATTCTCGTGAGCGATCGCGTCCGGCGTCGCGCGACCGGGCGGGGCGGCCGCCGGCGGCGGGCGCGCGCGGTGCCCGTGGGAGCCAGATCCACGCGCGTCCGTCCCCGCTAGAAGGGCTGCTGCACCATTCCGGTGAGGCGCTCCCGCGCCTCCGCCAGCACCAGCGAGACGTGCAGGCGGCAGTGATAGAGATCCCGCTGGTGCTTCAGGGGCAGCCGCTGGGCCAGCCCCTCGATGCGATTGCGCAGCGCCTCGATCCGCGCGATGACGTCGCGCAGCGCGGCCTCTCCGCCGGCGGTGGCGACCTCCGCCTCCGCGTCGCGCAGGGCCGCGTAGAGCTGCTGGAGCACGCGGTTGCCCCGCCAGTTCAGCAGCATCGGCATGATCCCGAACAGCGGCACCCACACCGCGAACAGCGGCAGGACCAGCAGGCGCATCTGGAGGAACCAGCGCAGCGCCCAGTACGGGAGCACGCGGGAGAGCAGCGACTCGCCCCGGGTGAGGAACGAGTCGGCCGCGTCGTGCAGCGGGACGTCCACCCCCTCGCGGGTCGGGAAGCGTCCGGGCGTATCGATGAGGCTGCCGGCCCCGTGCACGTCGCGCGCGATCGTGAGGATCTGCTCGACCACGCGCGGATGTAGGGACTCGCGGCAGAGCAGCAACGCCGCCGGCGCCATCAGCGTGACCTCATGGCGAGGCAGGTCCACCTTCAGGTCGAGCAGTCCCTGGTCCAGGCGGACCGGAGTGAGATAGCGGAAGTTCCGCGCGAAGGCCACGTCGCGGGTGAAGCCCAGCAGGTGCACGTCCGGGCGATGGAGCAGCGCGACGACGTTGACGTCGGCGTAGGAGGCCACGAAGAAGGCGGCGTCGATGCGCTCCTCCTCGAGCGCGCGGCGCGCCTCGGCCGAGGTCAGGCGCTCCACGTTCGCTCCGCCCGTCGACAGCCCGAGCGCGTCGAAGAGCGCGCGCGCCACCGCCTCGGTGCCGCTGCCCGGCGCCCCGATCGAGAGCCGCCGGCCCGCGAGCGACGCGAGCCCGTCGCCGATCGGCTGGCCCCGGTAGAAGATCCAGAGCGGCTCGCGGTAGATCGCGGCCATGCCCCGCAGGCGCTGCTGGGGATCCTCGGCGGGCTGGTAGATGCCGCCCTGCACGAAGGCCACGTCGGCCCCGCCGCGCCGGAGCAGATCCAGATTCTCGACCGAGCCCGCGGTGCGCCGCAGCTCGACGGTGAGGCCCTCGCGGCGCAAGCGCCGCTGATACTCCCGCCCGAGCGCGTCGTAGGTGCCGTCGGGCTGGCCGGTCGCGACGATGATCCGCCGCGGCGGGAACGGATCCATGACGAGGAGGCTCACCCAGACGACCGCGACGGTGAGCACCACCGCGAGGGTCCAGCGCGTGAACCGGCTCTTCACCGGCCCCGAAACTCCTCCTTCATCGCGGCCAGCCGGGCCGGGTCAGCCAGCAGGTCCACCGCGCTGAGGGCCATCAGCTTGGCCCCGGCCAGCAGTCCGGCGCGCGCCCCCGGCGCCGCGGCGGCCGCCGCGAACTCGCGGGTGTGGATCGCGGTGCCGAGCGGAGCGATCGCGATCCACGCGTGGATCGTCGGCGTGACCTGGCTCACGTTGCCGATGTCCGAGGAGGCCAGACGGTCGGGCGCGGGCGGCCCCTCGCCGAGCCCGGCCGCGCCGAGGTTGTCCGCGAAGACGTCGAGCAGCGCCTGGTTGCGCTTCAGCGGCTCGTAGACGTCCCGGTGCTGCGTCACCGTGAGCCGCGCGCCGGTCGCCACCGCGGCCGCCTCGGCGCACGCGACGACGCGGCGGTAGAGGGCCCACATCGACGCGAGGCTCGGCCCGCGCACGTTGAAGTCGGCCACCGCGCGCTCCGGGATGATGTTGGCGGCCGCGCCGCCGTCCGCGACCACGCCGTGGATGCGGCAGTCCGGCCGCATCTGCTGCCGCAGCATGCTGACCGCGTTGAACGTCTGCACGCAGGCGTCCAGCGCGTTGACGCCCTCCCACGGATCGGCCGAGGCGTGCGCGGCCTTGCCCGCCCACTCGAACGTCGCGCGGACGACCCCGAGCAGGTCCTGATGCAGCAGCGTGCGATCGAAGCCGTGGATCATCATCGCCCCGTCCACGTCCCGGAAGACGCCGGCCTCCACGAGCACGCCCTTGCCTCCACCCCGCTCCTCGGCCGGCGTGCCGATCACCACGATGCGTCCGGGCGGCAGGCCGTCGCGCGCAGCCATGAGCGCGGCGCCCGCCCCGGCGCCCGCGGCCGCGATCACGTTGTGACCGCAGGCGTGACCGACGCCGGGCAGCGCGTCGTACTCGCAGAGGATCGCCAGGGTCGGGCCCGGGCCGGTCTCGAGGGTCGCCCGGAACGCGGTGCCGACGCCGCCCACGCCCGGCTCCACCTGGAAGCCCTGCGTGTCCAGGAACTCGCGGAGCCAGCCGCTCGCCCGCGTCTCCTCGAACGCCAGCTCGGGATGCGCGTGGATCCGGTGCGACAGCGCGGTGAGCTCGTCACCGAGCCGATCCACCGCGCCCGCGACGCGCTGCTTGAGGGCGTTCATGGGGCCCCACGATACCATGGGTCATGCGCAGCCGACGCGGGTGGGCCGGGCGCCTGGCGGTGATCGCGATGCTGGCGATCGCCGGATGGCTGGCCGTCGAGATCTGGGCCTGGCCGTCGGTCCGTCGCCTCGCCATCGAGCGCCCCGCGACGACCGCCTTCATCGAGCAGTACCGGGCCCTGCAGCGCGCCCGCGGCCGGCCGGATCGCGTGGCCCGGGAGTGGACACCCTACGCGGCGATCTCGCCCGCGGTGAAGCGGGCGGTGCTGGTCGCCGAGGACGTCAACTTCTTCAGCCATCACGGCTTCGCGCTCGACGAGATGCAGAGCGCGCTCGAGGACGCCCTGCGCGACCGCGAGCTGCCGCGCGGGGCGTCCACGATCACCCAGCAGCTGGCCAAGAACCTGTGGCTCTCCAGATCCCGCAACCCGCTGCGCAAGACGAAGGAGGCGCTGCTCACCTGGCAGCTCGAGCGGACCTTGCCCAAGCGGCGCATTCTCGAGCTGTACCTGAACGTGGTCGAGCTGGGCCCGGGCATCTACGGCGTGGGCGCGGCGAGCCAGCGCTACTTCGGCAAGCCGGCGGCGGACCTGGACGAACGCGAGGCCGCTCAGCTGGCCGCGATCCTGCCGAATCCCGCCGCCTGGCGCCCCGGGTCGGCCAGCGCGGCCTACCAGCATCGCGTGGCGGTGATCGAGCGGCGAATGGGGCGCGCCGCGTTCCTCTGGAAGCAGATCTGAGCGCGCCGCTCCTAGAGGAGCGCGAGCAGCTCGGGCAGGGCGTCGAGCCGGTGATCCGCCTCGCGGAGATCTTGCCCGCGGGTGTAGCTGCAGGGCACGACCGCGCAGCGCATGCCCGCGGCCTTGGCGGCCAGCAGACCGTTCCGCGAATCCTCGATGACGAGGCACTGCGCGGGCGGCGTCGCGAGACGGTCGGCGGCGGCCAGGAACACGTCCGGCGCGGGCTTGCCGCGGGCCACCTGCGTACCCGAGACGACGGCCTCGAAGAGCGGGCGGATCGCCAGGGCGACCAGGTTGGCCTCGATCACGCGGACCTCCGCGGAGGACGCCAGCGCCATGCGGTAGCCCGCGGCCCGCACCTGACGCAGCACCTCGGGCACGCCGGCCATCGGGATCGGTCCGCGCCCGATCTGCTCCAGCATGTGCTCGACGTACCAGTCGGCCAGCGTCTCGGCCGATGCGGCGAAGCCGTGCCGCGCCTTCAGGATCCGGCAGGAATCGAGCGTGGTGCGGCCGAGGAACTCGGCGTTCTCCTCCTCCGAGTAGGGCAGGCCATGACGCGTCATCACCCGACGCAGGGCCTCGAAGCCGAAGGGCTCGGAGTCCACGAGGACGCCATCCATGTCGAAGATGACGGCCCGGATCGTCCCCGGACGGGATTGCGCGGCCGCGCCGTTGTCGCTCATGTCGACTCCTCCGAGCATAGCAGAGTGGCTGCGACGGCCCGCCTGAGGTAGGCTCTAGCCCAAGGAGGAACACCCATGTTCGGTCTGCGCAAGCGTGCCATGCCGGGTCCGGCCGACGCCCTTCCCGGTCGCGCCGAGAAGATGCCGGTCCCGGAGAGCCACTTCGTCAGCGGCGCCCGGCTCTCGCCCCCGTTCCCCGCGGGCACGGAGCGCGCGGTCTTCGGCATGGGCTGCTTCTGGGGCGCGGAGCGCAAGTTCTGGGAGATCCCGGGCGTGTACTCGACGTCCGTGGGCTACGCCGGCGGCTACACGCCCAACCCGACGTACGAGGAGGTCTGCAGCGGCGCGACCGGGCACGCCGAGGTCGTGATGGTGGTGTTCGATCCGGCCAAGGTCTCCTACGAGACGCTGCTCCGCGCGTTCTGGGAGAACCACGATCCGACCCAGGGCATGCGCCAGGGCAACGACGTGGGCACCCAGTACCGCTCCGCGATCTACTGCTACGACGATGCGCAGCAGCGCGCCGCCGAGGCCTCCCGCAAGGCGTACCAGGCCGTGCTGGACAAGGCCGGCTACGGACCGATCACCACCGAGATCCGCCCGGCGCCCGAATACTACTACGCGGAGGACTACCACCAGCAGTATCTGGCCAAGAACCCGTGGGGCTACTGCGGCATCGGCGGCACCGGCGTCGCCTGCCCGGCGGGACTGGTCCAGTCGGCCTAGGGAGCACCGCTCCGCGTCCGACGGTATACTCGCCGGGAAATGTCCGACTCGTTCCTGCCGTTGCACGGCCTCGTCGTGGTCGATCTCACGCGTGTCCTGGCCGGCCCCTACTGCACGCGCCTGCTGTCAGACCTCGGCGCGCGCGTCATCAAGATCGAGCGGCCCGTCGAGGGCGACGAGATGCGCCGCAACCCGCACCAGATCGAGCCCGGCCGCGATGACCAGTCCACCTACTTCGCACGGGTGAACGCGGGCAAGGAGAGCGTGGCGGTGGATCTGAGCCGTCCCGAGGGCCGCGACGTCGTGCTGGGGCTCGCCACGCACGCCGACGTGTTCATCGAGAACTTCGCGCCGGGGGTGGTGGGCCGTTTGGGCCTCGACTATCCCGCGGTCTCCGCCGTGAAGCCCGACATCGTCTACTGCTCCATCTCCGGCTTCGGCCAGACCGGTCCGTGGCGGGAGCGGCCGGCCTTCGCCCACATCATCAACGCCGCCTCCGGGATGATGGCGCTGGAGCAGGGCGACGAGGCCGCCCCGCGCGCCTCGAATCTGCAGGCCGCCGACGTGCTGGCCGCCGCGCACGCGATGGGGGCCATCATGGCCGCGCTCTGGCGACGGGCGCGCACCGGACGGGGCGCGCATCTCGACGTGTCGATGCTGGAGGCGCTGGTGGGCGCCGACAGCGTCACCTACGCCTCGGTGCTCAACGGCGGCGCGGAGCACGGCAACCCCCGTCCCGGCATGATCGTCCACCAGATCGGCGACCGCTACATGGCCATGCAGGTCGTGGGCGCCCCACGGCTGTGGGAGCGGCTGCTCGGCCTCATGCAGCGGCCCGAGCTGGGCCGCGATCCGCGCTTCACCTCGTCGCTGACCCGGCGGAACAACTGGCGCGCGCTTCGCCAGATCATCACCGCCTGGCTCGATACCTTCCCGAGCGCGGAGGCCGCGCTGGCCGCGTTGACCGAGGCCCGCATCCCCTGCGCCCCGGTCCTGCGGCCGGCCGAGGTCATCGCGCAGGAGCATCTGGCCGTGCGCCAGTTCTTCCCGGTGCTGCCGCATCCGGGCCGCCAGGATCTGCGGGTGACCGCGAGCCCCTATCACGTGGACGGCCAGCCCACCCATCCGCGCGCGCCCGCGGCCTACCGGGTGGGCGAGCACACCCGTCGGGTGCTGCGCGATGTGCTCGGCTACAAGGACGAGCGCATCCAGGAGCTGATCGCCGCCGGCGTCATCGAGGGACCCGCGTGAACGCCCGCGAGGAATCCCTCCAGCGGACCGAGAAGGAGATCCTCGCGGAGAAGGCGGCCACTTTGGGGCGCGCGGGGGAGCGCCTGGAGGCCGCGCTGCGCCTCTGCGCCGAGCTGCGTGAGGACCTCGGGCGCGCGCCGGCGATCGCGCGCGAGACCGCGCTCGCCCGGTACCGCGACGCGCGGCGGCGGGCCCTCGAGGCCCGCCATACCCTGATCATCCAGCGCGAGGCGATCGGCCTCCGCAACCATCGCCTCGTGGACCAGCAGTTCCCGGAGCCGCCCGCGCTGTCCTGACGACGCTACCGCCGCTCTGACGCGACCGCTGCGCTGACCGGGCAGAATTTTCCGTGGTGGTTCCACGTTGACGCACCCGGCGCGCGCCGTCCTCCCTCGATCCGCCCGATTCCCTCGTTCTTCCGCTGGCCCACCTCTTGCTCCCCCGGTACGCGGAGGAGCCAGCCATGATCAGGGCCATCGTGCTCGGAAGTGTCGCGGTGTTGACGGTCGGCTACGCCTGGCCGCCCGACTACGCGGAGCAGTCGCGCGCCGACGTCGCCACGTGCGTGAGCTACACGCGTCAGACGTCGCCGCAATTCGACGCCCAGGTGCGGGACGTGGACCTGACGACCGGGCACGTGGACATCCAGCGCTCGGCCGCCGACGCACGCGCCGAGGTTGCGTTCGCCTCGTGTCTCCTCGCGGTCCGGCATTGGCGACTGATCGAGCGCCACCTGCCGAGCCCCACCGATCCGGGTCCGATCGATCCCGCCCCGAAGGCGGACAAGACCAGCCCCTCGTTCGTCCGCTGACGGCCGGGTCGAGCTCGGCGCCGACGACTCAGTCGACCCGGAGCGGCGAGAGGGCGGCCCAGTCGAAGACCACCCCGTGGCCCGGCCGGTCGGGGGCGATGGCGCGCCCCGCCTGGATCTGGAGCGGGACCTCGATGTAGCGGTTCAGTCCGAAGCCGTGCGCCTCGAGATAGGAGCGATTGGGGACG